>Ga0172362_10000554_pt1 | contig 30915 bp, 29 predicted proteins | sample LakKivs1_kivu2a2_FD_114534 | JGI IMG/M metagenome (GOLD analysis project Ga0172362, IMG submission 114534) | Sediment microbial communities from Lake Kivu, Rwanda - Sediment s1_kivu2a2 | ecosystem: Environmental > Aquatic > Freshwater > Lake > Sediment | place: Rwanda: Western Province, Lake... | reverse complement strand
CGTGCGCAGAACATGGAAGATTCTTCGAGAGCGCTAGTTAAGGAATTGACGGAAAGATTGGAATCGAAAGGCGCTAAAGTGAACGTTTATGATCCGAACTTTTCAGCTGACGAATTAGGTGATTTGCAGAGCAACTTTAAGAGAAATCTGACTGAAGCTGCTGAAAACGCGGACTGCATAGTAGTTCTTGCAAACCACGACCAGTTTAGACACCTCAATTTGAAGAAACTAAAGGTTGTGATGAAAACGCCGGCGGCAATTGTTGACGTTGAAGGCATAATCGAGCCAGACAAGGTTGAAAAGGAAGAGTTCATATATCGTGGCCTAGGAAGAGGAGTCTGGAAAAAATGAAGAAGCTTGGAGTGGCAGTCATAGGCACAGGTTTCTGGGGAAAAAACCACGCAAGAGTCTACAAGGAACTGGAAGAAACCGAACTCATAGCCATCTGCGACATAAACGCTGAAAGAGCACAAACCGTGGCCAGACAATTCGGCGCAAAACCCTACACGCATGTGGGCAAGATGCTCAAAAACAAAGATGTCGAAGCCGTAAGCGTGTGTACTTGGTCAACAAGCCTTGCCAAAGAAGCTTTGAGAGCGTTGAAGGCTGGAAAACACGTTCTGGTTGAAAAACCCATGGCGGCAAACGTGAAGCAGGCAGAAAAACTTTTGAAAACCGCTGAAAAAGAAGCGTTACACCTTACTGTCGGATTTTTAATGCGATTCATTCCCGGACTACAGCACATTGAACGATCAGTTGCAGACAAGACGATCGGCGAGCTTGTGTGTGCTACTTCGAAAAGGGTTTCACAGTGGCCTGAAAGAATTGGAGACGTGGGAGTAGTCAAGGACACCGCGATTCACGACATAGACGTAATGAGGTACATTTTTGGTGAAGACCCCGTTGCTGTTTACGCGAAGACAGGGAACATGATGCACAAGAAGTTTGACGACTACGCTCAGATAATGCTCACGTTTAAAGGGGGAAAAAGCGCGTTTATCGAATCCAACTGGCTGACGCCATACAAGACGAGAATGCTGATAGCCACTGGAAGCAAGGCAATTATGAAACTTGACTACATTACTCAAGAATTGACAATAGAGAATGAAAAGGAAACAGTGCAGCCAAGGTATCTTTTGAAAGAGCCTTTGAAACTTGAACTTCAGAACTTTGCAAAATGCGTCTTAGAAAAAGAGAAGCCTCTAGTGACTGGAAATGACGGGTTGAAGGCACTTCAAATAGCTGAAACCGCTTTGAAATCTTCAACTTTGGGCAGAGCAGTGAAGCTAAAGTAAAAAAAGATCAGGCTTTCTTTCCACTTTTCAGGCTGAACGGTTTACCTTCAAGCAGAATCTTGTCAGGAATCTTGTTTCTCCATTTCTTCAGAAAAGGCAAATCTTCATTTTCTTTCCGAAGCTTGTCAGGAAGCATCTCCGGAATTTCTTCTCGGATAGGATACCATCTTTGGCATTTGGGGCAGACTATCAAGCCTTCCACGATCTCTTCTTTTTCTTCGAAAACAAGCAGTTCAAGTGGGTGGTGTTTGTCAATGGGGCAGGCAAGTATTTCCATCAACTGCTTTTTAACGGCGAATCCCTCCACTGCAAACATTAAGGGTGAAGGCTATAAAACGTTTTCACGAATCTTCTTGTCATCGACGAAAAGGTAAGACTTTTCTTGAAAACTTTGTTTCAGTATCAAGCTCTTCCAAGCAGCTACTCAAGCGCTATCTTCTGTCTTTAACAACAGAATGGCGTCTGGAAACATTTAAAAGCAGAATGGATTTCCTTTGTACAGAGAGGGAAAAATAGCGGTGGAAAAGACGCCGAGTGGAACAGTCTACGAGTGCGTGAGATGCGGAGCAAAGGTTCCTTCCGAAGAACTGGAGCTTCGCGGTGGAGAAATAAAATGCATAATTTGCGGCTACAGAATTCTGAAAAAGATTAAGCCGCCAGTTGTCAAACGTATACAAGCAAGATAAAAGATAGAGTAAGGCTTAGGCTACTTCGCGCAAGATTTTGCCCACTTTTGCCAGCAACAAGTCAACAGTGACGCTAAAAGATTTCTTTTTCTCCGATCTTGCGAAGAGCTCTTCCTCGAAGCTTCACGGTTTCGCCGATGAATTCGTCGGGTTGCTTCTCAACAGTCTTCCGTTTTATAGTCTCTCCGCAGACTCCGTGGGGAAGCAGTCGCCTTTTCAAGCAAATAGAGTATGTACAGTTTGCAACATTGCACATTTCCTCAGTCCATCTGCACCATACGCTATTCCCGCGATAGACAACGGCATCTTTAACGCACTTGAACGATGGGCATGTGGGAGAACATGTTTTTACTTGAGTCAACATATGCACAACCTTTACAGCTTCATTAACAAAACTTCGGTGGCACTAAACTTCAACAAGGAATACTATCCACAAGAATTTTATAAAGTTTTTTCCACTCTGCTACTTATTACGCATCTATTCCTCGGTTTTTGCTGCTTTGACACGTTTTCTCCTGTAGATCTCTATTGAAAGAACAAGAATCAACGCTAGCACACCGATTATTAGCAGTGCGAATTGACCTGTCTCGACGAACATGCCTGCTAGAACCACGTATTTCTCCACTTTAATGGTTGTTGAAGTTGACTCATTGACTGTGAACGTCGTCTCCAAGAAGGGATTTGGTTGATCAAAAAGGTATACGGTTGCCTGCAGTGTTCCACCAGTGAGTCCGTTGAATGCGGCTTGTCCGTCGGCTTGAGTGCGTGCTGAATATAACTGCTGGTTTTCTCGTTGTAAGGTAACATTTACGTTTGAAATAGGTTGCCCAAAGTAGTCAACGACTCTCACTGAAAACGTCAATCCGTAAAGATGACAAAGAAGTGACGCATTCTGATTCTCGAATAAATCTAACGTTGTTTCATTCAGCTCTATCCCGTCTGAGTCATAGACTTTAATTATGTATCTACCGAAAGCACGGGTGAAGACTGCTTGCCCATCAGCGTTGGTGTTTGCTTCTGCGTACAGTCCGCCCATTGATTCGTGAATTTCCACTCTAACATTGTTAATAGGCTGGCTGTTTCCGTCCGTTACGTTGACCTGCAACGAAAAGTTCGGGCAAATGACTGTCACATTAAGCCACGCCACGACATCTCCGTCCACAAGCAACGATGGAATCGTGGTTGTGTTAAACTGCACGCCGTAACGAGAAACGTTCAAAACATAGGAAGAGTTAGGCAACAACGAATGTATTACCGCTGACCCACTAAAGTCTGTCACCGTCTGGTTTTCTAGCGTTTGTGGTGTGAGAGCACGTGTCAAGTTCAAGTTTGCGCCAGGAACTTGCAGTTCGGTTTCATCTGCAACTGCTAAAACCAAAACGCCCAAGTTAGTTAGGTTGCAGTAGAAATCTGATGCTGTGGCGCTGGTAACGTTTAGCAGCATTTCACCAACTGTTTCATTTTGGAAGTAGGCTTTGCAGGTGTAGTTTCCACGTTCAAGCTTCAGCTTCGCCACTCCGTCTGAGTTGCTTGTTTTGCTGTCAACAGGCAAATCATTCTCGTAGGCTGTAACATTCACATCAGCCACAAGGTCACCGGCGAGATTCTTTGCCGTCATGTTTATGGTGAAGCCTGGAATCAAGAAGACCTCAATGTCTGGTGGATGTTTAACCGTTCCACCTGTTGTTATGGAAGTGACGTTGACAGTGAAGGAGCCGATTGAAGTGTTTGAAGGAACAGTCCAAGTATTGTAATGAACGATTCCTGTGCCATCAGCCGTCACATTGGCAGAGTGAGTTGCGTCTTTTCCTGTTATCGTGATGGTAACATTTTCGTTGGGTTGATACAATGCTTTGATGTCTACAGCTTCATCTCTGTGGTATTCTGTTGATTTTGTCAACCCCAAAGAGAAGGATGTCGTTGCAAGTGTGGTGTTCAGGGACACTTCGTACTCGCCAACAAAGCTGGTGTTAGCGCTCACAAAATCAGTCGGATAAGCAGCTATTGCACTGCCTGTTCCGAGGCTGGAGGTACTGACGTTGAACAATTTTGCATGTGACGCTCCATTAGGATCTTGTATCGCAATGTTTGCAGCTATGGTAGCGTTTGGATTGCAACCGTTCACTGTTACGTTGATTGAAGCTACGTCGCCTTCCTGCATATGAGTTGGCAATTCTGGTATGACAACGGCTAAAGAATAGGAGGGTACAACTAGGAAGTTAATCGTAGCGTTTTCTAGACCAGCAACATCAACCAGCTTTATGGTGTGGTTGCCGGCGATAGCTTGAGGAACTGTAAACTCGGCAGTTGCGCTGTTATTCACAGCAGTCCCGTTCGCCACACGAATCAAATCGTCCCAATAAACTTCATATGTCCCGTTCACGGTGCTAACGTTACACCTAATAGCGACTGCCCCACCAACATTTCCAGAGGTTGGATTTATGGATATTATCGCTGTTTGAGCCTCAGCTGGAGGCAGAAACGAAAAGGCAATTATGGTAGACGACAAAATCAAGAACAAAACTACTAGTGACTGAATTTTCTTGAACAGAGATTTTGCCAAACGTTTTCCCTCTCGATCAATACGTGGATTGTGAACACTTCTAATACTGGGAACATTTTAAACTTTACCTTTATTTTTCCACCTTTATCTTTCACTTTCTTTTTCTGAAGATCTTGACATCATTCATGTCGCAGATGCATTCGAAGCCAACTTCCAGTAGCTTGCATGCTTCGTCCAGAGTTCTGGCAATATTGAAAAGGAGTGCGTTATGATTGTTGTGTTTATCCCATACCCAGATGGATCAACATGTGAACATACAGGGGAAAATATATTTAAACAAGAAAAAGCAAATACTTATCCGTGCAATTTTTGCACGCTTTTGCTGCACCACAGGGAAGCCGAGACGTAGAGTGACCCGCTTCTAAATGCAAGATCCCTCTCAGCGAGTGCAACTGTTGCAAGGCGAAGAGCTAATTCTGTCAAATCGAGAACTCACAACAAGCAGTGTTAGAAATTTCAAGAAACTTGAGAGAAGGAGAATTGTCTTTGTCGTGCGCGCTGCTTACAACACTCCTCTTGAGAAGCTCAGGAAAATTCCCAAGTTGATAGAGGAGATTTTCGGCAGAATTGAATATGCTAAATTGGATATGATACACTTCAAGGAAATAGGAGCTTCCAGTTTCGATTTTGAGATAGTGTACTATATGCAGACACCAGATTACTCAAAATATCTAGATACACAGGAGATGATAAATTTCGCCATAGTCGAAGCCTTTCAGAAAGAAGACATAGAGATGCCATTTCCAACACAGACGGTCTTTATAAACAGCAACGGGCACAAATTGAACACCTAGTGCACTTTGATACCTTCAAGGTTGTGACATCGCATTGTTTGAGGAGGAACTCGGTATATGGGGCAACACGCTTGTTCTAGTTGGCTCGCTAGCCATTCTCGCGAAGGCCAGCGATTTGACAATCAGCAATTCAGTAAAAGTTGCCAGTGTAACCGGCTTTGGAAAAACTACGATCGGTTTCATGCTTGTGGCTTTTTCCACTTCTCTGCCTGAGCTTGTTGTGTCCTTTTTCGCTGTGTTAGGGCAAGGATCCGTTGGTGTGGCTGTAGGCAATGTCTTAGGATCGAACATTGTGAACATCTGTCTTGTGCTCGGCATCTGCTTTCTGATTGTGACGTTGAAGTGTCCGAAGTATGCGTGTCTCTATCCGGACATGGCGAAAGAGGAAATGGGCAGCCTTTATTTTGGGCTTTTTGTTGCTTCAATGGTTCCGCTTGTTTTGCTTTACATGGAGAGTGCAAGCATATTCGCCGGAGTAGCGCTTCTGGCAATTTTCATTGTTTACCTTTATCAGCTCTCGAAAACCAAGAACGTGAAAGAGAATGGTTCTCTGGGGAACGAGAAGAAGAACCTCCATCTCTACGCGCTGCTTGTGTTCATAGGTGTCGCAGGAGTTGTGGCCAGTTCGTATTTTCTTGTTGGTTCCGCTTCCTATGTTGCCAGAAGCATCGGAGTGCCTCCAGTCATAATTGGAGCTACAATCGTTGCCTTCGGTACAAGCGCTCCAGAATTGGCAACCAGTATTACTGCAACTCGGAAGGGGCACCTGAATTTGGCGCTAGGCAACATCGTCGGAAGTTGCTTCATAAATATGACATTGGTCTTGGGGGTCACTTTGGTAGCTTCGCCGCTAGGCGTGAACATGACTGCCTTTTCCAAGCTGGCAGTTTTCTCTCTCATCACCAATCTTCTTCTGTGGTACTTCCTATCCAGCGAGAAGTTGACTTGGAGAGAAGGTGCTGTTCTGCTCTTTGTCTACTCAGTATTCATTGCGACTAGCTTCACAAGCTGAACGATTCCAGTGCAGCACTGTTGCGCTTGCGAGGCGTTTTTCTGTGGGACGAATTAGCCTAAACACCACATTGTCCAGCATATTGATAAAACTTTTACACCGACCAACCAAAATGGCGAATACGGAAAAGTTATAGTCGAAGGGAAAGCAACTAATCAATTTGAAACAGAGTTGAAGTTTGATGACTGAAGAAGATGAATCTAGCGGACGAAGTGGATATGGACTAGACCGTGTGCTTGCAATAAGTGATGGTGTCTTTGCCTTCGCAATAACCCTCCTCGTTCTTGATCTGGTTGTTCCTGTCCTATCGCCAGGAGCATCATCGGCGGATCTATGGCAAGCGCTGTCAAAAGAATGGGTTAGCTTTCTCAGCTACATTACAAGCTTTCTTATTGCTGGTCTGTGGTGGAACGCCCACAATAGGAATTTCAGGTATATACGGAATTGTGACTCCACTCTAAGATGGTTAAACCTTCTATTTCTGCTCTGGATTGCTTTGCTACCGTTTTTCACCAAAATCCTAGATCAATATCACACTCTCCAGATTGCAGTTGTATTGTACGCGACCGATCAAACAGCGGCAGGGGTTTTCATGGGTCTCTCGTTTTGGTATGCGAGCAGAAACCGTCACTTGATAGATAAGAACCTGAATGGAAGCGCAATAAGGTCTAGATTATTGGCCAATGCCGTTGCACCAATCTTCTTCATCATTTCAATGGGCATCTCTTTTATAGATCCCACTATCGCCACCTACTTCTGGTTTGCAATGTTCCCTGTTCTTGCTCTAACTCACAGCATGGAGCGAAAGAGTGAAAAATGGAATTGACCTGCGAGCGTCAGTTTTTGGTTTTGCAGAAAAGTTATAGCCGAAACAAGAGAATCAAATAACTACAAGAGCAGACGGATGGCGGCTGGTCACTTTGAAGGTTTGTGGAATTGTTGGCAGTCCATGCAAGAATGGAAATGTGGATTTGCTTGTTTCTGAGATTTTAAAAGGTGCCGCTTCCAAAGGAGCAGAAACCCACAAGCTCTACCTCAACGATATGAACATTAAACCTTGCCAGAGTTGCGGAGTTGACCCCAAGCCTAAGCATTGTCTTTTCAAAGATGACATGGAACAGATTTATGATGCTTTGGAGAACTCTGATGCCATTGTATTGGGGTCTCCAGTCTATTTTGATGCTGTTAGTGCTCAGACCAAGCTAATGATAGATCGTTCAAACTGTCTGATGCCCTACGTCAAGAAAGCTGATGGAACATTCGGTTTCGAAAGAAGGATAAGGAGACCAAAAAAGGGAGTGTTTGTCGTTGTTTCAGGGAAAGAACAAGAACTTAGTTCAATTCTGACTACCGTGAAAGGATTTTTCACTTGGACGAACACCGAACTTGTGGAGACTGCCTCATATCTCCATGATGACAACGAATTGGGCAATGTCAAAAAGGATACTCAAGAAATGAGACACGTCTTTGACATCGGTGTGCGGATTTCAGAAAAGGTTGACATGACAGGACCATAGCAGACACTTCTACTTCTCCTTAAGCCAGTTTGACCTTCTTTCCATTAGAAGAAAACGGTCATGTGAAGACGGACTTCGGGAGATTTCTCCATTTTGGGACATTGTAAACTTCTTTTATGATCCACTCACTCTTTAAATACCAAGCGAAACTATCAACGTTCGAGCAGCATCGACCACGATTTCACAGAACCCCAAGCCTCTATTTATAGGGGGGGTCTACGCATCCACACACAGTAGCCAGACTACCAAAAAAACTGCTTTTCTCAAGGCTGAAAGTTAATATGTGAAACCTTTTATTTACTAGCTCAACATATCCAATAGAAAGGAGATCACAATGTTTAAACTCAAAGTCGCAGACGCCAAACTCATAAAAGACATGATCACATCCATCTCCATCCTCGTAGATGAAGCAACATTCAAACTTGACCCCGAAGGAATAAAACTCCGCGCAATGGACCCCTCACGCGTCGCCATGGTTGACTTTGAATGGCCAAAAACAGTCTTCGAGGAATACACATGCACCGAACCTGCCAAGATGTGCATAAACATAACTGAATTATTAAAACTGCTCAAAAGAGCAGGCAAAGACGAAGTTGTAGAACTTTCACTCGATGACCAAAGCGGAAAATTGCAGGTTAAGATCACTGGGAAATACACGCGTAACTTCACCATGCCCACACTTGAAGCTTCAGAAGAAGAAGTGCCGACGCCAAAAATAGCCTTCAACGTCAAAGTCAAAGCCACAACAGACGGCTTAAGCCAAGCAATTGAAGACGCACAACTTGTGAGCGACCACGTGCGGATCGAAGCAGACTCTGAAAAAATAGTTCTCAACGCCTCTGGCGATCTCATGGGCGCAATAATATCTGTCCAAAAAGGCAGCGACGCCCTCTTAGAACTGGAAGCCAAAGAGCCTTCAAAAGCAACCTTCAGCCTAAGCTACTTGTCAGAAATCATAAAAACAGCAGCAGCCACATCAGATATTGCAACGTTAGAATTCTCATCTGACATGCCTATAAGACTGGACTTTCAACAAGCAAGAGAAGGCAAACTGACCTTCTACCTAGCACCACGAATCGAAACAGAATAACGAGAAAAAACATGACGCAGCACGGTTTTTCCATTTTCGCCAAAAACGACTATGCAAAATACCCCTTCTTAAAAGCAGCAGCAAGACACGTGAAAATGCCTGACCTGAAAATCCAAGACCTTACAAATCCTGGCTTAGACAACATTCTCAAACGTGCTGAAGAAAGACTAGAAGAAGCAATACTCTACGCTATCGTAAGTCGAAACCCACAGAATGACGTCGACGTTGAAATAATGTCTTTTCCCGTAGCAATAATGCTGACAACTGCAACTGGAGACTCATTCATAAAGAAGAGATACGCTCTGGCAGAAGCAAAACAAGCGTACCAAGATCTAAAGGAAGAGCCTGAAAACAAGATTCTGGAGTTTGCACAGAATTTCGGATGGCAACTTGAACTGAACAAGAAACCAAGCATACCATACAGGTTCTTGATGAGTTTTGTTGATTATCTTCGGAACACGACGCATCTGCGAGAAAAGAAATGGAAGCTTGTCAACCGCACCATGTCAGAAGGAAACGTCTATCTGGGAAAAGATGAGACTGCAAGACTGCTGAGCGAAGAAGTTCGCCGCCACATCGAAAAACGTTTAGAAGTGAAAGAACTGCCAAAACTGCCAGCCCAAATAGCAGAGATAGTGGACAAAGCAAAGAAATTATCAGCAGAAAGAATCAGAAAAACTGAAGCAGAAGGTTTCCCAAAAGAGATGGTGCAAGCAGCCTTCCCGCCATGCATAGATGCGCTGTATCGCGCCTTTTCCTCAGGACGACATCTTTCGCATGTTGGAAGATTCGCGTTAACATCATTTCTCATAAACATCGGCATGACGCCGGAAAGCGTGATTGATCTGTTCAGAAATATCTCAGACTTCAACGAGCGAATGACTCGATATCAAGTCGAACACATAGCAGGCGAAAGAGGCTCAAGAACACGATACACCACCCCGAAGTGTGAAACACTCAAAACCCACGGCGTATGCATAAACCCCGAACCATTATGCCAAAAAATACGTCATCCCCTAGGCTACTACCGAAGAAAACTTGCGTCAACAAGAAACAAAATCTGAACGTGTACTGTTTGACGGTAGGCTTTATATAGTAAGTACTTGATTAACTCAACACTATCTCGGGAAAGGTGACCCCAGCAAAATGGGTTTTCGGTCGGTAGAAGGAGACCTCGACATCAAATCCGAGGTTGGCGTAATCCTTCCCACATATTGCGAGGCAGCAAATATCGATAAACTAGTTGACGAAATTGAAAGTCTAAACCTGAAATCGTCCATTCTGGTGATAGACGATTCTAGCCCCGACGGAACAGCCGCCAAGGTCAGAGATTTACAGAAAAAGTATAACAACATCATGATTTCTGTGAGACCTGGAAAATTCGGTCTTGGCACGGCAATAACCGACGGATTCAAAATATTCCTGTCACTAAAAAACCCTCCAAAATACATAGTCACAATGGACGCTGACTACTCACACAACCCCAAAGACGTCCCCCGCGTCATCAGCGCTGCAATGAAGGGAAAAGGCATCGCCATAGGAAGCAGATACTGCTACGGTGGAGGCGCAGTCAACTGGAGCATATTCCGTCTGGCAATCAGCAGAGTGGCAAACCTGATGTCTTCCGTTTTAATCGGTGCAGGAATACGCGATTATACAAGTGGCCTGCGTTGTTATTCGACGGTTCTAGTCAGAAGAATGATTAGCGACTTGCACAGCGAGACATACGAGATACAGATAGAAACCATAAGGCAAGCTTGTAAGAAGAAGTTTGACGTGAGAGAAGTCCCGATGGTTTTCGTAAACAGGAAGAAAGGCAAATCAAAACTTTCCCAGAATGAAATCAGAGAATTCCTTTCCTACATCTTGAAAGTGGGTCTGGGCAAAAAGTAACCCGCCAAAACAGATGACTCTTCCTTTCACAGATGCGCCGCATCAATTCTTCTTAGCCAGTTCTGCATAGTTCTTCTCCAATTCGTTGACAACTTTCTCCCACGTGTATCTTGCTTTGATCAGTTCAAAAGCGTTCTTGACAATTTTCTCTCTCAACTGTCGGTTGGTTAACACTGAGAAAACAGATTCAGAAATCTCCTCAGGCGTAGCATGTTCTAGAAACCAAGAGTTCACTCCATGACTTAAGATGTCTTTTGGTCCCCCAGCTGGAGACACAATTACGAGTATCCTGCAAATCATGGCCTCAAGCATGCTTAAACCAAATCCTTCGTAAGAGGACGGCATTATAAACACGTCAGCAACAGAGTACAACTCCAATAACCGCTCAGCAGAAACCTTTCCCGTCATGACCAGTGAACGTTCAACACCCAACTTTCTCCCCAAATCCAAAAACGCAACTGAGCAGTTCGCATAATCAGGACCAATAACGACCAGTTTTGCAGAAGGAAAATTCTTAAGAATCTTGGGCATTGATTCAACGATCTTCTCAACTCGTTTGTTCCAGTCTAGCCTGCCTACGTAAATCAAGATTGGACCTTGGGAGCCTAACTCTTTGAGAACTTTTGCATTTCTCTGAAGGTTTCTATATGTTTCAACGTTGACGCCGTTTGGAACGATGACTATCTTATCTGCTGATGCGCCCATTTGCAGAAGCAGACGCCTGTTATGTCCACTCAACGCTATCGTTCTGTCAGCGGAGCAAAGCATTAGTCGACCTAGAGTGCGGTCAAATGACAGTTTTATCAGCGCGTTGCTGATGGATTTTGGAGGATAAATCCCGTGAGGAGTAAATACAATCGGCGTATGTTTGAAGTGTGCGAGGGAAATTGCCGTGAAGGAACTTAGGCAACGGTAACCATGCACGTGAAACACGTCTGCCTCGGTTTTTTTGAGTGATTTGAAAACGCCGGGTATGAGCCAATATTCTCGCATCATTTTGGGCATGAACAGAGGATGTCGATAAACATGTATTCCATGCATGTTCTCTTCTTGCACGGTAGAGACTCTGCCATCAATTTCGTTTGACGTTATCACTGATACTTTGTGCCCGCGTCTTGAGAGTTCAAGTGAGATTTGGTAGACATGCTCTTCCATGCCGCCGATTGCTGGAGGAAAACGAGCTACAACCTGAGTAATGTTCACCTGTTCTCTACCCTACTTCCACGTAACTGTCCAAGTCTGCTGTTTGAACTGAGGGTCTTGCGGTTTAAAACTTCTTCGTATTTTCTGGCAAGGTATTTCCAGTCAAATTTCTCTAGTACTGTTCGTCTCGCATTCTCACTTACCTGCTTTGCCTTCTCTTCAGATTTCAATATTGCCCGAATTTTTTCAAGCCAATCTTCAATGCTGTCTGAGTCAGCCAAGAACCCGTTCTCTCCGTCTGTGACTACCTCTTCAACTCCAGATACCTTGCTTGCAATCACCGGCTTCTGCATGGCCATTCCTTCAAAGAGCTTCAGCGGGCTTGCTGCATGAGAGACTTCGTTTTTGGGAAATGGGATGAGAATGATGTCTGCAATTGCCAACAATGCGGGCACCTTCTCGTAGCCGATCTCTCCCAAGAAGATCACGTTCTCTTCTGAACTAACCTTCATTGCTCCGCTTCCAGCAAGCGCAAACTTGGCAGTCGTTTCTCTTGTTTTTGCTGCTTCACAAAGCTTTGTTACTATTTCTGTTCCAGCCCACCCGTCTAACCGTCCACAGTAGATGCAGAGATTTTTTGCATTGACACCAAGCATGTTCTTCGTTTTCGCGATGTCGTATCTGTCTGGGTTGAATTCCTGTGTGTCAACGCCATTAGATATCTCCACTAATTTCTCTTCAGGTATGCCTAAAGACTTGGCATAGTTTTTAATGTAAGATGTGGGGACTACCACTAGTTGCGCGTTTCTGGCGATGTAGCTTTGAACAAAAATGAACGTTTTCGCCATCAAGCCTTTTTCGTTGAGGCCCAGCAGGTTGATGCTGTACTGTGCTATTAGATCATTGAAGTCCAACACGACGGTTTTTCTGAGAAGCCTTCCCTCTAAGAACCCTAACAGACCTGTGTAGGGGCTTGGGTAATTCAAAACAATGATGTCTGGGTTTATTTTTCGCATAATTCTCAGCGAGTTTATGAAAACTGACATGCAGGTTAGAACGTAAGCCAGTATCAGCGATTTCTGCCAGACACGGGCTGTTTTAGACGATAAACTTGTGAAGTGCCCGCTTATCCCTTCATGTTTGATTATTGCCGTCTTGTTTCTAATGTGGAGACGGAGTATTTCCTCGTCTTTCTGGTTCTTAGCAAGCAACATTCGAAACGGGGGGAAAACAATGAAGTGGATTTCATGTTTATGGGACAATCTCTTCATGATTTCGAATATTCTTCTGTCGCCACCTAGCTTAGGCGGGAAATATTCAACGAAAATTGCAATTTTCATCCTTGTCATCTGAAAATGCCCTTCGATCGCCCTTTATAGTTTTCTGATCAAGAGAAGCATTTGCTGGAAGGTCAGAGTCTGAATCTTTCCTATGAAATACGCCCTTTTTTGGAATTCGCTATGAGAGAATCGTTAACCTTTTAAGAGAACATCAGATGTATGAACTACGGGAAAGATTCATGTTCCTACTACTGCTGCAACTACTCTTCTTTTTGTTGGTTCTGATAGTGAGTGGTGAACCTTTCAGAGTTGTCTTTCTCAAACGAATCAAGCTCTTCTCTGATTTGGATTTCTTGCAGATATGCATTCTGGATGTCTACATTGGCGGGATGTTTCTCTATATGATTGCGTCATTGCCTCTTTTCCTGTTCAATCAGGCTCTCTTGTTTTCTTTCGCGATTTTCTGTTTTTTGTTCTCAATCTACACCCACTCAAAGACCCTGAAAAACATCACAAGATTAGACGAAATGCGCTCTTATCTGAAGAATAATAGAAAGACATTTTTAATTTATACTCTTGTTTTTGTTTTTTTCCTTTGCCTTCTTCTTCTGCAGTTTGTTTTCATTTCAGATTTGACATTAGGCGGTTTGTTTGATGAATCTATACACGCTTTAAAAGTCCAAGTGATTTTGGAAAACAGATATGTCCCATTGACGTTGGAACCTTACTTACCAGAGGGCATAATATATCCACAGGCAGCTCATGTGATTTTCGGCTTTGCATGTTACATATTGAACATGGGTGTTCCCCAGTCAGTTTTCTACGTGACAATTCTCTTCAAGGCGCTTTCTGTATTCGGAGCATATTTTCTAGGTAGACAGCTCAGTTCTAGCAAGTTGTTTCCTTTGGGCTTGAGTTTCATTTTCGTATTTGTTTCCAGTTGGCCATTATACGTTGCATGGGGCAGCAACCCCTTCCTCGTAGGGTTTCCACTGTTTCTTGTCAATCTGGGGCTATTATTCTCGCTGATTCGATCCGCTGAGAGAAACACTCTAGGCAAGCTTGTATCTGTAGGTCTTCTCTTTGGCTTCAATGGTGCTCTCATAGTGTCGTACATCGAAACCCTGTTCACACTGGCTGTCTTGGTCACTATTTATGCGCTAATTCGTAAGCGTGAAACCGTGCATCGTGTCTTCTCCGAGTTTTCTGCAGTATTCTTGACAAGTTTGCTTCCTCTTGGTTCAGTTCTATACAGGTTTCTTGCTTTCTATTCCTACCCTGGGCATAACATTGGGCTTCCAGCAGATTTTGCAGGCTATCAAGCTTCCAGACTGCCCTTCGCCACCACTCAAGCTTTGCAGTGGGCTATTGAAAATCTTTCGCCTCATTATTCTCTCCGTCTACTGTTCTTGTTGCTAATTGCAGGTTTGGCATTGTTGCTTTTGAAAACGCGGGATCACAAAGACGTGAAACCCGTCATTGCCTTTGCTCTTTCACTTTTCGCATCAGCAACGTTACTCTCTTTCACCTCTTTCTTCCTTCCAAGCGACTTGGAAGTCATCTCTTGGGGACACCAGGGCATAATTATTGCTGCCTCACTTAACATCCTAATACTGGCTTTTTATGTGAAATTCTACAGATTATGCACAAACATCCGATTTGCAAACTTGGCTAGGTTTTTCAAGAATTCTTATCTGGGCGCATTACTGATAGTGGTTCTCTTTTCCTCAGTAACTGCTCCTTTCGTATACTACAGATTGTTCAGAGACCCTCAAGTTCTCAAGGACACATATGCAATGTTTGCAATAACTAGGCAAGACGATTACGATTTGATGATGTGGATGAAAGCGAACTTACCGTCTAATGCAGTGGTTCTCGTAAGTCCTTCTGAACCCGGATTGTTCATTCCAACGATATCGCACCACAGGATAGTCTTTCCATATTCAGGAAGCGCATTTACCTATTCCTATTTGACTTTGATAAATCTGACACGTGAAGACATCATGAACAGTACAGTCTATGGGCTCATGCAGAACTTGTCTATATCGCATGTTTTTGTTGGTTCAGACGCAGCCTATTGGTGGTTTGAAAAGCAGAAGTGGAATCCTTTGCTTTTCCTAGGAAACCCTAACTTTAACATGACGAAAAACTTTGGTAATGCCTATTTGTTCGAGTTTGATTACACTGATCCAGACACAGTTTTTCTTGATGATTTTGAGCATTTGAACTGGACCGACTACGGGTGGCAAACCTACTCCGTTGGCAACGGTTTAAGCAACGTGACAATCGCCAACAGCTCAGACATTGTTTCAGAGAAGCAGTTAGAGATTACTTCTCAAGCCGTTTACACTGTGACTGAGTTGAAACATGCGACGTATGTTGTGAGAGATTTCTATGTTCCAACAGCGTCTAACGTGAGTCTTTCGTTTCATTTGAATGCAACTACTGGATTCAACGGAAAAGACACATTTGCAATCGTGGTTTCCAACATATGTCGCAATCAGTCAATAATCATTTCAACGCCAAACGGCTATTATGATGACTATTCGCCTTTAGTAGAATTAGAGAGTTCTGAGGGAGAGTTCAAGTTCAATCTAACCAGCATCTGGACCCAGTTCTTCAATTCATCATTTCCAACCACGTTTGTGATGGAGTTTACAAACTGGGACTTTGACGGTATCAATAACTCTGCCTACATAGACAACATAACAGTAACGTCAACAGCACCAGAATAGATCCAGTCTGTAGTAATCATTTTGACGTTGGTCATACGCCTAGCTTTGAATAGTTGCCCTTCTGTGAGTACCATTTACTCTTTCAAACATAATAATCATCGAATTTGAAAGCATATAACCTTTAATAAGTTAAACTATCTAATTCAGACTTAAAATGAGAAGAAGAGGATGAGCAGTTCCCAATAGATTTATAGTTGAGTACGGTTTGCGCAAAATATCTAAGCAGCTATTCTGTCATAATTTTCTGGTAAACCGTTTTAAAGCCATTCTGTACTGCTATGGGCTCTCTACTTCAAGATACATCGAGTACAGCATTGCGTTATCATTTTTACTGGTTGAAATCAAGCGAAAGAGCAGTGTTGTTCTAGATGTTGGATGCGGGCACTCAGTCTTTCCTACTTTTCTGCAGAAACTAGGTTTAAACGTAATAGTTGTAGACAGCAATAATGAAGCGTTGAAATGGCAAATGAAGAAAAGTCTAGAACTGAACGGTTCTTCTGTCAAGACCGTTTTGGCTGACATGCAATGTTTACCATTCAAAGACCAAAGCATTCCCAATCTTTCATGTATTTCCGCAATAGAGCATACACCTAAAAACGGAGACATTGAAGCTGCTTCCGAAGCCGGAAGAGTCTTAATGGATAAGGGCACGTTTGTCGTTAGCTTTCCATTATCTTCTCAAAAGCAAAGTCGTTGTATAACTAACCCCACGAGTGGCGTGCCCACTTCACTTCGGCGTGTTTTCAAAGTCGCTCTGCCAACAATTTTCAAGAAATTCAATGTGGATCGCGGAAGCACGTATTTTGAACGCCTTTTCTCAAGCAAAGACGTCTACAAACGGGTGGTTTCTCCTTCGCATTGCCAAGAAGAGTGTAATCTGACGCTTAGAAGTAGCAAAACGGTGAAGTTCATTCATCAGAGACTATTCCCAACAGGCACTCTCACTTTACTTGAGTATTTTCTTGTCAATTTCATGGAAATAGGCGAAAACCTCGAAGGAGACGACGCTGCAATATTGAAATTAAAGAAACGGTAGAACGAACTGACTCTAAATTACTCGATTTTGCTTAAGCGGACGATCTACGTTGAGGGAATATTCGGGACGAAATGCTTTTTACTTTTCGACACAATCTAAGGCTGAACGAGTTTGAAATCAGCCGCTTTTGTGAAGAACCTATTTCAGGAATACTATCGAGACTTCTCTCTAAATGAGAATTTTCCGCTTATCGAAAAACGCGAATTTGGCTTTGCATCATTTGAAGGATGGATGCTTCGCCACAAGAGTTTCAGAGACGCTGGAGAGTTGAAGGCTTTCTTGTGCGACAGCGTTCCACGAGACGCGTATTCCTCATGCGCATATTATGATGATCCAGAAGCTGAGATGGAAAAAAAAGGCTGGCTGGGCGCAGACTTAGTTTTTGACATTGACGCTGACCATATTCCCACCAGTTGCGACAAGATTCATGATGATTGGACCTGCGGTAAATGCGGTTTCTCAGGAAAGGGCATAACCCCTGAGACTTGTCCAGTCTGTGGAGGCGAAAAATTCGACACAAACACTTGGCCCTGCGAACTCTGTCTTGAATCAGCAAAAAAAGAGACGATCAAACTGTTGGACATGTTAGCCAACGACTTCGGATTCTCTGAGAAAGATGTTCGAGTATTTTTCTCTGGACACCGCGGCTACCACATCCACGTTGAAAGCGAAACAATCAAAACACTTGACTCTGTTGCTCGAAAGGAAATCGTCGACTACGCCTGCGGTCTTGGTTTTGACCCCGCTCTTCAGGGCTTAGGCTGGAAGCCCAACGTTGCAGAAGCTGGAAAGGACTCGGTGCTTCCCAATCTTGGTTGGCGTAATAGGATCGCAAAATGCACACGCAATTTTATGCTTGACGCGCAACAAGGAGACTACAGGAATTTGGGGCTGCCTAAGAACGTGATGGATAAAATATTCAAAAACAGGGATGATCTTCTGAAAAATCAGAACCGTTTGATTCCTTTGAGTGGGGTTAAGGGTGTTGGATCTAAAACGTGGGAGAAAGTCGTTGACTTCTGCGTGGATTCTCAATCTGCCAAAATAGACACCGTAGTCACCACAGACATTCATCGTCTGATCAGGCTGGCTGACACTTTGCATGGCAAGACTGGCTTCAAGAAAATGGAGTTCTCTCTTCAAACCATTGACAGTTTTGACCCGTTCCGAGATGCGGTAGCTTTTAAAAAGGGGACTGCGTCTGTCTTTGTCTCCAGCGCGCCCAAGTTCACTCTCGGAGATGAGACGTTTGGTCCCTATAAAGATCAGAAAGTCGAGTTACCCACAGCCGCTGCGGTGCTGCTTGTTTGTAAGAGAAGAGCGGAGGTCATAGAGTAGAATGTATAGCCGACTTTATGAGCTGTGGAGACAGGAGCTTCAGAGCAACGAGTTGGCAGGTCTTCCGTCTGGTTTCTATTCTGAAATCGCTGATTACATGAAAGCCCTTAGAGAAGAAGGACGAATGATTGACAAAAGAACAGTCAAGGCGCAGCTTCTGAAAACTGAACTGCGAAACGTGAGGCGAATGCTCCGTGAACTTGTCCAAGCACGTTATAAGAAGTTTCTTGAAACGATGGCTAAAGGTGAAAAATTGCCGTCAAATATGCTGACTAATGAGGAAGGAAAACTGTGCGCAAGCTTTTCGTCTTTTGCTGATGCGTATCAAACATTTGCCAAGAATCTTCTTCGAGGACATTTGTCGCCGATTTCAACTGAAAAAGAACGTAGATTCACTGTTCTGCGTTTTCTGAAGCAAGTTCCTGCAATAGTCGGCGAGGACATGAATTCCTATGGGCCTTTCAATGTTGAAGATGTGTCATCTTTGCCGTCGGGAAACGCGCAGCTTCTGGTTAAGCAGGGTTTAGCTGAGAAAGTTGAGATCAGTTGAAGCCTGAATCGGCAAGTTACTCTTTTTAGATAGATTTGGTGAAGCTATGCATAGACGTTGCCGTCTGTTGCTGCTCTTTCCCTCGGAATCTTTCCCATAGTGCCTGAGTCCCGATTATTATTAGTGGGTATGTCACGATCCATATGATTGAGTACATTTGCCCATAGAAATCATGAAAGGCTTGTGCATCTGGCCAGCCGTTGCTTACTCCGATAACGAAGATTGCCACTATTCTCATTATGTTGATGGAGTACGTTACCGCTGCTCCGACTATGAAGTAAACCAATTTTGCCTTCCATGAGATTGCACTTTTTCTCAAGAACAGCAGAACTGTAATGGTGTATATCAGAAGACTGTCTACGCCAGCACAGGGCCAGGCGATCTGTGCTCCCCATTCATGTATCGGGGGTGTCGAGGTGTTGGCATACAACACAGGCATGCCTTGTGGGCTGCTTGTTAGATAAGTGTTGTATCCCATCATAGTTAGTACTCCTGCCGCAAGTGTCGCCGTCGTAGGTACAATGATCTGGAACGGCGTGAACTGCCCATAAGGATAGAAGTTGTCTAATGTGTACACGAATCCAAGAACCCCGAGAAACGCAGTGGAGAGCAAGAGCACATTTAGTCCTTTGACTCCATATCCCAGCACTGTTATGATAGCAAACAACGCCGCAAAGACTAGATATTCAGTTGAAAGGGGCATCCAATCTGCCCATGGTGAGGTCATTCCGTATTGTTCAACCAGATTCAGAATCGCCGTGTTTAAGCCGCCGAAATTGGCGATAGTCACGTAAATCGTGGGAGCAGCGAGAGCTAGAACGTAAACAAGTGTCCTCGGCGTCTTCTTAAAGACAGTTCCTTCCTTCAAGTCATCCCAGTTCATAATAATCTCAAGCATGACGATCCATAGGAAGAGAAGGTAGTAGGTTCTGCCCTTCCACGTTGTTTCAAAGGATGCTGGGAACAGCATGTATAACAGAATCATTGGAATGATGAAGGAAATGAGTGGGAGTGTTTTCAACAGAACGATTCCAATTTTCTTTATTGCACTGTTTTGCATGTGAGGATCAGTCGCCTGCGATTTAGTCCTAATTAAATGAAACTATCTAATAAGCGATGCTTGTTGGCAACAGGTTCTTGCATCGATCCACAAGAGACTGAGCTTTTCTGAGAGACTGATAAATGTTCAGACACGTTGGTGAAAAAGTATAAGAGTACGTGTGTTTTCTTTATGCAAAGTTGATGGGTGTTCACGTTGGACGTTCCTAAAGAAGTCAGGACGTATTGTCCGAAATGCAAAACGCATCAGGTTCACACAGTTTCTCTTTACAAAGCTGGAAAACGCAGGGCCCTAGCCAAAGGTGAGCGCCACCACAATAGAGAGAAGAAAGGCTACGGTGGACAGAAATATTCTCTTCAAAGAGAATTCGCAAAGACCACAAAGAAACAGACCCTGCGACTAAAATGTAAAGTCTGCGGCTACATGAGACATAAGGATGGTATAAGACTACGAAAACTGGCAATTGTATAAGAAGGAGGTTAACGTATGTCTGAATGGGAAAACCTGATTCCAAGACAAAGAAGCAACTTCATCAGAGTAAAATGCCCAAAATGCGGCAATGAACAAATAGTGTTCAGCAACGCCGTAAACAAAGTTAACTGCAACGTCTGCTCAGCCGAACTGGCAGAGCCATCTGGCGGAAAAGCCAAAATCAAAGGCGAAATAGTGGCATCCTTCGAGTAGAGATGAACGCCACAATGGCAATCAAAAAAGAAGAATGGCCTGAAGCTGGCGATTTAGCAATAGGCACGGTAGAAACTGTCACTGACTACGGCGCATATGTGAATCTGGACGAATACGGCAAGAAAGGACTACTGCACGTTTCTGAAATTTCCTCCTCTTGGATTAGGAACATTCGTGATTTTGTCCGTGAAGGACAGAAACTTGTTCTGAAAGTCCTGCGTGTGGACACCGAAAAAAGCCACATAGACCTGTCTCTCAGGAGAGTCACAAAAAGAGAGAGAATCGAGAAAATAATGTCTTGGAAGAAAGAGAGAAAAGCTGAGACTCTGCTTCGCAGCGTTGCTGAGAAAACTGGGCTACCACTGGAAGAAGTCTATGAAAAAGCAGCAGCACCAATGGAGAAAGAACTTGGCTTGTACGAGGCCTTCGAAAAAGTGCTGAGAGAAGACGTTGAAGTTCTAACAAAGATTGGCGTGCCTGAGAAACTTGCTGCTACCATCGCTGAAGTTGCAAAAGAGAGAATTAACATTCCACTAGTTAAGGTGAAGGGCATCATCGAACTTCGCTGTGGAAAGCCGAATGGAGTCAAGATTATCAAAGAAGCTTTTCTAAACGCTAGAAAAAGTGAAAAATCGCGAGAGGCAAAAATCCGTTTTTATGTTGTTGCTGCACCTAAATACTACGTCGAAGTGATGGCGGAAAACTACAAGAATGCGGAAGAAATTTTCCAAAGAGTTTCTCAGAACATCGTTTCAAATGTCACTAAAGCTGGCGGCGAGGGAGCGTTCAGAAGGGAGAAATAGTGGTCTGGCTTCTGAGAAAATGTGACAAGTGCTCAAAATACACTTTGCGAGAGGATGAATGCCCCTATTGTGGTGGAAAAGTTCGAGTCCCACATCCGCCCAAGTTTTCGCCTGACGACAAGTACCTCAAATATCGGATGGCTATGAAGAGGGAGTGCTCGGCAGAGTGAAGAAGACTTTCATCAAAGAACTCTTCAAAGTTGAGTTAAACAACCCCATTCTGATTGAAGGCTTTCCGGGACTGGGACTTGTGGGTAAAATAGCTATCCGCTACTTGATCAAACAACTTCAAGCAGAAAAGTTCGCTTATCTTTACTCGCCACACTTTCCCTACTTTGTGCTTGTTGGCAAGAAAGGAGGAGTTAGACTTCTGCGCGGAACCTTTTACTATCTGAAGAACAAAGGTGGAAACAACGATTTGATATTTCTCACAGGCGATAGTCAAGCGCAGACAATTGAGGGGCAATACGAAATCTCTGATTGCATATTGGATTTTGCCAAGAGATTCAATGTGAAAACAATTGTCACCGTAGGCGGTTATCGAATGGAAGCAAAAGCCAAGCCTCAAGTCATCGTTGCAGCAACCGATGATAGATTATTAAGCAAAGCTTTGCAGGCCAAGGCGGTGCTTAGTCCGATGAGAAGCCCAATTGTTGGAACAGCAGGTTTGATTTTGGGTTTAGCTCATCTTAAGAAGATTGACGCACTTTGTCTTCTGAGTGAAACCCGCGGATATCTACCTGATCCGAACGCTGCTAAGAGTGTTTTGGAAGTGTTGAAGGAACTGTTTGTTTTTGACGTAGATTTGAGCGGGTTGGATGAGGAGATTGCGAAAACCGACAAGATGGTTACTCGACTCCAGAGAATAGAAGAAAAGAGAGCGTTGCAAGCTGAGGAAACGCGGAAAGAAGAAGACAAAAAAGTAACTTACATCTCGTAAAAAAGTTAGGAAAACAATTCTTCCTTTATTATTCTGACAATTCTCTCAGCAGCATCGCCATTGCCATAAGGAGACTTTCTAGGCAACTCCTTATGATCTTCCAAAGCTCTTCTCATGGCTTCCACTATTTCCTTCTTCTCTACTCCAACAACCTTGGCAAATCCAGATTTTACTGCTTCAGGTCTTTCCGTGGAAAGACGGATGACCAGAACTGGTTTTCGAATGGAAGGCGCTGTTGCCTCTTCCTGTATGCCTCCTGAATCAGTTACTATCATCTCGCAGTTCTTCATCAAGACTAGAAAATCCAAATATCCAAGAGGAGATAGGATCTGCACGTTTTCAGATTGCTCAACTTTGGCGCCGAGTCTGGTTTTTCGCAGTTGCTTTCTTGTACGAGGATGTATTGGATAGACAACTGGTATTGGGGCTTCGGCGAAGGCTTTCATGAAGTTTCTGAGAACTGCACCGTTGTCTACGTTTTCGGCTCGGTGAGCGGTTGCTAATGCGAATTTTCTGAATCGAATCTCATCTAGTATCTTTGATTTTCTTTCTGCGATGGGCAGGTGTTGGTTTACGGCGTCGATGACAGTGTTTCCAGTTACATGGATTTTTCCCCATACGTGTTCTGTTTTCAGATTCTGTTCAGCGTCTTTTGTTGGCGCGAAAAGATATGTTGATATGTGATCTGTGAGACGCCGGTTATGTTCTTCTGGCATTCGCAGGTCGAAACTTCTTAATCCCGCTTCTACGTGCCCAACTGGTATTCCAAGTTTGATTGCTGCTAGGGCAGTTGCCAGCACGCCATTCGTGTCGCCTTCTGTCAAGACAACTGCTGGCGATGTTTTGCTCAGTAACTTTTCCATGTGGATTATGATTTGCGCGGTTTGTTTTCCTTGCGATTTTGTTTTGACTGTGAATTTGTAATCAGGTATGGGAAGTTCAAGGTTTTCAATGAATTGCTGGGACATGTTGTAATCGTAGTGCTGTCCGCAGTGGACAAAGATTGATGGGGTTCCGTTTTTGTGTAAAGCTCTGAGCACTGGCGCCATTTTTATGATCTCGGGGCGTGTGCCAGCAACGACCATTATCTCTTTCATCAGCCAATCACTGCCCAGTGTTCAGATATTAGCGACGAGTATGTTTTTAACATTATTTGAAATGTGAAATCATTTTGCAAGAACTTAATCCTGAATATTTCAGTGTGTTTTTGACTTCTGATTTTGCATGTGAATAATGACTGATAGATTGCTTACGGTTTATGACATACAAACTGTCTTATTTTTCGTGTCCGTTTCCTATTTAGCCTAAACATAACGTAGGAGATGAATGTATGCATCCATCAAGAAACAAGAAAGCTCTGAGCACTGTAGTAACGACACTTATCTTGCTAGTTGTTTCAGTTCTTCTTGCAACAGTCGTAACATTTTATGCAATAAACGTTACAACAACAAGAGTACAGGAAGAATCACTGTTTCTGAGTAAACAACACGTTTGGTACAATACCACAGGATCATGGGCTGAGGCTGCAATAGTCATTGTGAACACGGGTGGAAAAGACGTTGTCCTTGACAAGATGTCAGTGCGTGGACAAGAATGTGTGTGGGCAGACGTCTACTATTGGAGGACAAACAACGTGACTATTTCAGATGATCTGGAGGTTACACCTTCGGACATTAGCGGTCTAAGCTACGATATTACTGTCCAAGGTTCTGCACGATCATTTCGACAGGCTGATGACGACGTGACATTGAAATCTGGCTGGACAATAGTCGTATATGTGATGAACCCCGACAGCATAGCATTGAACGATGTTGGTCTACCTGTTGGCATCACTGTCTTCACTTCAAATGCTCAGTACTACAAAGAAGCTAACATAGAAGCTGCCCAATAACAACATCTTCTTTTTCTAGAGGTTTTTTCACCAGCTTTTACGTTTTCTTTAGGTAGTTCTCTCTAGGCTCGTAGATTGTTCCTTCGCGGAGCAATTGCCCAATCAATCGTTCTGCTTCTCCTCTTGAAATCTTGTACTTTGCTTCCAGCTCATTCAGAAGAACTGTCTTCTCAACTATTCCTACATCTTTCTCCATTTCCATAAGCGTCGAAAGTATGATCTGCAGTTTGTCTCGCATACTCTTGGGCTTTCCAGTCATTATGAGGTCTATGTCTATTTTGTACGAAGACAAGTCTATCCCAACCTCTTCAAGAGACTTCTTCATTATGGCAATAGCTGCTTCAGCATCTTCCTCCGTAACCTCTTTTCTGAGAGCTGCACGACCTCGTGCTTCAGCGATACGCACCAGGGATTCAAGCTGGCGCGCAGTTATTGCCACCGGCGAGCCCTCTGCCTCACTTGCAGATCGCATTGCCAAGTAGAAGTCGTTCAGTCGCTGTAGCGCTCCTTGAGTCAGTACAGGTCTAATGCCTTTAGAATAGCTAATGTACTTTCTGAGAAGCTCCAAAGAGAGCAGAGACTCTGCGGAACTTGCTCCTTTCTTATGCAGTTCAAGAATGTGCTCCGACATTTTACTGTCAGTTTCCTTGTTCGGAGTGTCTCTTAAAACGAAAATCAAGTCGAATCTTGAAAGAATCGTTACAGGTAATGAGATATTTTCGGTTACTGTGCGATGGGGCTCATATCTTCCCAACGACGGGTTCGCAGCTGCCAGTATAGCAGTTCTTGCATTAAGTGTTGCAACTATTCCTCCCTTTGCAACTGAAACCGTGTGCTGCTCCATCGCCTCATGAATGGCAACTCTGTCTTCAGGACGCATTTTATCCATCTCATCAATACACGCGATCCCCTTGTCAGCCAACACTAGAGCCCCAGCTTCAAGGCTCATTCCTCCACCTTTCTCGCGCACGACGGCAGCTGTTAAGCCTGCAGCAGTAGTACCACGCCCAGAAGTATACAATCCGCGCGGCGCAACTCGCGCAACATACTGCAACAGTTGCGACTTTGCCGTTCCAGGATCCCCTACCAATAGAGAGTTTAACTCTCCTCTTATCGCTATATCAGGCAAAATTTTGGAGACGCCGCCGAAGAGGAGATACATTATGGCTTCCTTTATGTGTTCATACCCGTATATTGAAGGAGCAATTGAAGCGATGATCTTTCGATGAATCCACGGGTCTTTAGCAAGTTCCAGAATCTTCTCTTCCTCTTCTGGAGAGGGAAGCGCTGTTTCTGGTTCTTTGCCCAGAACTTCAATTGAATTTGCATCCACATGCAAAATAAAAACTCTGAGTTTTCCAACCCGCGGAAGCGAAGGAGCAAGAGCGCGGACTACTCCAACTATTGAAACATGATCGCCAGGTCTCGCCACATCAACCACTTCACTTCCTACAATCTTAACGTGTAAAGTTCTAGGAAGCTGCCCTGGCGGCAGGTCTTCTGGTCTCTCTTGGACTCTCAGGTCTTGAGAGTCTATAAATGTAGATTCTTCTTGAACGAATTCATATGGTCCTTTTCTTTTGCATGCAGGGTTGGAGCATTCGAAGGGTGCTTTTAGGAATTCTCCGGTCTGGTTTACGTATGATATTTCTCCGCATCCCTTGCATTTGAAGGCAGCCCGCATTACCATCGGACGAACTGGGGTTGAGCGGACAACGATCCCTTCTACCATGACAAGTTTCATAATGTGGTCTGCGCCTAATTTGCGCAGTTTTGCAGCTTCTAATAATTGGACGATTCTCACGGTTACTGTTTCCAGATTCTCCGCATATTCGGGGTCTTCTATCTGCAATTGTGCATAGGCTGCGTTGTCTGCATGTTTCAGGTATTCGTCAGGCTTTTCCAATGTTTCCTCTGCGAGATGCTGGTCGAAAGTTAAGAGGTCTTCAAAATCAACTATTAATGACGTCTTGCCCGACACTGCCATTTGCGTGATTCTCTGTCTGTATTCTTCTGTTTTCAAGAATTCTTGGAAGCGTTCTTGGGGATCTATTGTCTCCAGTTCTTCTGTCATTCTTCGGTTTCTCCGTATTCCAGTATCTGTGTGCGCCATCTGCTGATAAGGTTGTAGAGATATTCATAAAGAAATCTTTCTTCATCCGTGAGGTTTCGCAGTATTTGCTCCGTTTGCGCTGGAGCAGAAGCTATCGAAACAATTTTTTTCAATCGTGAATTTACAATATCTTGCGTTAGCTGTTTGACTTTTTCGTATTCGCGTATCTTTTCAGGGTCTTTGGCGGCTTCCTTCTTCAGCTCAAGAATGCATCGCCTAGATTTTGGGTAGAAACTGTCCTGAAGCTTGGATATTTGCCCCGCAGTCTGCACCCGTTCAGTCCATTGAACCTTGTACAATCTAGCTGCATCTAGATTTTCTTCATCGCGATAGTGGACAATTCCAGCTTTCTCAAGTTCTTTTGCCACCCAATAATAGACTTCATACTCATTTCCCTCTTCAAAAGGACCTGAACTAAATCCTGCCAACTTGATTTCAGGACTGTTTCTGTTTGCAATGACTTTGGCAACTGAGTTTTCAAAGATAAGGTCTGATCTCTTGATTACACGCAAAGCCTTGTCTGACATTCTATGCAGTCTCCTTTCTCAGATTTAGGAATATTTCGAGAAGATATAAAAACTGTAGTCGAAAAAATTCGACTCAGAGTCAAAGCGAATTCAATAGCAGATGATACTGCTCAGGTTTGCCAGCATTCCATGTTGTTATCTTGTATGAAATATTCAGCGCGTAAAGAAGGTAATGCTTAAAAGTAAGTGGCGGCGTTTTCCATTTTATCTTTACAAACGTAAAGGTGTCGAATATGGTTGAACAGAAAAGTAGTCTTTACGAAGAGGCGCTGAAACCGCTGAAGAAGGCGGCTTCAATACTGAAGCTGGATGAAGACATCGTTGAAGTTCTAAGCAACCCTGAAAAAGTAACAGTCGTAACGCTACCAGTAAAGATGGACAGTGGAAGAATAAAGGTCTTCACAGGCTACCGCGTACAGCACAACACTGCGAGAGGACCCGCAAAAGGCGGAGTTCGATATCATCTTGGAGTCTGCCTAGACGAAGTAAAATCACTTGCATATTGGATGAGCATAAAGAACGGCGTCGTCGGCATTCCTTATGGAGGCGGAAAAGGAGGAATTACATGCAATCCAAAGGAAATGTCAACTGGAGAACTTGAAAGAATGACAAGAGCCTATGCAGCCGCAATAGCTCGAGTAGTTGGACCCGACAAAGACGTGCCTGCACCTGACGTCAACACGACCGCCCAGATTATGGGGTGGTTTGCAGATGAATACTTCAAAATCACAGGAGAATACCTAGCAGGAGTCATAACCTCCAAGCCCCTGAGCATTGGTGGTTCAAGAGGAAGAGGAAACGCAACTGGACGAGGAGGATACTTCGTCGCACTTGAAGCTGCAAAAAGCTTCAACATTCCACTGAAGAACGCGCGAATCTCTATTCAAGGATACGGCAATGCTGCCCAACCGATCGCTCGAGACTTGTACGAGTTAGGTGCCAAAATCGTGGCGGTGAGCGACTCAACAGCTGGTGTGTACGATCCAAAAGGCATGAATCCGACGGAACTCGCAGAATTCAAGAACAAGACACGCAGTGTAAAGGGCTTCAAAGGTGCAAAGGACATCTCTATAGTTGACCCAATAACGGTGGACTGCGACGTGCTTATTCCTGCAGCGTTAGAGAACCAGATAACTGAGAAAAACGCTGATGATGTCAAAGCAAGACTTGTGATTGAACAAGCAAACGGTCCAACATCACCCGAAGCAGACAGGATTCTACACGAAAAAGGCGTACACGTGATTCCTGACGTTTTGGCAAACGCTGGCGGCGTTACGGTTAGCTACTTTGAATGGGTTCAAAACCGCATGGGATACTACTGGAGCGACGACGAAGTTGACGAAAAACTGAAAAGAGTCATGACTGAAGCCTTCAACGACGTCTACCAGACTGCACAGCAATTCACAATAAACATGCGAACAGCCGCCTATGTGACATCAGTAAGAAAAATCGTTGACGCGATGCGAGCTCTCGGCCGCATCTAAATCTCCTCTTTTCTATTTTTGCCACAAGATCAACATAGTTTTAATAGCGTTTCGCCTAACTTGGCTTCATTTTGGTTAAAGTTTTTCTTTTCCGCTGTAGCATTTATTAGTAGTACTATCTATGAAGCTATACGGAGGGCTTTGTTCATTGAGTTTTGAAATGTGGGCGGAGAAATACAGACCAAAAGCGCTGAGTGATATTATTGACCAGAAAGAGATAATCGAACGCCTGAAAAGTTTCGCCAAATCAAGAAATGTGCCACACTGCATTTTTGCAGGACCACCTGGAACAGGAAAAACCACAGCAGCACTCTGTTTGACAAGAGACCTTTACGGCGATGCATATAGAGAGCATGTTATGGAGTTGAACGCCAGCGACGAGAGAGGAATCGACGTTGTCCGTGAAACTGTGAAGACTTTTGCGAGAATCAAGTCGATCGGCGACATCCCATTTAAGATTATGATTTTAGACGAGGCTGACAACATGACATCTGACGCGCAACAGGCTTTGAGACGAACCATGGAGCGCTACACAGAAACCTGCCGTTTCATTCTCTGCGCAAACTACAGTGGAAAGATAATTGAGCCAATACAATCAAGATGTGCGCCTTTTCGCTTTGCGTATCTACCGAGAGAAGAACATGACCGCTACTTGAGAACAATTGCTGAAAAAGAAAAGGTGAAACTTGTGGACGATGGACTTGACGCCGTTTTTGATGTTTGCAGCGGAGACTTGAGGAGGGCCATAAACACCTTGCAAGCTGCAGCCTCTTTGAACAAACCTGTAGACGCCAAGATTGTTTACTCAATTACTGGAAGAGCCAGCCCGGCAGATGTACAGAAAATGCTGACCACCGCGATGGAAGGCGATTTTTCGGATGCAAGAAAACAACTTCGCGCAATGATTCAGAAATACGGCGTGGCTGGAAGCGACATCATCCGTCAAATACACATAGAACTCTTCAAAGCAAACATCCCAGAGCAATGGAAGATAAAACTGGCTGACGCTATCGGCGAGATAGATTTCAGACTTGTAGAAGGCGCTGATCAGGAAGTCCAGTTAAGCGCCTTATTGGCAAGACTTGTTGAAGCAGGCTGTGAAATAGCAAAACCGAGCTAGGTGCGAGTTTTGTACACTGCTTGGACTGTTAAGTATAAACCGAAATCTCTGAACGAAATTGTAGGAAACAAAGAGGCTATTCAGAGCCTAGTTGATTGGGTAGAATCATGGGAAAACAACGTTCCAAAGAAAAGAGCTGTCTTTCTCTACGGACCGCCAGGCATAGGCAAGACAGTTTCTGTTGAGACTTTAGCTAATGATCTGGGCATGGAGTTTGTGGAGAAGAATGCAAGTGACTACCGAACAGAAGACGCCATAAATCGTTTTGCGGGATTAGCGTCACAATACGGATCGTTGTTCGGTGGGAAAAGAATAATCCTTCTAGATGAGCTGGACGGGTTGACTGGCAGTTCTGACAGAGGAGGAGTCAGAGCAATAACTGAAGTTGTGAAATCTGCGCAATGCCCCATAGTGCTTATTGCCAACAGCGCTTATGACCCGCGTTTTTCGAACCTTCGAGTTTACTGTCTTCTGATAGAATTCAAGAAACCGCCAGCAGGTGAAATCGCGAAACTTCTGAAGCATATATGCGATCGAGAAGATGTTAAAGCCGACGAAGAGGCATTGAGATTCATTGCTCAACGATCAGGGGGTGACGTCCGCTCAGCATTGAACGACCTGCAAACCTTGGCTCAAGGTAAGAGCAGCCTAAAATATGAAGATGTATCATGGCTCGGCTACCGTGACAGGCAGGAAACTATCTTCAACGTGTTAAGACTTATACTGTATGGAAAAACCTGTATCAGCGCAAAACAGGCAGTGGATATGGCAGATGTTGACATCGACATGCTTTTTGAGTGGATCTACGAAAATGTCCCTGCACATCTGACTGACCCACATGATTTAGCCACCGCCATGGATGCTCTTTCAATTGCAGATGTCTACCGCGGCAGAATCCGCGCTGTGCAAGATTGGAGTCTCATGCGTTATGTCATCGATTACATGACTGCGGGAGTGGCAATGGCTAGACAGAATACAAAGGTTCATGGGTGGATTCCGTTCAAGTTTCCTGGACGCATACAGATGCTGTCGCGATCTAAAGCTGACCGTGCGATGCAGCTGAATATAGGACAGAAGATTAGACGCAGAAATCACATATCGGCAGTCAGAGCCTCAAAGGAGATTCTTCCTTATCTGAAAATAATCTTCAAGAACAACGCAAGCATGGCGGCTGGCATTGCAAAGTGGCTTGACTTAGACGCAGAAATGGTTGAGTATTTGGCAGAAAGCGAGAAGTGTTCTGCAGAAATCGCTGAATTATTAAGCCAAGATGAAAAATGAGGGGTTTTGATTTTAGTTTTGCCACACCGAGTATAGCTATGTCGGCGCAGGAGTTGCTGGTGGCGGAGGCGCTGTTTTCT
>Ga0172362_10000551_pt1 | contig 30970 bp, 17 predicted proteins | sample LakKivs1_kivu2a2_FD_114534 | JGI IMG/M metagenome (GOLD analysis project Ga0172362, IMG submission 114534) | Sediment microbial communities from Lake Kivu, Rwanda - Sediment s1_kivu2a2 | ecosystem: Environmental > Aquatic > Freshwater > Lake > Sediment | place: Rwanda: Western Province, Lake... | reverse complement strand
GTGATTCTTTCTCTTCTGCGTCAAGGTAACACTGGCAACGAGATTCTGTCCATTCTGGATGTCATCGTTGCTGATGTTGAGAGTGATACTGAGGAGGCAGAAGTCGAGTTCTAAAGTGTAACTAACCGTGTGCCCCGTGGTTGACACCGTGGGGCACTTATGTTAGACTTATTCGTGTATGCGTGATCCGGCAGTGTTTCGGGGGGTTGTTGATGCCGTCGGGGTTGGCGTTGCGTTTATAAAAATCAATAAGTCCCTAACCTACAGAGGTGACAAATCGAGAGCTAAGTATCACACTCATAAAAATTTTCCGGAGGTATTCTGAGGTGTTTAATTGGATTCATAAAAATGGAAAGAGTCGCCCCCGATAAGAACAAAGCAAAAGGTGCCGGTGAAACAATCGAAAAAAGAAAAACATGATTCATAGAAAAAAAATCTATTGGAACTTTTGGAGAGTAGTTCTTGCAGGATGGACAATTCGTTATCCAAAGACAATGGCAAAGGTAGTATTAATACCACTTACATTTTTGATTGTGCTTATATATAATGCAGTGGTGAACTAATCACCCTATAAAAAATTTCCGGAAAATATTTTTATATGGAAAAGGTTTATCACATATACGCAAAAGATAAGTGTTTGTTTCACTCGATTCAAGAAGAAGAGTTTCAAACAATATGGAATACTCTCAACAACATGGTCGGCATTATGAAAACTGACTATAATGTTGAGGATTTGGCATATGAGGAATTGGTGATTAATAAAGAAATAACGTTACAATCTTCATATTGACAAGTGCTATATAAAACTGTTAAAATTGATCTGAAAGTTATCTCAAACTTATGGCAAAAGGATTTACTGTTAAGACTGTCCCACCCAAGAAGAATGTTGAGGAGTGGGATTATGATGCAATTAAAGAAAGAATGAGAGGAAAATCAATTGTCTTTTGTCTTCCTGGCAGAGGATGCTCTTTTATTTTCCTGAAAGCATTTGTACAACTCTGTTTTGATCTTGTGCAAAATGGAATGAGTATTCAAATCTCTCAAGATTACTCATCGATGGTTAATTTTGCACGATGCAAGTGTCTTGGTGCAAATGTTCTGAGAGGACCTAAGCAAATTCCTTGGGATGGAAAACTGCAGTATGATTATCAACTTTGGATTGATAGTGATATTGTCTTTGACTCAAACAAGTTCTGGCAACTTTGTGATATGGCACTACCCGCAGAAGGTGAAGAGAAAGAAATTGTTGGTGGTTGGTATGCAACAGAAGATGGACACACAACCTCTGTCGCACATTGGTTAGAAGAAGATGACTTCCGCAAAAATGGTGGAGTCATGAATCATGAAACTGTCGAATCAATCTCCAAACGTAAAAAACCTTTCACTGTTGATTACACTGGTTTTGGTTGGGTACTGATTAAGAAGGGTGTCTTTGAGAATCTTGAGTATCCTTGGTTTGCTCCGAAGATGCAAGTCTTTGAGTCTGGTAATGTACAGGACATGTGTGGAGAAGATGTTTCATTCTGTCTTGATGCAAAAGAAGCTGGATTCGAGATTTGGTGCGATCCACGCATTCGTGTCGGACATGAAAAGACTCGGATTATCTGATGAAAGAATCTCTGTATAATATTCTATACAAAGGACGTAAAATTTATAGGAATCTCACTGCAGAAGAATGTAGTGAGATTCTTCAAGACTTCTCCGAATCATTTTTTTCAGGAGAGTTAATTGATCCAGAATTAATTGAATTGGAGGAAATTTAATGACAAACCGAAAAAGTCTGAGTGGCTCAGCACAACTTGAGTCGCATCCAAAAAATACACGACAGGGACTCGGGAAGAATACAAAGTATGCTGCAACGAGCAGAAACAAAGCAAAAAAACCCTACCGAGGACAAGGCAAATAATCTTCAAGACACTTAGAGATTCTCTAAGTGTTTTTTTATGTTTTTATAACTAGTTGCCGGAGGCGCCGTCGTTTCTCGTCTTGAAGAAAACCGGAAAACCCGAAAAACAAAACACCGAAATCCTCTGAATGTCTTACTTAAATCACAATCTTCCCACGTTTACTTGCTATATTCGTAATGAATTTCTCTATAATCATAAAAAAGGTCATGGAGAGGTAACTTTATGTGACGTGCATTCCGTAGCATCATTAGAGAAGCACGTACCCCTCTTTGAGACGTTTTTAGAGAATGGTGTCAACTGGACAAGAAGACCAATTCATGCGTTTTGCTGGAAACCCGATGCACCTACGCCAAAATTAGAAGAATGTATGTGGTGGGATTGCTTTTCTCCTTACATCGATGTCCAAGTTCGTTCTAGACTAGCTGGATTAAGGGCTGAATTGGCAAATCATAAAGGTGAAAAAAATGAAGGCACCTATATGTTTACTCTCGATTGGTCATGGGAATCAAAATCAACACTGAACACCAACTTTAGTGAAACTCCGGAACATAAAAGTGCTCATTTTTTCAAAATGGATAATGGAAATTTTTATGCATATCCTAATAATAAGATTTCATGGTACGATGATGCATGGATTCGCAATCGAATTACCAAAAATCCAGGTTATGAAATTGATTTAACCGAATATTCTGTTGAAAATCGTCGTAAAATAGAAACGTCAGACGACTTTATGTATGAAATTAAAGAAATTCGGGATAGCAACCCCGTAAAAAGTTCTGATCTAACAAATCAGGAGCAAAACAATGACCAAACAAGTCGATAAAGACAAAAAATTTATGAAAAATGAGTGGGGAACTGAATTTTTAGCATCAGAATACGGTTGGGAGCAAAAAGTTGAGGAGCAAAAAATGCTTCGTGAGATTGCAAGTGATGATTTAACGCCAAAAAAACATGATTTTCACATTCAAAACGAAATTCATGAAAAAATTCGCAATGATAATGATTATGATGACTGGGAATATGGAACAGAACCTATTCCATTATCCGAATTTTAGTGAATAAATAAGATAGATTTATAATATTCAATGCCAGTACAGCGCATTAGCAAGTCATTTAAGGACATTAGTTTGTCCTTTCAGGTTAGTCCACTAACCTATGACTTGATTGCGATTAAAAATGAAAATGCAATTTCTAGATCTATTCGAAATCTTGTTCTTACCAATAGAGGAGAACGTTTTTTCAACAATACTCTGGGTTCTAGAGTTAATTCTTTGTTGTTTGAATCTTTGGATGATATTACTGCATCATCAGTAAGAGATGAAATTGAAAATGTAATTAATAATTATGAACCCAGAGTTGAGTTAATATCCGTTGATGCGGTTCCTAATTATGATGATGGCGAACTTAATGTAACAATTCAATATTATATTATTGGAATTGATGCACAACCACAACAATTATCATTCGCATTACAGCCAACACGATAATGCCATTAGTTAATTTTGCAAATCTAGATTTCGATCAGATAAAGACATCAATTAAAAATTATCTTAGATCAAATTCAAACTTCACTGATTATGACTTTGAAGGATCTAATTTATCTACAATTGTTGATGTGCTTGCCTATAATACGTATATAACCTCGTATAATGCCAATATGGTATCGAATGAGGTTTTTATTGATAGTGCAACTTTAAGAGAAAATGTCGTTTCTCTTGCAAGAAATATTGGATATGTTCCAAAATCTAAAACCTCATCTAAAGCAAGTATATCGTTCTTTGTAGATTTTTCTGCATATACAATGAAACCAGAGGCAATTACATTAAATAAAGGAGTTGTGTGCTCAACAACAACATTTGGAACAGAAAACTATACTTTTTCAATATTAGATGACATTACAGTTGCAGTAATTAATAATATAGCTACTTTTGATGAAATTACTGTTTATGAGGGAATTTATATTGCATCAAATTTTACTGTAGATTCTTATAATCCTAACCAAAGGTTCATACTTCCAAACTCGAACATTGATACAACTACAATTAGGGTATTGGTTAAACCATCACAATTTAACGATATAAAAAGAAAGTATATACAAGCAAATAGTTTATTTAATATTAACTCAGACTCACCAGTATTTTGGGTACAAGAAATAGAAGATGAAAGATATGAATTAATTTTTGGTGATGGAGTTTTTGGAAAAAAATTAGAATCACCCAATTACATCGAAGTAACTTATCTTGTTTCGAACGGTGAATCGGCAAATAATATATCTCAATTCAATTTTAGTGGAAAATTAACTTCTTCTAGAGAATCTATTCTAATAAATTCTGGAATATCTTTAATAACCACCAATCAGTCTTCATATGACGGAAGTGAAATTGAACAAATAGAGTCTATTAAAAAGTATGCTCCTAGAATTTATTCATCGCAAAATAGAGCAGTTACCGCAAGAGATTATGAATCAATAGTTCCTACAATATACCCAGAAACAGAATCAATTTCTGTTTTTGGTGGAGAAGAATTAAGTCCTCCGCAATTTGGAAAAGTTTTTATTAGCATTAAACCAACTAATGGTTCTTATCTTTCAAATCTAATCAAAGATAACATTAAAAAAGATCTTAGGCAATACTCTATTGCGGGAATAGTTCCGGAAATTATTGACTTAAAATATTTGTATATCGAACCAAATATAAATGCATATTACAACACAAATTTAGCAGCATCTGCAAATTCAATATCAAATATTGTTTCAACAAATGTAGAAAGATATGCAAATTCATCAGAATTGAATAAATTTGGGGCAAGGTTTAAATATAGTAAATTTTTAAAAATAATTGATGACAGTAGTAATGCAATAACGTCAAATATTACGACAGTTATTATGAGAAGAGATTTGCGACCAGTGTTAAATAGTTTTACCGAATATGAAATTTGTTTTGGAAATAGATTTCATATTAAAAATGAAAATGGATACAATATTAAATCCTCTGGGTTTAATGTAAGTGGAATTGTTGGCACTGCATATCTTTCTGATTTACCAAATGCTGACAAAGAAACTGGATCTATATTTTTGTTCAAATTAAATTCACCAACACAACCAGAGATTGTTAAAAAATCTGTAGGAATAATTGATTATATTAAAGGAGAAATTAAACTTTCTCCTATCAATATAACAAATACAGTATTAAATATAGGTTTTCCTATCATTGAGATTTCGGTATCTCCGTATTCTAATGACATTATAGGACTTCAAGATTTGTATTTACAATTGGATATGACTAAAACAACTATTAATACTAAACCAGACAATATATCTTCTGGAAACGATGTTACTGGTACAAATTATCTAGTTACATCAAGTTATGCAAACGGAATTTTAGTAAGATAATTAAAAAAAAGAAACATGATATCAACAGATCTGCAAAGAGTACAAATTCAAGATATAGTTGAAAGTCAACTTCCATCCTTCATAAGAGAAGACTTTCCACTTATAACTGATTTTTTAAAACAGTATTATATATCTCAAGAATATCTTGGAGCTTCTGTTGATTTAATACAAAATATTGATCAATATTTAAAATTGGAATCTTTATCGGATAATTCTCAATACACAGAATTATCTGGAGATATTTCTTTTTCGGATACGGATATTAATACTACTTTTAATTTAGATCAACAAATTTTTGGCACGTATGGATTTCCTGAAAAATATGGATTAATTCAAATAGATGATGAAATCATTCTATATACAGAAAAAACTAATACATCTTTTACTGGATGTATCAGGGGATTTAGTGGAGTCACTTCATATACTAATTTAAACTCAACAGATTCTCTAACATTTTCATCTTCAGAAGTTTCGGAACACACTTCTGGCACCAAAATTATTAATTTGAGTGCTTTATTATTTGAAGAATTTTTGAAAAAAATAAAATATCAATTTGCTCCGGGATTTGATAGCAGAAAATTAGATAATGATGTAAATGAAAGACTTTTTATATCGAGGACAAAAGATTTTTATCAATCAAAGGGAACAGATGAATCTTTTAAAATTCTTTTTTCTGCTTTATATGGAGAAAAAGTTGCTGTCATAAAACCAAAAGATTATCTTTTTAGACCATCTGATGCCGAGTATAGAGTAACAAAAGATATTGTTGTTCAATCGATAAATGGAAATCCACTAGATTTACTAAATCAAACTTTATTTCAAGATGCTTATGAAAATTACAATATACAAAAAGCTTATGCATCAATTACGAATGTTGAAAAAATTTCATATTCATCTCAAGAATATTATAAACTAAGTTTAGATTTTGATTATTCAAAAGATATCACTATTGATGGTAGTGTTTATGGTGAATTTTCAGTACATCCAATTACAAAAGTAATAAATTCAGTTTCTATTGGATCTTCAATTATTGATGTCGATTCTACAATAGGATTTCCTAATTCTGGGGAATTGATTGCAGAATCTTCTTCTGGTAACATAGATATACTCACATACGGATCAAAAAGCAATAATCAATTTTTTGACGTTGGATTAGCTAGCACAACAGAAAAAGGTATAACTTTTAATATAAACTCTAAATCAAATATCAGACTAAACGTTAGTGCTTATGGATACGTTGGATTTGGAACAACATCAAAAGTAGAAGTTAGAATTGGATCTGTACTTTCTGATTTAATAATAAACGATGATACTTATTATTTTTCAAAAAATGATACTGCTCTCATTAAATCGTTGGGAATAACAACAAGTGGTCCAAAAACAAACAGTTGGATTTATAATATTGCAACAAAATTTGATATTAAATCAATTGCATTAATTGATACTTCAGACTTTACTTATAATATTGAGACTTATGTTCCAAATAATTTTAATATTGGGGACATTCTTTTAATTACAAACAATGCATCTGAAATTAAAACATGTTCTGTAACAAACATAATAAATGAGTTTATATTTTCTATTAGTGGTCAGGGATTAATCAATGGAAATATATCAACAATTGAAAGAAAAATTTTAAAACCTAAAGTAAGTTCTTCTTTATCAAATTATTCATATATTGAAAATTATATTTCAAATGTACAAAATACTTATGCAAAATTTAATCAAGATGTTTTAGTTTCTTCCTCATCCTTACCCAATTATTACAATCAACCATTAAATTTTTACGATAAAAAAATAATATTAAACGGACAATACAGTGGAGAAATTTTTACTATTGATGATATAAATGATCATGGATATTATACTGGTGATGCAATTTATTACAATTCATTTACATTTCAAGATACAATCGATGGAACTTTAGTATCTACTACTAGTAAATTTCAAAATTTAACTCCAGGAATATATTATGTAAAGAGAGTAAATCAAAATCAATTTAAAATTGCAAGTAGTCCTGCAAATCTTTATAATAATAATTTTATTTCAGTATCAGGAATAGTTACTTCAAATACTTTTGAATATCTTGATTTTAATCAAAAAACTTTAAACCATCAAAATTTGTTGAGAGAAATTAAATCCCCAAATAATAAAAGTGATAATTACGTAACAAGTCCAGGAAAAACAGGAATATTAATTAATGGAGTAGAAATATTAAATTATAAATCCGAAGATGTAATTTATTATGGATCTTTACAAAAAATTGAAGTAACATCTGGTGGAAATAATTATGATATAGTAAATCCTCCAATTTTAACAATAACAGATGATAATGGTAGTGGAGCAATTGCTAATTGTTCGGTAAAGGGCAATTTAAAAAGAATTGATATAATTGATCCTGGTTTTGATTACCTATCAAAACCAATAGTTACGATCACCGGCGGAAATGGAAGTGGAGCAAAAGCATTAGTAAATACAACTTTTATAGATCATTCGGCACTATTTAATTCAACAGCACAATCGGCAAATGTTGGATTGTCTAATAATGTTATAGGTTTTTCAACATATCACAAATTTAGAAATGCGGAAAAAATAATTTATAAAACCGATGGTCAAAATGGTATATCTGGATTAGTTACGAATTCGCAATATTATGTTAGAACTATAGATGCCGTCACTATTCAATTGTTTAAAAATGAAGCAGATGCTATATCTGGAGTAAACACAATTTCATTAAATTCTTTTGGAGATGGTGTACATAGACTGCAATCTTTCAATAAAAAGCAAATAATTTCAAATATTGTAATTGAAAATTCTGGTTCAAATTACGAAAATAAGAAAAGGATAGTTGGTAATATCGGAGTTAATACTGCATCTAATCAGATAAACATAAAAAATCATCAATACAATTCTGGGGATATTATTCAATACACATTTAATCAAATTCCAATAATAGGATTGAGTTCAAATACATCATATATTGTTACAAAAGTTGATGAAGATCATTTCAAACTTTCTAATGTGGGTTTAGGATCGACCGCAAAACTTTTCTACTACGAAACAAAGCAATATATTAGTTTTAAATTCTCTGGGTCTGGAACGCATATTTTTAATTATGAACCAATTTCTGTAACTATCGAAGGCAAAATTGGAGTTACAACTTTTTCTGATCAAAATTTTAATGCAATAGTTCAACCAATTTTTAGAGGGTCAGTAGAATCAACACAAATTATCGATGGTGGCATAGGATATGGGTCGTCTGAAATTTTAAATTACAATAGACAACCATTACTCGATCTTTATAGTGGATCGAGTGCAGAAGTTTTGCCAATCGTAAATAATGGTCGCATTGTAGAAGTATTAATTACAAATGGGGGAAGTGGATATAATTCTCCGCCAGAGCTAGCAATTAATGGATCTGGAAAATATGGTAAACTGACTCCTGTTATTAAAGATGGAAAAATAACAAAAGTAATAATTGAAAATCCGGGAATCGGATATGAAAATAAAATTCGAGTTGACATAATTCAAAGTGGAAATGGTGCAAAGTTTAATGTAAATATTCAAAAATGGACAATAAATTTATTTCAAAAGTATTTGAATAGTATTTCAGATGATGATGGAATCTTAAGCAAATCCCTAAATGAAAACTTTGGTATACAATATACTCATTTGTATGCACCAAGAAAACTAAGAGAATCCATATATTCGAAAAATCAAGATAATGAAATTAAGTATGGTATATTTGATTTACAAAAAGTCAATGGTGAAGAAATAAAGTCTTCATATCATTCTCCAATTATAGGATGGTCCTATGATGGAAATCCAATATATGGCCCATATGGATTTTCTTCAAAAACTGGAGGAACAATTAGAGAAATGACCTCTGGATATCAGTTGGTAACCAAGTCAAATAGACCACCAATTTCAAATTTTCCGCAAGGATTTTTTGTTGAAGATTATGAATTTACAAATTCTGGAGATTTGGATGAACATAATGGACGGTTTTGTGTAACCCCAGATTATCCAAATGGAGTTTATGCATATTTTGCAACCATTAATCCGGGAAACGTTGAAAGTATTTTGCCATTCAAAAATTACAAAATACCAGTATTTCCATATTTAATCGGTAATACTTTTAAATCTAAACCAAACGAATTCAATTTCAATCCAGATTCAAATCAAATTACATATGATTTGAACAAAGATGAATGGTTTAGAAATACAACACCATATAATTTGACAGAAAATGCTGCCTATTATGAGTATCTTTTTCAACCAAATAAACTAAAATCACAAAAAGTTAATATTAATGAAGTTTCTACAGGTAGTATAAAATCGGTTGGAATTTTAACTGGAGGATTTGATTATAAAATAAATGATCAGATAATATTTAATCCTGAAGAAAATAATATTCAAAAAGCAAAAGCAAAGGTTTCTAGAATTCTAGGAAAACCTGTTACAAATATTAGTGTTGCATCAACAACTATATCCCAATTGGAGTTAATTCCATCCGATTCGAATGGAACATATGTTGCTTTTTCAACTTATCCACATAATTTATCAAATAATGATTTAATTTCATTATCCGGATTTAATACATCAATTAATTATTTGAATAATAATTTTAATATTGGTGTTAAAACTGAATCTTTTATTTTAAAATCTGGTGTAGGAACTGATGGAATAACTGGAGTAGTTACATATTTTAGTATATCGGGATTATTTGAAAATAATATTTTTTCGTTGAGAGAAAATGATGTTCTTACAGCAGATCAAGAAATAGTTAAAGTTATTAATGTAGATGTCAAAAATTCCAGAATTCGAGTTGTTAGATCTCAAAATAATACTATATCAGCAGCCCACACATCTTCAACTTTATTATATGAAAATTCTAGAAAATTTACTTTTAATTCAATACCAGAAAATAATGTAGAGTTTGAACTCAATAGAGAAATTTATTTTGACCCAAAAGAATCTCTCGGACTTGGATCTACGACCGGAGTTGGAATTGGAACAACCATATTCTTCTCCAATCCAGGAGCAGGAATAACTCAATTTTTTATTCCTACACAATCAATATACTTACCAAATCATAAATTAAACACTGGAGATATTTTAAATTATCAAACAAACGGCGGAACTTCAATTAATGTTTCAATGGGAGGAACTTCTCAATTCGATTTACCAAGTTCCTCAATTGTTTATGTTGGTAAAATTTCTGATGATTTAATTGGAATATCAACATATAGTGTTGGAATTGGATCTACTGGAACTTTTGTCGGAATTGCAAGCACCACTTCAAATTTTGGACTACTATTTTTTACTGGAATAGGAACGGGAGTCTATCATAGCTTTAAGACAATAAAGAAAAATATAATTTCAGCAGAAGTATCTAAAAATATTGTTACTGTTTCAACATCTTCAACTCATGGATTGAGTTTAAGTGACAAAGTATTTGTTGAAGTCAATCCATTTGTTACTACAAATATTATAGTAAAATATGATGATTATAACCGAAGAATGGTATTTAATCCAAAACCATTCACTGCAGCAGATGTGGACGTTGAAGAAAACTCAATAACAATTGCTAATCATGGATTTTTAACAGGAGATAAAGTAATTCATACCTCAACGTTTTCTTCTTTTGGATTAAATAATGAAGAAATTTATTATGTAATTAAAATTTCTAAAGATAAAATTAAATTATGCTCAAGTAAATATCAAACGACACAATTTACTCCTGAAGTTGTTGGTATAACATCTGCATCTTTTGGAACATTATCTACAATCAATCCAAAAATATATACATATAAAAATAATAGTTTAAAATTTGATCTTTCAGATGCATCACTATCATCTCAAAATGGATCTACTTTATATTCTGCATTTGATTTAAATCTTTATACCGATAAAAATTTTAAAAATATTTTTAATTCTTCAGAAAAAAATACTTTTTTTGAAGTTTCAAAGATAGGACAAATTGGAATTACTAGCAATGCAGCATTATTGTTAAAGGTAACAGAAAATTTGTCAAGACAACTTTATTATAATTTTACTCCAACCAATACTAATTTTATTTCGCAAAATAAAAAAGAAATTTACAATGACGAAGAGGTAGAAAGTAATAATCAAATTGAAATTATTAATAGTGCTTATTCTGGAGAATTTGACATTACTGGAATTGGAACCACATCAACATTTACTTATAATTTATCATTAGTTCCAGAATCAAATTCCTATGATATAAATTCGGCAAATATTAAATATTCGACAACATCACTTTCTGCATCTGGATCCATTGAAAAAATCTTTGTAAATTATGGAGGAAGTTTATATAAAAATATTTCAGGTGTTTCAACAATAGCATCAAATTTTGGATATGGTGCAATTTTAGAATCATCTAGTGATAATATAGGAAAAATATTATCTACTCAGATAGAAGATATTGGATTTGATTTTCCTTCAGATAAAACTTTAAGACCAGTAGTAAATCTTCCAGAAATCTTAATAGTCGATTCTTTATCATCATTTGATGAAATTGGAATTAGTTCAGCAGGAAAAAATTATACGATACCATCAAATTTGGTTGTAATTGATGGATTTACTGGAAAACAAGTTGAAGATGTGGATTTAAAATACAATATTGGTGATACTAAAGTTAAAATTTTAAAAAATACTTTTGGTATATACAATGTCCCACCAAAAATTATTCCAGTCAGCAATCCGAATGGGGTAAAAATTAATAATATAAGTTACAATTCGACAACTAAAAAAGTAACAGTTGGATTAAATACTGGATTTAGTGATATTTCTCCATTTTCCGTAGGGGATAAAGTTTTGATTGAGAATATTAGTGTAGGAGTTGGTTCTACTGGCATAGGATATAATTCTTCAAATTATGGATATTCCTTGTTTACTTTATCGGAAGTTTATATTCCTCTAGGTGGAAGTGTAGGAATAGTTACATATAGCCTTGATGGATACATAGATGAAGGTTCAATTCCTGGCAATTTTGATTCTGTCAATTCATCTGGAAGAATAATAGCAGAAAAGGATTTTCCAGTTTTTGATATTAAATTGAAAAAAAATAATTTTATATTAGGAGAAACTGTAACATCACAAAATAATATTGGTGAAGTGGAAAGTTGGAATAATGAAATCGGTCTTTTAAAGATTTCAACAACAAAAGATTTTAGCACAGGAAATATAATAAAAGGTCAAACATCCAAAACTCAAGGATTAATCAGAAAAAAAATAGATTTTAATGCAGAATTAAAAACATCAGCATCATCAATAGTTAAAAATGGATGGCACAAAGAAACTGGATTTTTAAATTTTAATACGGAGAGAATTGCTGATAATAACTATTATCAAAATTTTTCATATTCCTTAAAATCAAAAGTTCCATTTGAAACTTGGAAGGATTCTGTCAGTTCATTAAATCATTCTGTCGGATTCTTAAAGTTTAGTGATTTGATCATTGAATCAGAAGACTTAAATTATAACGGAGTTTATTCTGATTATTTTGGATCAACTATTGATGTAATTACTGATATATCAAATGAAATTGATTTAGATTGTTATAATAATTTTGATTTAGTCACAGAAAATTCTTTAGATATTAATGGTGCAAAAATTATATCTAATGAAATTTATTTTGGTTCTAAAGTTTTAACTGACTATTTTGAGTCTTTTGGAAACAGAGTTTTAGTAATTGATGATATAAGCACACAATTTAATAGCACACCAAGACCCACTAAATTTTCTGTTGTTGATACCTTTGACATATCGCATAAATCTAAAAAATATGTAACTTATATTAGAGATAAAAGGTTTACTGATGAAAGACAAGTAATGTTGGTGAGCCTTTTACAAGATGGGTCTTTTGGATTTTTGAATCAATATGGAAGAGTTGAGAGTGTTTTAGATTTGGGTAGTTTTGATTTTAATATTTCGGGGTCTGAAGGTCAACTTTTATTTTATCCCACAAAATATTCAATTAACAATTATAATGTAAGTTTTGCTAGTTTTGATATTATTAGCCTTTCTACATCTGGAATAGGATCTACTAGTCTTGGCGATATTGTTGATATCAGAACAACTAAAACAGTAGTTCCATTGAACACTACGACAAGCATTGTTTCTATCGCATCATCATATAGAACTTCAAAAATTCTTATTGAATTAATGGGAAATAATGGTGAGTTTGAATTTGATGAAATTAATATGATTCATAATGGAACTAATGTAGACATTTTGGAATATGGTCAACTTACAAATACAACACTGAATAGATTTGGAACTTCAGGATTGGGAACTTACAATGCATATATTTCTGGAGGAAATACAATTTTAGATTTTATTCCAAATTCTGGAATAGCAGTTACCACAAATACATTAAGAATTTCTATATCAGATACTTCATCAACAGGAATAGGCACACAATATCTTGGATTTGATCTTGAAAATATTGCATTTATAGATTCTTCATATACAGCAATTTCATCATCACCTACACCTACGGAAAATATTATTGCAAAGTACAGTAATGTAGTGCCAAATGACCATAGTTGTTCATATTTTATAGTTAGTGTTGAGGATACTACGAATAATCAATATGAAATGTCGGAGGTCATTTTGTTAAATGATGGCAGTAATAGCAATGGATCGAAAACATATATTACACAGTACGGAAATCTTTCGACTAATTCTGGATTGGGGACTGTTGGTGCGGCAATTTCTACTACACACACAAATTTATATTTTACACCAATTCCAAACGCAAATGTAGAAGTTCGTGTTTTTCAAACAAGTCTTCAGTTGGTTGATTTGGAAGATAATCAATCTTCTTATATTGATTTAAACAATGCAACAATTAGTGCAGGGTTTGGTTTTTATCAAGGAACCGAAATTGATGTTAGAAGAGCATTTGATTTAACTCACAAACAAAGACCAATATTTTTAAGAAATTTTGATGGAGGAAACTCTTCAATCGTAAGTGTTTCTGAAGATACCATTACTCTCCCAGAACACTTCTTTGTAACTGGGGAAGAAGTTTTATATTCACATGATCCAAATTATGCAAGTGCGATAGGAATAGCATCAACTAGTTTTGTTGGTGTTGGAACAACAAATATTTTACCATCTTCTGTTTATGCAATTAGAGTAAATGATCAAAAAATAAAACTTGCAAGATCTGCAGAGGATGCTTTAAATTCAATCCCAATTTCATTGGATATAACAAACGTAGGAACGGGAACATATCATACATTTACTGCAAAAAATCAAAATACAAAATGTTTAATTGCCATCGATAACTATATTCAATCCCCGATCGTTTCTACTTCAGTCACTACTGGTATTACCACTCACATTGGATTAATTGACGACATTATTAAGGTTTCAGGAATAACATCATTTTTTGGTGGAGACTTAATAAAAATTAATGATGAAATTATGTTAATTAATACTGTTGGGTTTGGAAGCACAAATTCAATACTCGTTACTCGACCATGGATGGGGACTGGATTGTCAACTCACTCACAATATTCTAAAGTGACAAAGGTAATGGGAGATTATAACATTACCGACAATACTATTAATTTTATTACAGCACCTCAAGGACCAATTCCAATTGGATCGTCAACTAATCCTCCAAGTGAGAGAGATTGGACAGGAATTACTACATTTTCTAAGTTTCAAGGAAGATCTTTCTTAAGATCTGCACCGGAAAATAGTAACGAAGAAACATATGCAAAAAATTATGTTTTTGACGATATTTCTCAAGGATTTGATGCTACGCAAAAAATATTTACTCTACAATCAGAAAATCAAAATATTTCTGGTTTTTCGACCAACAATTCAGTAATACTCATCAATGGGATATTTCAAGGACCAACAGGACAATTAACAATACCTCAAGATTATTCTTTATCCGAAAGTTCTGGAATTACAAGCATAACATTTACCGGAACTGCGACTTCTGTTGCATATGATCCAAATAACGCAAGTATACCAAAAGGTGGAATAATTATATCGGTTGGTTCCACAAGAGGGTTTGGGTATCAACCATTGGTATCTGCAGGAGGAACGGCAATAGTTTCAATTGCAGGTACAATTTCCTCCATCAGTATTGGTAATAGTGGATCCGGATATAGATCAGGTATTCAAACTGTTAGAGTTGGTGTTACAACATCTTCCTTAGAAACTCCAGATATTTTTTATGTTGGAATTGCATCAGTTGTTGATGGATATATTGTGGGGGTTGCAATAACAAATTCCGGAATTGGATATACGATTTCAAATCCACCGTATGTTATTTTTGATGCACCACTTTCATACTCCAATATTTCTCTAATTTATAGTTCAGAATCTCCTTCTGGATTTGGTACTGAGGCAACAATTGATATTGTAGTTGGGCAAGGATCTAGTGTTATTGATTTTGAAATTAAGAATTTTGGATATAATTACGGACAATCTCAAATTTTAACAGTTGGGATTGGAGGATCTGTTGGAATTCCAACCGATACAACTAAAACTTTTGAAGAATTTCAAATTAGTATCGACAAAACTGCAACGGATGAATTTGCAGGTTGGCACTTTGGTCAACTTGAAGTGCTTGACAAAATTGAAAATCAGTTTAATGGAAAAAGAAAATCTTTTACTATTTCATTAAATTCTTCTCCAGTTACAATTAGATCAGCAAAAGGATCAAACATCGATGTTCAAACAACTCTTCTTGTCTTTTTAAATGATGTTCTTCAAGTTCCTGGAGAAGGATATACTTTCACTGGAGGGAGTGTGATAACTTTTGCAGAACCACCAAAAGGGTCTTCTAATGATGGTTCTGTAATTGGAGACAAATGTAAAATTTTATTTTATAAAGGAAGTGGTGATGTTGATGTGGTGTTCCGTGATGTTTTAGAGACAGTTAAAGTTGGAGACAATTTAACAATTAAAGACCAAGAAAAACGAATAGTAACTGAAATTATTTCATCGGATGCCGTTGAAACAAATTCATATAATGGTTTTGGTATTGATTCAAATCCAGCAAATCAAAGAATTGTTGAGTGGTGCAAACAAAAATCAGATAAAATAATTAATGGTAAAGTTGTAAGCAAAAGTAGAATTTTAAATGAAGCACTAATAAATCCTTCGACATATGTTATTCAATCTGTTGGAATTGGATCTACCATAGTATATGTTGAAAGTGTAAAATCTTTCTTCGATTCGGTAAAAGAAAACCAAACAACACCAAATAAACAAAAAATTATTTTAGTATCTCAAGATACAATCGTGGGTGCTTCTGCAACTGCAGTTGTTTCTGCTGCAGGAACTATCTCTTCTATAATTATCACAGATGGTGGAGTTGGGTATAGTACAAATCCAATCATAAGTATTGGAGATCCTGTTGGATACGGAGTTTCTACACCAAAAACAACCTATATCAATGGACAATCAATACCAGTAGGATTAGGTACAACTGCTTCAGCAACTTCAATTATTTCAGTTGGAGGAACCGTATCATCAATAGTAATCACAAATCCAGGTGCAGGATATACTAGTTCTAATCCACCACAAATTTTAATCGAAGTTCCTCATGTTGTCTATGAACTTAATACTTCAAATTCATATGAGGGTGACTTTGGAGTGATTGTTGGTGTTTCTACTACATCAGTGGGAGTTGCCTCTACTGCATTTGTTTTTGACTTATTCATTCCTATTAATTCTTATTTAAGAGACACTACTATTGTAAGCAGTGCAGCAACTATTAGTGGTATTCAAACTGGATATTATTTCGTTGCCAAAAATACAAACGTTGGAAGTGGTGTTACATCTCTATATCAAGATAATACCACTCTTGGAATTGCAACCCAATTCTTAGACATTGTATATAAAGTTGCTTCAGTTTCAACAGCTACAACAGCAGTTGCGGGTGTCGGTATTACATACGTAAGAAGAGTAATAGTAAGTATAAGTGATTTTGGAGATACTTCTGGAATTGGAGCAACAGAATTTTATGGTGAGTATTCTTGGGGAAGAATTAATTTAGGTTTTAGACCTAATGCCAAACCATTCCCCGCATATACATTAAATGGTTCTTCTGGAATATCAACTTCTTCTTCAATTACTAGAGTTCAACCATTAAAATATCTGAATTATATTTAAATAAATAGATAAAAAAATGTAAAATGTCAGCAATTATAACTGATCAACTTCGTATTTTAAATGCAAAACAATTTGTTACTAGTGTAGCATTAACTACTAGTTCTTACTACACATTTGTGGGGCTTCCAAATGCAACACAAGTTAGTTCTACTTGGGATACTACTCCACCAGACCCTAGAGATAATTTTGATGAAGAAAATAATTATTGGGATACGATAATTGCCCTCAAAAAAATAAATTCTTCAGACGTAAAACAAGTTGTAAGAAAAATAACTTGGCAATCTGGAATTACTTATGATATGTATAGGCATGACATAAGTGGAAGTGTTGGAAAGCAATCTAAACCATCAAATGCGACTAGTTTATATGATGCCAATTATTATATTGTAAACTCTGATTATAAAGTGTATATTTGCCTTCAAAATGGAACTGATCCAGAAAATCCTTCAGGAAAAGCATCTTTAGATGAACCAACTTTTACTGATTTAGAACCAAGAGAAGCTGGAACAAGTGGTGATGGATATGTTTGGAAATATCTTTATACTATTAAACCAAGTGATATTATAAAATTTGATTCAACGAATTTTATGCCAGTTCCATCCAATTGGGAAACTAATGTTGATGATGCTGCAGTAAGAAATAATGCAAAATCAAGTGGACAATTAAAAATAGTAACAATTTTAAATAGGGGGGTTGGATTAGGAACAGCTAATAGAGCATACACAAGAGTTCCAATTAAAGGTGATGGAACAGGTGCTGAAGCAACAGTAGTAATTAATAATAATTCAAAAGTAGAATCAGTAACAATTTCTTCTGGTGGAAATGGATATACTTTTGGAACTTTGGATTTGGTTGGAGGTAATGTTCCAACAGGGACTATATCTCCAATTTTCAATGTAATTATTCCCCCACAGGGAGGACATGGTTCTGACATTTATCGAGAACTTGGTGCCAGAAATGCATTAATATATTCTAGAATTGAAAATGATACTGAAAATCCAGATTTTATTACCGGAAATCAAATTGCAAGAATAGGGATTGTACAGAACCCTAAAGCATATAACGCAGTACAAAATTTAGATTTAGATAAAGCCAGTGCAACTTATGCATTAAAATTAACAGGAGTTGGATATAGTTCAGCAACTTTTACTCCAGATTCTTTTATTACTCAAACCATTGGTATTGGATCAACTGCTGTAGGAAAAGTTGTTTCCTATGATCAAGTTACTGGAGTTCTAAAATATTGGCAAGACAGATCAACGTCTGGATTTAATACTGATGGAACACAAAACATTTCACCAGTTTATGGATTTCAATTAAATAGATTTACTTCAACTCTAAATGGTGGGGGATCAATAAGCATTATGGGTGGATCTTCGACATTATCAATACAAACCTCTTTTACTGGTGTTTCTACAGCAATAAATAGTAGAACATATTACTTAGGTCAATCGTTTATTCAAGGTGTATCTCAACCAGAAGTTGAAAAATACTCAGGAAACATCATTTATATAGACAATAGACCTTCTATAACAAGATCTATTAACCAAAAAGAAGATATTAAAGTCATTTTGCAGTTCTAAAGAATTATGACACAAGAAACAAATCTGAATGTAGCACCATATTTTGATGATTTTGATGCAAACAATGACTATTATAAAGTTCTTTTTAAACCTGGATATCCAGTTCAAGCTAGAGAGTTAACAACTTTACAATCCATTTTACAGAATCAAATTGAAAAATTTGGTCAGCACTTTTTTAAAGAGGGTGCTAAAGTAATACCTGGAAATACTGCATATAGCACTTCATATTATGCAGTTGAGTTAGAAAATATTTACTTAGGAGTACCAATATCTGATTATATCAATCAAATTTTGGGATCAAAAATAACTGGATTGACTTCTGGAGTAACAGCAGTAGTTGATAAAATAATATTAACAAATGAATCTGAGAGGGGAAATACGACATTATATATTAGTTACTTAGAATCAAACTCGCAAGATAATTCTTCTTTACAATTTTTAGATGGTGAATTATTATCAGCAAATAAAACAATTACGTCATCCAATACTGTTATTGCTTCTGAGGAAGCATTTGCATCCACTTCGTCTGCAAATTCGACATCCATTGGATCAGCATTTTCAATATCTAATGGAATTTATTTTGCAAAAGGTCAATTTTTAAATGTAAACGACGAAACAATCCTTTTAGATCAATATTCTAATAAACCAAGTTATAGGGTGGGACTTTTAATCAATGAAGAAATTATTAACTCTGATATTGATTTCTCTTTAAATGATAATTCAAAGGGGTTTAATAATTATGCAGCACCTGGAGCAGATCGACTTAAAATAACAACTTCTCTACATAAAAAAAGTTTAGATGATTTTGATGATAATAATTTTATTGAATTAGCAACTATTGATAACGGTATACTAAGATCTCAAAAAAAGACAACAGATTATAATATTTTAGAGAATGAACTTGCTCGAAGAACATATTCAGAATCTGGAGATTATTATGTAACTCCATTTGATGTATCAATAAAAGAATCTCTTAATAATAATCTTGGTAATAGAGGAATTTTTAACGTAAATCAACAAACATATGGAGGACAATCTCCATCTGAAGATTTAGCTCTCTATCAAATATCTGCAGGAAAAGCATTTGTGAGAGGATATGAAATAGAAACGATTAGTTCAGCATTTCTGGATGTTCCAAAACCAAGAACAACAAAAACTTTAGAAAATCAATCAATAAACTATCAAACTGGTTCAACTTTAAAATTAAATAGAGTTTATGGATCTCCACAAATTGGCATAGGAAATACTTATGTTTTAAGTCTTAGAGATACTAGAGTTGGAATTGCTTCTACAATTGCACCAGGAAAAGAAATCGGAGTTGCTAGAGTTTATGATTTTAAGTTAGATTCTGGATCTTACAATTCAACAAATTCAAATATAAACGAATGGAATATATCTCTTTATGATATTCAAATAATTTCCGAAATCACATTAAACGAACCGATCAATTTATCTGTTCCAACTTTTGTTAAAGGAAAATATAGTGGAGCAACTGCATTCTTAAAATCTTCGGTTTCTGCTGGTGTTGCATTAACAGTTTATGAAAAAACTGGCAATTTTATTCAAAATGAACCATTTATTTTTAATGGAATAGAAAATACTAGAGTTGCAACAGCAATTACATCATACAATATTTCTGATGTAAAATCTGTTTTTGGAATTGTAGGATCTTCTTCTACATTTTCTGCAGATACAATTCAATCTACAATTTTAAATATTGGAATATCTACTATAAGTGTGGTTAATTCTTTAGGAATTAGTACAATTATCAGTACAAATCCAATATTTCCAAAAGGGTTGAAAGTTGGTAATCTACTAAAATTCAGTAACCAATCGGCAATTGATCCAATTTTTGCCTCAGTTGTTAGTGTGGCAACAACTCACGTAAGAATTTCTGGAGTAACAACTGTATCTGGAGTGTGTGGGGGACAACTTCCCCAGTCATCAACTCTTCAAGTTACAGACTTACAGTTAATAGCAACAGATTTGCAAGGATCTGAGGATAATTCATTTTACACTGAATTGCCAAAACAAAATATTTCTTCAGTAGATTTGACTAATGCAACATTAACTATTAGAAAATCTTATACGGTTAATATTACAAATAATCAACTATCAACGACAGTCCTTGCGGGAGAAAATGAAACCTTTTTACCCTTTGATTCAGAAAGATATTTACTTATGAGATCTGATGGGATTGTAGAAACTCTGACATCAGATAAAATTTCATTAACAAATGGTTCTACTGAGCTTCAAATTTATAATTTGGGTTCTAACAATGTAGGGGCTACTTTAGTTACAACATTAACAAAAATCAAACCAAAACAAAAAATTAAAATTAAAAATAGAGTAAATTCGATTATAGTTGATAAATCTAAATATATTTCTTCTGGAATTGGATCCACAACTCTAAACGATGGTCTTAATTATGGTAATTATGCATATGGAACTAGAGTGCAAGATGAAAATATATCATTAAATGTTCCTGATGTTGTTGAACTACACTCAATATATGAGTCAGTTGATACTTCTACTCCATCGGCTCCAACTGTTGAATTGTCATCAATAACTGGCCCTACTGGAAAAACATTAGATTTAATAATCGGAGAAAAATTTACCGGACAAACAAGTGGTGCAGTTGCGATATATGCAGAAAGAATTACAGATTCTAAGATTTCATTTATTTCAAAAAATAATATTAATTTTAAAGAGGGTGAAATTGTAGTTTTTGAAGAGTCAAATATTCAAGCTTTTGTTACGACTTTAAATACACCGAGTATCAATGTTTCTTTTAACTTTACATATAATAATGGACAAAATTCATCTTTTTATGATTACGGAGTAATTAATAGAAAATCGGGAGTAAAAGAACCTTCTAGAAAATTAAAAATTTATTTTTCTAATGGATATTATCAATCCTCTGATGATGGTGATATAACAACCGTAGATTCTTATTCTGGATTTGATTACACTACAGAAATTCAAACTGTCAATTCAACAAGAAATTCGGATATTATTGATATAAGGCCAAGAGTTTCCACTTACAGTGTTTCTGAAGGATCAAGATCTCCTTTAGAATTTTATGGAAGAACATTTACCCAATCTGGAAATTCTTCATCAAATATTTTAGCATCGAACGAGTCTATTATAACAAATTTTTCATTCTATTTGGGTAGAATTGATAGAATCTATTTAACAAAAGATGGAAAGTTTCAAATAAAGTATGGAACTCCAGCAGAAAAGCCGGAGAAACCAATTTCTGTAGATGATTCCTTAGAAATAGCATCTGTTTCTTTACCACCTTATCTTTATGATATATCTCAAGCTTCTATAACATTTCTTGAGCATAAAAGATACAGGATGGTTGATATAAAGCAACTTGAAAATAGAATTAGAACTCTTGAATATTATACTGCACTTTCACTATTAGAAACAAATACAAGTAATCTTTTTATTCCAGATTCTTCTGGATTGAATAGATTTAAATCGGGATTTTTTGTTGATAATTTTACGTCACTTTTGGCACAAGAAGAAAATTATAATTATAAAAATAGCATAGATATAAAAAATAAAGAATTGAGACCACAGCACTATACAGATTCAATTGATTTAATTGTCGGTCCAGTTGAAAATGTTGATCCAAACAGAGATTTGTCTACAGCAGACCCAGAAGGAATTAATATTAAAAAAACTGGAGATATAGTAACTCTAAATTATTCTGAGGTTGAATGGTTAAAACAGACATTTGCAACTAGATCTGAAAGTGTAACTCCATTTTTGGTTAGTTTTTGGCAGGGGTCTATTGAATTGACACCATCCTCTGATACTTGGGTCGATACGGTAAGAATTGAAGCAAAAATCATCAATACTGAAGGAAATTTTGCTGAAACTCTTGCTCTTGCTTCAAGAACGCTAAATGTAGATCCACAAACAGGGTTTTCTCCTACAATTTGGAATGCTTGGGAAACTACTTGGACCGGACAAGAAGTTATTCAAAACACAAGAGAAAGAACAGAAACAACAAATAGTGGTGGCCGATGGGGCGCAAGAGGACTTCGCGGAAATGGTGATTTAACTGGTGGTGAGTGGATTACTAATAGCACTACAACAGTATTTAAAGATACTTTGCAAGAAGTTAGAGACACTGGAGTTCAAACAAGAACTGGAACTCGAACTGTAGTTACTGAGCAATTTGATAATACATCCGTTGGGGATAGAGTGGTCAGCAGAAACTTGATCTCATTTATGAGATCAAGAAATGTACAATTCGTTGCTAAAAAAGTAAAACCCTCAACACAATTATACGCATTTTTTGATGGAGTTAATGTTACTAATTATTGTGTTCCAAAACTTTTAGAAATTTCTATGATTTCTGGAGTCTTTCAAGTTGGAGAAACTGTAATTGGAACAACCAGACCCACAGGATCTTTGCAAATAAATTCGAGAACAATAGATCCAAAAATTACATTTAGAGTTGCTCAATCAAATCATAAAGAGGGTGCATATAATTCACCAACAAAATTATTTACTGTTAGTCCATATGATGCACAAACAATATCTCCTTCATATTCTTCAACATCAACAATATTAAATATTGATACCTTTTCATTATCAAATCACACTGAAGGTGGATTTAGTGGTTGGATAGAACCCAATATGATACTTATTGGGCAAACAAGTGGAGCTCAAGCAACAATTTCAAATGTTCGATTAATATCAGATATTTCTGCAACGTTAATCGGAAGTTTTTATATTCCCGACCCAAATTCATCAAGTAACCCAAGATTTGAATCTGGCAATAAAATATTTACATTATTGAATAATAATATTAATGATCAAAATAATGCAACGACTATTGCAGAAGAAGGATTTACATCGAGCGGAACAATAGAAACTGTTCAGGAAAATATTATTTCTGTAAGAAATGCAAGAATAGAAAATAAACAAGAATTTGAAGAGAGAGCAACTTCAAGAACAACTGGGACGCAAGTTATTTCCACTCAAGCGATTTCGTCAACTACAAGAACCAATACGCAAATTGTTTGGTATGATCCACTTGCACAATCTTTCTTAGTTGAAGATGAAACTGGAGTTTTCTTAACTAAGTGTGATGTATTTTTTAGTTCAAAGGATGACTTAGATATTCCAGTTACTTTCCAATTAAGAACAATGTCTGGAGGATTCCCGACGCAAAAAGTTATTCCTTTTTCGGAAATAATACTTGATCCATCAGAGGTTAATGTATCAGCAGATGGATCTGTTCCTACAACGTTTACTTTCAAATCTCCAGTTTACTTGGAAGGTGGAACTGAATATTCTATTTGTTTGGCATCACTTTCAACAAAATATAGTGTCTATATTTCTAGAGTCGGTGAAAATGATTTGATTACACAGACGTTTATCTCTAATCAACCTTATTTGGGATCACTATTTAAATCGCAAAATGCATCAACTTGGGAACCAAGTCAGTGGGAAGATCTTAAATTTACTCTTTATAGAGCAGAATTTGTTCCAAATGGGTCTATTGAGTTTTATAATCCCGAATTATCAGATGGTAACAATGAAATTGCAAGTTTATTACCAAATTCGTTGAATCTAAATTCTAGAAAAATTAGGGTTGGTTTGGGATCCACTTTACAAGATAATAATCTAACATTTGGAAATACAGTTCTTCAACTTGGTACTAATGCCTCAGGAAATTATATTGGAAATGCGGGTATATCCACGGGAACATTAAATATTATTAATTCCGGAATTGGTTATACTCCATCATCAGGAACTTTCCAATTTAATGGAGTTCCTCTCACAAATATTACAGGAAATGGTAGAAATGCAACAGCTAATATAACAATTTCTGATGGAGTTGCAATTGCAGCAACAATTTCCCAATCTGGAACTGGATATGTAATTGGAGATGTTCTCGGTATTGGAACAATAGGAAACAATTCATTGGGAAGAAATGCAAGATTATCAGTTGTTTCAATTGCAAACACCAACGAACTTATTTTGGACAATGTTCAAGGAAATTTCGTGATTTCTGGTGTCGGTAATACCATACAATATATCAATAATTCTGGATTGACAACTACCTTGAACGCATCTTCGGGTGGAAATGTTCAAATATCTGATATTAATATTGATAGTGATGGTCTTCACATTTTAGTGAATCATAAAAATCATGGAATGTATTTTGATAGAAATTATGTTACCATATCAAATACTCAATCCGATATTATACCAACACAACTTTCAGTAAATTATGATTCTTCGTCAACTTCACCAATTCAAGTAGACAGTATTTCAAATTTTGGTACATTCGAAAATGTTGGAGTTGGAACCACAAATCTTGGTTATATTTTAATTGGTGATGAAATTATTTCATATAGTTCTGTGTATGGATCCGTTATTGGTGGAAATATAACTAGAGGAGTTGATTCTACTTTATCCAAAAACTATCCTGCAGGAACTTTAGTTTACAAGTATGAATTGGGTGGAATTTCCTTGAGAAGAATTAATAAAACTCATAATTTAGAAAATGTAACTGTTTTGGATCCAATCACATTTGATTCATATAATATCAAGCTTGATATGGGTTCAAATGGAATTGGAAGATCAACGGGGGAAAGTTTTCCAATTCTTTATATGGGACAAACAAAATCTGCGGGTGGATATGCAATTAAAGCAACTCAAAATATTCCATTTGAAATTATTACTCCATTAATACAAAATGTAACTGTACAAGGAACATCTATAAATGCAGAGGTTAGAACAGTTACGGGATCTAGTATTAGTGGAAATGAAACTCCATTTGTAGATCAAGGATTTGAAATTGTTTCTTTAAATAAATCAAATTATTTAAATAGCCCCAGAATAGTTTGCTCTAAAATTAATGAAACAAATAACCTCAATAATCTTCCAGGAAACAAATCTCTAAATCTTAGGGTTAACTTAAACACTGTAGATTCGAGAGTAAGTCCTGTAATTGACACTCAACGAGTAAGTACGATCTTAACCTCAAATAGAGTAAACGATGTCATTTTAGATTTTGTAACTGACAATAGAGCAAATACGATCTCAAATGATCCTACCGCATTCCAATACTTATCTAAAGAAATTGTATTAGAAAATCCAGCATCATCATTAAAAATTATTGTTAATGCTCACACAAATTTATATTCAAATATAAGGGCATTCTATTCTATTAGTCCAACAGAAAACTTTACCCCAATATTTGTACCTTTCCCCGGTTACAATAATATCGATCAAAGAGGGCAGGTTATTGATATTGCAAATAATGATGGACTTTCTGATACTTATATTCCCCCATCAACATCTATAGGATTTTTGCCATCAGAAATTGAATATAAAGAGTTTACTTTTACGGCCGACCAATTACCTTCATTCAGATCATATAGAATTAAAATTATAATGACATCAACAAATCAAGTTTATGTACCTAGAATGAAAGATCTAAGAGTAATTGCCCTTGCATAATATAATTGAAATGGATTATTTAAAAGTAAATGGATACTCGCATCTTTATAGAGATCCAAGAACAAACTCTATTATAAATCGAAATATGTCAGAATATCAAGAGTATCTTTCTAAAAAAAATATGAAAAATGAAGAGCATCAAAAGATACAAAATCTTGAATCAGATGTTGTTAATATAAAGAATGATCTTAGTGAGATTAAAAATTTATTAAGGAGTTTAATTAATGAATCCAGATGACATTCAACTAGAAAATTTGAGTAAAAGTTTTGAATATGTGAAAGCATGTGCTGAAATTGACAAAATTTATGACATTGAGGATATAAAAACAATTGCAAAATCTTACATGAAATTATATCTTAAACAACAAGAAGTTTTATGTGACTTAATAAAACTCGATTCATAAATATTTAAAAGTAGAAAGTATAAATGGCTCAACCATCTACTCGTCAAGAATTAATTGATTATTGCAAAAGAAAACTGGGTTATCCAGTTTTGGAGATTAATGTCGCAGATGAGCAAATCGATGATTTGGTGGATGATGCTGTTCAATTTTTTCAAGAAAGACATTTTGATGGAGTCTATCCGACTTTTTACAAATATCAAGTAACTCAAAATGATATAGACAGAGGTAGAGCTCGTGGGGGTAATAATGGTGGAGTTGGAATTGCTACTACAACTGCAACAGCAAATATAGTTGGAACAGCAACAACTTTTACCTATGAAGAAAACAGTAATTATTTACAAGTTCCTCCTAATGTAATTGGAGTAAATAAAATATTCATGTTTGATGGTTCTAATACCATAACTCATAATATGTTTAGTGTCAAATATCAATTATTTTTAAACGATATTTACTATTGGGGCACAACTGAACTTCTAAGTTATGCCATGGTTAAAACTTATTTGGAAGATTTAGACTTCTTACTCAATACACAAAAACAAATAAGATTTAATAAAAGACAAGATAGACTATATTTAGATATTGATTGGGGTTCCGTTAGGGGTGGACAATATTTTATCATTGATTGTTATTCTACACTAGATCCAAATGACTATTCAAGAGTTTGGAATGACTCATTTTTAAAACCATACTTAACCTCACTAATTAAAAGACAATGGGGACAAAATTTGATCAAGTTTTCTGGTGTAAAACTGCCTGGAGGTGTTGAGCTTAACGGCAGACAAATATACGATGATGCTCAAAGAGAAATTGATATTTTGATGGAAAAAATGTCGAGTAACTATGAATTACCTCCACTTGACATGATAGGATAATGTTAAATCCTTTTTTTCTTCAAGGATCAAAAACAGAACAAAGTCTTGTTCAAGATTTAATCAACGAACAGTTAAGAATGTATGGTGTTGAAGTTTATTATATACCTAGGCAATACATTACTACAAATACAATAATAAGAGAGGTAATAGAATCAAAATTTAGTAACTCATATCCAATAGAGGCTTATATAGAAAATTATGAAGGATATGGAGATAATACACAAATTTTGTCAAAATTTGGAATACAAGCACAAAATCAAATTATTTTAACAATTTCCAGAGAAAGATTTGAGTTTTATATATCACCACTAATTAAAAATGTTCCAAATATAAAGTTATCTACAAGACCTAAAGAAGGTGACTTAATTTATTTTCCTTTAGGGGATAGATTGTTTGAAATTAAATTTGTTGAACACGAAAAACCATTTTATCAATTACAAAAAACTTATGTTTACACTCTAACTTGCGAATTGTTCAGATATGAAGATGAAATTGTTGATACTGGTATTGAAGAAATAGATGATAATGCGGATAATAACGCAAATATTGAAAGTCTTACTTTGGTTTCTTCTGGATCTACGGCTCTTGCATTTACTTCCATTCAAAATGGATCTGTCACCTCTATTATAATAAGAAATAGAGGGGAAGGATATACAACAACGCCAATTGTTGCAATTTCTTCATCACCAATTGCTGGAGGAACTGCGGTTGGAATCGCAACAATGATAGGGGGGATAGTTGATTGTAATGGAACGGCATCATTAAAAGTTCAATCTGTTCAAATAATAAACCCAGGATATGGATATACAGTTGCTCCAGGAATAGTATTTATTGGTGGTGGAGGATCTGGAGCTGCTGCTACAACTAAGATATCTGATGGTGCAATAGGTATTGTTACTATAACTTCTGGTGGATCTGGATATGTAACTGCTCCATCAGTTACATTTAGTTCACCTGGAATTGGAACAACAGCAAGAGGAACTACAACAGTAAGTACTTCAGGAACTGTTTCCTCAATATTAATTACTAATGCGGGATCTGGTTATACTTCTATTCCAAATATAACTATAGGTTCTCCTTATATGATTGGAATCGGAACTTTTATTAACAATGAAACAGTAACTGGATCTAGTAGTGGAACAACAGCATTGGTTAAAAATTGGGATGCTCCTAATGGAAAATTAGATATTTACAGAAAAAATGGTTATTTTACATCTGGAGAAACTATAGTAGGATCATCAAGTAGCGCAATTTACCAAATAAAATCTTCATCTACGTTTGCGGCTACTTCAGATTTATATCCACAAAACAACCAAATAGAAAATGCGGCGGATGCAATTTTAGATTTCAGTGAGTCCAATCCTTTCGGAAACCCATAAATATAACTAATCGTACATATTAATCAAGATTCATCATGTTTGAGTACTTCTATCACGAAATATTGAGAAGAACAGTAATATCATTTGGAACTTTATTTAATAGTATTTCTATACAACATAAAGATTCAAATGGAAATATTAGTAGTATGATTAATGTGCCTTTAGCATATGGGCCAACACAAAAGTTTTTAGCAAGATTAGAACAATCCCCAGATCTCAATAAACCAATTCAGGTGACTTTACCAAGAGTGTCATTTGAATTTGTAGGATTAAATTATGATGCATCTCGCAAAGTAACAACAACACAAACTTTTATAACTTCTAATGTTGACAATAAAACTGAAGTAAAAAAAGTTTACATGCCAGTTCCATATAATATGCAATTTGAATTAGGCATTTATACAAAATTGAATGACGATATGTTGCAAATTATTGAACAAATACTTCCATATTTTCAACCATCATATAATCTAACTGTAGATTTGGTTGATGAAATTGGGGAAAAAAGAGACATTCCCATCATAATAGAAAATATATCAATGAGTGATGATTATGAAGGAGACTTTACTACAAGAAGAGCATTAATTTACACGATTAGATTTACTGCCAAAACTTACCTATTTGGTCCAGTTTCTTCAAGTGCAACTAAAGATATTATTAAAAAAGTTTCTATTGGATACGTCTCTGGAGATACTACAAAAAATCCAACGAGAGATTTAACATATTCCGTTGAACCAAGAGCTATAAAAAATTATACTAATATAGTTACTACAAACTTAACATCTGATATTGGATTAGATACAACCAATATTTTAGTAAATGATGCTTCAAATATATCAGAAAATACCTATATTATTATTAATGATGAAGAAATGTATGTTGATAAAAAAACAAATAACAATTTAGTCGTAAAAAGAGGTGCAGACGGCACAACAATAACATCTCATGTTTCTGGGTCTGCTGTCAAAAAAATCACATCCACAGATAATTCACTTATTGAAATTGGAGATGATTTTGGATTTAGTGGAACTTTATGAAGATGACAAAAAAATATGACAAATTAAACGATGCTTTTAATGTCAGTGGAGAAATAATTTCTACAGAAAAAGAAATCATATCATCAGAAATTGAAAAAACAGAATCTTCTCCCAATGAAGTTTCAATGGAAGATGTCAAAAAAGATTATGAGTATGCTAGGGGAAACTTATATTCTCTAATAGAAAAGGGGCAAGAAGCTATTAATGGAATTTTAGAATTAGCACAAGAAAGTGAAATGCCCAGAGCATATGAAGTTGCAGGACAATTAATAAAAAATACTGGAGAAATAGCAGAAAAACTATTAAATTTACAAAAAACACTTAAAGATGTAGAAGAAGGTAATAAGCAAATTAAAGGGCCAACAACAGTTAATAATGCTCTTTTTGTTGGTTCAACTGCAGATTTGGCAAAGTTTTTAAAACAACAAACTCAAAATGAAAACGTTTAAGCAATTTCAAGAAGATTGGAATAATAAATACAAAAAGAGTATTGATTGCTCTAATCCAAAAGGATTTTCTCAACGTGCTCACTGTGCGGGAAGAATGAAAAGAGCAAAGGGTGAAGAAACAAAATCAAAGTCACCTTTCAGTGAAATGAACGATCCTCGCATTCCAAAAAAACCAGGACAACCAGATAAGTCTGATAAGCACTCAGATCTCTATACAGATGAAGATCCAAAAGGAACAATTCATGGTCTCGGTTTTAAAGATGTTCAGACTGCAAAACAGAGT
>Ga0172362_10000549_pt1 | contig 30981 bp, 31 predicted proteins | sample LakKivs1_kivu2a2_FD_114534 | JGI IMG/M metagenome (GOLD analysis project Ga0172362, IMG submission 114534) | Sediment microbial communities from Lake Kivu, Rwanda - Sediment s1_kivu2a2 | ecosystem: Environmental > Aquatic > Freshwater > Lake > Sediment | place: Rwanda: Western Province, Lake... | reverse complement strand
ACCCCGGACTCGATTCTGGAACTATATAGGGATTGACAAACCATAGGTAATCTGGAAGGATTAGGACTGGGGATACACTTCTCCTGGAGGAGGCATCACGTATGGAGTGGCTGGACGGCGGGTTCCTGGTACCGGTATTCTTTAAGAAGACTGGGAAGAAGAGGCCAGCACCTGGATCAAGTACCGGGAAGGTGAAGGCAAAGCAGAATAGAATTATCAAGCCGCGCGAAGCATTGCGTGATATCTATGCGAACAGATACTTTCCCATAAGTGAAAGGGTGATGCTCGGCGTTGAGCCGAGCGTAGAGATCTTTGACAGGGATGGCCTTGGGATTGAGGGCCCTCCTGACGGAGAGAAGGGATTGGGGAGGTTCCTTTCCGTTGCTGACGGACTCGTTGTCATACGTGTTGCCCTGGAACCGCTGAACATGTTGAGATACAATGCCACGTATGTCGACTTCCTGAAGCATCGGGCGGGATCGTACGAAACATGGGACCTGCCGGTTCGTTTCACTCCGTACTCAAGGAAGTGCTTCAAGGCTCTTTACCTTCTCTGGGATGATCGGGTGTGCGTGAGAGACAGACTGTTTAAGATATACATAGACGCGTTCAAGGAGTGCAAGGTTTTTCTTAGGCGCGCACGAAGGGACGGCCGGCTCTCCTCCCCAAAGGAATAGCTATGGACTCGAATACCCTGCATGGATCCGCAACACCTGCCGCGCTCTGGACAATCACAAGACACCAGCTTGGTGTTACAGACATCATCGCCTTACGAGCACCTGAGGGTTCCGCCTGGATTGAGTTCATGAGAATGACACACGACTCTCAGGGTAATGCAGTGACCAACTGGGAGTTCGCCTTCAGGTTTCTCAATGAGTCTTTTCAGGAGCTGCCACAGATGAAGAGGTACTACCAGAGGTACTACCTATGAGATTCCTTGACTTCCTTACCTCACTGCGAACGAATGGGTATCTATTGATTGGATATGGTTCACACTCTGATGGGGTAGGATCCTACATACATATTCCACTGGAAGAAGACACCGAGATGAGCGGGTCATCAGAAGCCAAACCGGCCACAGTCCTCGAGCAGATTGTAGAGGTAGAGATTACTAATCCTATGGACAAGATTGCCCTGCGTGGTGCCGATGTCATCAGCGTTGAGGTTCATACATCTGGGGGCCAGTTCGCGCTCCGCGCCGGGGCATACCGTCAGACCAAGTCAGGCCGGGTTGCCGTTATCCTCGACCAGGAAGACGTGAGCCGCATGCTGCGTATCATCAATGGTCACAAGAAGGGAATGATCCCCGAGGGCGCGTTACTCGTGAATCGGAACCGCGATGCCGTCAGTCCGCTTGCCGTTTCTCCCAACTGGACCAGGAGGTAATCATTATGCCCCGCAGGAAGAAACATTCTCCTCTGGTTTTAGGCAATATCCGACGCGGGACTGTATCTCCCGTCAAACCCATTAACAGCGTCGAAGACGCCATCAAGGAATTTGGTCAGCCTTCAGTTCAAACATCCCTTATGACCATGTCTACCATATTGGATGCCGACGGTACTCCAAACAGCTTCATCCTCAACCCGGCCCGGATCGCCGCCCTGGCTACACAGGGACAGCGGTTTGCCATTGAAGCCGGTGCACCCTATTCACCCCTCTGGTCCGTAGGCCGGCGCCTCGTTGACCTTGACGTCATCATCACCAAGACCATGGCTTTCATAGACGCCTACGCTCGCGGCGAAGCCCTCAATACCCCAGAGACTATAGTCCGTTATCGGGCCTACTCGTTACTGGAGTATCTCCTGGACGACCTCTTTGCCGGCCGTCAGGCCACGCATACCCTGTACCTCCTTCCCTTAATACCCCTGAGTGAACGGGAGCATGCCTGGATCATAAGCTGCATCACTTACAATACATCCTCCGATCAATACACCGTAAGGGTAGACATCGCCACCGATAGAGAGATCAAGGACAATTACCTAGATACATGGAGCAACAGCGATGTCTCTGAGCCAGACGATCGCCCCCTCATCAACCTCTCCTATACCCAGCATCTCTCCATCATCAATCACCTTACCAATAAGGACACGACCGCCTGCCTAAGTGGGCCGCCTAATATAGTCAATAGAACCTGAACGAAATGTTAAGAGGGAAGCGAGTTTAGAACGGGTCTATATAAAGATGAGAGGTGTGTTGAGATGCCCAGGTTGATGGATACTGAAGAATATGGGTTTGACGCCTATAGGAGAGTGGAGTTTCTGGTCTATACCCTGTTACTGCTGGGGTGGAACCCGGGGAGAATGGGGATGTCGGAGGTGCACCTCGTATCGGATGAATGGGGAATGCACGCGCCCAGGGGTATCAGACTCAAGATGATCACCCAGGGCATTCAGAGGAATCCACATACCTTACAGGTTATGATACAGATTGGGAACATGCAGCCGGACTACGTCGACATAGTAAACATCTCCCCAGAAACATGGAAGTGGTTGCTGAATGGCATCGTGGGATTATACCATGGAAGATCGAGGGTCGTGGAACGATGGTTGATAGAATGAATGGTCACTGAATGAAGCTCCATCAACCCCTCTGGACGAAATACGAAACCATATAATGATTGACACGGAGGATTAGGTATGGGACTCTTCTCGAATACAAAGAAGAAAGAAGATGAACTGAGGGATGCACTGCTGAAGAAGATATGGAACCGGGTAAAGAAACTCTCGGATGATGAGACCGTCCTGGAGATCTACGCGGACCTCAGGACCAGGGTATATCATCGGGATACCAAGTCATTCATCGATCAGGTGCATATCTATACCAGTGGTCCGTACATCAAGTTCAGAGGTAGAGATGTGAGCGATGGGTCGGCAAGGACCGTGTATGGTAGCAACATCCCATTGGCCCTGCTTAAAGATATTTACTCACAGTCCATGAACGGCCTTGTCGTATCTGGCCTCACAAAGTCCGTAGGAAGGTAGGAGATGACAGAAATAGAAGAGTTCAGCAAACTGAAAGAATCGTTCGCCCAGATGCTCGAGGCAGAGAAGATCCTTAAGGAAAACATCCTTGGCCTTATACTCAGGAGGGTTCGTAGGATAGGAGAAGGTGCCATTAGGATATCTCTCGTGATCATGGAGCGGCATGATGTTACAAACAAGCCTGGCAACCTTGTGCAGTACATTGAGGTTGACCAGTTACAGGTATACCAGGATGGGACTGCACAGCTGACAGGATGCGAGCCGGAAACAGATGAGATTGTCATCATCAATCTTGAAGAGCTTACAACAAGGGAACTCATGCATCTCCTTTCCATCCTCTTCGGGGAAGAAGGACACGCTTACAAGGTAGTACCTCTGGAAGACGTCGGCGCATAACACATTGCTGAGCGAGGTAAACGGCTGTGAAGAATTCCAACAACATAGCAACGTATGATCCGAAGCATGTAGTGTATTGGCATGGTGGGGCAGCCATGGCCCTTGACTTTCCCATCTACCGTAGTCCTGGCGGAAAGACATTCAAGTGCATCGCCTATGCAGTACAGACAGAACAACCAGATGACCCAAGGCAGATGAATCTGACAGAATGGTACCTCTTCGAGGAGAAGATCTCCAAGGACGACATTGAGTATCTTGGTCTTGAACAGGGAGCGTTCAGTGAATCAATCAGACGGATTACGAAGAGAGAGATCGAGAGCAACTATGGGGTTACGATCACCGAGAACGTGGAGACGCTTAATGCCCTGCTCCCTCCCGTTGGATGGGAGAAGCTGAGGTAGCCGATGGACATGCGGCGCTACGCACACTACTGGCATCGGGTGGTAGAGTTCCCGATAGATCGATTCAGGGAACTTGCCGCCGATGTCAGGGCTCTGCGGCGCGTTCACCCTGCCTTTATGATGGATGCCGAGGACCAGAGGCTCCGAGGCTGGGATGGTATGGGTGATCCTACCATTACAGACGACCTCATCGAGTTCAATGGTGATGGAAGCAAAGGACTTCATCACGAAACGTTCACCTTCCCCAGGTCAGTTGGTGTGACAGATCTACTCAGAGCATCCAACATAACACACCCAGGGGGACTCTATTGGGACTTTGTCAAGACGTCGGCGAAGCCGTATGACCTTGCTGTGGCTTCTACCCTTATACTTGCATGTCTGCGCCTTGGCGGCCCTACCTATGATCTTCAAGATCCAGACTGTATAATTGCCATTAGGTCAACTGCCAAGCCGGATATATGGAAGCATGCGGAGCATCTTGTCCTCAACATGCTTCTCGATAAGACGGAGAAGAGATGGAATGGTGCGCCCGAGAGCGCAGGACCTCTGGTCTTCTCTATAGTCGACCAGAACATCTTGCATCCCTCGCCGTTCAGAGCCTAGAGTCCATATGCCCTTCCATTGAAGACAGCCTTTCCTCCCCGGAAGAAGATTGGCTCGAACTGGAAGTTCTCGCCTTTCTCCCGTGGAAGATAGAATACCCCGAATGATGTTGACCAGTTTGACAGTTTCGGGTGCTTCATGTAAATATCTGGGTGGTCAAGATCCTCGAAGGCCCCAAGCTGGATAGCCATATGTTCCTTTGACATGTGTCTTCTTACTTCCACTCCTGAGGTGTGGGAGTGGAATCTCACGATGCTGAGTCCGGTGTTGCGCACCATGTTGCGGGTTCGGTTCACTGGACAATCCTGGCTGCCTGCCTTATCATCACCGTGGACGAAAAGCAGCTGATTCCTCCATTGGTATTCAACCATATCCTCCCATCCTAGTTCCTCGAGCCTCAGGAGTTGACGGCCGCCGGCCGCCTTGAGACTCTCGAGCCAGAGCTCACCTTTCTTCTTGTCTTCGAGCCTTCGCCAGAAGTGATTGTCACGAAGCATGATCTTCCGTGCCGAAGGAACCGTGGAGTTGATAGAAACCATCCACATGTATGCCTCGTCCAGTTCTTCCTGCAGGCCAACTAGCTGACTGTGCTTCTTGAGGTACTTTGAGAGACAGTCCGCGCATATGATGTCCCCACCGTCGAGCACAACATCGGGCTGGACGTCTGAAATAATGTCGAGGAGTATTCTCTGATATCCTCTATTGTTGCGGGGTATGTGAAGATCCCCATACGCAATCAAGACGTGATAGTGTTCCTTTACTGCCTTACCGTTGATACCCATGGACTACCTCATGAAATGCTTGGAGTGTATTGCTCCCATTCGTGTACCAGGACCCTCTCGTCCGAGACCTGCTCATTACGAATCGGTTGACGCCAATAGTATCGGCCCATTGGGCGTCGAACGCTCTCCCGGGTTCGATGACGTGTGGTACATTCATCACCCTGGCGCGTCTCTGTGAAGCGGGCATCGCTATGTGTCGCGCAGATGCTCCTCCAGATGCTATGCCAACGCCAGGATCAATCTCCCGGGCGCCCCCTGTATACAGGTCAAGCATACCAGGTGATTCAACTCCACTGCCTTCCATGAGAGAACTCATGTCAACAGGTTGCCTTGGATGCCGCCTTGGATACTGGTACTGCACTCCGTCCTTTCTGTTTGTCTCTGTCCTATATGACTGGTAGTAGTCAGGATCTACCCCACCTCTTTCCCTGAGATATGCATTCTGTCTATACTGAGTATGCACATGTTGCAGGGCCCGCTCTGTTCCCATAGTGCCGGCCCCTGCAATAGTTGAAACGGCAGGGGCACTTGCTGGGAACGCCATGGCAATCTCATCAACCGAGTGTATGGTTTCAGATGCTGCTTTCCCGAGGGTCCTCTTCAGATCCTTCTCAGAGAGATCTGCACCTGTCTTTCTCAGTCTGGTTGATAGCCCCTTGGCTCTGTCAAGTGAAGAGACCATCATCCTTTGTCGGAGCTTTGACTCTTCCAGTGTGGCCTTGACTTTCTGTGCAGCGTTGCTTACTACATCGATGCCTGTCGTGAGAACCCTCTTGGAATGGGACTCCGCGATGTCGTGCCTGAGATCTTTGAGCACTGTCCTGAGATCACTCTGGGCATAGACATCCTCGGCTCGATGCTTCATACCCTGCCATGCCTCAAGAAGATGGGTCTTGACCATTGATGCAGCTTCAACGAAGCTCTTCTTCCCAAGAGGAGTCTCGCACATGAGTGCTATCTTACGCATGGCTGGGGCGATAAAGTTTGCTGCTGCCTCAAGGAACAGTCCGGACCCGAATGGGCTGAATGATCGGTAGGCCTCCCTGAGGGGAGACTCATTTATCCTATCCCCAGAGGAACTATTCCACTTGGCTTTCTTGATGGCCTTGAAAGCTCTCCGGCGTTCCTCCGTTCGGTTACGAATCTCTCGGTCGGTTGCCAGATGTGGAATGACTGCGAAGAACCCAGCGGCCGCGGCGGTTCCTGCAAGCAAGAGCCTTGGTTCCTTGATGGTGCTATCAGAGAGGGTTACCAAGGACTTGACGGACTTCTCCAGTCCCACCCCCATGGCCTTTGCCATATGCACGGCAAACCCCTGTGCCTTGGTTGAGGTATACCCAGTGAGCAGAGTAACTGCATCCTTCATGAAGTCACGATAGTCACGTAGATGACGGAGAACCTGGCTGCTTCTTCGCATGACGAAACGGACCGAAGAGCCAAAGTCACTGTAGAGGAGTCGTCGTGACACAGTGTATACTGAGGAGTGGGTTCCGTCATCTACCTGATCATCCTGATGTGTAGAGTAAAACTTGAACTTCTCTATCTTGTTGCCGACTATCCGAGAGATAGACTCTGCGCCGGCAATGTAGGTCAGCATGCCTGCGATCATCAGAGACCCAAGTGGGAACTTTGGTGATCCAAGGCGTGATCTTTCTATGACTGCCCCAAAGGATTCTGACTGAGCAACTTGAGACAGAAACTTGTCAGGGTCAGACTTGATAAGACCCATGTCTACCAATCCCTTAGTGATAGCCTTGATATCCTGTCGCTCAGCGACATTGATCAACGATCTGATCTTCTCCTGATCCACTGTCATCACATAGCGGACAAACTCCTGATCCAGTGCGCCCTGGACTGTAAGAGCCACGTTTCTGTTGATCGTACGGTGGTATTGCTTGAGTGCTTTGCCAACGTCCCTTTGCATGTCATAGGTCAGCTGTCCCTCGTACTTTCCAAGAGAGATACCCTCCTGCCTGAGAACCTCTATGGTATTATCCATTACCATTCCATGGAGGTGGGCAGCAAAGTTCCTATCCTTGTAGACGTTGTCTATGACGACCTCACGGGCAAGGTTCACAGGCACATCAAAGTCCTTGGCAAGACGCTCGACGTGTTCCTCTGAGTAGTCCTTGAGATTGCGCTGAATGGTTGTAGTCATCCATGATGCTCGTGCATCTGGATCAAGCAAACTGTATGGTAGCCTTGCTCTTGCCGCCCATGCTCCCTTCTCGAGAGAGTCAACGAACTGACCTCGCTTGTAATAGCGCATGTTCTCGTATGACTTCCCTAGTTCCTCTGCCTCTACCTTGGCAATATCGTAGGCAGTGCGCCGGTCAAAGTGGAACTCACTACGAAGCTGCTTCACTCGGTCAACGGTAAAGATACGCTTCTTCTCGTTGACGAATTCACTGTACTGCTTGCTCATCTGCTCATTGAACTGTCGATCATCGAGGTGAGAGAGCTTCCTTAGCTCAGTGTCTGCAAACAGTTCACCACCCGTTCCCTTTGCCTTATACCTGGCCTCTTCGACAAAGCTCTTGAAAGAGCACTGATACTTGAATGGGCAGGATCCGCATACTGCTGGGTTACATGCTCCTTTACGTACTTGGGCCAGAGCTCTGAGAACATTGGATCCTCTTGCGCGCTTCAGGCTGGCAGATAGTTGGCGCTCATGAGTAAGAACTTCTGACACTCTGTCAGAAAGCTCAGCCTTCAGACTAGCCATGTCCCGGCGGGTAAATGGATTCTTACCCTTGACCACTTGTCTACCTTTCTTCGTACCTGACTCGAAGTCCCAGTAGATGTCATACATGAAATGGATCTTCTCAATCTGCGCATTGCGCTCCAACAATGAGTACGCATATATCTTGGGCTGAATGTGCTGCTCAGGTGCATCCATTGCTCCTGGCTTCATAACACTCAGGAAGTCGTGGCCAATGTCAGCCCCCTTCTTCCTGGCGTACTTAAAGTCGATGAGATCCATCTCTTTGGTGCGTGCGTTGTACAGAGCTAGATCGAGGTTACCACCTATCTGTGCCCCAGCTTTCAGACCCCTCGTCTGGACGTTCATTTCCGATCCGAGGAAGACCTGTTCGTCGTCGAGATACCGTTTGCCATAGTCAAAGATGACATCATGTATGTAGGATTGCATCTTTCCTATTGATGGGTCATTGATGGGAATGTGCTGCTTGAGGGAGAGTTCCGCTCTTGTCTGAGACCTGCGGAGCATATATTCTATCTGCTTTGAGCTAGGGTTATAGGTGCCCTTGCTCTTGTTCATGGCTGACTTCCAGTTTGACTTTCCTGATTGAAGGAAGTTGAAGGCCTGCTCAAGTGCATTGTGCACGGCAGAGCCCTGGGCATCCGCAGCGATGCTTACGAACGCGTCATAGCTCGACTTGGTGAGTTTCTCCAAGTAGGCCTTGGCGGGACAGGTGGCGACACTCTCGATATAGGATGGTGATATTGTACGACCAAGATACCTGTCGTACTTCATCCACTCCTTCTGCTGAGTGTGGTCACTTGGTTTGAGGGATTCGATCAGCGACATTGCTATCGCCTATAACTTCTCCATCTGTGATTTGCTTGCTCTCCACCTTGGTAACTAACTGCTCCAGTCTGGAAAGGAGTGACGCGGTCTTTGCCAGTGGATCTGCTCCTTCCTTCCTTCGATACTTCTCTGCCATCTCGGGCGTGGCCAGGAGCTGGCGGTACAACTGGTCCCTTCGGCGATATACCCGTTCCTTGATACGGACAGCAACCGCCTCTTCCTCCTTGGTATATAACTCACCCGTGGTCTCGTTGACAACGGCTGGAGCAAGGGAAATAAAGCCCTCAGAAGCAATGGTTCCATCCAGCCTCATAGATACAATGTCTGCCTCTACCAGACCCATAACAAGGTTGTGCGTTATGATATCTTCCTTCAGTGACTGAACATCTGTACGCAACCGGTCAGAGACAGACGACATATACTCATTATAGAGAAGTGAGATCAGAGCCATCTCCTGAGGACATCTGTCTCCGATAGGAGCACGTCCAACGATATCGTGAGGACAGAGGTCCTTGTACGCACACTTTGGTCCACAGATCTGGGCGAGGGCGCCCGTCAGATTCTCCCTTGGTGTTGAGATAGCTCTCGTAAGCTTCCGTATGATGCCAACTGTCCAGGTCTTATTGCGAAAGAACTCCTCGCCATAGTTGGTAATGATTGCCTCCCTTATGTTGGGTGCAATCTGGTCGTGAGGCATCACATCATCGGGGTTAGGTATTGACCTGAATGGCTGCATGGAATTCTGTGTGAGGGTAATTGGCTCTGTGAGCAGATCCTTTCCCTCAACAGCCACAAGCCTTGACTTGACAGGCACCCTATCCTTGATGCTGTTGGCTCCCATCTTGCGCTGGGGAAGAACGACCTTGGCCTTCTTCTTCCGCGGCTTTGCCTTGGTGTTCTGTACTTCCCCACTGGTAGTGGTATCACCAGGATTACCTTGCACCGTTGCATGCCTCCTGGGACAGCCTATTCGCGTTCGTATCGAACCACTGGCTATAGTCCTTCTTGACTTCGCTGACAAGGGCCTCACGAAGATCCACTTGGTCAAGCGATGGTGCCTCTCCTGGTTCGGTACTGCGGTCGAGTTCCCCCGACATCAGGCGGTCGAATGTCTTCCGATGAATCGAGACTGTCTTCATGTTCCCCTTCTTCGATAGAAAGGCGATCATCCCCTGGTCCCTGACCTGGTCGTAGCTGACCATCTTTAATCCCATTGTTTGTCCCATTGCGTCCCCCTTAATGAATAGCTTGTAACATTCTACCCGAGGCAGGTGAACAAATACAACTCACAGTTCAATTATTGCTTGACATTGTGTATCGTAGCTTTCATACTGATATGGAGACAGAGATACCCCGTCGGGTGGGGAGAGCGGATAGGAGCAACTATATATTCGGAGGTTGGCATGGCCAGACTGCTACACAAGCCTGAGGGATCGTTAGAACAACGTCTCCAGGAGGCGGAGGTGAAACACGGGGCACAGCTCGCAAATCTGATGGTTCTAGGTTGGGGTGATGTGTCTATCGCCAAATACCTGGGCATTGATCGGTACACCGTGAATCGTTTCAGACGCAAACATTCTCTTTCGAGGAAGTTCAGATCAGATGGGACTCCAGAGTATAATGGAGGACCCATCCCGGCGCATCTTCGGCCTATTCCTTAATGGTAGAGTGATGCCTCATTGCCAAGGAGGTACCGGGCGTTCATGTGGGCATTCTGTATTGCAGACACCGCCCTCTGGCGCTCGGTAGCCATCCTGGCGGAATCAAGTACTTCTCCTGTGCCGAACTCCATTCTTGTCAACATCCTCATGGTTGGTGCTGCTCTGGCAACCACCTCAGTGGCGGTCTTGTATGCACTCATGGCTCCCTGAAGCGCCATGGGAATTGCATATGCGGCAATCCCCACGCCACGTACCAGCTTTGCGAGGCGTACCCTGCCAACGACAGTGGATGCTATGTTTCCAGCTGCCTCTCTCACTGCGGCAGATGCAACGTTCTGAACTCCCTGATCGCGCATGGTTCGCATAGCTGCCTCAGCGACCTGGCCATAGAGCTTTCCGTATGCTGCACGATTCCACCAGAAGGTGAACCTCGTGCCCATGAACGGACGGGCACCAGTCATGTTCCTGGTGAACCGTACTCTGTTCTCGCCAACAAAGAATCCCTTACGTCTATCCCAGAAGGTCCCCTTGGTTCTACTCTCTCCCTTGATGATATCCCACAGGGTAGTGGTCTTCCGGTCCTTCAGTACATCCCTGTAGTATTGACGATACTGCTTGCGGCTCATTGCGTCAGCTCTGGTCTTGCCCCAGACAGAGCGCTCAATGATGTCAGCCTTTCCTCTCTGGTGTGCAACTGACCTCAGATCCCCGGCATATAGTTCTCTGGCAAGGTTCTGTGCGAAGGCATTATCAGTTGAGAGAGCCTTGTAGATTCCCTGCGCATCATCTCCAGCGGCGAAGACGCCCTTCTCAAGCAGTGACTCCAAGTTGGAACTGATGTTCTTTGGACTTAGATAGAACCGATCCATGAGACCCATGGACCATGTTCCTCGTGCAGCCATGAATGCTGTCTCTCCCTGTGGTGTATATATCCTTGACCATGGTTTGGTTCGCTGGCCGCTCTCTATTGCGGGGCCAGATCTTCCGGTGTGCTCCATGAAGAGACGCCTGACTTCCTTGAAACCCTCCTTTGGCCTGAAAGATCTCGTGGCCTTCGTGATTCCCACCATGGTTCCTGGGTACTTCCCTGCGGTGAGCGGGGAAAGACCGTGCTGTACGAATGCATCACGCATAGACTTGACACTGTTCTTCATCGTCTTCCACTTACCAAAGGTGAACGCTTCACCTCTGAACAGACGAACCGTACCATTCTGAATGGCACGTATGGTACCACCAATGAGGCCATCTACTGTTGTTGCACGATACCGCCACTTGAGGCGGTTAGGATTGAACCTATTTGCTGTGCTGCCTATGTAGCCCATTCCATACCATGCTGATCTTATGGTACTTGCATAGAGGCTGAGCTTGAGAGGCAGCATTGCGATTGAAGTAGGACTAGGCATCGCGCCTTCGAAGTCTTGACGCGTGTAGGGATCTGAGCGAATATTACCCATCTCCCTTATGTTGTAGGCAAGATTCTCACCGTTGTATGCGGAAAAGAGTGCCACTCATTACCCCCTGCGGAAGCTGAACCTTAGTCCGCCAATTCCGGCAGGCTGAGACGACGTTCGATGGCCGTACATACCTGATTCCATGGGCATGGAGCTATTGGGAAAGAGACCGCGGGCGAGACCATCTCTGAAGTTTGAGAGCTTGTATACCGCAGTGGCTCCAAGTGCAGCAGCACCTATGCCGGCAAGACCGGCACCAAGTCCAAGTCTCTTTGCTGTTGACACTGTGCCCCCATAGCGAGTGAGTGCTCTGGTCAACCGGCTTGTGGTAGACCTGGCCCCCTTCCCCATGAAGAACACTCCAGGGTTGGCCCCAGTCGTGAAGTACTTCCTCACCTTCTGGGAACCGAACCTTCCGGTGGTCTTACTGAATCGTCCGAGCTTCCTCATTCCCCCTCCAGAGTGGTCTTTTGACCTGGGTACATTCTACAATATATGCCATGATTACACCATAGAGGTAGGCATGCCTGCAATCGTCAAGAAGTTCACCCCCGAACAGATCGCACTACTGAAGAGAGACGGGGCAACTGATGAGGACATCCGAGAGCTTGAGGCGTCTCTCGATCCTGTCACCTGGTCAGAAAGCTATCTGACAGATCCCGATGTGGGAAAGACCAAGTTTGAATGCAGGGATCAGTTCAAGGCCCTGCTACGTGACGGATCTCTCAATCGAGCAGCTCGCGTAGGTCGTCAGCAGGGAAAGACCGTGCACATGTGCGTTGATATTCTACACTGTGCTGGCATAAACCAGCATGCGGTAATACTGATCTTTGTCCCAGAGAAGAAGAACATGAACCGTATGCTTGAGATCATGCAGAATCTCATCAGAGGCTCTGAGCTCAGGACATCCTATAGACTGGGGACGAGGAAGAAGCTGCGCGATGCGCTGGAACCAGAGTATGACTATGAGATCAAGGCATCGACTGGGTCCGTAATACGCTTCTTCTTCATGAAACAGAGGCCAGACAAAGCTCGCGGACAGACAGCCACACATATCTATGTGGACGAGGCTGAATACCTTCCCGACAAGGCATGGCCTGTCATCAATGGTATCATCAAAGGTAACCCGAACATTCCTATCTGGGCGTCATCTACTCCGTCCGGTCTTGAGGACACATGGTTCAGACAGTTCTGCGACAAGTGTGCTGACCCAAAGAACAAGAACGGTGCAGAGTATCACCTACCATCAACGCTTGAGAAGAACTGGCCACAGATTGAAGCCCGTCTTCGTGAGCTTATCTTTGATGAAGTCACATGGAAGCTCGAGGTTCTCGCAGAGTGGGCTGAGGCGAAGGGCGCTGTCTACAAGGGTAGTGCCATAGATGAAGCGCTTATGCGGGGCGCCCTTGCCGGGCGGTATCTTACCATGGAGGAACTCAGGCAGACACTTGAGTATGAGCGCGGATCCAAATACCTTGGAGTAGACTGGAACAATCCCCAGAACGGCGTCAGGATCATCGAGATATGTACGATGTTTGGACGACCATGGGTTACTCGTCATGAGAGTATCTCATATGCTGAGTATACGCAATCACGATCAGTTGAGCGCATTGTCAATCTGTACAAGGAAGGCAAGCATCTTGTAATCTCTGTAGACTCAGGATATGGAGAGACCCAGATCGAACTCCTCCAGAAGGAGCTTCCCAAGGTAGGCGGAGAGCCATCAAAGCTGCTCAACATTGTTGACTCAACCAAGAAGGAAAAGATGGTTGTCGAATATGACTCTCCTGAGACCGGCGGTCGACGGCGGAATACCATTGTCGTGAGAGTAAAGACAAAGATTGTTGGACTCCTCGCGAAGTACTTGGAAGAGTCCCTCGTACTTCCAAAGGAGGAAGAGGGAAAGCGCGACGGACTTATCAAGGAGCTCAGGAACTTCCGTCGCAAGGGCTACCAGCGTGATGGTGGCTTTGAGTATACAGACAATACGCACTCACTCTCGGCACTTCAGTTCTGTGTCCACGGTTATGATATCTTCTCCAACTCATTGCAGATGAGACCACAGAGTGCGCACTTAAACATACAGACAGCAGAACTCTATGACGTTGTCAGGGAATCGCGTAGCGTACAGGCAGCTCAGAACGTTGCCAGGATTGCTACAGGCTCCCTGGGGCCAATTCGGGGAGGCCAATCAAGATCAAGGACGGCAGGACTATATGGCGGAACGCGACGAACTCTTCTATAGACCGGACATCAAGGCTCCAATCAGGGAGCGGGTAAACATTCCAGATGAGATCACAGCAGAGCACGCAGTGCGTGATACCATCCTGGAGGATCTTGGCATCCCTAAAGAGGATGTTCCAGACCCCCTTACCGCATTCGAGATGCGCTTCATAGAATATGGACGCATAGCTGCTGAGATCAGACTACGCTCGGAGTTCCTTCTCGACAAGACCATCGAGGATCTTGACCTATATGTGGGCGACGCACCACTGCATGTGTTGAGACTCCTGACGGATCTTACTGACATCCATTTCACAGACTCGGCAGGAGAGCCACTTCCTCCAACAGATCCTGCATACACGCTGCCCGCAGATGTGGCCCAGTGTATCTTCAGGGTTGCTGGAGCATATGACCCCAAGGGTCAGGAGAAACCCTATCTTGATGATGTGAAGAACTTCAACGCCGATGCTCTCAAGAAGAAGGTCACGAGCAAGCTTCAGAATGCCTCCTACCTGAAGCAGGTAATGTACGGTCTAAAGCTGCTTGTGATAGTCCTGAAGATGGCTCATGTGATCTCTGTCCACTACACAGTGGGTTGGGTCTGTGGATTCTTCAGGGGAAAGCTGAAGTTTGGTATCAACAAGAAGATCATGAAGGTCAGGCTCAAGTTCGAATGGAAGATAGGTGATAAGATCGCCGACCAGTTACACAAGATTGAGAAGCAGCTCCTAAAGTTGGTTGGATACAAGTGCAGTCTTCGCAGCAAGCCACCGCACAAGTGCGACCACGACCAATGGCGCAAGATGGACTTCAAGCAGATCAACTGCTGTGTGATGGAGCCAATCTTCTTTGGCATAACAGAGAATGACGTCTTCTCGTTCATACAGAGCTCATGCTTCGAGAAGTGGATCAGACAGGAGATGGATCCAGACTACGCTGGCAAACGGACCATCTGTACGGTCGACAATGCCACGAACAAGAACATCGAGCCTAACGAGTATGAGCGGGTTGCTGCCCAAGAAGTAGCCAGGTATCTTGAGACCAGGCAATCCACTACTGGAACGATGGGCTTTGGAGCTGAGAATGTCAGGGTACTTACCAAGACCATTGAGGCGGCAGATGTTGGTACCGTAATGACGGATACTGTCCAGAGTGCCATCAAGAACCAACGGTTGTATCAGCACACAGGGAAACCAACGGCCCCATGGGATTGCTTTGGAATGCAGGATACGGACAACAGATCTCCAGAGGAGCGAATGACCGTGGCAGTTAACAAGGCTGCTGGCCAATGGTTACCAAAGAACAATGGTACTCCACTCGTTGGAAGATCCCAATTCCAGTTCCTGGAGCAACTTGACAACGTCCTCTATGAGATACTGAGCTTTGCTGACCGTATGGTGTGTATGGTTGCTGACCTCTCCAAGTGGGGTTCCTCGAAACAGCTTTGCTGCTTCATCTACCTTATTGTGGCGGTAGCGTCAATATGGAGGGCTCTTATCACAAAGGGAGTATGGTGCCCTGATCAGGAAGACGGTGATGCTGTCCGTGAAGAGCTACATCTGAGATGGGCCAGGGACCTTCGCAACAACAAGGATCTCCAGGAGTTTGTCAAGCTCCTGCAGGTTCTGAAGCAGATCCTCGATATCTTCATTGGGAAGATGCAGAGACAGATCCTGCTTGCCGGTCTTACGCTTCCTCTTACCGAGATGTGGGAGATGATCAAGGTAACCATTGCCAATGGTTTGTCAGAGTTCCTGGATATCCTTTTCGGTCCATTGGATCAGCTGCTCGCTGGATTGCAAACAATCCCAGAGATTCGTCATATGATCAACAACGAATGCTTTGGATTCGACAAGTTCCTCAAGTTCCTGCTCTGTCTGCTTGGCAACCTCAAGTGGGGTATACTTAACTCCATCATGAGGGTCCTTGACTTTACTCTTCCTGACATAGTCATTCTTAACGATGTCATGCTGACGAGGATGAGACTGAAGTCTCTTGAGGCTCTGTCAAAGCTTCTACAGGCTGTCATTAACCTCATCCTTAATCTCAGGGATTGCTACGATCCTGAGGATCTGATCAATAAGATCGTCAGACGGGAGATCATTGATGAGTATGGTAGGGCAAAGTTCCTTGTGGAGGTCGCTGGGTCACCCCAGAACCTTGCCAAGTTTGACGAATACAGCAAGCCTCTCCTGGCCGAGTCTACGACCTTCACCGTCGAGGATCAGGAGATGTTGGATGGCCTTGAGGCCGGTATGTCAGGTCAGTTCGGAGAGTTCGGACCAGCCGCCAAGGAGATTGTCAGCAATGCAATCAATGCCCCACTCCTTTCAGTATCCAGGTTCGTTGATCCTATTACAGGACAAATAGTCACCATGGATCAGTTTATTGTCATGATGGAGGAGATGACGGGCACAAAGGTGAGCGAAATAGAGGAGTCTATGCGGTACATCTTTGATATACTGAGGGGGCAGGATACGACCAATGAAACTGCTTGACAACATTCGCCAGCGCAGAGACCTGCGCAAGCTTAACCGTCTATATGACACAGAGATCCAAACGAACGTGCCGGCTCTCGCTCAGCGTATCTTCTCTGAAGATAGCACACGACAGACAGGCATGCCGGAGTTCAACCCTGTACTCCTCAGCGACATGCTCGGTCAACACCGGCCGTCGGGAAGGAAGTTCAATAGGTTCATCATGGAGCGCCGGAAGGTTACCTCGAAGACCTTCTCCAACATCACGATGGTGCGCTCCCCGTTCATGTATGACAGGATAGATGCCTTTTACAACCGCGAGTCCTACTTCTCACGATCTCTGATCAGACAGGTTGAGACTATGATGAGGAATGGATATGGATTCTCCTCTGACGACACGGAGATCCTTGGTACCCTCAAGAAGGAGATTGCTCGCATCCAGATGGACAGCATGATGCCTCTGGATCAGACTCTCTTCTCTGCGGCCATCAGTCTTCTCAAGTACGGGGTTGTGATCCTGCAGAAGGTCAGGGAACGCATCAAAGACGAAATGGCCATTGATGACAAGCGCAAGAACAGAATTACCAAGCTCAGAATTATCAAGCCTCACAATGCATTGTTCTATGTGAACGATCGCGGGAGACTGGTAGGAGTACAGGACGGCAGTTTCAGCGTGATCACCCAAGCAATCCAGAAGATGATAGGAGGGTCGTTCTTTGGCATTCCAGCTGAGGATATCATGATTGCCTACATGGCTGACCCCGGGGACGAGATGTTCCCAGAGCCCCCATGCTTTCAGATGCTTGATGATATCATGACCCTCAGATCTATAGAGGAAACCATTGAGCTCCTGTGCTTTCAGTTTGGGTCACCTCTTCTGCATACCCAGGTAGGCACCGACGAGCTTCCATCAAGCCCAGACGAAGTGCGCGGGGTCAATGATGCAATCATCAACATGGCCCCCAATGGTATGATCACTACCGACCACCGTACGAAGGTGACTGCAGTGAACCTGCAGAGTGGGGTAGCCAATCTGGTACCCTACCTTGAACACTTCAAGAACCGAGTTCTCATGGGGTCGGGAAGTTCCCCCATATCGGTTGGTGAGGGCAATAGTGCCAACAGGAATACGGCCGAGTCGATAGATGATGCCCTGGCCGATCATTGTACATATCTGGCGTCCGCACTCACTGCTCCAATCAACTTCAATCTCATTCCTGACCTGCTCGTCAGGGCTGAGACCACGTACGAGGATCCTGATCTGTTCGACGAAACAGGGGAGATGAAGGTGCGCATGATCTTCAACGAGATGCGCCTTGAGAAGGAAATAGCCCGTCACAACGACATCATCAACCTCTGGGAGGGCAATATCATAACGCACCCAGAAGCCAGACGAATGCTCAAGTTCTCTCCTATTGGTGATGGAGCCGAGAACGATCTGTTTGTCAACATGGTTCAGATTCCTGTCAAGGAAGCGGGTCCCGTAAACGCCTTTGCTGGTGGCGATAGTACGGGCTCAGTGTCAGCAAAGACCCGGAGTCAGAACCAACCAACGAATCAGCATGGAACCAAGGCAGGACCTGGTTCTCATAGAGATTAAGGAGGGTACTTATGAGTACTACTAACACACAGGATGCCCATTTGTCTGCGAAGCAGCGCAAGGGATTGGCCTCGTCCACTTTCTGTGGACCAAATCGGTCGTTTCCTGTTCCAGACTGCAAGCATGTTAAGGCTGGGCTAAGCCTGCTCGGACGATACAAGGGTCCCGGGGACAAGAACAAGATCAGGGCGTGTATCTACCGGAAGGCCAAGAGCCTCAAGTGTTTCAAGGGAGACACCGGGAAAGAGTTCGCGGGTCTTGACGTCCTTCAGGAACTCCTCCATATGTACAACGAGAAAGCCATCAGCTACAGCGAAATCGTTGCAGTTGTGGTCGACATGTGTGAGAATATGAGCGTGAGCAAGCGGAACGTGGCTGACATTGTCGGTCTAGCGAACCGCGGAGAGATCGATGCTGCCCTTGCGCTCCTTGCCAAAAGTATCGCATGAGGCAAAGATGTGGCACGAACCCGTGCATAAGGGTACAATATTGGTCGAGAGGTGAATGAATGCGACTAAGCATAGTCAACTATGGCCTGGATCCTGGCGCCGAAGTTCCAAAGTACGCCAAGAAGGAAGACGACGAACTTATTGCCATAGCGACCGAGATCATCAAGAAACATGACTTTGGTCCTGGTGCAGTAGTAGTCTCTGAGGTATTCCACACAGGCCTTAAGAACTCCAACCACAGAAAGTACATGGAGAAGGGCATGGACAAGGCAGTTATGTCCTTCTTCCAGCCACACCTCACTCCCTTCCTCATGCATCATGAGATGGGTGGTGGAAGTCTGTTCTCCTCGGGAGACTCCACACTTCTCTCGGTTGGCTCCAACATATTCTCACGATACTCCCGTAGGGCGACAGAGACTCCCTCGGGATTGTCCACTGGTTACGGAAAGGTCGCTACGTTCATACCGAACGATGCGATGATAGGTGGACAGAATGCTATCGATGCCCTGCGGTCGAGGAGACTCTTGACAGTTTCCCTGGGTGCACGGGTTGCCGATAATGACTACCGATGTTCAATCTGTGGGAAGTCAATGTATGATGAAGAGTGTGGACACACTCCGGGCAAGGACTACGATGGGGCAATCTGCATGGCAGAAGTGTATAACCCGTTGTTCCGGGAATACTCCGTGGTGTATAATCCCTCTGACATCTACGCTGCTGTTCGCAGAATGGACGTCATGGAAGGTGAGGGCGCACCCGACAAGTACCAGGTAATCGATCAGGAACCATCACTTGGTTACCTGCACGTTTACGAGGAAGTCGGAAAGAGCGTCCATCCATCAGCCAGCATTAAACCAGAAGGTGGTGACACTATGGGTGACAATGCACAAGCATCGACTCCCCCGGCTTCTGCCCCTGCACCAACCCAATCAACCGAGCAATCGATTGGTCAGGTTATTGCCTTGTATGAGGCAAAGCTGAAGGAGAAAGACGACGTCATTGTTTCTCTTGCCACTGCACTCAGGGATAGGATCGATGAGCTTGATAAGCTCAAGAGCGATCTCAGCCTTGGGAATATCCAGCCACAGGAAGGTGATGACGAACAGGGCAAAGGTCCTGGCGAAACACCTCCTGATTCGGCCCTTCCAGGAGGCGACACAGACCCCGATACCAACACAGGAGATCCTGATGGTGGAACGAGCGATCCTGCCGCTAGCCCTGATGGTGCCGGGGAGGTATCTCCTCCGGCAGCGCCAGCTGGGGATGGTAGTGCAGGAGAAGCAGGTGCATCCGCAGACGATAGCGGAAAGACCAACGATCAACCATCCGGTACGCCTGCGGACGGGGGATCAGATACATCCGGCAAGTCCGGGGATGATGGGTCAAAGACCGATCCTCCAAAGGACTCTGACGGAAGCAGTGAACCAGGCAGCAGTGCCAAAGATGCCAATAAACCTGAGGGTCAGACCGTAATACGGGAAGCTCTTGGTTCAAGGCTGCGCAACGGCATGCCACCTAAGATGAGCGGCAATCCGCTGGGTGGCCGTTCGATCGCTTCGGCGATCAGGCGAAATCATTAAGGTAGAGGTGAAGAAATGAGTACAGATCTCTTCTACAACCCGACCGGTGGTCAGTTCTCCAACAAGCTGCCCATGAAGTCTGTTGAGAGTCTGAGCTATCTCAACAGCATCGAGGACCTGTACCGCTACAATGGGAAAGAAGCCATAGGCAACTACTACCCGGTGAGAACACTCCCCTCCGTCGATATCGACATGGATGCGGAGTGGCCGGTGGTAATGCCTGCGGGCACCATTGTGGCCGTCGTTCCTCTCAAGGACGCCAGGGCGTACACTGCGGACGATGACTCCGCAGGTATCCGCACAGACGGATATCAGTACGTTTCCATCGGCGTTGATGGCAGCCATCTGGAGAAGCCCATCAACTACATGTACCCCAAGGACATAGCTGGACTGATCGTCGCCGCCAATGGCGGAGCCGACCAGAACGACGGCTATACGGCCAACTGTGGGAAGTACGGCATCCTGACACTCTCCGGCGAAGTTGCCGAAGCTGCCAGCGATCCGTATGTACGGGTTGCAAACAGGCCAATCGGTATCGTGAACCACAAGGTCTTCAGTGACATGCGGCTCCGGTATCTCAACTACGACGCCCGTCAGGGGTCCAATGGTAACAGCATCGCCCTCGGTGGCGTTCTGACCATACCCTTCATCGGCGTATACGGTGCAGGCGCCCGTGCCACTGTTCTGACAGCGATCAGGGCAGCGGTCGATGCGAAGCACCAGTACGCATGGTTCAGCGAAGCTGACCTTGCGACTCTCGAATCCGTCATTCAGTCCGGTGACTTTCTGATGCCAGACATCAAGGGTAAGTTCACCAAGTTCGATGGCGCGGATCAGGCCCAGAAGTTCGGCAAGATTCTCGAGCACAGGAACCGCGTACCATGGAACCTGGACGAAGTCATCGACTCCATACCCGGTTCCGGGATGAAGGGCACTGACACTGGCGGCCTCACGGCTCGTCTCTACAACTTCATCACAACCATCCTTCAGCAGAGTGCGATCGCTTCGGTGTCCTACGCTGCCAGCAAGGACAATGTGAAGAAGGTGATGTATGAGCCTCTTCTGACGAACACCGCTAACGTAAGCATCATCATCGGTCAGCTCGATGTTGCTTTCGGTATCCTGGTATAAGGGGGTTAAAGCAATGAGTAAGATCTTCACACCAGCTTTAGGTTCCCTGCGATATCTCGACTCGTACAATGCGTCCGAGTCGGTAAAGATCGCCGCCGAAGAGCTGCAGAAGGAGGGGATCAGCCCCTTTGACAAGGATGGAAAGACATATCTGTCGGAAGTGGTTCAGGCCGCGGCCGAGCGCGATATGGCGGACATCATGGAAATCCTGAGTGCTTTCGAGACCGGCAAGCTCGCCGGCGAGAAAGTCGCTATCAAGGAAGTTCTCATGTCCAAGGACTTTCCGCAGCTCTTCTACGCTGCGACAGAGATCCTCATGAAGTCGAGGATCGTTCCCTCGCGGCTCGTATCCGCGAACCTCTTTGACACAATCCCCTACGCGGGGAACGCCATCAACGTGACCATACGTACGCTCGGTGGGGTGGAAGTGGAAGAAGTTCCGGAAGGCAGTGAGTACCCAGAAACCAGCTCGGCTGTAAGCGACCAGGCTTACCGCCTGAACCTCGAGATCAAGAAGTACGGGGCGAAGGTGGCAGGCACTCGCGAGCTGCTCGAGTCTGACAACTGGGGTATCTTTGCCTACACGGTGAGATCCCTAGCAGAGGAACTTCTGAACAAGAAGGAAACCCTGTGCGTCAAGATGCTCAATGAGCAGTGCGGATACACTCTCATTGATAACGCCGATGCGGGTAACGTACCGCTCGGTTCTTGCACAGGTCGTGGCATCGATGGTAATCCCAATGGTGCCCTCGGATTGGATGACATCATGAACCTGCTCGCCTGGATGGAGATGCGAGGCTACATGATCGACACCATTCTTATCCACCCATTCGCGTGGGCGCTCTGGGCGCGCGACGCTGAGATCCGCGAAGTTATGATGGACGGCGGGGTCCAGTACGTGCCACAGGGCAATGCGAATCCTGGCTGGGATCCCATGCCTTGGGGAAGCCTCGGCACTCCATGGGGTAAGTTTGGCGGGAACGGCGTTCCCTCCCTCGCTCCTGGTGCGGTCGGTGGTGGCAACTGGAACACGGTAGACCCGATCTACCAGAAGCTCGGCGTGGCCCCGTATGCCTGGCCGAATCTGACACCCTTCGGGGCTACTTACTACACGACGCCCAAGCACGTCGACCGGGCTTTCAAGATCCTGGTCACCCCGCTGGTACCTTACTACAAGGTCAGCGGAGGTCCCTCGTCCGGCAAGTATGCGACGAACGTCATCTTCGCAGACAGCCGCAAGGGTGGCCTGATCCTCCAGAAGGAGAATCCCACCATGGAAAGATGGACCGATATCGAGCGCGAGATCAACTACATCAAGATCCGCGAGCGGTATGGCATGGCGCTGCGGGAGCAGGGTCGTGCGGTGGCCGTCGCTCGGAACGTCGTCATCGACAAGACGTATGCGTTTGACAACGTCAACAGCGTGACGCTCACTCCGATCGACACAACGGTCAACAGGGTGTAAGCAGAACCGCATAGAAGTTTCCAAGGGGTCGGCTCCTAACAGGGTCGGCCCCTTGTTTTGTCTATGGGCACTATGGTACAATAGGCCCAATATTCATGACCCAGTAGGAGGACTGCAGACATGAGTGAACCAACAGTGAAGCACCAGAAACCAATCATGGCACCACAGGAAGTGACCGTCGACCACGTCAAGGCCGGGCTCGTCCTGCGTCTTGGCCCTGGAGAGGTCTTTTGGAAGATCGACTCCGGGAAGGTTGAACTCAATGCCTTCACCGGAAAGCTCAGCACCAAGGTTGATGGATCGAAACTGACGGATCGGGAAGTCAGGTTTGTTCTCAATGGGATACGAACGGGGCGGGTTATCGTCGTCGACAAACTCGTTACCGGAAAGCCCGTGGATACCAAGTGGCTGACCTCGGAGTATGCGCCGGCTGCTCGCCGGCTGCTTGATTACAAGGATCATCAGTTCATGGAAGCGGCACGCCGCACCTTCTCCCGAAAGACCCTCGAGGTTGCTCTCGAGCTTGAGAAGGAAGGGCAGGCCAGGCCGAACAGGATCAATCTGCTGACCAGTCAGCTGGCTTCCCTCAAGGGGTAGGTAAATGGCAATTACTGTCGTCAGCACGACGCCGGCAGATGGCGTTACAGGACACTATCTGGACCATAGTCTGTTTGTCCAGTTCAGCAAGGAGATAGAGGGGTCGTATCTTGACTCTGACTTCTTCAAACTATATAGGACCAACGAGACCAGAAGTCAGTTCTATGAGTTCATGGCAGTGACTGTAACCAAGGTTGGGGCTATCGTTCAGATAGATCCAACAGCCGTTCTGCAGCCTCTGACCCACTACATCATGATTATCGTAGGTGGGACGTCTGGCATTCGAGCCATTGACAACGATACGCTGGCTGCAAACGTGATCTTTGGCTTCAAGACAGCTGAGACAGTAGCGCCACAGACTGGACCTCCGGTTGTTACTCCGGAGGTAGATCTGTGGAGGGATGGTGACCCTACTGACGAGACTGGAGACCCATCCCATAGCCTTTTCGCCGACCAAGGGGATGATGCACCGATAGCACTGGTAAGTACATTCCCACAGGATAAGACAGTTGGTGTAGATACACTGGCAAGAATCATATGCCTCTACAATGACACTGTCGATCCAGCAATCACTATTCCAACCAATGCGCTCAATGGCCGATGGACAGATTTGCCCCTTGACCTTGACCCATTTGGTGATCGTCGTATCAACTGTAGCGGGGTGGTAGTAAGTGATCGTCAAGTCATCTTTGATACGGACGATCTGACTACTACCACAAACCGTGAGTACATCTTCACTCTAGCACCAGGAGTGGTGCGCGGCACTACGCGCCGCGGGTATGATGCAGAGACACATACCTTTAGGTTCATGGGACCGCTTAGTCCAGTCTACGCATCCCCAGAGCAGATTCTCAAGCGTATCACCGGGTGGGACGTAGACTTGGATGCTACTATCACTGAGTATGACATATGGAAGCTGATCCTCGAGGCGTCTCTATGGGTCCGCGACGTGTATCAGACTGTTATAACACCACAGAATCTCATTCTGGTAAACCGTCTGACTATTTGCATGGTTCTCAGAGATCTCTTCATCAGAGGCATGCTGCTGATGGGAGGGGTCAAGAGCCGGTCTCTTCTTGCTGTCAAGGTTGAATACTTTGACAACAACTGGGACAAGATCGCTGAGGAGCTTGAGAAGTGCATCAGAGAATCTATTCCACCTGATTCGCCCGTCGGTGGTTCCGGTGGGGCCTTCATTGGTGTCAAGTCAGGGAAGTATCTCAGTGAGCTCCGTGGAGAGCAGACCAAGATGTATGGGGTGTATCGGTAATGCCACGATGGATAAATCTCAGGCATCATGTTCGTGCGCTCACCAGAGGTGACCATAGGACAGTATCACAGGGTAAGTGGATTGTTATCCGAATGTTCAGAGTTGGTCAGTATTCCCAGTACTGGGATTCGAACAGAAAGGAAGCTATTGGCGGACCGAAGTGGCTTTATGATGATGTCTTGGTACGGGCCATCTCTCGGCCTGGCTCCTTGGTAACACTTGCCCGTGCTACGAAAGGAATGCCAGTCAGAGGGGCCGACCCGCTCTATGGAGTGGCAGGAATGGACGATCCCTCCCAGAAGCTCTATGCCGTAGAGGTAACCAAGGATCTTACAAGGATCCCAAAGATAGGTGATCGAGTCTATGAGATCACCGCAGATGGGTCAGCGTCAAGACCACAGCCACCTTTGCATGCTACAGCGATGTATGATGTCCTTGGCGTCGTTGTAGAGCATGGAGACCATGGGCGCGCGGAGGTCTTCTATGTCTATGGGCAGAAGATGGGAGGCGAAAGCTAATGGCCTTGACACATGCCTATGTGCCCTACAACCCAAGCTTTGACTTCGAACGGTACCTTGAGTATCGCCGTCAACAGGGGGTCTACGCCAAGTTCATATGGACCCCCACCAACATGGACCACATGCGGCTGCCTGCAAACATCGGTATCCTTGATCTGCTGATCTATACCGGCCTAGTCCTTGAGGACTGGCTACCCATGGTAGGCTATTCTGGTGAAAACATACTGTATTCCCCCGCCTTCCCAGATATCATATACACGTCATATCGCAACGTGACCTTGACAGCGGATAGCCCGCACCCGAAGATTCCGCCTACGATTGCTTACAAGGTTGCCAGAAGGGAGCCGGCCAGTATGACCAAGACTCCCTTCGGGAGCTCAAGCAAGCAGTGGAAGTTCCGCAAGTGCGGTGACTTCGCGGGACCAGATGGAAACATCTACCGGGTTCGGTACAGATTCTGGGAGTCAGAGGTCGAGTTTGCGTGTATCCATAGGTCAGGGGCTGAAGCAGAGGCCCTGTGTGTTGGATTTGAACAGTTCATGGATATGAACGAAGGCAGATTCCTTGAGGCAGGTCTTAACAAGATGGTCCCTCTAGGAAGGAAGCCTGAGCCAATCATGCTGCTCGAAGAGTCTGGGGCCCATTATAGGAGCACCAGGTTTTGGTTCAGGACACAGGAATTCCAGTTCGCTGGCCCGATTACCCCGATCAGCGACGTCCACATCGACGTTGCTTGGCGGGAGTAACTCTTGGAACTGATTCTCTCTGGGAGGTAAGAGCATGAGCCTTGAAGAATTCAATGGCGTACGTTCGACCATAATCGATCAGCAGACGAACCCTCCCGTCGGGAATGTATCTCGTCAGAGTACATTCATCTTCGGGACGGCCAAGTCCGGTCCCAAGCACACTCCCATAAGAGTCACCGCGGACACCGTGAGATCCATCTTCGGTGATGTTCCGCTGGATCAGAGCTTTGACACAAGCCTGGTTCGTGGCTACTATGAGTATGTGCAGTCCTGCAAGGGACAACCGGACGTCAGCTTGATCAGGGTTGGTACGACCGCAGCGGCTCGAGTCGACCTCTACGAGAACGTGGCATATCTTTCTGGTGAACTCAGCTATACGCTGGAAGATGGAAAGCCGGAGCTCGCAATGTTCATACAGGCACTTGAGGAAGGCGCCGAGATGAACAACACCAAGGTGGAAGTCACCGAGGACGACGCTACAGGCATGCCCATCTACATGAGAATAGAATTGTCTGACGGGACCGTAGCGGGGTATAATCTGTCACCCCGGTCGAATGCTGCTGGAGTGGTGACCAGGGTGTCGGAACTCTGCGCACTCATCAACAACAACGCAAACCTCAACGATAAGATCGTAGCGGGCTTTGACGCGCTCGAGGAAGAGGTACCTGTGACTATCGTCGCCACCAGTGGCGTGATACAGAGGACCTATGAACTCCAGCCGACTCCCCCGGCGATCAACACATCGTGGGGTGACAAGCTGATCGCGGTTCCTTCCGCGTATCAGGAACGCACTGTTTCTGGAGAAGTCAAAGCTGGCAGCCTCGTGACTGACCTTCCTATGGCTCCTCAGAAGGACATGAACCCGGGGGTTCCCACCATCGACCGGTTCATTCGTATGTCCAGTCAGGAATCCGTCCTCGTCGTAGCTCCCGACCTTGTCGGCCAGACGAACTACGACGTAGATCTTTTCTGTCAGTCAATCACTGGGTGGGACAATGCGTATGCTATCACAGGTAACATAGCTGATGGATGGGAGTTCGAACTTTATATCCAGCGCTCCGGCTCTGCGTCGAAGACAAAGCTGGTTATGGGTACTGACTACACTGTCAACGCGGTGGCAGGAACCGCGCGCATCATAGCGGCCCTCAACGTGGGTGACCGCTTCTTCGCGACATACCGCTACCAGGTGAGCTACACCGAAGCAAAGAGGCGTTCTGATCTTATGACCGGGTCTGACCGCAGCTACTTCATCTATGGTGACCAGATCATATTCGGGGCTAACCAGCCTGCGAATGCGCTCTTGTACTATGATACCAAGGTGTACATCGACGCTGCTGAGATCACGATCGAAAGCTTCCATCGTCCGGTCATTACGTTCAGCAACGCTGACAATCTGCCTGCTGTTGGTGGGATCGTCTACGTGACCATTCAGTATGAGCCAGAACTTCCTGCCGCTACAGGCAAGGTGCTTCCTGGTGCAGTTACCCAGCCGGGTTCTCTGAGTGGTGGCTCCGATGGTCGTGTCATCAGCAAGAAGCAGTATACAAAGGCGGTCAAGGAAGCCCTTCTGGCTGTTGACCTCTATCCCCGCCGGCATAACGTGGTCATGGGCATGTTCCTTGATGACGTTGAACCCGGATACAACGAGGAGACAGGTCTTCCGGAAGACAAGCCACTGAACATGTTCGCAGAGATTCTCCCCTGCATTGACAGGTCTTCGAATCTGGCCAATGAGTGCGACCTGGAGATTCCTGTTCGTCCGCTCAACGATCTTACCCAGGCGTCTATCAACGTCTGGATAGACAAGCTGACGAACAACTCTTCCACGGATCTGAATCGTCCAGCGAACATCATCGACTCGGTGAACAACTTCAGAGCAGAGGCACCCCTCGGTGTCTTTATCCTGAACATCCCCGAGGTCAACAATGGTCGCCGGTACTTCGGTAACCCGGCTACCATCTACTCAGGTTACAAGCAGAACCTCGCGTTCGATCGATCGGCAACGCATGACTTCGTTCCTGGCAACGTCAAGGATCTTGGAGTCAAGGTGTTCAACGCAGAGATCATTGGTAAGATGAATCTGAAGAGATACACCACCGCGATCATCGATTACGCTGGTCGGTTCATATGGGCGGATGCCCCTACGCTCGGTATCAAGTACCGTTCGCAGTTCGACCGCCAGTTCGTGCGCGACACCGTGTATCTCGCGGTTGGCATGGCACGCGAAGTCGCCGAGAAGTACATCGGCAAGCCAAGGTTGCCCCAGTACCTCCTGTCCATGAAGAAGGACGTATCCAAGGCTCTTGACATGCTTGTCGATGATGTTCTGTCCGACTTCTTCGTTGAGGTCGTACCGGTCGTGGACGGCTACATCACAGGCAAGACAAAGTTGCGGCTCCTCCTTGTTACAGCGAAAGAGATTCGCTCGGTTGACATCGAGACCTCAATAAGTCTGGCCCAGTAAGGGAGGTGAAGTAGGATGGCAAATGGATCAGGTTCCAATAGTGTTGTATCTCACTTCACTCAGACGTATACCACGTTTAGTGGAGTTGATATCTCGGCCCTCTTCGATGACTACACAGTGATGACCCTTCAGGGCATCGCGGTGTCGATCACTCGTGAGAAGGTGCCGGTTTACGTATTCGGTCGGGCCCGTCCGGTCTCGATATCTCGAGGCAAGAGGGGCATAGCCGGGACACTTCAGTTTGTCCTGTTCGACAGGGATGCTCTGTATTCGCTCATGCAGGATGCAGACCACTACTACTACGCTCACGCAGACGAGGTCAACTGGCTGACGAACGTAGCGAACATGGCGAACTATCCTGGGACGACGACAAATCAGGCGGGCAACACCTATGGTGTGGCTCGTTCACGAACCGCGGCCCCGGACTACATGGACCAGATCTGGCCGTTCGACGTCACGCTTGTGGCGCAGAACGAGTACGGACAAGGCGCCTGGTCCGCGATCATAGGATGTGAAATCATCAACGAAGGTGGGGGTATCTCGATGGATGACCTCACCAACGAAGAGCAGGCAACCTATATCGCGATTCACCGGGTACCTTGGACAGCGCTCTCAGTCGTTGACCGCGATGCGGGCAACAGCGACTACTGGGTGTCCCAGGTCACTATGCAGAACGGGCAGCTGGGTATATTCGGCGGTCAGCCTGGTCAGACGGGGACATTTATCCCCGGTGGACGGGCAGGGACACAGATGGGAGCCGGCAATGAGCCGACATTCCCGACCCAGAACGTATAGGCAGTTCCTCCTTTCCGTTAGTCCTCCTCGGTCCCTACCCGACGGGACCGGGAACGGGCCGGGTTCGAAAGAGCCCGGCCCTTTCTTTATGGTTGGCATTCCCTGGGCATACATGGTAGACTGAAAGGAAAGGAGCTACGATATGGCGGTATCTCAAGGTCAATATATCAGCTGTCCCTATTGTCTTGGCGAGGGCAAGATTGCAGAGACCATCTGCGACAAGTGCAAAGGCAAGGGTGTTATCCCCCTTGAAGATGTAGGCTCTGGATTCATTCTGGACGATGACGACGGATATCACGACTGAGTGGTAGTACGTCTGGTACGAGGGAGCACAACGACATGGCGAACTTCTCAATTACTGACTTGATAAATGCCCGGGGTGGTAAATCATTCAGCGAACCGGCATATGCTGATTCGGTTGACTACCCTGATTCCCTCTCTATTGGGGACACGCTGTTCCCCATGCTGTATATCTACTACTTTGGTAAGGAGTCACGGAGGTCAAGGGTAGGTAACACCTATCTCTTCGAGAATGGTTTGACCGAGTATCTGGAAGCTCGTACATCAATACGGATAGGTAGTGGGCCGGCAACAGATCCTGCCACCCAGGCAGAGAAGTTCAGAGTAATGGTAAAGAAGTTCTGCCTCATGTTTGAGGCAGCCTATGAACAGAACTCTCAGTGGGTCTGGATGCTTGCCAATGCCGCATCAGCGGCAATGAAGAAGTACACGAGTCGTCTGTCTTTCGATCCCAACCGTCCCCTCCCTGGCAATGCATACTACCGACAGAACGACCCGTCAGGTGGCAGAGCCAAGTTCTCTCCTTTGCCAAACATCAACAGCTCTGCTGGTGCGGATATAGATCAGTCAATGGAATCACTGAGGATCCTTTATGAGAACAAGCTAATCCCGTTTGACTATAATCTTGGTATCCGTCCGATCAATGTCTTCACTGGTGGACTTGCCGAGGAGAAAGAAGACGTCGTTCAGATGCAGACTTCTGCGCGGTACCTGGGTCTACCTTCACAGGGAGTCTTCACTGTGAACCAGACTACGAAGGGAGCAATGATGTATCATACCTTCTCGGGTATTGACATCACTGCTCTCGCTTCACTGAACACAGTGGTATCTCGTCTCGATCACATAGTATCTCTCTCGTGGTCCATTCATAAGGGAACTTCAACCAACCGGACTCTGGGAAAGTCTTCGCCTATAGGGCGTGTGGGGGGAGGAAGAACCATTGCGGGAACAATGATATTCACTGTATCAGATTACCATCCCATGAGAGATCTTATTCCGGACAACTTCAAGGGGAGAAAGTCACAGATCCTCAATGATCCCGACGTATGGAAGCCACTTGTGATGGCAGACGAGATTCCCCCGTTCGATGTCGTTCTCACTCTGACCAATGAATATGGATATGGAGCCATAACAACACTCTATGGGGTTCAGGTCGTCGACGAAGGTGGAGTCTTTGGTATGGACAACCTTATCACTGAGCTTGCTATTCAATATACCGCTGCGGCTATGGACCCTATAATGGAAGTCAAGATTGACGACAATGGCTTCATCGACCCCTTTGGAATCATGCAGGGTGGGTACTCCCAGATGTGGCGCAAGAGGGAAATGATAGCCGCAGGAGTCGGATACTCGGACCTCGAACAAGCGTACGAGGCCCAGTACGATGCCGTATTCGACTCGCTCGAACGGATGAGGAAGAGTATCATTGCTGGAAGCAGAGAGTCCCCTCTCCCCCGTAGACTGTGATAGTTTGTATCCTATAACTGTTCGAGCCCTTCGTAAAGGTGACTGATGCTCTTGCTGCCAACACATCCGCCCTT
>Ga0172362_10000548_pt1 | contig 31010 bp, 42 predicted proteins | sample LakKivs1_kivu2a2_FD_114534 | JGI IMG/M metagenome (GOLD analysis project Ga0172362, IMG submission 114534) | Sediment microbial communities from Lake Kivu, Rwanda - Sediment s1_kivu2a2 | ecosystem: Environmental > Aquatic > Freshwater > Lake > Sediment | place: Rwanda: Western Province, Lake... | reverse complement strand
TCAACAATAGTAGCTATCACTCTTTCTAATCCTATTCCATAACATCCCATTTGAACTAAATGTTTCTTCCCTTTTTTATCTTCGTAATAGATATCCATCGCCTTACTATATTTAGTCCCTAATTTAAAAGCATGAGCTGCTTCAATACACTTTTTAAGTTCGGGTTTTGCTCCACATTCCGGACATTTTTCTTTGTTTTTTAATATTTCAACGTTGGCTTTAAAATGACACTGAGGACAAACCATAATTTCATCTTCTCCAGCTTCTGATAAAACCATAAACTCATACGAATCAAGTCCTCCCATTGCTCCAGTGGAAGCTTTTACTTGAATGACATTAAGTTCTATTTTTTTAAAAATTTTTTTATAACTTTTAACCATTTTCTGAAAACTTTTATCTAAGTCTTTCTCATCTTTGTCAAAAGAATAAGCATCTTGCATTCTAAATTCTCTTAACCGTAAAAGCCCACCTCGAGGCCTTTCCTCATCTCTTACTTTAGTTTGAAATTGATTCACAATTACTGGTAATTCATTCTCCGACTTCACAGTATTAGCAGCAATAGCCGCAATGGTTTCCTCATGGGTCATAGCTAAAGCCATATCTTCTCCTTTTCTGCTTTTTATTTTCCATAACTCTTTCCCAACCGTCTCCCATCTGCCAGTCTTTTTCCAGAGCTCTGCTGGATGTAAAAGGGACATTCGCAATTCTTGAATTCCAAGCGTATCAAAATCTTCTCTGATTATATTTTCAATTTTTCTGAAAACTTTTAAACCTAAAGGTAAAAGAGTATACATACCTGAAGCGTGGCGGAAAATAAAACCTCCTCTTAAAAGCAACTGATGACTGATAAAAATTGCTCCCTTTGGCGCCTCTTTTAAGGTTTTGGTAAAAAGTTGTGATTGTCGCATTCGACTAAAAGGAGCACCCCGCCCCCCAAGCTAAATGAATTATTGCTTATGCATAGAGGGTGGGGTTTCGCTCCGCTCAAAATATTCTGGTTATGTCTTTTATTGTCACCCAAATCATCAGCAAAATTAATATGCTAAAGAAAAAGGTGGTGACACTTTGTTCTGTTTTTTGGCTGATTGGTTTTTTTCTCACTGCCTCAATTGCCAAAAAAAGTAATTTCCCACCATCAACGGCTGGAATGGGTAAGACATTAAATAAGGCAATATAAATGGCGATTAAACCTGTGAATTGGATGAAATAATTTATCCCTAACTGACTGGCTTGGGTAAATAAATGCAAAATTCCAACTGGACCAGTCAATTGAACCCCTGAAGGCAAACCTTTGACGACATTAGTAATTGCCTGGATATAGCCTCCAATTATCGCCCCAGTTAAATTAACAGTGGCTTTAATTCCCTCAAAAGGAGCTAAATGCCAGGGATAAGATTTCAAAGCCGTCCTAACTAAAGCCACTCCCATTGCTCCTTCTCCCGCTGGTGGCGAAACTCGAGGAACTAAAGAGGTTTCAAAAATTTCCTTTCCTCTTTCAATTGTCAAAACAATTTCCTCACCTCGGTGTAAATTAGTAAATTCTTGAGCTTCTTTTACTGTATTAATTTTTAATTTTTCATTTTTAATTTTTAATTTGAGCGAAGCGATAGTGTCTCCGGCTTTTATTCCCGCCTTTTCAGCTGGTGAATTAGTGGCCACGGCAGCAATCTGAACTTTCGGATTTATTAAATTATGATTTTCTTCATCACCAATTGCCACCTGAGTTCCTAATCCAAAAACGATGCTAAAAAGAATTGCCGCCATTATCCAAAAAGAAAGCACTCCGCCAAAAGCAATTAAAGCTCTTTTTAAAACTGGCTGAGCAGAAAAACTACGATGGTCCTCAATCTTTTCAATTTCTCCTGGCATTTTAACAAAAGCTCCAAAAGGCAAAAGATTTAATGAATAGATAGTTTCGCCAATTTTTTTAGCAAAAATTCTTGGTGGATAACCAATGCCGAATTCTTCAACTTTTACTCCAAATCGCTTGGCAATAATAAAATGACCGAGTTCGTGTAAAACAATCAAACCGATTAAACTACAAAAAGCAATAAAGATTGTAAAAATCATAAATTTATCATTAAGCGAGGGAATTGATTTTCGGGACCATCCGCAGCGAGTTGGCATGGTCCGAGCACATAAAGCTTTATGTGCTCGGCAACTCGCGAGGAAAGGAGCTTGCGCCTCGCTGGGGCGCAGAGCGTGTACCGAAAATCGCATTCCCGAAGCGACTATTCCATTACTTCTTTTTTCTTCTTTTCGCCAAGCTCCTCAATTTTTTTATTGTATTCGTCTACCAAATCCTGTAATTCATCCTTTGCCCGGAATTTATCGTCTTCTCTAACTTTTCCTTCTTTATAGCTTTCCTGAATTCCATCCCAGGCTTCTTCCCGCCACCGTCTAATTGTTTGGCGAGCCTGCTCTTCTTTTTCAGATATTAAGCGCAGTAAATCTTTTCGATACTCTTCTGATAAAGAAGGTAAATTAATCCGGATTGTCTCTCCCTGGACCACTGGCGCAGCCCCAATTCCAGTTTTTTCCAAGGCCCGGATAATTCCTTCAACATATGATTTGTCCCAGGGCTGAATCAAAATCTGTTTTGGTTCGGGCACCGAAATGGCTGCCAGCTGCTTAAGTGGGAATTTCTGACCAAAACATTCACAGACCACATCTTCAACTAAAGAGGGCGAAGCCCGACCAGTCCGAATTTTCGCCAGCTCCCTTTCCAAAAAATTAATCGCCTTATCCAATTCCGGTCTAATTTTATCAATAATATCTTTATAATTAACAACTTCTTCTTGTTTCATAGCTCTAACATTATCATTTCGAGGGCTAATCTGGAATTGATATTAGTGTTTGAAATTAAAAAAATTGTACCTTGGATTTTTTTTAGAATATTTTTTAATCTCGGGGAAGTGTAACCTGGACTTTTAAATTTTGGTGTTAAGCTCCCCAATAAAATACTTCTAAAATAGAACAGCCAGGTTTCTAAAATTTCTTTTAAATTGGGATTCTTTGACAAAACCCTGACATATTGAAAGCGGGAAGACAAATCAGATTTTGCAATTTCAATTAACTCTTTTATGATTCTCTTTTGATTTTCTAATTTCTGAGGATCAGATATGAAATCAATAGCCAGTCCTGGTCGTCCCATCGAAAGTTGAGCAATTTCTCGACTTTTCGACTTGGCAATTCCTTGATTTTCTAAGTAATTTTCAATTTCTGAACTTTTGACCGGGAAAAATTTAATAATTTCGCAGCGGGAACGAATGGTTGGGAATAACATTTCCGGAGATTCGGTAATCAGGATTAAAAGAGTTTTACCTTTTGGTTCCTCCAAAGTTTTCAAAAAACAATTTTGAGCCTCCTCATTCATCAGATGAACCTCGTCCAAAATGGCACATTTAAAATGGGCTGAATATGGTTTCAAAGATAATTTCTGAATCAGTTCTCTAATTTGAGAAATTTGAATTTCGCCCCCCTCACTACTCTTAATTAAAATCAAGTCAGGATGATTTTCATTTATCTCGGCTCCATTAATTAATTTAACGAATTCGAGAGCTATTTTCTTCTTTCCCAAATGACTTGCTCCGGAAAATAAATAGGCATGGGAGATTTTCCCGGATTTAGCAGATTTTTTTAGAAATTGCCATTGCCTTTGATGCCCAATTAACATATTTATTTTTTAGTCATTATGCTTTTTTTATAGACATCGAGGTTTTCTAAAACCACTCCGGTTCCTTTGGCTACGCAGGTCATTGGCTCTTCGGCCATGGTGCAGGGAACGCCGGTTGACTGGGCAATTAATTCTGGAAAATTTCGCAAGAGGGCGCCACCGCCCGATATTACCATACCTTTATCCATGACATCGGCCGATAATTCCGGTGGAGTTTCTCTTAAAACTAATTTTATTACCTGAATAATCTCAACCAAAGTATCAGAAATTGCCTCACTTATTTCGTTTGAAGAAACTTCAACATTTCTTGGCAGCCCTAAAATTAAATCCCGACCCCGAATAGATATTTTTCTCTCTTCTTTTTCAGGAAGGGCGGTTCCGATTTTGATTTTTATTTCCTCGGCTGTTTGCTCTCCAATGGCTAAATTATATTTCCTCTTAATATAATCTGAAATAGCTAAATCTATTTTGTCACCACCCACCCTAACCGAATGACAGGTCACTACTCCTCCCAGGGAAATTACTGCCACCTCGGTTGTCCCTCCCCCAATATCAATAATCATATTACCGGAGCAAGAATTAATCGGGATATCGGCACCGATGGCGGCTAAAATGGGTTCCTTTGACACATAGACTGCTTTGGCTCCAGCATTAACGCCTGCTTCGATCACCGCCCTTCGCTCGGTGGAAGTAGCGCCGGCTGGAATACCAATCAATATTTCTGGTTTGAAAAATCGAAAGCGACCGGAAACCTTATCAATGAAATATTTGAGCATGGCCTGAGTAACTCGAAAATCAGCAATCACCCCATCTTTGAGGGGTCGGTAAACTCTGATTGTGTCGGGAGTGCGGCCGGTCATTTCTTTAGCTTCGGCTCCAACCGCCAAAATTTTATTCTCAGCTAAAGAAACCGCCACCACCGACGGCTCTTGTAAAGCCACACCCTTTTGGGGGAGAAAAACCAGAGAGTTACAAGTTCCAAGGTCAATGCCTATTTTCATAAAAATATAATACGAATCTACGAATTTAATGCCAATCTACGAATATACAAATAATTCCTTTATTTTTTACTTTATCTTATTTGTCAAAATTTGGCAAGTTTTTTACAAAGGAGGCTAACTAAGATAACAAAGGCGCCACCGAAAATAAAGAGAAGTTGATAACCTAAAAATCCGATAATCAACCCGGAAATCAAAGCACCAAAAGCTATTCCTAAAGGAGAAAAAATAGTATCTAATGCTCCGGCCTCTTCCGGATTCTCTTTTAATGTTTGGGAAACCAATCCTGATCTTCCCGAGTTACAAACTAAGGACGCTGCTGACCTACCGGTATCAAATAATAAAACAGTTAAAAAATTTAAAAATGGTAAAAGGGCACCAAATAAAATTGAGCAAAGACCAACTAACAATCCTCCCTGAAAAATATTTTTTTCACTTTTCATTTTTCCAAGATGTTTAATTAAGAAAATGGACAGGGGCAAAAATAAAAATGAAGAGAGCGAAGCATAAAATAAAATTAGATTTTTTGACCAACCTAAAGAATCTTTTAAGAATAAAACGAAGAGGGCAAAATAAAGACCGCCTAAAAGTAAAACAGAAAAAGAAATAAAAATTGGGGATAAAATCTCTCTCTTTTTTAATCTCTGAAAAACTTTTTGATAATTTTGGCAAAATTTTTGAAAATTAAAACACCTATCTAAAGGTTTAATATTTTGATTCCTTAATTGACTAAGGCAAAAAATAGCGGTGAAAAATTGCAAAACCAAACTCAAAATAAAAACGCCAATAAAGTTAAATTTCCAAATAAACAGGGCCCCTACTGCTGGCGCAATAGCATCAGCATAAAATGGAGCAGTGTAAAACCAGCCAAAAGCCCGATCATGACTTTCCAAGGGGGAAGACATTAAAATTGCTCTGGCAGAAACGAAAAATAGGGCGGCTGAAATCCCCAGCAAAACTTGCCAGAAGTAAAAAAGGGCAGTCCCCCACCAAATCTGATGAGGAATCAAAATCATTCCCAAAGCATAAAAACCATAGCCAGAAATTCCGAGAGAAGCCAGAATTGCCGGATTTATTTTATGATTTAAAAATCCGGCAATCGGAGCAAAAAGAGCAATGGGTAAATAAATTAACAAATAAGTGTAACCAACTTGAGGTAACGAGAAATTTCTAGCTACCAAAAATAATGGAAAATAAAGAGAAAAGAGTTTGTAACCAAACATCAAAAGAAAATGCGATATTGTCGCATCCCTGGTAATCTTTTCAATTTTGGGCAAAGTAAACATATTTAGTTATTTTAGCAAAATAAGAACCACTCGTCATTTCATTCCTCGGAACCTTGTTTCTCGCTTCGCTCAAAATAAAATGCGTTCAGCCAATGGCTGAGCGCTTCACTTTAAAATCATTTCCCCTTCTTACATTGTAAATTCTTTTCTTTCTGCCAAATTCTTTGTAGAATAAATAAAATATGATTAAAAAAACTCGGACAATCTTGTTTTTTATTTGTTTTTGCCTTTTTCTTTTAATCGCACCTTCGGTTATTTTGTATTCCCAGGGTTACAGGTTTGATTTTGAGAAGAAAAAAACTACCCAAACCGGCGGGCTTTTTTTGAAAGCCGAGCCAAAACAGGTGGAAATTTATATTAATAATGAGCTGGCTAAAAAAACTGATTTTTTCTTTGGTTCGGCTTTGGTGGAAAATTTATTGCCAAAAAAATATAAAATAGAAGTTAAAAAAGAGGGGTATCTAAGCTGGGAAAAAAATTTAGAAATTAGAGAGAAGGAGGTGACTGAGGTTAAAAATATCGTTTTATTTCTGGAAAATCTCAATTTCAATATTTTGACCCCTCACCAAAAAAATGGTGACGGGGAAGTGGAAAATTTTTGGTTTTCGCCCGACGAAAAGAAAATAATTTTAGTGGAGAAAGAAAAAACTGGTTGGGCTTTAAAGCTTTATAATTTAGATAAAAATGTAAAAAGTCATTTAATTAATGAAAAAGATATTTATGCAAAGGGGGCCGAGCTTATAAATTTAGAATTTTCTTCAGATTCAAAAGAAATTTATTTAGACATCGCAATGAAGGAGCAGGAAAAACATTTTGCTTTAAGTTTGGATAAATCACCGCCACAATTAATGGAGAGAAAAGTCACTCCAATTCCAGACTACAACCCGACCACCCTCCCGCCTTCGGCGGGCCCCTATATCATCGCGTCTCAAAAAATAAATAATGATTTTTATTATTTAGATAATTTTGGCTATGTCTTTAAAAACGAGATGAAACTAAACGAGGAGCCCTTTCCAGTTCAGCCTGAAACCGAATATAGTTTAGAAATATTCCAAAATGTTGTTTTTTTGAGCGAGGGGAAAACTCTTTATTTATTCTCTCCCGACTCAAAATCTTTTGAAAAATTTTTTGAAGGAATAAACGATTTAAAAATCTCTCCCGACAATAAAAAAATAGTTTTCTTTTCAAACTCAGAAATCTGGATTTTATTTTTAAAAGACGCGGATATAAAAAAAGCCGGTGAAAAATTATTCATTAACCGGCTCTCAGAAAAAATTGACGCTGTTTTTTGGTTAAATCCAGATTATTTAATTTTTAATTCAGGAGATAATTTAAAAATCGTTGAAATTGACGACCGAGACAGAATTCAGACCTGGGATATCGCAAGTTTTCCCAATCCTGAAATTTATTTTAATGGAAGCGATAGAAAATTATATATTTTGAGTGAGGGAAATTTATATAGCTCAGGCGAGTTAGTCCGCTAAGAATCTTTTTTGATATTTTAGACAAAAAATCAACCCGTGCCTACTTAATTGGAGTGGTTTTTTCTATTTTCGCCTTAAAATCCTGCCAGCTCACCTCGCCGCCGCCGGCCATTCCGCAAATTTCAAAAAATTGGCAATACTGACAATGCCAACCATCAGGGTAAGCTGGAATTCTCGATGGGATGATGTTGGAATCAACTTTTACCTTCAGTTTTGAAAGCCCGTCCAAAAGATTTCTGGCTAAATTAGGATTATAATCCATCAGGAATTCATTAAGTTCCTGGGTATCTTTATTTACATAAAGCAATATCCCTCTTGGAATTTTAAAAAAATGCAAATAGAGTTGGAGCTGGGCATTATCTTCTTCTTTTGGGTTATCCAAAATTTTTGTCCTGCCACTGATGCTTTTAATATCCAGAACATAAAGATTATTATCAAGGCTAATTATTGCATCGGCTCGGCCACCAATTATCTCTTGGGGAGGAATATTAATTTCCGAAGCCCGAACAAGGCCTAAACTAAACAAAGTATTTAAAATCAGTCGATGAATATAGTCACCGTGGTCAAAGGTTCTTAAAACCTGGGGTTCCAATTCTCTTCGGGGAGCTTTTTTTATTTTAAAAAAGACCATCCTTGGGCATCTACCGGCATCGGAAATATAAAAACGGGTTTGCTCTCTACTTCTTTCTCTTTCTCTGTCTAAATAAAATTTATCGATTAATTCTTTGAGCATATTAACGTTTCTACCAACATTATTGCTCTTTTTGGGCGGTTCATACCGCTCTTTTTTATTTTATAACAGGAGCGAGGCAATCCGTGAGGGGTGCATTACGAAGCCAAGCCTTAGTATTACTTTGGAAATTCATTTAACCATGTAAAGCTTGGCGAGTAATAGCAGCGGCCGAGAATAAACATAATTTTACCACTTAGGCCGACTGCGTGCTCCCCGAACGGGTTGCCGAGCGGATTATCGCTTCTGCCACTGGGGGGCACGGCGGGCTCTTTTCAAGCCGAATTTCTTTCTTTCTCGCATTCTCGGATCCCGAGTTAAAAAACCAGCTTGCTTTAATCTTTTTCTAAAATCAGGGTTAAAAAGAACCAAGGCTCTAGTTATGGCATGCCTGAGAGCTTCGGCCTGAGCATGAAGACCCCCTCCTTTTACAATAGCCGAAACTCCAAATCTATCAAGACATTTCATTTTTTCTAAGGCAACTCTCGCGATTTCCCGAAGTTCAAAGGTGGGAAAATAGTTTTCCAAGGGCTTTCTATTCACTGAAAATGCTTTTTCGCCTCGAGTAAAAAGCCGAACTCTGGCGAGAGCTGTTTTCCTTCTACCCACCGCCTCAAAATACTTTTCCCGACCCAGAGGGTACCCCGGGATAGGTTTTTCAACTGCCTTTTTAATGGCTGGTTTTTTTACTTTCTTTTTTGGTTTTTCTTTTTTTTCTATTTTTTTTGTTTTTGGCATATGCGAGTGATAACGAGCACCCCGCCCTCTAAGCCGAATGAATTATTACCTATGCATAGGGGACGGAGTTTCGCTCCGCTCAATTCTAAGTCTTTTAATCATTTTTACCCTTAATTTGTTTTTGGGTAACATTCTATAAACTGCCCTCCTTAATACCTCAGCCGGTCTTTCGGCGAATAGTTTTTTCAGTGGAATTTCTTTTAAACCGCCCCAATATCCTGAATGCCGATAATATTTTTTTTGCTCAATTTTTTTTCCGGTAAATTTTAATTTATTTACATTTTCGACAATTACAAAATCTCCCATATCTTTATAAGGAACGAAGTTGGGCTTATGTTTTCCCCGTAATAACACCGCAATTTGAGCGGCTAATCTACCCAATACTTTGTCTGTGGCATCAATTGTATGAGTTTGACGTTCTGACATAATGAGTAATGAATAATTTATAATGCATAATTAAATATTCTCGATTCGAATTCGTCATTATGTATTATTATTTAATCAGTTCTATTACGACCATCTCTGCCCCATCTGATTTTCTCGGACCTAGCTTAATTATCCTTGTGTATCCTCCTTTTCTTTCTTTATATCTTGGAGCAATTTCCTCAACTAATTTTTTGACTATTCTTGGCGAAAATCCTCTGGCTAATAATCTTTTTGAATAAAGACCGCCTAATTTAGCACGGCTAATTGATTTGGCAATAAAACCAGAAAGCTCTTTGGCTTTAGCTTCAGTAGTTTTAATTTTCTCAAATAAAATAAGAGCACTGGCCAGTGCTTTTAATAACGCTTTGCGGGGAGCGCTTTTTCTACTCAGTTTTCTTTGTTTTTTTCGTTTTGACATGCTTTTTTGGTAATTTCTTTACCTTTTTTGCCGGACGACCTACCTTAGGTTGGCGCCCCGGAATCACAATTGGTAAAGCTTTCACTTCCGGTTTAAAAGTCTCAGTAAATAATGAGAAATGCTTCACTAAAATCTCCGAAGCAAGGAATAAAGCCTCTTCGGGTGAAATCGTGCCATCAGTTTCAATCTCTAAAAATAACCTATCAAAATCGGTTCTTTCCCCCACTCTCATATTTTCAATTTTATAACTCACTCTTTTTACCGGAGTGAAGATAGCATCGACGGCGATCCCGCCTATTTCTAACTTTTCTTTTTCCCTTGCCTCCCTCGGCGAGTAGCCTATGCCTTTTTCAATTTGAATTTCCATGTCTAATTCGCTGGATTTTTGAGTCAGGGTAGCAATCTGGGCATCTTTATTCATTAACTCCACTTGGCTAGGCAATTCAAAATCAGAACCTTTGACCTCTCGCTCGCCTTTAACAGTTAATCGAGCTTTCTGGGACTCTTCACCAAAAATTCTAAATCTTAATTGCTTTAGGTTTTGCATAATTAAAATTACATCTTCTAAAATTCCAGGGATAGTTGAAAACTCATGGGGAACCCCTTTGATTTTCATTTGAGTAACGGCTGCTCCTGGCAGGGAAGAAAGTAAAACCCGTCTCAGGCTATTACCAACAGTTACTCCGTAGCCAGGATAAAGGGCTTCTATTTCAAAAATGGCTTTATTTTTTTCTTTTTTAATAATTTTTGGCTTCAGCGGTAATGGTATCATAAACAATCTACGAAATTACGAAATTTTACGAAAGCACGAAAACATTTTTGTAATTTCGTACTTTTTTCGTAATTTCGTAGGAAATTAACGTGAATAATATTCAAATATTGCTGGGATTTCTACTGGTGGCGCCGCTTCTTCCAGGCTCGGCTCTCCTATGACTTTTCCTTCTAATTTTTCAACATTTAGCTCAAGCCAGGCAGGGGGTTTATATTTTTTTAACAAATTTTTAAGATTTTGCACCCGCTCTGTGGGCACCCGGTTTTTTGTAACTTTTTGAGGTTTCAAGGTTATTATATCTCCTTTTTTCGCCGGATAAGAGGGGACGTCAATCGATTTCCCATTGACTAAAAAATGGCCATGAGAAACTAGTTGTTTGGCCTGGGTTCGAGATTTAGCAAAACCTAATCTAAAAACTACATTATCTAACCTGCTTTCCAATGTTTTAACAAGCAAGAGGGCCTCGTCTTCCACTTTGCCTCTTTTCTCGAGCACCCCCTTTACATATTTCCGAAATTGTCTTTCTTTTAAATTATACCAATTCTTTAGTTTTTGTTTTTCATTTAACTCTTTTCCATATTCAGAAAAAGCCCTAACCCTTCTTTTTCTTTTAGGGCCGGGTGGATAAGCTTTTTTCACCATCGGGCATTTCGGCGATAGACATTTCTCGCCCCTTAAAAAAAGTTTCACACCTAATCTCCGACAAATTTTACATTTACTATTTTTCACTTCGTGAAAACGCTGATTAATGCGGATTTTTGCGGATTAATGCTGATAAATATCGGCATAAATCAGTTGCATCAGCATAAATCAGCGGTTAAACTCTTCTAACCTTTGGTGGCCGACAACCATTATGAGGAATGGGAGTAATATCGGTTATTGAACCAATCTCTATACCCCGAGTAGCCAGAGACCTAATTGCCGATTCTCGACCCGAGCCAATTCCTTTGATAAAAATAGAAATTTTTTCAAGTCCCAATTTTTTAATTGCCTGGCCCATCGCTTCAGCTACCTTGGACGCAGCAAAAGGAGTGGCTTTTTTTGTCCCCTTAAAGCCGATAGAACCGGCACTGACCCAGTGAAGAATGTCTCCCTTAGAATCGGTTAAAGTGATAATGGTGTTGTTATAAGAAGAAGAAACATAAACTCGGCCCTCTTTAACTTTTTGAGGAGCTTCTAATTTTATTTCTTTCTTAACTTCGGCTTCCACTTTTTCTCTCTCTTTAAGCAACTCTTCTTCAGTTTTCGTGACAATTCTCTTTTTACCCATTGGATTAGGTTGGCTCGGGTGGTAGTTTTTTTCCTGAACCAACGGTTTTCCTGACATTACCCCTCACCGTTCTGGTATTGGTCCTTGTTCTCTGTCCTCTCACTGGTAATCCTTTAATGTGACGAAGGCCTCGCCAGGAACCTATATCTCTTAATCTCTTTATTGCCATCATCACCTCTCTTCTTAGTTCCCCTTCGATTTTATAATCTTTTTCAATAATTTCTTTTAAACGATTTATTTCATCTCCAGTTAGGTCTTTTGCTCTAAGAGTAGGATTTATTTTCGCCTCATTTAAAATTTTTCGAGCCAAAGATAGCCCCATCCCATAAATATAAGTAAGGGCTATTAAAATTTGTTTATTTTCTGGAATATTGACACCGGCAATTCTTGGCATAATTATCCTTGGCGCTGTTTGTGCTTCGGGTTAACACAAATGACGTAAACTCGGCCTTTACGTCTGACAATTTTACAATGTTTGCAAATTTTTTTAACCGATGACCTTACCTTCATATTCGCTTCGCTCACCACTGATTTACGCTGATTTTGGCTGATTTACACCGATTATATCAGCGGTAATCGGCTATTAATCAGTGGTTATCAGTGATTATTTACCGCGATAGACAATTCTTCCTCTTTTTTCATCATAGGAAGTTGTTTCTACGGTTACCTGATCTCCTGGCAAAACCTTAATTCGATAGAGTCGTAATCGCCCAGCCAGATGACAAAGCACTTCATTTCCATCATCCAATCTTACTCGAAAATGAGCACTCGGTAGGGCTTCCAAGACTATACCTGTTTTTCGAAAAACTTTCTTTTGGGGATTTGGCATTAAATATTTTTAGTTTAATCAATTTTTAATTGAATGTCAATTCTCTCCACATCCTTCGGGACATTTTTAATCCAAATTGGCCAAAATTTAACCTCAACTTTTGTAATCTGGAGTTGATTCTCTAAAAAAAGTTTTGTCTCGGATAATGATTTTCCCAGCAAAGCCTTCTTAAAACTGTTCTGGTCTATATCTGAATAAATCTTAGCTTCCACCTTGATTGATAAGATAATTTTACCTGTTTTTAAATCGATTATCTCTGGAAGATAATCTAATTTCAAACTCTTTTCAGAAAATTTTTTGGTTTTCTCAATTTGGGAAAGAATAAAGTCTTTGGAAAAATTCTCAAGGTCTTCTTTTTTAAATACTAAGGCAGTGGAGCGGGCCTTTACCTGAAACTTAAATTTTTCTAATTCATCTTTTGGTTTTGCCAAAGAAAATGTCTCAAGGGTTTCTGAAGAAATTCCTCCTTTCAATAAAATAAACTCCGAGGAAATTTTTTCTTTTAAAGAAGCCTCACTTTCTTTTAGAGCTTTTTCTGATAGTACCTTTTTAGCTTCATCTAAATCTTCTTTGCTCACCTGAGGAACTTCTTCCTTTTGGCCTCCGGTCATATCTTGAAAAGATTTCCCATAAATTTTGGTATATCTATCGGTTCCGGCAAATCCCGGGATAGAAAAAGTTGAGGGACCAATATTATATTCTGGACCCGGTTGGTCAGCTAACACTTTAATATCGATATAACTGATAACGAACTTTCCTCCCTCATATTTTCCTCCGGGGATGGTTACTTTTTCTATTGACCTGAATAATTTTCCGTCAGCTGAAACAAATCGAGTGCTAGCCACCAAGGTTTGGGCCAGGGTAGAATAGTTATTATAAACTCGAATAATACCCTCGGCTTTCTTTTCTTTTAACGCTCTACCCGAGGATAAAAATTCTTCAGTAATTAGCTTTTCTGTCTCGATCAATTCAGCGGGAATAACTTTATTTGAAACATCGACGTTCTCGATTGCTTTATCGCAAGTTACTTTTGTTTCAGAGGTAAAAAGTTCTGTTTCCGGCCAAATTTCTATCTCCGTTTTTGAGAGAGCAAAGTGGCAAAGAAGAAAAGCTGAGATTAAGGTAAGCAGTACTAAAATTACCCCCCACTTTTTCTTTTTGGAAAGGGACGGCCGAATAATTTTTTTGGAAGGTGGGGAAATCTTCTTTTCTTGAAAGGCGGTGGAACCCACTTTTGGCGGGGAAGGCGGTGGTGAAATATCAAATACTTTCTTATTCATGAGAGTGTTTAATCTATTATAGCAAATTATTCGAGGACTGCCCTAATTCTTCTAATGCCGGCGCCGGAGGATTCTTCTTTAAGAATTTTAAAATGACCTAATTCCGAAGTTCTCTTTATATGAGGACCGGCACAGATTTCTTTTGAGAAGACTTGTCCTGAGCTTGTCGAACGGATTGAATAGACCGTTACTTTTTCCGGGTATTTTTCTCTAAAGAAAGCCAGAGCTCCGGATTTAATCGCCTCTTCATAAGGCATTTCCTCTTTTTTAACCTCTAAATCCTCCTTAATTTTTTGATTAACCAAATCTTCAACTTTTTTTATTTCCTCAGGCGTCATTTTTTGAGGGTGGGAAAAATCAAATCTTAATCTTTGGGAAGTAATATCAGAACCCATTTGTTTAATATGCTCGCCTAAAATTTTTCTCAAGGCGGCGTGGAGTAAATGGGTAGCGGTATGAAGTGCTGGAGAAAATTCGCCTCCGCCACCAAATTTTTTCTCCACTCCTGCCCGGGAAATTTCCTGGTGTTTTTTAGATAGAACAAAAAATTCTTCTCGATTTTCTATTTTTTTTCCTTTCTCGGAAACTATTTCTTCAGTCATTTCTAATGGAAAGCCATAGGTTTGATAAATATCGAATGCGGCCGGTCCCGTTGCCCCCATCTCAGATTCAAGCATTCTGTCCACATGTTTTAATCCCTCTTCCAACGTCTTCTCAAATTTTTCTTCTTCGTTTTGAATTATTGTTAAAATGTCGGTTTCTTGTGATTTAATTTCTAGGTAAATGTCTTTGTAAATTCCGATAACTTTTTGAGCCAATGGAATTAAAAAGTTTTTTGGTAAATTAAGCATTTTTCCGTATCTAATTGCCCTCCTTAAAATTCTTCTTAAAATATATCCCCTTTCAACATTGGAGGGTAGAATTCCTTCGGAAATTAAAAAAACCGAACTCTTAATATGGTCAGCAATAATTCTTACCGCCCTTTCATTTCTTAAATCTTTAATCTTAAATCTTAAATCTTCTAATATTGGTTTAAACAAATCGGTTTCGTAAACCGAATTTTTATTTTGAACCACCCTTGCCAATCTTTCCAGCCCCATCCCAGTATCCACCCCTTTTTGTTTTAAAGGAGTTAATTTTCCGTTTTTGTCCTGATAATACTCATTAAAAACTAAATTCCAAAGTTCAATGCCGCCAAAATAAATTTCAGTAGTTGGGCCGCAAGGTCCTTCTTCGCCGGTCGGCCCCCAGAAATTATCTTCCCTGCTCATACCAATTATTTTATTCTCTGAAATTCCTAATTTTAACCAGATTTTTTTAGATTCAATGTCTTCTGGAACTTCTTTATCGCCTTTAAAATAAGTAAACGTTAATTTTGAATTTTGAATTTTTAATTTTGAATTTAGCAGCTCACAAGCTGCGCTTATTGCTTCTTCCTTAAAATACCCCCCGAAACTAAAATTACCCAGCATTTCCAAAAAAGTCAGATGTTTATTATCCCCCACCTCTTCAATATCAGAAGTTCTAAAACATTTCTGGCAAGAAGCGACATTTTTCCCAAAAGGAGACTCTTTACCTAAAAAATATTCTTTAAACTGCTGCATTCCGGCTGTCGTAAAAAGAACCGAAGGGTCGGTTGGAATTAACGAAGAAGAAGGCACAATCTTGTGCCCCTTTTTCTCAAAAAAATCCAAAAACTTTTGACGCAATTTTTTCGAAGTCATCAATTGCACTGCGGGTGCCCGGAGATTTAAGATTTTATTAGGCGTATCTATCAGCGACGGTTGAAGCTACAAAAGACTCGGGTTTAATTTTCGGCTCAAAACCATTTCCCCGAATAAGCCCAATCACTTCTTTTATCATATCTTTGGTGGCTCCATTTTCTCCAACATCGGCATGAACATAACGGAATTGATAATTTGGTAAAACAGACAATTTTTTAATTTCTTTTTTTAAATTTTCTTTTAAAAATAAAGCTAAATCACAAGATAATAAAACTTCTTCTAAAATTCTCTGATGAAAGTTGTAAAATTTTCTAGAATGAGGGTATTTAACTTTTTTAAGGAAAAATCTTCCTCCTTCCCCCACTCTCAAAACTACTATCGCTAATGGGAAATTTGGTTCTTCTCCCGAAGATGAATCACAACCAACAATAACGTCATAAAACTTCTCTGGTTTATTGTTGATATAACGCAAAACTTCCTCAATTACTTGATTTATCTTCAAATTTCCCCGACTGGGATTGTAAAAATAACCTTCTGAAAAATTACTCACCCCGTTAGAAGTCTGTCTTTATACGATAAAACATCGCTTTCTGACAGACCTATGTTTTTTTATTTTATACCCCGTCAGTGCTTGCAAAAAATTTTATTTTCTAAAATTTTTTGCCCAAAACTTCTAACGGGGCTCATACTATCCGATACTATCAAGAATTGCTAAAATGGTCAAGCTTTAATAACATTTTTAACCAATTTAACAAATTCTTTTGAGTTTAAAGATGCCCCTCCGACTAAAAGTCCTTGAAATTTGGCTTTTTTAATAAAATCTCTGGCGTTTTCAGAATTTACACTGCCGCCATACAATACTCTCTTAAACCGAATTAAGGATGCCCTTATTTTTTTAGCTTTTTCTATACTGCAGGGTTTGCCGGTGCCGATGGCAAAAAGCGGTTCATAAGCAATACTAAAACCTCGCTTAATATCTTTTGGAAGTTGGGAAATTTTTTCAATACATAAAATTGGCTTCAAACCAACAGCTAAAGCGGCTTTTATTTTTTTCTCAATTATTTTGTTTGTCTCTCTTTGGTATTTTCGCCTTTCGGAATGTCCAATAATTACATACTCTACACCCAAGTTTCTTAACATTAAAGCCGAAACTTCGCCAGTAAAGGCGCCTTTTGCTTCCCAGAATACGTCTTGGGCACCTAATTTCAGATTCAAGATTTTAGATTTAAGATTTAAGAGATAAATAAATGGCGGGCAAATTACTATTTCAGTATTTTTAATACCTTTTATGCCATTTCTAACTGAATTAAAAAGTCGCTTAGATTCTTCCAAAGTTTGTGGGTTCATCTTCCAATTTGCTACAATTAATTTCATAAATATAATGCCAATCTACGAATTCTATGACAATGATGCGAATATTTGCAGTATTGGCATATCATTCGCATGATATTTGCATTATTTTTATTGTTTTCTTAAATATTCGGCGGCTTTTTCGGGTGTGATGGTTGATATTTCCATTCGAGTACCAATTTCAAAACCGGCCCAGATTCCGGTCTTTGGTAAAATCGTCCAGTGCCAGTGATAATAAGGATATTTTTTACCGTCGCAGGGAGAAGTATGGAGATAAAAGTTGTAAGCCGGATTGCTAAGCCCCCGATAAAGTTTTCTGAGGACGATCTGGAACGCCTCAGTCAGTTGCCATTTTTCTTTTTCGCTAACTTTTTCAAAATATGATAAATGTTTTTTCGGAGAGACAATGACTTGAAAGGCAGATTTTGAGGCGAAGGGACAAATTACTAAAAATTCTTTATTTTCAAAAACAACTCTTTTTCCAGCTCGTTTCTCCCAGTTATTCATTTGACAATAAATACATTTTTTATTCTTTTTAAAATATCCCTCGGAATTTAAGAGCGCTTTTTGTAAATCAACATCGATTAAAGGGGTTGTGATGATTTGCGAATGAGGATGCGGCTGACTAGCCCCGGCTTCAGTACCTTCGTTGTGAAAAATGGAGATATAATTAACAAATTTTTTATCCATTAAATTCAAATATCTTTCCTGGTAACTATCAAAAACCTCTTTTAGCGTTTCTCGAGGTAATAAAGCCAAAGATTTTTCATGGTCTCGAGTCACAACTAACTCGCAAAACCCAACCGCGTTCATTGTCTGATATAAATTTCCTTCAATTTTTTTTTCCCATTTTGGTTGGGGTAAAAAAGCCGGGTATTTATTGGGGATAACAATGGTGGTCCAATCATCAGGACTCCAACCCGCCCTCCGCCCTCCCGCTTCGCGGGCCCCAATTTTTGTATCAATAGGTATTTTTTTCCCATGAGAATAAATTAAAAGGGGTGTCTCTTGAGTTTCGATATTACAAAAAGGGCATTCTTTTTTTGAAACTTTTATTTTAACCCTTTTCTCTTTTTTAAAGGCCTCCGGCCTCTTACTCCTGCCGGTGGCGATTACCACCCAATCCTTAGAGATGAGGTCAAAGCGCAACTCGGAGGGAAACTTAAATTTGAGTTTAATTTTTTTCATTTATATTTATTTCTTATTATGTTCCGTCTTATTTTGAATAAATCAATTGCCATATTGACTATCCATTTTGGCTTCACTTTGCTTTCCGGATCATTTTTCCAACAAACCGGGACTTCTTTTATTTTATAGCCCATTTTTCTGGCAATGACCAAAATTTCCGGGTCAAAAGCAAAGCGATTGATTTTACATTTTGGAAAAACTTTTTCTACTACTTCTTTTTTGAAACATTTGAAACCACATTGAGTATCTTCAATCCCCCAAAGTCCGGCTACTATTTTTCTCAATAATTTAAATCCTTCTCCTAAAATAACCTGTCTAAGCCAAGGTTGAGGCGGATCCAAAACTGCTCCCTTAACATCTCTTGAACCAATAACAATATCTGCTCCCCTTTCAAATTCTGGCCACATTTTTTCCACCTGCTTAATTGAGGTTGAATTATCAGCGTCAGTAAATAATCTAAACTCTCCTTTTGCCTCTAACATTCCTCTTTTTACTCCATAACCCTTCCCTTTATTTATTTTTTCATCAATCAATCTTAAACCCCTGATTTTGGGGATTAAACTTCTTACCACTTCACAGGTTCTATCAATCGAACCATCGCTGACAACAATAATTTCATATTGATAATCTTTTGTCTTCAAATATCTATCAATTTCCTCCAAAGTTTTCGGCAATCTTCTCTCCTCATTGTAAGCTGGAATGACTACTGATAAATACATTGTTAAATTATAACACAGACCAACACAGATGAAAATACGGATTTACACAGGCAAAATAAAATGAGGCGTTCGGTCCGCAGACCGAAACGCCCATTTTTATATGTCTCCTTTCTGCCGAAATGGTCAGGACTTATGATTTTTTTTGTTACTGTTTTTGCTTGGGGTCCTTATTATAACAATTAAAAACACAATTGAAAGAATCATCCAACTCAATCCATAGACCACATCCCATCTATCCATTTTTCCTCCTTTATACTAATTAAAATATAATTATTTATTGTATTTCTGTCAATACCTCACAACCATTTTTAGTTACGACTACTGTGTGTTCGAAATGACAAGACAAAGAGCCGTCTTTGGTTTCATAGCTAAAACCATTTTTTGTTCTTTTTATGTGCCAGCTGCCTATTGTCACCATTGGCTCCAAACATATGGCCATGCCCTCTTTTAGTATTATTTTGGCATCTTCAATGTATTGAACTTTATCCACGGTTTCTTTATCAAAAGAAACTGAATTTAAAATTTGAGGAGATTCGTGCAGTTTCCTACCAATACCGTGACCGCAAAGCTCTCGAACGACATTAAAGCCTTGGCTTTCGACATATTTTTGGATTACTCGCGAAATATCGCCAATTTTATTGCCTGGTTTCGCTTTTTCAATTCCGATTTCTAAAGCTCTTTTTGTAACTTCAATTAATTTTTGGGCTTGAAAATTAATTTTTCCCACCGGCAGAGTAATCGCCATGTCTGCATGGAAGCCCTTATATAAAATCCCCAAATCAAGAGAGATAATATCTCCTTCTTTTAAAACCCTGTTTGACGGAGCAACGTGAACAATTTCTTCATTGATTGAAGTACATAAACAAGCAGGAAAATTCTCATACCCTTTAAAAGAACATTTTCCACCAGATTTTAAAATCAGAGTCTCGGCGACCCTGTCTAATTCTTTAGTGGTAATTCCTGGCTTAACTTTTTTCTCTAATTCTTTGATAATTTTCGCCAGAATCTTACCACCTTCAGCCATTATCTCAATCTCTTCGGGATTTTTAATTGTTATCATCTTTAATAGGGCGAGAACACTTCTCGTCCTGTTTTAAATCACTGTTTTAGAGCTTTTAAAATATCTTTGAAAACATTGGCCACCGAATGTTCGCCATTAATTTCTTTAATTTTTACTCTTTGTCCTTTTAAATAATCGACAACCGGCAGAGTTCTTTCTTTATATTCATTTAATTTAGATTTAATTACCTCTGGACTACTATCTTCGCGACGTATTAATTTTGAGCCATCAAGTGGGCAAAATTTCAATTTAGCGGTTTCTTTAGTATATAAAATTGAGTGGCGCATTAATTCACAAATTTTTCTGTGGGTATTCCGCCAAATTGAAACCTCCGGTCTTTGTTTCAGTAAAATCAATGTTACATTTGGAATGCCATAAAGTTTCTTTAATAAAGGAGTAATTTCCTCTGCTTCATAAAGAGTTTTAGGAGAGCCAGAAAATATTATTCCCTTTCTCTTTTTTGATAGCGCTTTAATTTCGTTTTTTACCCAAAAAGCAATCAGGGGAGGGCTCATCCATTTTCCTGATTTTCGTAATTTTTTTTCATCCGAAATAAAATATTTTTTACTCCCAATTTTTACAAAATCGTCTTCCTTCGCAATGGCAAAATTTTTCTCAATAATCTCGCTTGTTTCGAAATGACAGAGTCCCAATGTCTCGGCTAATAATTCGGCCTGAGTCGCCTTTCCTGACCCAGGCGGCCCCAAAATTATAACTACCGATTTTTTATTTTGTTTATTGTCCATTGTTTTTTGTTCACCGATTAAAACGACTCATATTCCCGCATTTGTAATTGGGTTTTAATTTGGCGCATGGTTTCCAAAACCACTGAAACAACGATTAATAAAGAGGTGCCGCCAATAAAGAATCTAAAAACCATTACTCCGGTAATACCACCGACAATGGAAGGCATAACAGCAATTGTCCCCAAAAAGATGGCGCCGACTAATAAGACCCGATTTAAAATGTAATACATAAAATTAGCTGTGCTTTCGCCCGGCCTAATTCCCGGAATGAAACCACCCATTTTCTGTAAGTTAGTAGCGATAGCTTTGGGGTCAAAAGTAACAGCAGTGTAGAAATAAGTAAAAAGACAGACCAAAAGAAAATATAAAATTCCATGCATCCAAGGGTTTTGAAGCCACTCTCCAATGCTTTTTGCTAGGGAACCAATTGTTCCTCCTGCTCCACCTAAAAAATTAGCGATCATACTCGGAAAAAGCAATATTGAGAGGGCAAAAATTATGGGGATTACTCCAGCCGGATTAACGTTTAAGGGTAAATAAGTTGAAACTCCGCCATAAAGTCGCATTCCCCTGACTCTTTTAGCATAAGAAACCGGAATATTTCTTCTGGCCTCATTGATTAAAACTACTCCAGCAATTATTAATAAGGACATAGCAAAGAAAAGCAAATAACTAGGGAATTGAGCCGGATCCCAAGTTAACAGCATCTGACGAATATTGTTTGGAAAATCAGCAACAATTCCGGCAAAAATCAAAAGAGAGACGCCATTACCAATTCCTTTTTCGGAAATAAGTTCTCCCAGCCACATTAAAAAAAGAGCTCCAGCCGCAATGGTTAAAATTGAAGTAAAAAGTATGGTTGGAGATAAACTCCCAATAACCCCTTGACGCTGGAATAATGTCAACATCCCATATCCCTGGAGAGCGGCTAAGGGAACAGTAGCAATTCGACAATATTGATTAAATTTTTGGCGTCCCTGCTCGCCCTCTTCTTTATACATTTTTTCAAGCTGAGGAAAGATCATAGTTAATAACTGAAAAATAATGACAGCGGTAATATAAGGGCCTAATCCCAGCATAACAATGGAAAGATTGTCCAAGGCGCCACCAGTGAAGATGTTTAAAAGACCAAACATTTGAAATTGATCGAAGAAATTTTTTAAATTTTCAGCATTAATGCCGGGGATGGGAATATTAGCCATTATTCGGAAAACAGCAAAAATTCCTAAAACAAATAAGATTTTGTTTCTAAGGTCTTGAATTTTGAATATTTGGATAATTTTTTGATACCACATTGATATCGACTATGGCCCATGACTTATGACCATGACAGAAATGTCATCGTTATCGTCATTGTCATCGTCATTTAATGGTGCCACCAGCTTTTTCAATTTTTTCTTTGGCTTGTTTTGAACCCCGAAAACCTTCAAGGGTTAGAGCTTTTTTGATTTTCCCTTTCCCCAAAATCTTAACTTGGGGGATTCTTCCTTTTATTTTACGAATTAATTTTTTTTCTAACAAGACATTGGGAGTAATTTTCCCCCCTTCTTTAAATTTCTTCTCCAAAGTTTCTAAATTCACAATCACAATTTTTAATTTTTCGTTTTTAATTTTTAATTTTCGCCTGTATCCCCTCAATTTCGGGTATTTTTTAATTATTTCCCGAATAATGGGTTTAAACCGTCGACCGGCTCGGGCTTTTTGGCCCTTTTGACCTCGACCAGAAAAAGCTCCCCTCTTTCCACCCCGACCTACTCTTTTTGGTTTTTTAAATTTATGAATTGGCCGTATTTCGTGCAATTGCATATTCTACTCACTAATTTAAACGAATCTTCGATTCTTATTTGTTTTTATTGGCTATATTTTAGTTTTTTAAAAGCTAATATGGTGGCCCGAGCATTGTTAAGTTTATTTCCAGTCCTGCCCAAAATTTTTGAAGAAATGTTTTTTATTCCAGCCAAGTCACAAATCACTCTAACAGTGCCGCCAGCCACCAGACCCCTTCCCTTTCTTTGGGGCTTTAATCTAACTTCCGCTGCCCCAAATTTAGCGTAAACCTCATGGGGAATGGTATCTCCAACAATTGGGATTTCAATCATATTTCTCTTTGACTGATAAGTAGCCTTTTCCACTGCCTGAGCAACATCTAAACCCGAGGCCACCCCAACTCCGACTTTCCCGGCTTTATTGCCAGCAATTATCACTGCCCGAAATCTCAATTTTTTTCCACCAGCCCGAGTATGAGCAACCCTAGCCAGATCCAAAAGATTTGACTCAAACTCTTCTCGTTTCTCTTGTCCTTCTTCAGTTTTTTGCATATTTCTTTTTGGCATAATTAGATTTAAGATTGGGTTTGGCTTTTGTTTCGCCTTACATAACTTAAATCTTTCAACTTAAATCTTTAATCTAAAATTGGAGGCCTCCTTCTCTCGCTCCCTCAGTCAATGCCTTTACTCTTCCATGATATTGATATCCGCCTCTGTCAAATATTACTTTCTCAATTTTTTTCCCCAATGCTTTTTCGGCAATTAATTTTCCAACTTCTTTAGCTTTTTCCGTTTTTGCACCCGCTCTGTGTTTCCCTGTGATTTTGCTTTTTTTTGACTTTTTTAACTCTAAGTCACTCGCAGCTATTAGAGTTTTCCCCTTTTCATCATCTATTATTTGAGCATAAATATGTTTAGTTGACCGAAAAACACAAAGCCGAGGTCTCTCTTTTGTGCCAAATATTTTTATCCGAACACGTTTGTGTCGTCTGTATCGAGCTTCTTTTTTTATTTTGCTTCTCATTGTATCGGGGTGCCATTACTTAGGGGCAGCTACTACTTTCTTCCCAACTTTTTTTCTAATTACCTCGCCCAAATATCTTATCCCTTTCCCCTTGTAGGGTTCTGGAGGCTTAACTTTTCTTATTTTAGCAGCAATTTTGCCCACCAATTCTTTATCAATTCCTGAAACCGTAATAATGTTTTTTTCTACTAAAAATTTAATATCTTTTGGGGCTTTTATTTCAACCGGGTGAGAAAAACCAACATATAAGATTAGATTTTCGGGAGGCCCACTCTCAACTGAGGCCTTAAATCCCAATCCCTCTATTTCTAATTTCTTTTCATATCCTTCCTTTACCCCTCGGGTCATATTTGCCAGAAGGGCTCGAGTTGTGCCCAAAAGGGCTTTAGTTTTTTTCGTCTCAATTTGGGGCTGGACAAAAATTTCCTTACCTTTAATTTCAACTTTAATTTCGGGCCGAATTTCTCGAGAGAGTTCACCTTTCGGTCCCTTAATACTAATCCGCTTTCCTTCCGTTTTTACTTCTACGCCTTCCGGTATTAAAATTGGTTTTTTCCCTATACGGCTCATAATTTTATCCTCCGACGAGCTCAGCCGAGGTCTTTATCGAAGGGTTACCATATTTCGCATAAAACTTCTCCTCCCAATTTCTGTTTTCGAGCTTCTTTATCAGTCATCAGACCTTTGGAAGTAGATATTATTGCTATTCCATAACCCCCTTTCACTGGCCTCAATTCTTTAGCTTTTTTGTAAATTCTCTGCCCAGGTTTTGATATCTTTTTTAGACCAGAAATCGCTGGACTCTTATTACTGTATTTTAAAGTAATTTCGACCATTTTTTTCATTTTTTTACCCTTCTTTTCAACTTTAGCAACAAATCCTTTTCTTTCTAAAATCTTAGCAATCTCATATTTTAAATTGGAAAGGGGAATTTCCACCTCTACTTTTTTAGCGGCTTGGGCATTTCTTATAGCTGTTAATATGTCGGAAATTGGATCCATAAATTGTTGAAGTATTAGACCGCTTAGTGAACGAGCGATTCAATAATCTAACATGCTCACTTATTACCAACTTGATTTCTTTACTCCCGGTATTAAACCCTGGTTTGCCATTTCTCTAAAACATATCCTACATAATCCAAATTTTCTCATATATCCTCTTTTTCTTCCGCATCTAAAACAGCGCCGAACGATTCGACTTTTGTATTTTGGTTTTCTCTGTGATTTTGCTATTTGGGCCTTAGTGGTCACACTGAAAGCGATATACGAATTTACGAATCTGCGCTTTCGGTTACGAATAATTACGTATTCGTATATTCGTAACGATTAGTAAATTCGTAGGGTTATTTATTTGATGGGAAATCCCATTAACCTTAATAATTCTATTCCCTCTTCTCTACTTTTTGCATTGGTAACAATGGTAACTTCTAAGCCGAAAATGGTTTTTGCTCTTTCAGGTAAAATCTCGGGAAAGGCGATATGTTCTTTGATGCCGATAGTTAAATTTCCTTTTTTGTCAAAAGATTCGGGTTCAATCCCTTGAAAATCCCGAGACCTGGGCAGGGCAATATGGATTAATCTTTCTAAAAAATCAGTGCTCCGTTTTCTTCTCAAAGTGACAGTTGCACCAATTGGAAGACCTTCGCGAATTTTGAAGCTGGATATTGATTTTTTTGCCCCTTTTAGAATTGGTTTTTGACCACAAATTAAAGCTGAATCTTCTAAAATGGGTTGATAAATTTTTTTCTGCTCTTCCTGGCTTTTCCCAGAAACGAGTTTTCCAAAACTAGTATTTAATACCACTTTTTCAATTTTAGGAACAGCCATTTTGTTCCGATAGCCAAACTTTTCCATCATCTTAGGGATTACTTCTTTTTTGTATTTTTCTGGTAATCGGAGCATATTTTATATTTCTTGGCCACACTTTTTACATATTCGGTATTTTTTATTCTCGACAATTTTGTAGCCAATCCTGGCTGGTTTTCCACACTTTGGACAAATCAATTTTGCATTTGAAATATTAATTGGGGCAGGGAGGGTAACTATTTGACCTTTTTCTCCCGTTCTTTTTGACCTTTGATGTTTTCTTCTCAGATTAATTCCCTCAACCAAAATTTTGTGCTCAGCCGGAAAAGTTTTTAAAATCTTGCCTTTTTTGCCCCTATCTTTACCTGAAATTATTAATACCATATCTCCTTTTTTAATCTTCATATTAGTTCTTCGGCTAAGGCCGCCACTTTATCAAATCCTTTTTCTTTAATTTCCCTTGGCATTGGCCCTAAAATTCTTCCCCCTTTTGGTTCCTTCGTTTTTCCCTCCAGAATTACACAGGCGTTGTCATCAAATCGAATATAAGTCCCATCTGATCGACGGAAGTTTTTTTTCTGCCTGACAATTAATGCTCTAACCACATCGTGTTTCTTTACCAGACGGCGAGGCTCAGCCTCTTTAACTGTGCCAACAATAACATCGCCAATCTGCCCATATTTTCTCTTTGAGCCTCCTAAAACTCTAAAACATTGAAGAATTTTAGCTCCAGTATTATCAACTACTTTTAGCATTGTTCGTGGCTGTATCATGAATTTCTCTACGAATTACGAATTCGTATTTCGTAGCTATATTTTTTTGATTACTCTCCATCTCTTCTCCTTCGACATAGGCCTACATTCTTCGATAACAACTCTATCCCTAATCTTATATTCTCCTTTCTCATTATGGGCTTTGTAGTTTTTTGAAACCTTAAATCTCCTTTTATATTTGGGATGTTCTTTTAATCTTTCTACCTTAACCACCACTGTCTTTTGCATTTTATTAGAAATGACCGTACCCGTCAGTTGTTTTTTTGGCATAAAATTATGTTTGCTTTAACAAGGTTAGTATTTGCGCGATTTCTTTTTTTATTTTTCTAATTTCTCTCACATTTTTTACTTTTCCAGCTGCCAAATCAAACCTTAACTGACGCAATCTTTCTCGATTATCTTGGAGAAGTTTTTGTAATTCAGTTTTGGATTTTTGGCGCAACTCTGGTAATTTCATCGTTTAATGAATTTGGTTTTCACTGGTAATTTATCGGCTGCTTTTTTAAGGGCCTCTTTAGCCATCTCTTCTTTTATGCCTTCTAATTCAAAAATAATGCGACCGGGTTTAATCGGAAAAGCATAAAACTCAACTGAACCTTTCCCTCCACCCATGGGAACTTCCGTTCCTTTTCTGGTAATCGGTTTATCTGGGAAAATTCTAATCCAGAGCTTTCCTCCCTTTTTTAAATATCTTAGAATCGTTCTTCTGGCTGCCTCAATTTGTCTGGCTGAAATCCAACATCTTCCCAGGCTTTTCAACCCAAAAGAACCAAAGACCAGTTCGGTTGCCCTTATTTCAATCCCTTTGGAAACACCCTTTCGCCACTTCCGATGTTTAACTTTGCGAGGCATTAGCATATTAGATTTAAGATTAAAGATTTCAGATTAAAGTTAACTTAAATCTTTAATCTAGAACTTTTCACCTTTATAAATCCAGACCTTCACTCCCACTACTCCATAAGTACAGAAAGCCCGGGCTTGGCCGTAATCAATATCAGCTCTCAGAGTTTGCCTGGGCAACCTGCCTTTTTTTAACCATTCGGTTCTGGCAATCTCAACCCCATCCAATCTTCCAGCTACCTCAACTCTAGCTCCCTGAACCCCTTTGGTTGCCGTAATTTTAGCCAAGGACTGTTTTAAAACCCTTCGATAACGTACCCTTTTTTCAATTTGCTGAGCTACCCATTGAGCAACCAAGGGAGCTGAAGCCCACAGGTCTTTGACTTCTCGAATTTCAATTTTTAAGTCTTTTTTTTCCTTGATTGTTTTGTTTTCTAACTCTTTTTTTAACTCTTCAACTCCTCCCCCACCTCGACCAATGATTAACCCTGGCCGAGTCGAAGAAATTATCACATTTATTTTCCCTGGGGACCTCTCAATTTCAATTCTTTCTATTCCTAGTTTCCCCAATTTTTTTTCTAAAAATTCTCTAATTTTAAAATCCTCCTCCAAATATTTTGGGAATTCTTTTTTGCTTAACCAGCGAGAGTCCCAGTTAGCCAAATCCTTTATTCTAAAAATTTTAGGGTGAACTCTATGTCCCATTTCTAAAATGCTTTACGTCGAAATACTCTTTTTAATCCTTTTTCGATTTTTGGTTTAGCTATTTCTATTTCCGGTTTAAATCTGGGCTCCTTTATTTTTTTCTCCACTTTCGAAACTTTCTCGACCTTTTCTATTTTTTCGATTTTTTTGGCTTTTTTAATCTTTTCTGGCTTTTTCACAATTTCATCAAGCACTATTATCACGTGAGAAGTCTTTTTTTGAATCTCATCGGCGCTTCCTCGAGCTCGAGCTCGCCATCTTTTTAGTTTTGGACCTTCATTAACTAAAATTTTTGAAATATACAAATTTAATTCCTCTAACTGAAAGTTATTTTTAGCTGAGGCAACGGCTGATTTCAGAAGTTTGAAAAGAGGCAGGGCTGCTTTTTTTACCGTATATCGCAAAATTGTTTGAGCTTCCTCAACGGTTTTTCCCCGAATTAAATCAGCGACTAATCGGACTTTCCTTGGTGCTATTCTAAGATGTCGAAGTTTAGCAGTTACAGATGCCATATTTTATTTTTCTTTTATTTTTTCAGCTTCTTTCTCAGCTACTTTTGCTTCTAATTCTCTTTGCATTCTTCCTCCGTGTCGGGAGAATTTTGTAGTCGGAGCAAATTCACCAAATTTGTGCCCGACTATTTCTTCAGTCACTTTAACTGGAAAGAATTCCCTGCCATTATGAACTCCAAAAGTAAAACCAATCATTTCCGGAGTAATGGTACAATCCCTAGCCCAGGTTTTAATAATTTCCCCGGCTTTAGCATTCTTAATCTTTTCCAATAATCTTTGATAGATATAGGGACCTTTTTTAAGTGACCTTGCCATAAATTTGACTTATGACTATGACAAAAATGTTATTAATATCATCATCGTCATTGTTATTGTCATCATCATCGTCGCTTAATAATTAGTTTCTCGGTCCATTTTTTCTTTCGAGTTTTCACGCCTTTGGCTGGTTTTCCCCAAGGAGTTTTGGGATACCTTAAACCAGTCGGAGTTTTTCCTTCTCCACCACCATGAGGATGATCTGGAGGATTCATTGCTGTTCCTCGAACAGCCGGCCTCCAACCCTTCAGTCTTCTTCTCCCAGCCTTGCCAATTTTTTCAAATCTTTTTTCTGGATGAGAAACTTGACCAATAGTGGCAAAACATTGTTGTAAAATTTTTCTAATTTCTTTTGAAGGCATCTCCAAATGAGCATAGGGAAGCTCCTGAGCTACAACCTTAGCTGAGGTTCCAGCTGACCTAACTATTTTTCCTCCTTTTCCCGACTCTAATTCAATATTGTAGACCTGAGTTCCGACTGGAATATTTATTAACTTCATTCTATTGCCGATTTTAATTTCAGCTTCCTCAGCACAGATTATCTCATCTCCAACTTTTAAATCCTTGGGAGCTAAAATATATCTTTTCTCGCCATTCCCGTATTCAATTAGAGCAACGTAAGCTGTCCGATTGGGGTCGTATTCCAGGGCAATAACTTTTCCAGCTATTCCCAATTTTTCCTGACCAAAATCAACTAAACGATAAAGTCTTTTTACTCCGCCCCCTCGATGGCGAATAGTAATTCTACCAGAAACCTGCCTCCCGGCCCTTTTCTTCAAGGATAAAAGTAACTTTTTTTCCGGTTTTTTTTGGGTTAATATTTTTTTCATGATTTATCTCGGCATTATTTCGATTTTTTCCCCCTCCTTTATTTTAACAATTGCTTTTTTATATCCTTTCCTCCAACCCCTAACTCTTCCTAACCTTCTTCTTTTTGGTGGAATATTAATAATTTTAACAGATATCACATCCACCCCGTAAAGCTCCTCAATTGCCTTTTCAATTTCAACTTTATTTGTCTTTGGATAGACTTTGAAAACGTATTGATTTTTTCCCGCCAGATCGGTGGCTTTCTCGGTAACTTGAGGGGTTTTTAAAATTTTTGAGACATCAACCATATTATTTTAAAAAGGTTTCTTTTATCACTTTTATTGCTTCTTTCGGAATTACTAAATATTTAAAAGAGAGCAAGTCTAAAGCATTTAAATCTTTTGCTTGAGTGGTTTCAACATCGGGAATATTCCTTGCCGCTAAAATTAGATTCTTATTTAATTCTGGCAGAGCAATTAAGGAACTTTCATTCTTACAAGGTAATTTTTTCAAAATCTCTGTCATCTCTTTTGTTTTCGGTTTTTCAATCTTTACTTTATCTAAAATAATCAATAAATTATTTTTTGCTTTTTCTGATAAGACCATAAAAAGAGCTAATTTTTTCATTTTTTTTGGAATTCCCTTCTTAAAAATTTTTTCTTTTCTTGGCCCAAAGACCACTCCTCCGCCTCGCCACAAAGGGGAACGAATTGAACCCACCCTAGCTCTGCCAGTCCCCTTTTGTCGCCAAGGTTTTCTTCCCCCACCCCTGACTTCAGCTCTGGTTTTTGTGTGGGCAATTACTTTCCGACGATTGGCCATCTGAGAAACCACCACCTGATGAACCAAATCAGGATTCAATTTCATATCAAAAATCTCTTTTGGTAAAAGAGCTTCTTCTATCTTTTCACCTTGTTGGTTGTACACGCAAGCTTTCATAAATTTATTCTCCTCTGATTTCCAACAGCGTGCCCTTTCTACCAGGAACCGCACCGCGAACGGCAATTATATTATTTTCTTTATCAATTTTGACTACTTCTAAATTTTTAATGGTTATTCTCTCAGAACCCATTCGACCTGGCATTTTTTTGCCTTTTACCACCCTTTCTGGAATACTCATTCCTACTGAACCTAAGGTCCGGAGCTCATGTTTGGTCCCATGAGTAACTGACAGCCTGCCTTTAAATCCCCACCTTTTGACTGCTCCGGCAAAGCCTTTTCCTTTAGAGGGCCCAGAGACTTTAACTTTATCCCCTTCCTGAAAAATTGAGGCATCAATTCTATCACCAACCTTATATTTCGAAATATCTGCATCTCCTCTAAACTCTCGCAAATATTTAAAAGGTTTTAGTCTTTGCGGTTTTTTTATTTTTTTCTCTTTTAATTTCTGAAACCCAATCTGAATTGCTTCGTAGCCATCTTTCTTGCCCCGTAGCTTGCCCCCGGCGATGCTTCGGGGTTCTTTTGTTTTGATTTGAGTAACTTCGCATGGACCAGCTTCAATCAAAGTTACTGGAACCGAAGCCCTTTTTTCATTAAAAATTTGGGACATACCAAGTTTTAAACCTAAAATGAATTTCATATCGCTGATTTACGCTGATGATAGCCGATTTACGCTGATAATAGAAAATCGGGCATAGCCCGATCTTCTCCGTGGCTATTTAAATGAATTCTTGATTTTTAAAAATTTAATTTTAACATTTTAATTTTAGAACAAAATTTAAGTAAAGTAAATAATCTATCAGTAATAATCAGCCAAAAATCAG
>Ga0172362_10000547_pt1 | contig 31029 bp, 27 predicted proteins | sample LakKivs1_kivu2a2_FD_114534 | JGI IMG/M metagenome (GOLD analysis project Ga0172362, IMG submission 114534) | Sediment microbial communities from Lake Kivu, Rwanda - Sediment s1_kivu2a2 | ecosystem: Environmental > Aquatic > Freshwater > Lake > Sediment | place: Rwanda: Western Province, Lake... | reverse complement strand
GGTGGATATGCCCGCGCCGGTCAAGGCGATGGCATATTTGCTGCACCTCAGGTCGTCGGTTGCTCGCTTAATCAAGTCTTCCACTTCTTTACCTCAGAATCACAGCCATTGCGACAAGATGCGCCCAGTTCGCCAAATCCGTCACGACAACATCCAAGTATAGTACCGATCACAGATTTACCTGACACCCAAACCAGCCCGGCAATCAGCGTGTCGTGCAACGAGTGCCGCTTCCCGAGCCAGAGATGCGATGCTATCACAGCAACGTCTATTGTATAATATAGGCGGGGAGATGGCTAACTCGGGACAGCGGACAGGGATCGCCAATTTACCCTTGCACCACGGCAAAGTGCCCCCGTGGTTGTTCACCAGGATGTCTCAGCTTGCCCGCGAGATTACAGTGGCCACGGTGACGGAGTTTGGCGCAGAGGAGATGCTGCGTCGCCTCTCCGACCCCTACTGGTTCCAGGCTTTCGGCTGTGTCCTGGGCTACGACTGGCATTCGAGTGGCGTCACCACTACCGTGTGCGGCGCCATAAAGGACGGGATGAGGGGGCTGGAGAAAGACCTGGGGTTGTTCGTGGCGGGCGGCAAGGGCAGGACTTCGCGGAAGACACCCACCGAAATAGAGAGCGCCGGACACTTGCTGAAGGTCAATCCGTCGCCCCTGGTATATGCCAGCCGGATGTCGGCCAAGGTGGACAACTCGGCGCTTCAGGACGGATATCAGCTTTATCACCACTGCTTCTTCTTCACCAAGGATGGCTCCTGGGCGGTTGTCCAGCAGGGCATGAACGAAACCAGCCGCTACGCGCGCCGCTACCACTGGTTAGGAGAGCAGGTCAGCAACTTTGTCTGCGAGCCTGAGGCGGCCATCTGTTCACAGGCCAGGGGCGAGGTATTGAACCTTGTGGCCCTGGAGAGTGACAAGGCGAGGCAGGTTATTACGGAGATTGCTGCCGAACAGAAGCCGAACAAGATTGTCGGCCAGCTAAACAGGCTGAAGACCTTGAATCTGCCCGAAAGGGAACATATCAGCCTGGAAGACATTCACCCGGACAGACTGGGCAAGATCTTCCTGGCAGCCTATGAGCATAAACCCAAGGACTTCGAATCACTGCTGGCCCTGGAGGGCATCGGGCCCAAGACGCTCCGCGCCTTGAGTCTCATCTCGGAGCTGGTCTACGAGACTCCTGTTAGCCTGCGCGACCCTGCCAGATATGGTTTTGCCCACGGCGGAAAAGACGGCTATCCTTTTCCGGTCGACAAGAAAACATACGACGGCAGTATTCGATTTCTGATCCAGGCGCTCGAGAAAGCCAAAATCGGAGACAACGAGAAGCTTGAGGCCTTCAGGCACCTCAAGGCCTGGCAGTAAGAAGCACAGCAATGGCTGATTTTGACATTGCGTCTCATGTCTCACACATCGAGGCGAACCGCTCCGTCAAGGACACTCTAATGCAGGGCTTGAAGACGCGCCGGCCTCCCTATCGCCTCTCCGTGACCGACCTGCTTAACGTCAAGCAGGCCTACTTCAGAAGAAAGCACCCGGAAATCGTTCCTCCTCTGGAGAAGCAGCAGCTCATGTGGGCCGGCACAGGCTTTCACAAGACTTTCGGCTCAGTCGTATCGAGCGAAGAATACCTGGAGCAATTCGTAGAAGCCGAGGGCATCGTAGGCAAGATCGACATCTACGAGAAGATTCCCGTTGAGGTCAAGACAACCTCGGCACCCGTGGATAACAAGGATTTGTTGCGGTCCAGGCCGAGTTACATCGAGCAGTTAGGGATGTACTGCGCGATGGTAAATGCCCACGAGGGAGAGATCATTATCTATCAACGTCCCGTTGAGGGTTCGCCCTCGCCTTCTCCTCTTGCTGTCTATCACGTTACCTTCCCTGACCTGAAGGCGGTTCGAGGCGAAATGTGTCGCAGGCGTGACCTCCTGGTGCAAGCGCTCATATCGAACGACCCCAGCAGCCTGCCCACTTGCCCGTGGCTCGACAGGCAGTGCGATTACGCGGGAGTCTGTGACTGTGCCACCTCTTCGGTGCCCGCATCGCGAGAGATAGCAGATTTGGCCGGGGAAATCCGCGCGGACAGCACAACCTGCGACCAGCTTCTCAGCAAGATGGCAGTGACTCAATCGTCGTCAGTGTTCGGTGTCAATGATATTGTTTTCCCACGCAAAGCGTACTTTGAACGCTTGCAGCTAGACGAAGGGGCGCGGGAAGACAGGGAGGAATACCTTCGTTCCATAGATGAGCGCGGCTTTCTCGATGCACTTCGCGACTCGTTGCGCTTCGGTGCCCCGGGTGAATCACAGAAGATTCCCGTAAAGCACGCACTGCTGAGCGATCTCGTCCAGACTTGGCACCACATGCCCACCATTTTGCGCGACCCGAAGTTCTCCTCCCTGGTGGAGAGAGAACGCCTGCCCAGAGCATTCCCTCATTACTTCCTTCGCCTGGGCTTTGACTGCGCCCTGACGCAGAATGCAAAAGGCAGGTTGCTGCTTTACTACGTCAAAGTTCTTAAGGAGGATGCCAAGCTGATGGTGTACGATGTGACGTTCAGAAAACTGGACGCCGTCAAAACCGAAGCCCTACGGAGACTCGAGCTTCTGGAGAAGGCGTCATCGCCCCAGCAGCTTCCCAGATGCCCGTCGTGGATGTGTTCTTACTGCGACCGCAGGCTTGACTGCGGCGAGGGATAAGTCCGGTCTTAACCGAGAAGAGCCAGGCCCGCGAATAGGGGAAGCGTAGCGGCTTGTGCCGAAAGCAGAGGAAGCTTGCGTAGGTCCAGTTATGTAAACCATGATCTCAGAAGGAGGGCCGAGATGAGCAAAGGCAACCAGTTGATCGGGGTCTGTGGCCTCGACTGCGAACAGTGCGATATTCGCTGGGCGTCAGATGACCCGAAGTTAGCACTCAAGATCGCAGACTGGCTGAGACAGAATTGGTCTCTGCAGGTAAGGACCGAAAATGTTCATTGTTCCGGCTGTAAGGGAGATAGAGCAAAGCACTGGTCTGCCGATTGCTGGATACTTCAATGCTGCATTGACATGAAAGGATTGGAGTCCTGCTGTCAATGTCAGGATTTTCCGTGTTCCAGACTCAACGAATGGGCCAAGGGAGACAAACGATACGAAAATGCGCTCGGCCGGCTGAAAGAGATAAGCAAGAATGGAGCCTGAACCGGAATGTTAACCGGAATACACTTTCTCCTAAGCTACAAATGCGATTCAGAATGCGACCACTGCTTCGTGTACAGCAGCCCGCGGGCAAAGGGGACTTTCACGCTGGAGCAGATGGCGAGAGTCTTTCACGAACTGGCCAAAATCGAAACGATAAAGTGGGTGTACTTCGAAGGGGGTGAACCATTTCTGTTCTACGTTCTTATGTGCGAAGGCATCAGAATTGCCCGCGATATGGGATTCAAAACAGGAATAGTGACCAATGCATACTGGGCAACGTCCACCGAGGATGCCGAATTGTGGTTGAGGCCACTGCGGGACCTGAAAGTATCCGACCTAAGCGTAAGCGACGACTCATTTCATCACGAAGACTCTGCGGCAAGTCCGGCCAAGCATGCCTTGCAGGCTGCCAGACGTTTGGGTATGCCATGCACATCAATTTGTATTGGTAAGCCCACGGTTGAAGAGGCTGTGGACAAGGGGCAGGGCAGGGGAAAGCCCGTCATCGGTGGCGGCGCAATGTTCAAGGGGAGAGCAGTCGAAAAGCTGACAGCGGGCCTTCCGTGCAGACCGTGGCAGGAATTCACCGAGTGTCCCCACGAAGACCTGAAGAGCCCGGGCAGGGTACATCTGGACGCACACGGCAACGTTCATCTCTGCCAGGGCCTGAGCATGGGCAATATGTGGGAAACCCCTCTATCGAAGATGGTCGAGCGCTATGAAGCCGGTTCGCATCCTATCTGCGGGCCGCTGGCCAAGGGAGGGCCAGCTCTCCTCGCCAAGGAATATGACGTTCCGCACGATGACGGATATGTTGACGCCTGCCATATGTGCTATCTTGTTCGCCTGGCACTGTTGGACAGATTCCCGCAATATCTGGCACCGAGGTCCGTTTATGGACTGTGATGCGATGCAGCTGAAGCAGACGGGGTGAATGGCATGAACGAATCGATAGAAATTCACGACATGGCTTCGAACGACGAGTATTTCGTTGGCACGTGCACACATATCAACGAATCGAAAGAGATTGATGCGTCTGCCGTCGGGCGGCTGGCCTGGCTGAGAGCCATGCATGAAAAAGGCTCGCGAGTCAAGGTGGTCGCTCTTGACGGCAGGGTAACCGGATTTCTGCATGCGATGCCCATTGAAATCTCCCCCTGGGGACCGCTGGGCCGCGACTTGCTAGCGGTGCCTTGCTTGTACTCGGCGAGCAAAGGTCATGGGGTGGGAAAAGCCTTGCTGGCCTCCGCGGAAGAAGAGGCCGGACGCCAGGGCCGCAAGGGGATTGTCTCCATAGGATATTACCATGATTTCTGGTTCATGCCAGCGGGTTTCTTTGAGGCCAACGGCTTCTTGAGGTGCAGACAGGCAGGGCAGGCATACTTCGACTCGAAGAGCAGGGCCGGGGCGTTATGGAAGCCATTTGATGAGCGAGTCGAAGCGCCTGTGCTGTTGAAGCCACGATATAAGTTCAAGCCGATACCGGGGAAGGTAGTGATTGACCTCTTCTGGAACGAGTTCTGTCAGACTAGCAGCATTGAGGCGCAGCGTGTCAGAGAAGTGGCCGCAGAGTTCGGAGACTGGGTCGTGCTCAATGAGTATTCCGCAGACGACCGGTCGGTTCTCCTGCGCTATCAGATATCCCGTGCCATCTTCGTCAACGGCCTTGAGATACGTTGGGGCTACGAAGCTCCCAGAGACGGCATAAGGAACGCCATCGTGCAGGCTCTGCCCCGGTAGGCAGGTGACGGGCAAGGGCAGACTCTAGCTTGATCGATTTTCCACAATGCAGCCCGGTATGTTGAGCACTGGCGAGACAATTCCCCGACTGCCTCTCCACGTTGCAAGATAGGGCCGTACGGCAGCTCTGCACAGAACGACGGATCAAGAGGAATGAACGCTATTGCATAAGCAGGGTGTAGTTTTCTGATAGAATAGGAAGCCGCAGAGAGACGAGCAATGAACTGGTTAAGCATACTCATAATAGTGGTGGCAGTCCTGATGGGCCTTGTCGGACTGCGACAAGGAATCATCAGGACGGTATTCGGCATCGCCGGACTGATAGGTGGCATTGTCCTGGCCGGACGTTACTACGGCGACCTGGCGAGACTCCTGTCTCCAGGTGGGACTCTCTGGGCCAGCATAGCCGGGTACGCCATTATCTTGATAGCTACTCTGGTGGTAGCCGGTCTGATCGGTCACTTCCTGGCTAAGCTGGTCAGCCTGGCGGCCCTTGGCTGGTTGGACAGGCTTATAGGCTTGATCCTGGGGGTCTTCGTAGGGCTTCTCCTGTCTGCCGCGGCCCTCGCTATTGTAGCCAAGTTGTTTCCGGGTTCGGAGGCAACTATCAGTCAATCCGTCGTGGCCAAGTTCCTGATCGACCAGTTGCCTCTGGTGTTGGCGCTTCTGCCCAAGGAATTCGGCTCAATTCGAAGTTTCTTTACCGCGAGCTAGCACGTAATCTACTGTTCGAGAACGTCGTCCAGTACCTGCTTAAGTTCTTTTTTTGCTCTGTACCCGACGATCTGCTGAACAGGCTGACCGCCTCGGAATACAATCATTGTCGGGATAGAGGCTATCCCGTACTTAGCAGCCAGAGGCCCGTTGGCGTCCACATCCACTTTGGCGAAATCCATCTTGCCGGCATACTCCGTCGACAACTCCTCCACAACAGGAGCAGTAGCCAGGCAGGGACCGCACCATTGCGCCCAGAAATCCACAAAGACAGGTGACTTCGCCTGCAGGACAATGGTCTCGAAATTGCTCTCGCCCTCTATCGACTTTACCATCACTTTCACCTCCTTGCCTAAAGAAACCGCGACAACCCCCACCGCTTGCGGGGAGTCTCCCAAGGTTACCGCACATATTAACCCGATTCTCAGGCAAATGGCAAGTGTTTCCCAAGCTGTCTAGAGAGTGATATTCAGAGAGAAGAAATCAGTGGCATTTCTCGTTGTCTGCTCAGCAACCATGGCTTCGGCAAGTCCCTTAAGTTGCGACACAGCCTGCAAGCTTCTCAGAACATCTGCGGGCCGGGACTCGTACCGCACTGTCCTTCCATATGTGACAGGCGTATCCGTCTCTAGAAATATCCTATCCAGGGGCGCTTCCTTGATGGCCCTCCGGTGCTCCTCATGATACTCGGCGGCTGGCGTGGCAGAAATGAAATAGCCTCCGTCGATAATATCCCTCAGAACGCTGGAGAATCCGGTGAACCAGTGAAAGACCACTTTCTCCACACCGGAGTCCTGGACTAGGCGCAGTGCATCTTTCCAGGCGTATCTACTGTGAATTGCCACCGGCTTGCCACTTTTCCTGGCTATCTCAAGAAGCCGATCGAGAACCTGTTGCTGCAACTCCTTCGACGCCACCTTCAATACCCTCTTATCATAGTCCAGACCTATCTCGCCAACGGCGGCAGCTGAGACGATATTCCGCTCGATGAATTGCAGATCATCGTCTATGGCGGCGCTATCAAGCTTTCCCAGCTCCCAGGGATGCAGGCCCAGAGCGGGATAGATGAGACTGCCCTGCTCCCGTGATATCTCGAGTATCCTTATGTTGGATTGGTAACTGGACCCGACAGCTACTATGGCGACAATGCCGGATTTCGCTGCTCCATCAAGGGCTAGATCCAAGTCCTTCAGTTCGTCAAGATGTGCATGGGTATCAACGAGCCTGTACACTAGATCTTCTTCTCTTTGACCAGGGCCTTGAAATACTTGAGCCCCAGCTCCGTCGGCTTGTAGCCGTAGAGCGAAAACCTGTCGTCTCGTTCCCGCGTGATTAGATTGGCGGAGACCAGCGCCCTCAGCATCGCCTCACCGAAGTAACCGGCCAGATTGAGGTGATGGTCGGGCACTGCCTTTCCGGTCTGTTCATACTCCCGGCAGATAGCAGCCAGCATCTTGGCCGGCTCCTTTTCCATATTCTGGTACAGAGCTTGCATAGTATCAGTTTGCCTAATTAGGTTTACGAAATCCTCAAAAGCGCCCATAACCGTCACCTCCTCTGGGTCGATGTTCGAGTCAGCCTTCAGTACGCCTATTTTACCAGAACACTCACTTTTCGCCGAAGCTTACACTCATTCACCGAGACATTTCTAGCCGAGGAGCAAACTTTCCTGTGAAAGGCTGACATTGTCTTGCCGGTTTCGTTATGCATAGTAGACGAAATAGCTATTTCGTGCCGAGGTCTCCGGCACGTTGACAAGATATAATGCAGCCGGGACAGGTGCATGAAGATAGACACTCGTGAGAAAGCATCGGGCATAAATGAGCGCGAAACACAGCTTTCCCGTTTGTACGAAGAGTACTACGACAAGATTGCGCGTTATGTTTACGTTCATGTCGGCAACCGGGAAGAGAGCGAGGATATTGCGGGTGAGGTTTTCCTGAAAGCGCTGAAGTCTCTTAAGTCGTATCGGGAGCGGGGCGTTCCCATGCAGGCATGGCTGTTTCGTATCGCCCACAACCTCACCGTGGACCATCTCAGAAGAATGAATAAGCGCAAGACAGCAGAAATAGAGGAAATTGATTCACTGGCGGTAGCGGGAAATGATAATCCTGTGGATGCCGCTGAGAAGGGCATTGAATTTGAGCGGGTCATCGAAGCCATGAATCAACTCACCGCTGAACAGAGGGAAATCATAAACCTTCGCTTCTTTGGGGAACTCACTTCCAGAGAAGTAAGCAGCATTCTGGGCAAGAGCGATGGCGCGGTGCGCGAAATGCAGAGGGCAGCTGTAGAAAGACTCCGTGTAATCATGGGAGTGGAGAAACAATGACTGAGGATTTCGACCGGATACTAGACGAATGTATAGACCGCATTAACCGCGGGCAGAGTCCCGCAGATTGTTTGTCGGATTACCCGGCATACTCCGAAAGGCTGAGACCCTTGCTGCATTCTATGTATGATGTCCGGAGAGCCTATCCTTTTGCGCCATCGGCCGATGCCAAACGGGCAGCGAGACAAAAGCTCCACGCAGCTCTAGGCAAGCGACGGCAGGGGGCGTCAACCTCTTCATTCCTCAAGGTGATTTCCCGGCCTGCTGTTTGGGCAACGGCCGCAGTGGTAATCCTGGCCATTGTAGGTACACTGGTGGTGCGGCCCCTATTCAGTCCGCAAACGCTTATATCCGACCCCGAGGGCAATTTTGCCTTCGTCGTCAGCGATGAGCCCAACGCTATAGGTGACTTTGAAACGCTTAACATCACGATATCTAAGGTAGTTCTGCAGACGGTCGGTTTGGCGAAATCGCTTGAGTTTACGCCAGAGGTAAAAACTGTGGACCTTACCCTGCTCCAGGGAAAACAGTCCCAGGAAATCTGGCGGGGCGATGTTCCGGCGGGGCAGTATTCACACATATCTATCGAGGTGAGTGAAGTCAAGGGAAGGCTGGAGTCAACAGGGCAAGTTGTAGATGTGAGGCTGCCAAGTCACAAGCTGCAAATGCCAGTGTCATTCGAGGTCACAACCGATACGCTTACCAGCTTCACCTTCGATATTACGGTAGTGAAGACCGGTAACAACGGAAAATACAACCTTAGGCCCCAGATTGCTGAGAGCGGCGCCGGAAAGGACCAGATGCCGGCCGAGTAGAGGTGACTGTGGCTAGCGGGCCGAGCGCGAGGTAGAGTCCTCCTGTTGTTCCTAGCTATCAGCTCACGCCCGCAGTCAATCCAACCTGACACTTTTCCTGTTGTGTCGTTATTAATGGTTACAAGCGGGAACGACGCATGGAAAGGAGGCAGAGATAATGAAAATCGGTTTTCTAGTTGTGACAGCGGTGGCAGCTGCGGCCGTGATTGCGATGTCGGTGGGAGGCCAGGCTGCACATGAAACCGCGCAACCCACCGGGACTCTGCAGATAATGGTTACTGACGCCCCACCTGACGAGGAGGTCACCAGCATAATGGTCACGGTGGAAAGTGTCGAAGTACATAGGGCTGCAGCCGAACAGGAACAAGAGCAGGAGCAAGAGCAGTCGGGCACTAACTCCACAGATGACGAAGCGGGGTGGCTGCCGGTGGACATTGTCGCAGGAAACGAAACGTTCGACCTTCTTCAGATCCGGGGGCTTGAAGAGGTCGTGGCGGTCGCCGAGCTTCAACCCGGTAATTACACTCAGATCAGGATGACCATAAGCAATGTGCAGGTCAGACTGGGCGACGGCAAGCTTCAAGATGTTTTCCTGCCGAGCGGCAAACTAAGGTTCGTCCGGCCTTTCAGTATCGCGGAAGGCCAAACGACGGCGCTCCTCTTCGACTTCGACGCCGAGAAGTCAGTCAACGTAACCGGTTCCGGCAGAATCATCGTCAAACCAGTGGTCAAGCTGAGTATGACGGCACCCCAACAAATCGGGTCGGTTACAAAGCATGTGAGAATAGTGACACCATCTCTCCCGAATGGTGCTGTAGATACCTGCTACAGTTCTACGCTTAGGGCTGACGGGGGAGTGGCTCCCTACACCTGGACAATTGCCAAGGGGACTTTGCCGGAAGGGCTAAGCCTGGGTTCGGGTAACGGAACCATTTCTGGAGTGCCGACGGTTGGCGGTGATTTCACGTTCACTGCCAAGGTGTCGGACAACTCCACACCGGTGAAGAGCGATACCCAGCGGTACACTATCACAATTGCGGGCGTCGAGAGCTTGATCATTACTACCACGGACATGCCGAACGGAGTTGTAGGAGCCGGCTACAATGTCACAGTCGTGGCGCCGGGTGGCGCAGCGCCGTACACATGGACTATTGTCCGCGGTCACCTACCCGACGGACTTACGATAGATGCCGCAAGCGGAGCCATCTCGGGGATTCCGACCAAGAGCGGTAACTACAACTTCAGTGTGCAGGTAAGTGATAATGCGACACCTGTTAATACCGATATCCAGCAACTACGTATTCGCATCGCCAGGGACTGATGCAGGTGTTGTGAAAGTTACCGCCGCGGCGTTCAAATAGGAAAGGGGGCTGAAAGCAACACTGTTCAGCCCCTTCCTCAATCGGAATCGTCACAGGAGGCTCATTCGGGGAATCATGAACGGAAAGAAGGCACCGGTCTCCCATTCGGTTCCTAATCTCGACGGCAACGAAGAGATCACCCCGAACAGTGGCCTGCAGCCCCATCCGGACAAGCCTCGCAGGGCCACGATTAGCACAGCTATTGACACTCCTACTACCCGATGTTATAGTGAAAACGGCAGTTCACATATTGAACGAGGTGCGAAGATGAATTACGGGCGCGAATTGTTGAAGGGAAATACTGATTCTCTGCTGCTTTGCTTGATCAGTCATCAGGCTACGTACGGTTACCAGATAGTGAAGGAACTGGAGAAAAGGAGCAACGGTTACTTCCAGTTTAAGGAAGGCACTCTTTATCCGGCCCTTCACCGCCTCGAGAGAGACGACCTCATTACCGGTAAGTGGCAGGTATTGCCCAACGGACAGCAGAGACGTTACTACTACATAACTGAAAGGGGAAAGCAGATCCTGGCCAGAAGATTGGCTACATGGCAAGATTTCTCTACGGCGGTTAAGGCAGTGATACAACCGGAAACGACCTAGGTCAAATGGTAAATCACGCAAGCCACTACTTAAACAGGTTCAAGGCTTCCCTCAAGATTGACCAAAAGATAAGAGACGGGGCAGCCGCAGAACTTTACGCACATCTGGAAGATAAGACCCGCGAGTTAGAAGAGAAGGGACTGAGCAGAGAGGAAGCAAGCAAAGCCGCGATACGGTCTCTGGGCTCTCCTGAGCTGATTGCCGAGCAAATGTACGAAACACATGCTCAGGGCAGCTGGAAAGAAGCAATTTTCAGCGCCCTGCCTCACCTTCTGGTCGCTTTGCTATTCGCCTCGTATTACTGGCGAAATATCACCTGCGTCTCGCTTACACTGGCGCTGACGGTTGCCATGGCTATCTACGGGTGGCAGCGAGGCAAGCCCATATGGCTCTTCCCCTGGTTAGGATACTATCTCATGCCCGTGGTAGTGACCGCTATATTGCTGCTCTCACTGCCGGAAGGTTGGGGATGGATAGCGGCTCTTATCTATATTCCCATGGTCCTCTTCGTATTCATCCACATAGTAAGACAAACGGCGAGGAGGGACTGGCTATACGCGTCGTTGATGCTGGCCCCTATGCTTGTGACGTTTACGTGGCTTTCGTCATTGGGTAGAGGAAATCAACTGCTGGCAAGTGATTGGGCTGTGAGGCTACAGACGAATGCAGTGTGGATAGTCGTCAGTTTTGTTGCCCTGGCGGCGGCAACTGTCGCCTTCATCCGCCTCAAGCCACGCAAGTACAAGATCATCGCCCTACTGATACCACCGCTCGTGATATTGTTCGCCGTGATCACAGCGAGCCGGGGAAACATCGCCTACTGGAGTTGGCTGCTCCTGCTCTTTTCGTTATCAGCCTTTGCCATCCCATTGTGGATGCAAGCCAAAGCCTACCAGTAGCTCCAAAGACATCGTCTGAACAGCCATCGAGTGTGTCGGTTAGCACTTTCTGCTTTGACAAGTAACCCGCCGCACACCAAGGATTTCAGGAGAACAACGGCCGGGAGAAGAGGCTTATGCCGAGAGTATCAGGCGGCAAAGACTAACTCTGCGCTTGGCTCCACAATCCGGGCTGGGGCTGAACGTCCTTCTTATATGGCAGGCCCAGATGCTCGTAAGCGAGCCTGGTGGCCACTCTACCGCGAGGTGTCCTTTCGAGAAAACCTAACTGCAGAAGATAGGGCTCGTAAACGTCCATGATAGTATCTGCGTCCTCGTTAATAGACGCGGCGATAGTATCCAACCCCACGGGACCACCGTCGAACTTGTCAACGATGGTGTGCAGCACTCTGTGGTCAATGTCATCCAAACCGGCACCATCTATCTCCAGCTTGGAAAGTCCTTCCAGGGCCACTTCCCTGGTAATCGCTCCGTCCGCCATCACCTGGGCATAGTCTCTTATTCTCTTTAGCAGACGATTGGCTACGCGAGGCGTACCTCGGGCACGCTGCGCAATCGGGACAAGGCCCTCTTTGTCCGCTTTCACCTTGAGGATAGCGGCCGACCTCTCCAATATCGCCCGAATTGCTGCCTCATCATAGAAATCGAGGTGGTATGGCGCACCGAATCTATCCCTGAGAGGAGGGCTCATCAGAGCAAAACGTGTGGTCGCACCGATCAAGGTAAAGTGAGGCAAATGCAACCGCAGGTTTCTCGCGGCAGGGCCTTTGCCCAGGAAGATATCAAAGACGAAATCCTCCATTGCCGGGTAGAGTTTCTCCTCGATTGTATGGCTGAGCCTGTGTATCTCATCGATGAAAAGCACGTCTCCGGCGTGAAGATTGGTCAGAATAGCCGCCAGGTCTCCCGCGCGTTCTATGGCGGGTCCCGAGCTGATCTTGATATCAACCCCCATCTCAGCGGCAATGATATAGGCAAGCGTAGTCTTTCCCAGACCGGGCGAACCATAGAGGATGACATGGTCTAGAGGCTCGCCTCGTTTTTGAGCAGCGAGAATTGCTATCTTTAGGTTGTTTTTGATTTTTTCTTGACCCACGAATTCGCCCAGACGCCTGGGACGAAGGTCAAGATCGATAGGACTATCTTCGCTTGCAGTCTTGCCCGAAATCAGCCGCATGGCTAACCCTCAGAAGGCGAAATATCACTCTGGGTTTCTAATTCGGGTTTGGCAGTCCCACCTTCCTCCAACATTCCTGCCAGCACCTTCTTTTCATCTTCAGAGTCCGAAGCGAGTACCCGGGATGGGATTAGCTTACCCAGAATGACATTCTCCTTGAGACCACGAAGCCCGTCCACCTTACCTTTGATAGCAGCGCCCACAAGTACACGGCCGGTTTCCTGGAAAGACGCGGCTGCCAGCCAGCTGTCCTTGCTTAAGCTAGCCCTGGTTATGCCGAGAAACGCAGCCTGAGCCGTTGCCGGTTCACCTCCTTCAGCCAACACCTTGGCATTCATGTCTTCATAATCGAACCGACCAACTAACTCCCCGGGCAGAAGCTTCGTGTCTCCTGAGGAAACAATTCTGACATTGCTCAACATCTGCCGGACGATGACGGCAATGTGTTTATCGTGTATGGTCACCCCCTGGGTGCGGTATACCTTCTGTATTTCGTCAATCAAATACTGCTGGACCGCGTCCTTTCCCATAATACGCAAGATATCATGTGGGTCGATAGGACCTCTGGTAAGCCGGTCCCCGGCTTTGACCTTGTCTCCGGACTGAACAAGTAGATATGTGCCGCGAGGGACGTTATACTCCCGCTCTTCTCTTTCCTCGTATCGGACAGACACACGGTCACGCTCAATAACGACTTTGCCAGCGACCCTGGCCGCTATGGCCCGAGACGCCTCTCCATCTGGAGACTTGGTTGCGCGCGATTTCTTGCCGGTCTTTTCCGACACAGAAAAGAGAACGTTGCCCAGATCCACCGATTGCCCCTCAGTTACGGCCAGCTTTGCTCCCGGCAGCATCGGGTACTCATCCAGATAGGATTCAGAGCTAATGACCTTGACCGTGCTCGTTCCATCGGTATGGGCCACCTCAATGTCACCATCAATTTCAGATATTATGGCGCTCCCGTCCGGTGTTCTGGCCTCGAAGAGCTCTTCAACGCGGGGCAGGCCCGTAGTAATATCAACGCCTACCACGCCTCCTGTATGGAAAGTCCGTAGAGTGAGTTGAGTACCCGGCTCACCGATACTCTGCGCAGCGATGACACCCACCGCGGTACCTGTCCTTACCTGCTGCTTCCTTCCCAGATCCCTTCCGTAGCAGTTCTGGCAGACACCGAATCGCGACCGACAGGTGAGAGGGGACCTCACGTGCAACCGGTCCACGCCGGCTGCAAGGATTTGTCTCACTTTTCCTTCGCTGATTTCCTCGTTCCTGTCAACAATGACTTCGTTCGTCTTCGGGTCAACCACTTTGCTTGCCGCTAAGTATCCTGTGATACGGTTTTCAAACGGGGGAAGCGACCCGTCCGTAGTTTCTCGTGCTATCCAGATCCCCTCAGTGGTACCACAATCCGCTTCGCTCACGATGACATCTTGAGCTATATCCACGAGCCGCCTGGTAAGATAACCACTGTCAGATGTTCTCAAAGCGGTGTCAGCCAGCCCTTTACGAGCACCATGTGTAGAAATGAAGTACTCCATGGGTGTCAGCCCGTCACGCAGGCTGGACTTAATCGGAAAATCTATTATCCTTCCCGAGGGGTCGGTCATTAACCCGCGCATCCCTGCCATCTGCCTGATCTGAGAGATATTACCCTTGGCGCCGGATGTAGCCATCATGTAGACACTGCCATAAGGGTCCAGTGAATGAGATATGTCGTCGGTGACCTTGTCGGTCGCCTCCATCCACACCTGGACCGTGCTTTCATACTTCTCATCCTCCGTGATCAAACCGCGGTTGAACTGATCCTCAATCTGGCCCACTTTCTCATCCGATTCCTTGAGAAGCCTGGCTTTGCCCGGAGGTTCCTCAACGTCATCCATGGCTATCGAGATGCCGGATTTCGTGGCATATTCGAATCCAATCTCTTTGAGTCTGTCTATGACTCCCGTAGCGCCTTCGTTACCTAATTTGCTAATGCAGTCCGAAACCAATGATCTTAAAGAACCCTTATCCACGGTCTTGTTATAGAAGCGTAGCTGGGGAGGCAAGGCATCGTTAAACATAATCCTGCCTACAGTGGTCGTTATCTTCCCACCATCGGGACTAAGCGAGGAGTCCCGCACCACGATCTCAGCACCAAGATCAATAATGCCAAGCTCGTAGGCCAGCCTAGCCTCGTCAAGAGTGCCGAAAGTCTTGCCTTCCCCCTTAGCTCCGGGCCTCGAGATCGTGAGATAATAGCAGCCCAGGACCATGTCCAGCGTGGGTGTCGTCACGGGCTCACCGGAACTCGGCAGCAACATATTAAAAGGACTAAGCATATACTCCCTGGCTTCCTTCACGGCGGCCCTCGACAATGGGACGTGAACGGCCATCTGGTCACCATCGAAATCGGCATTGAAGGCGGCACAAACTAAGGGGTGAAGCTGGAAGGCATCACCGTCGATCAGCACGGGTTCAAAGGCCTGGATGCTCAGACGATGTAACGTAGGAGCACGATTGAGCAACACGGGGCGTTCCTTGACCACCTCGTACAGCGCATCCCAAACCTCAGGGCTGCCTTTTTCCACCAGACGCCGGACACTCTTCAAGTTGTTGGCATATCCGTTCGCTATAAGCTTGTGCATAACCGAAGGCTTAAACAGCTCCAGAGCAACATAGCGCGGCAGGCCACACTGATGAAGCTTAAGCTTGGGACCCACAACGATAACCGAACGACCGCTATAGTCCACGCGCTTGCCTAGAAGGTTTTGCCGAAATCTCCCCTGCTTACCTTTGAGGATGTCGGACAGAGATTTCAAGGCATGTTTGTTGCCGGTGACCACTGCGCGTCCTCTTCTCCCATTGTCAATGAGGGCGTCGACAGCCTCCTGCAACATGCGCTTCTCATTCCGGATGATTATTTCCGGCGCACCCAACTTCATAAGCCGGCGAAGACGGTTGTTGCGATTGATAACCCTTCGATAGAGGTCATTGAGATCGCTGATAACAAAACGACCTCCATCCAACTGGACTATGGGGCGGAGTGCCGGAGGCAATACAGGCAACACCGTTACCACCATCCACTCGGGCTTATTCCCGCTAAGCTTGAAAGCCTCGACCAATTGCAGCCGCTGGCTGACCCTCTTTCGATATCCTCCCGAGGTACTGCGGATTTGCTCGCGAAGCTGCACGTGCAAAGCGTCAATGTCAATTTGCTTCAATACTTGCAGTACAGCCTCAGCACCCATGCCTGCCTCAAAAACCTCGCCATACTTTTCCTTGAGTCGTCTGTATCCCTCTTCGTTAAGCAGTTTCAGTGGCTGAAGGCCCTCCAATTCCGCAACGCTGAGCTTCAGATCCCCGGCCATCCTTTCCTTCTTTTCTACCGATTTGGCACGAAGCTGATTCACCTCCTGTATCTTGGGCTCTTCCTCCAGGTCTTTAGCCTCCACTTCCTCGACCTTCTTGTTCAGACGCTCCTCATGCTCGGCAACCTTACGGTTCGCTTCTTCTTCAATGCGGGCAAGCCTCTTCCTCTTGGCCTCCTCGTCGACTGAGATGACTATATACCGGGCAAAATAGATTACACTTTCCAGATCCCGCGGAGATAGATCCAACAGCAGACCCAGCCGGCTCGGCACGAGCTTAACAAACCAGATGTGGGTAACCGGCGCAGCCAGTTCTATGTGGCCTGTGCGTTCCCTGCGTACGCTAGAATGCGCCACCTCCACGCCACATTTGTCGCAGATGACTCCCTTATACCTGGCCTTCTTGTACTTCCCACAATGGCATTCAAAATCCTTGACCGGACCGAAAATCTTTTCGCAGAACAGGCCGTCTCTTTCCGGCTTCAGCGTGCGGTAGTTTATCGTCTCGGCCTTAGTCACCTCACCGTGAGACCAGCCCCTGATTTGTTCCGGTGAAGCTAGACTAATTCGAATACCGTTGATACCGTCAAATTGAGACATTTTCCCCCTCGCTGAGAAGTTCGACAGCAAAACCCAAACTTCGCAGCTCCATGAACAGCACCTTGGTGGATTCCGGAATTCCAAGTTGCTGAATATCTTCGCCTTTGACAAGCGACTCATAAGCTTTGGCCCGACCCATCACATCATCCGACTTTATCGTCAACATTTCCTGAAGCGTATGAGCGGCACCGTGTCCTTCCAATGCCCACACCTCCATCTCACCGAACCTCTGACCACCGAACTGGGCCTTCCCTCCCAATGGCTGCTGGGTGATGAGAGAATATGGACCGGTGGAGCGAGCGTGGACTTTATCACCAACGAGATGAATCAGCTTCATCATGTATACATTGCCCACCGTTACCGGCTTGTTGAACAGCTGACCTGTCCGTCCGTCGCGAAGTTCCATCTTGCCAAAAACGGGAGGATAGAGCTTCCGCTCTTTATAGACCTTCTCCACCAGCTCGTCTAGGTCTTTGTCATTGAGAGCCCTGATCTGATGGTCCTCACCTGCACCCAGTTCCTCAAGCCACAGACAGAGAGAAGCTCTCCTTGCCGCACCTGCATGACCGTCATCCATTACTTCGGCGGCATCAAAATCGTGGCGGGAGAGCCATTCTCCGATCTTTGCCATGTCGGTTCGGGCGTTTCCAGGGTTTTCAGGGCTGAAGTTAACAGCGCCCGCCCTCCAGGCTATCCAGGTCTTGGCTAAGGCATCCTCTATTGTAAGTGCGTCGGCTCCGTCAAAAATAGGATTGACAGCCTTAAAGCCCAGGGTCTGTGCTGCCCATCCCAAATGCGCTTCCATGACTTGTCCGATGTTCATTCGGGAAGGAACGCCCAGAGGATTAAGAATGATATCTACGGGCGTGCCATCCGGCAAGAAAGGCATGTCCTCTTCGGGTAATATGATGGAAATCACTCCCTTATTGCCATGCCTACCCGAGGCCTTGTCTCCTACCGACACCTTGCGTTTCTGGGCGACCCAAACCTGTATGAGCTTGTTCACTCCCGCCGGTAACTCATCATGGTTATCGCGAGAAAACACGGTCGTTCTAATAACCCTTCCCCACTCTCCTGACGGCATTCTGAGAGAGCTATCCTTTACCTCCCGCGTCTTTTCGCCGAAAATTGCACGCAGCAATTTCTCTTCCGCAGACGGTTCAGTCTCACCCTTCGGGGTAATCTTGCCAACCAAAATGTCATTGGGCCTCACTTCGGCTCCGATCCGCACAATACCTATCTCGTCAAGGTTGGACAAGGTCTCTTCGCCTACGTTAGGTATATCTCTGGTAATCTCTTCAGGTCCGAGTTTGGTGTCACGCTCTTCTATCTCATACTTCTCAATATGGACCGAAGTATAGGCGTCGTCCTTCACCAACCGCCTGCTGATAATAATGGCGTCCTCGAAGTTATATCCTTCCCAACTCATGAAGGCACAGGTGACATTCTGTCCCAGGGCGAGTGTGCCCTCGTCCAGAGAGAAACTACCAACTAAGGGCTGCCCTTTCTTGACCTTGTCACCTTTGCTGACAATAGGATGCTGGTTAATGCACGTCCCCTGATTGGTCCTAGCGAACTTCATCAGATTGAACACTTGCTCCCCGTCATTCTCGGTCTTGAGCACAATCTGTGAACTCGTCGCCGATTTGACCACCGCATCATCTGGAGCAAATATCACCTGCCCGCTATACTTGGCTACCTCTCTTTCCATGCCCGTAGCCACCAAAGGCAACTCGGGACGCAGTAACGGCACTGCCTGCCGCTGCATGTTGCAGCCCATCAAAGCCCGGTTAGCATCGTCATGCTCAAGAAACGGAATAAGACAGGCCGCAATGCTGAATAGCTGTTTCGGAGAAACGTCAATGAAGCTCACTTTGTCTATTGACTCTTTGTAATACCGATCGCCCTTCTTAACCTCAACTTTGTCATAGATAAACTCATTTCTTGCGTTAAGAGGAGCGTTGGCCTGGGCAATGGCGTACTGACCCTCCTCGTCGGCAGACATATAAACCATCTGGCTGGAAACAAAAGGTGCCACCTTGATGTTTCGAGTTGATAGAGAAGACAGCGTCTGGGCAACCTTTTTCGTAACCGCGGTGCCGGCCTTGGCCACAATCTTGCCCTTGCTCTTTACATCCTCTCCAATTGTTCTTCCCGCCAACTCTCCGACCGTGTTTCGAACGTCCCGGACAACCTTGAGATAGGGCGTCTCTATGAAACCGTATTCGTTGACAGTGGCATAGGTGGCTAGAGAACCGATAAGGCCGATGTTAGGACCTTCAGGCGTCTCTATGGGACAGATCCTGCCGTAATGTGAATGGTGCACATCACGTACTTCAAATCCGGCCTGTTTCCTGGACAGGCCGCCGGGGCCCATGGCGGAGAGACGACGTTTATGAGTTAGCTCAGCAAGCGGGTTAGTCTGGTCCATGAATTGAGATAGCTGCGACCGACCGAAGAACTCCCTGATGGCCACTGCTACCGGCCGTATGTTGATCAGAGCAGCCGGAGTTGCCGCCTCGGGGCCGAGAATGCTCATCCGCTCTTTGATAGCCCTTTCCAGCCTTAGTAGCCCGATGCGGAATTGCTTCTGTATTAGGAAACCGACCGCCTGAGCCCTGCGATTGCCCAGATGGTCGATGTCATCGGGCGCCTCACGCCCGAGATTGACCAGAATAACGCGGCGAACTATCTGCACCAGGTCTTCAGGAGTCAAGCCGGTACAATTCGCAGCGATGTTGAGGCCCAGCTTCTTATTGAGCTTGTAGCGGCCGACTTTGCCCAGACTATAGCGACGAGGGTTAAACAGAAAGTTATTCAGCAGGGCCTGGGCACTGCTCAGGCTCGGCGCTTCACCGGAAGACAATTTCCTGTAAATATCGAACAGGGCATCAGATTTGCTCTTGATCATGGGATCACGCTCTATTGTGGAGCGAAGGAAAGCGTGCTCAGGCGCATCGTCCACATCTTGAAACAGAGAACGCAGCGTCTCATCACCCTCAAAGCCTATGGCACGCAATAAAGTAGTGACCGGAATCTTCCGCTTGCCGCTTACCTTGACCGAGATCACGTCCCGATTCGAAGTATCAAAATCGAGCCACGCCCCGTGTTCGGCAACGAGCTTGGCAACGCAAAGTTCGCGTCCACTTGAAGGGTCTCTCTCTAGCGTAAAATAGACGCCAGGAAACCGGGTTAGTTGATTCACCACCACCCGTTCCACCCCGGAAATAATGAATGTACCGGCACCCGTCATCAGCGGGAAATCACTGAAGTACAGCTCCTGCTGCTTGATTTCCCCCGTTTCCTTGACCACCAACTGTGCGGTAACGTGAATAGGAGATGAGTAGGTGAGCCCGCGTTCGAGGCACTCGGCGATGGAATGCTGAGGCTCCCGAAACTCGTAGTCAACGAAATGCAACTCGAGTCTGGTTCCGGTATAGTCCTGAATTGGCGAGATCTCCCCGAGCAGTTCGCGCAGGCCTTCTTCCTGGAACCAGCGAAAGGAGTCACGTTGAACTTGGATAAGATCGGGGATCTCCAGAGTCTCAGGCAACTTGGCGAATGACTTCAGCGACCTATGATCAAGCATAACAGAAACGCCCCCTGATTCTTCAAAATTGGTTATTGAAGATTATCACTAGAGAAACTTAAGGCGACAGGAGTGAAAGAAAAGAGGTACATACCGTAAACCCTGCATTTTAACATCACGCTGTATTTTTGTCAAGTCCCCCTGCTACCAGCTATATCGCCAATCCTCCCCGACAATTCCGTAAGTCTTTCTTGGTTGTGTGCCACGCACCAGGCTGGCAAAGCAGAACAGCACTTTGTATTCAGTTCCGTTCCCGATATTCGTCGCACAGACCGGGCTCTGTCCGGGCTTCATTACGGATAGCAGATCTGCAATCGAGATATCAAGAGATTTTCTGAACTAAGAGACCTGAAGCCCAAGCCCAGCCGCCAGCACCTCCCTGTGTAAGTCACTGTCGCCAGCCGCATATTCCGCCGCCTTGACACGCCGGTAATACAAACCAATATCGTCATCCATAGTATACCCGATAGCGCCGTGAACAGCAATAGCATCAATACAGATTCGCTGATACGCTTGATTCGCCTTGGCCTTGGCTGCAGAGATCTGCCAGGGCGACGGCGAACCAACACTAATTGCCCATGCGGCCTGATAGAGCAAATACTGAACTGCCTCTAGATCGATCACCATATCTGTCAGCTTATGCTGTATTGCCTGAAAAGAGCCGATCGGACGCTCAAACTGAATGCGCTCCTTGGCATAGCTGTTGGTCGTATCCAAGACGGCCTGACACGCTCCGCACATCTCAGCACATTTGAGCACGGCGGCCCGCTGCAGCACGAACTCAGCTATATTCCAGCCACGCCCCACCTTGTCCAGAACACTATCGCTCGGTACTTGTACGCTATCAAAGCTAACCTCAAACTGTCTGTCACCGCCAATGGTCGGAAGGGGTTCGATTCTGATATTTGGGTCCCGGGCATTCACTATAAGCACCGTAATTGCATCTTCCGGGCTCGTGCTTTCTCCGGTCCTGCCCACTACCAGAATATGATCGGCGATATGGGCATCGGCGACGAATAGCTTATGCCCCCGCAGAATGTAATCTCCCCCTTCGCGTGCTGCACGGAGGCTCACGTCGGTAGCTTTATATCTGCCCGATGTCTCCGTCAGAGCAAACGTCCAAATAGCGTGGCCACTAGATATCTGCGGTAGATATTCCCTTTTCTGGTCGTCATTTCCAAATTCCAGCAGAGGGAGAGCGCAGAGAGCGACAGTCGAAAAGAAGGGGCCGGGCAGGATATTTCTTCCCATCTCCTCCATCAGTATGGCCAGGTCCATGAAACTGGCGCCCATGCCGCCGTATTCGTCCGGAAGGACGAGCCCTATCCAGCCCAGTCTCGCCATGTCGTGCCACACCTGCGGGTCGTAGCCTTTCTCGTCCCTATCAATCTCCCTGACCTTCGCCTTAGGACATTCCCTGGCCAGAAAATCCCTGGCTGAGGCCCGCAGCATGTCCTGTTCCTCTGCAAAACCGAAGTCCATCTTAACCTCTGATAAACCTACCTCATTCTGAACATAACGCAGAGGCCGGATTCTGCCCTACTCGCGCCGCCATCACGTCATTCGAACTCATCGGGCCTCAATATGATTTGGGCAATCCCAGCCTGAATTGACCGATTATGCTCTTTTCCACTTCAGCGGTGCCCGCTGCAATAGCCTGCCCGGGAAAACCCAGATATGCACCCTGTATGGCGCCGTCGAGCTTGGCCCATTCAGAATCCGGGTCGGCTTGAGAATATGCTCCCAGAATCTCCGTCCCCACTATTGCCACCCGTTTCATTACGTCGTCACTCATTACCTTGTTTCTAGAAGACTCATAGGTAGGAATTTGCCCCAGGCTTATTCGCCAGGCAAGCTGGAAGGCAAACATCTTCAGTACCTCCAGGTCGACGGCCAGATCCGCAAGCTTGGCACGCACCACAGCATTTTGGGACAGTGGCTGCCCTTCGTATCGGGTCTGTCCCGCGTACCTGGCGAGGTCTTCGACGATCCTCCGGCAAGCGCCATACGTGGTCGGGGCGAGGCTGCGCCGCTCAAAAGCCAGCGACTGCATAAGATAGTACCAGCCTTTGTTCTCCTCTCCCACCAGATTGGAGGCTGGGATTCTCACATTATCGAAAAACACCTCATTAAAATGGTGCCTGCCATAGTAGTTTAGAATGGGGTTGACCGTGACACCCGGACTCTTCATGTCCACAATGAAGATACTGATTCCCTGGTGCTTCTTGGCAGTATTGAAGGCAGTCCTGGCGGCCAGCCAGCACCATCTTGCCCGGTGCGCCGCGCTGGTCCATACCTTCTGTCCGTTGATAATGTAGTCGTCTGCCTCCCTATCCGCCCGCGTACGAATATTGGCAAAGTCCGAGCCCGCATTCGGTTCACTGTAGCAGGTACACCAGACGCCATCCTTTTCGCCCGAGGCGATCGATGGCAAATATCGTTCTTTCTGTTGCTCAGTGCCGAACATCATCAAGCAGGGCCCTACCCACTGTGTTCCGCTGATGCCCATCCAGGCCCCCGGTATGCCCCAGTAGGCTATCTCCATTTCGTACACCGTTTGCTCAAATAAAGAGGCGTTACGACCGCCGTATCTCTCGGGCCAGCTCATCACCAACCAGCCCTTTTGTGCCAGTTTCCTGGACACGGACATCTCGAACTCAAAATCCCTGAACTCGCCGTCGATGAGGGTGTTCCGCACCAGATCTGCAGGCAACTCGGCTTCGGCAAACTTCCGGATCTCTTCCTTCAGGGCCAATTCCTTTTCGCCAAGTCTAAAATCCATTGTTGCCTTCCCCAAGATTGACGGCCGAAAGTCTAGCCTTCAAGCGACGGTCGTGGTGAGTACCGAAGAGCTCGCAATAACGGCCGCTGAAGCAAATGCCCTCACACGGGCGGGCCAAGCCCTCATCTTCAAAACATACGACCACGAATCGAGTCCCTCTGATAGTCCGAAACGACCCATCATTTCGGTTGAGGGCGGTCAGCACGTGGTAGGCCTCCGACTACAGGCGCCTACATATACATTCCCGAAGAGACGTTCAGCACCTGTCCCGTTATGAAAGCGGCATCGTCTGAAGCCAGGAACAGAACAGGCTTAGCTGCGTCCTCGGGCGTCATCGGCTTGACCTGAAAGAGAATCATATCTCTCACTTTTTTCGGTATACCCACCGCTTCTCCGGCCACCTCTTCCTGCTGCGTCTCTTTCTCTCTGGTCAATCGCGTATCTACAAAGCCATAAGCGACGACGTTGCAGGTGACACCAAACCGTCCCCATTCCCTGGCTACGGTTTTGGTCAGGCCGATAAGACCTGATTTGGCGGCAGAGTAGTTGATCTGTCCGATGTTTCCCATCAACCCTGCCACGGAGGCAACATTGACTATTCTGCCGGTGTGTTCCGTCTTCATCATGTATTTTGAAGCGGCCCTGATGCAGTTAAAGGTCCCCTTGAGACTGATGTCAACACAGGTGTCCCACTGGGCATCGGTCATCTTGTGTATCAGCGCGTCTCTGGTGAGCCCGGCATTATTGACTAGAACGTTTATTCCGCCAAATCTCTCGGCTGCCCTGTCCATGACTTTCTGGCACTCTTCAAGCTTTCTCACATCCCCGGCAATACCGTCTGCCTTTCCTCCTGCTGTTCTGATTTCCTTGACTACTTCCATGAGCGGCGCTTCATCAATATCAGTTATGAAAACGGCCGCACCTTCTCTGGCAAACAATACGGCATCGGCCCTACCTATTCCTCGCCCTGCTCCTGTGATGACGGCCACCTTACCGTCCAATTTTCCCATTTTCTTACCTCCTTGAATTCTATTCTGCTGCCGACACGGGAGTGAGCCACCCGTGCCAGATATCTCTCTAGGCAACTACCAGGAGCAATCCTTGGGCTTATTTTCGACCGCGCGTCGGTAAGGCAACAAGGGCTGAACCGGGTGTGGTCCGTTCTCCCTTTCCGTTCTCGACCGCAATCTCACACTCAACAAGGTGCTCGCTATCCTGCTCGTATTTCCTGGTCACTTTACCTTTGCACCACCAGGTCTCGCCATCCTGGGGCTCTTCCATCGTCTTCATCTTTCGCGGATAGTCCATACCCCGATACTGGCAGGATAGCTTCTTGAGTCTTCCCTGCTCTCCAATCCAATCGGTCATCAATTGCCCCAACCAGGCACGCTTAAGCGCCCCATGAACAATGGGAGCGCCGACGCCCATCGACCTAGCGAAATCGTTGTCATAATGCAAAGGGTTGAAGTCTCCCGATGCCCCGGCCCACTGCACCAGCATGCGAGTCGTGGCGATCTTGACCAGTGGTGTTATTTCGGTTCCCGCTTCGACATCCTCATAATAAACTTGCTTGGCCATCTTTCTTTTCTCCAGAAACAAATAAATCAAAACAGGATAAACGTCGACCGGCTGTTGAGCGCTAAGTTGCCTTTCTTGTTGACGAAGGTGGTCTCCACCGTGGTAAACATGGTCTTGCCCAGCCTGGTTTCGCGCTCGGTCATGTCAGCAATCTTGGTGGTGGCAATCAATACGTCACCTGCGCCGATGGGTTCAATGAACTCAAATTCAATACCACCATCGAGGAGTCTGGAAGGCGCTCCGGCCTTTGCCAGAGAACCGAGGAGCCTCGCCGAAAGACGTTCCTCCTTGGCCGGCCAACCGGTGAAGCCAGGCGGAGCCAGCAATCGTCCGTATTTAGTCTTGCTGGCATAGTCCGGATCGTTGAACAAAGGGTTAGGGTCGCCTATGGCCTCTGCATATCTCTGTATGGCTCCTTCTTCGACCTTGAAAACGATGGTGTCCAGGGTCACGCCTATCAATTTGCGCAGTTGATCAGTAATCAGACTACCGTTAGTCATATCCAGCCTCTCAGATTCACCTTATTCTACAATCCGACGATAGCAATACTCACGATGTTCATGGGCGGAAAGCCGCCTAGATTGTGCGTTAGCCCCAGCTTGGGATTCTTGATCTGCCTTTCCGGCAACTGCGCCTTGCCCTGCAATTGTTTGTACATCTCGTACAACATCCTGAGACCTGAGGCTCCTATAGGATGGCCGAAGCACTTCAGGCCGCCATCGGGCTGAATAGGCTGTGCGCCATCATGGTTGAATCGCCCTGACTCGATGTCCTCCTTGACTTTTCCCCGGGGACTGAACTGCAGGTCTTCCATGGTCACTGCCTCGGTTATAGAGAAGCAGTCATGAACCTCGGCCATGCTTATCTCTTCACGCGGATTCTTTACGCCTGCCTCCTTATAGGCTTGGATGCCGCCGCGATAGGTGGTTTCAACATGGGCCCCGTCCCATTTCGTGTACATCAGTTCCTCGCCCGAACTCAGAGCAATCTGGAGCGCCTTAACGCGTACGGGGTCTTTTCGGAATTTCTTGGCCATATCCGCCCTGGTTACGATCGCGGCCGCCGAACCATCGCTGACTCCGCAGCAATCAAATAGACCCAGCGGCCACGCGATGATAGGCGCCATCACAATTTGCTCCTCGGTGACTTCGCGGCGCAAATGCGCCTTCGGGTTCCGTGCCCCGTTATAGTGGCTCTTGACCGACACCTTAGCCAGCATTCGCTTGCCTTCCTCAGGGTTGAGACCATACACGGAGAAGTACCTGGTGGCCATCATGGCAAACGCCCCGGGGGCGGTCAATCTGGGATTTATCAACGCGCTCTTTGTCCCCAGGAGGTTGGCGCCACCGGGAAGCCCGCCGTATCCCGTATCCTTGAGCTTTTCCACACCCAGAGCCAGGGCAATGTCATATGCTCCCGACGCTACACCGTAGCAGGCGCCCCTGAAGGCTTCCGTGCCGGTAGCACAGAAATTCTCCGTCCTCGTGACGGGAATAAAGGGGAGCTTCAATGTCAAAGACAGAGGCGTGGCGCCTTTTCCCACACTTTGTTCCTCAAAATGTACACCGAACCAGGCCGCATTAATATCCTTCTTTTCTATGCCGGCATCTTCGATGCATTCCTTGAACGCGTCCACTATAAGGTCCTCGCCGCTCTTGTTCCACAACTCCCCGAATTTCGTGCAACCCATGCCTATGATAGCAACCTTGTCCTTAATACCTTCTGCCATGTTTTGGTCCCTCCCTAAATTTACTGTGGCTTACCGCAGTTAGGCACGTATCGGTGTTGCCTTCCATGAATAACCATGAACTCCACTTGACTCATCAACGTAGCGACTGCGAAAGGTCATCTCTACCGGCATGCCCACTTTGACAGAATCCAGGTCGCAGTCCGTGAAATCAAACCAGTATCTGCCGCCACCTTCAAAATCCACCAGGCCGTACACCAGAGGCGGGTCAATGCTGGCAGCCAAATTGTCACCGGTGTAAGTGAATATCGCCGCTCTCTTGTCCGAGAAGCGGTAGTCTTCCATCTGGTCAATGGCCCCGCAATCAGGATTTACGCATACTCTCTGGTACGGATACTGGGGCGTACCACATTTCTTGCACTTCGAGCCAACAAGAGATAGGACCTCTTTCCGCTCTCTGAACAAAGCCGACATCGGCGTGCGGACGCGCAGTTCGCCCCGCATGCCCAGGTCCATCGGCGCCAGATTCCGGAAGGCAAGATATTTCTCATAGCTTGCAAGGTCTTTCTTGGCGGCCAAGTGTTTCTTCACCGCCCGTTTACCGGCTGCACCCTTTATTCTGTCGGTAACCCGGAAGAATAGCGCGTCGCCGCCGTTGCCAAAGCTGGTAACGAGTATCCTGTCGCCGGGCTTCGCGTCTTCCAGTGCCGCCACCAGCATCATCAGAGGTGAAGCCGAACCCGTATCGCCGACCGTACTGAGCAACGTATCCTGAAGCTGGCCGGGGTCAGCACCCAGTTGCTTGGCCACAGCTCCGTGCTCCCGGGCATAAATGCCCGGATAAGCTATCTTGGCAAACTCTTTGATATTCAAGTTGTACTTCTTCAACAGTCCGGAAATCACCTCCTGAATAAAAGGACCATAACCGGAATCGCGGATAAATCTATCTTCCCAGGCATGCTCGAATTTCTCCCCGCTTGCCCTCCACCGGTCCGGGAAATCGTACGACACAGAATAGGCACCCTCAAAAGTGGCAATCACATCATCGCTGCCGACAAGAAGCGACGCGGCAGCATCGCCGTAGAGAGACTCCTGGGAACTGCCCGGCCTGCTCAAGCGGCAATCGGATGCGCAAACGAGGATATTGCCCGCCCCTTCTCCCTTCACGGTGTCAAGGGCGGAAAGCAGGGCCGTGGTTCCTGACTTGGCAGAACCTATGAAATCGGCGGTCCTGATGTGCGCTGATAAATCGAGGGCAGTAGCTATCAGAGCCGAATTTTGCCTTACCATATAAGGCTGACTGGTGGTAGCAAGATATAATCCGTCAACTGCCTCCCGCCTTAAGCCGTTTATGCAGTCAATCCCCGCCGCCACTGCCATAGTGAGAGAATCCTCATCATAGTTAGCGACTGCGCTTTCGCCGGGCGCCGGGAAGGTGCCCAGAAACCCGACAGCGCCGAAGATAGTGCTGTGATTCATTCGATACCGGGGGATGTAAGCTCCGTAAGATTTTATGCCGACCATTGACTAACCTCCTGACCCGAGCTTTTTGGAACAAGAGACTATGGCACAAACGACCCTACGATGTCAATCACTGACACCGCCGGAAAGAAGCTGATAATCACGATCTCTTGCGACTGACGGTCAACCACTTGCCCAAACTCCGCCGTCTGAATGACGAACTCGCAGACGCGGACGCAGACGGCTCCCTAAACTTGACGCCTCATTTGCGGCGTTGTACCATCAACCTGACAGCGATCAGCTGAAACTGACTCACCTTCGGACTGCACTGGGATAACGACTTTACCTGGGACATATGTTGAACATCGGCAGCGTGATTGAGGACAACCTCAAGAGGTTCGGTGAATACGAAGCCCTCTACTTCGAAGAAAGATGGTACACAAATGTCGAGATAAACCGCAGCGCCAACCTGCTCGGGACCGCGCTTAAAGGCCTCGGCATCGATAAGGGAGACCGAGTTGCAGTACAGATGCCCAACAGTCCGGCCGTGCTTTCGGCCTTTCCTGCGATATACAAGATAGGTGCTGTCGTCGTTCCACTCAATCCCCTGCTGCGGCCCGATGAATCCGCCTACATTTACCGTGATTCCGGTGCCAAAGCCGTACTCACCAGCCCCGACTTCGTTGGCCGAGTGCTGGAAGCACAGAAGCAAACTCCGACCCTGCAGAACGTCATTCTCACGGACAGCAATGATGTTCCCGGAACCATTCCCTATTGTGACATTATGTCAAGCACATGCGATGAACTGCCAATTGTCGAGACCGACAGCGAGGACTTGGCCGCTTTAGTGTACACCGCCGGAACCACGGGGCCACCCAAGGGTGTGATGCACACACATTACTCGCTTTATATCAATGCCCTGTTTTTCTACGAATATATCCTGGTGCACAGGCCGACGACTGTGCAGTTAAATAGCTGCACGCTTAATCCCAAGACTCTGCAATTCAATGAGCTAAACCAGCAGGTATCGGGTGTAAGTCGAGCGATGGTCAGCCTGGGAGTGTTGCCTTTATCGCACTCCTATGGCATCGCCTTCACGAACACCAGCAACTTTATAGGTGGAAAGACAATCTTGCTGCGGTGGTGGAATGTTGAAGAGGCACTGAAAGCCATCCAGACGTTCCGGGTCACTCAGATGGCGGCTGTGCCTACCATGTACATCCAGATGCTGGACTTCCCTGACCTCGATAGATACGATCTGAGCTCGCTTGACGATTGTCAGTGCGGGGCTGCGGCGCTGCCCGTAGAGGTCGCCTTAAGATGGAAAGAAAAAGTAGGCGTCGATATCCGGGAGGGGTGGGGTCTGACCGAGTCCGGAGCTACCACCACGGGCCAGCCGGGTGACTTGCTCCCCAGATATGGTTCCATCGGCAAGTGCTTGCTGAAGTGCAACAGCATGAAGGTCTTCGATGAGAAGTGCCGGGAGCTTCCACCGGGCGAGCAAGGTGAGATAGCAGTGAAGGGCCCTACGGTCATGAAAGGTTATTGGAACCTGCCCGAGGAAACAGCCAGAGCCGTCAAAGATGGCTGGCTCTATACAGGCGATATAGGCTATGTTGACGAAGATGGCTATTTCTACATCACTGCCCGAAAGAAGGACATTATCATCAGAGGTGGGGAAAACGTATCGCCGGCGGAAGTCGAGGAGGTCCTGCTCAGGCACCCGGCAGTCGCAGAGGCAGGAGTCGTAGGCATTCCGGATGCCACATACGGAGAAGAAATAAAGGCGTTCGTCGTCCTGAGGGCAGGCAAGTGGGTAAGCGAAGAGGAACTAATCGCCTTCTGCAAAGACTGCCTGCCTACTTTCAAGTTACCCAAAAAGGTGCAGTTTACGGTATCTTTGCCCAGGAACCTTCTGGGCAAGGTATTGAGAGCTGAATTACGCAAGCTCGGCTAGCTTGGGCTAGTGTGACGAGCTATCGAAAGGAGGGCTATGCCATTGCCTGAACTGAGATTCGACAGGACAAAATGCTCCAGCTGCAAAGCGGTCAGCTGCCTCGCCAAGTGCCAGTACATGGACTTTAAGGACAAGGCCAAGGCGAAAAAGGAATGGCAGAAGGTAATCAACGGGGAGGACTCTTCCGTCCTCACCTCCTGCACCACGTGCTATGCCTGCGAAGAATACTGCCCGTCCGGCAACCATCCGTTCTACTGGATAGTCGAGCAGCAGGAGAAGAAAGGGATATTGCCGGCGCCCAGACCGACGGTCACGATGTGGGTCAACCAGTGCCAGCCCATAGGCAGATTCACGGTGGGCAAGATTGGGGAAAGGGCGTTGTCGTATTGCTTCTTGCCCCACTTCAATACACTGGTTAAGGGTAAGCTGTTCGATGATATTCGCCGGTCCATGGTCTACGGGCAGGAGTTCTTCTGCAACGCGGTCTACCTGCATTATGCGAAAGCATCGGTGATAAAGGACAGGCTGCCGGGGACGATAGAGAACATCAAGAAGCAGGGAATTAAGGAGCTTGTCTGTCTCCATGACGAATGTTACGGGACATTCACCTCGCTAGCACCTGCCTACGGGATAGAGGTGCCCTTCAAACCCATTCATTACTACGAGTACCTGTACGACAGACTGAATGAACTCAGAGACCGCATAAAGCCGCTAAATGTCAAGGCCGCCTACCAGAGAAACTGCTCGGCGCGGCTCAGTCCCCAGACGGACCACTATGTGGACGATATATTCGGGCTGCTGGGGGTGGAGCGAGTCAAGCGGCAATATGACAGGGAGAGTGCTTTATGCTGCGCCGAGTCAATCAGGATGGCAAAGGGGCCGGCGCTGGCCGATGACGTCCAGAAGCGCAACATAGAAGATATGGTTGAGTCCGGGGCGGAGTACTGCGTGTTTAATTGCCCGGCCTGCTGGGACTCGCTGGCCCACAAGGTAGTCAAGCGGGGCATAAAGCCGGTACACGTAATCGACCTGTGCAAGCTCGCCATCGGCGAGGAACAAAGTTTGAGGCTGCCTGAGCCGGTAGCGGAGGTATAGATTATGATGACCGTAAGTGCTTTGTACGATTCGCTGGTCAAGATAGTCGGCAAAGACTTCGTCTCGAACCGGAAAGAGGAGCGCTATTTCTATG
>Ga0172362_10000546_pt1 | contig 31072 bp, 26 predicted proteins | sample LakKivs1_kivu2a2_FD_114534 | JGI IMG/M metagenome (GOLD analysis project Ga0172362, IMG submission 114534) | Sediment microbial communities from Lake Kivu, Rwanda - Sediment s1_kivu2a2 | ecosystem: Environmental > Aquatic > Freshwater > Lake > Sediment | place: Rwanda: Western Province, Lake... | reverse complement strand
TCCGGTGATCTCCCCGGAAAAAGAGCCTCCTTTAAATTCCGAGTTCCGCTACCCAGGGGATCCCCCGCACTGGGTGCGCCTGAGGCAGGCTCCCCCTGAAGGCGCCAAGCTCATGGCCCAAGGGATAGAGGTGGCAGGGATTTCCTTTGAGGGGACTAAGGAAAATGCCTTTCTTTTTGCCTTTGGAAGAGACAGGTCTTTAAAGCTCAAGCGCGACCCCCTGAATCCCTACGATCAGAACGCCGTGGAAGTGTTAGGCCACTGGTCCGACGCTCAAGGGAAGGAGCGCTCTGGCCTTTTAGGCTATGTCCCTAAAGAGCTGGCCTCCCGCCTGGCGAAAGAAGCTCCTAAGGAACAACTTTCTGCCACTTTGGAGACAGTGATCCTTCCCCGGGGAAAGAAATCTCCGGGGATCAGGTTCTCGGTGTGGACTTCTTCCTGTTGATCGATTTCCTTCTCAGAAAAGCTAAAATGGCCATTTTAAAGGCCAAGAGCGCTATAATTTGTCGCTGGAAAAGCCAACCACCAGTAGGGGAGAAATTCTCCCCTTTTTTCTTTAATTCTTCACGCTTAAAGGAATTAATAGGCAAGGTCTATACTAAGGGCTACTTGAACAGGATTTTATAAAGGCTCAGGCTGTCTTTTCTGAAAAGAACTATAACAAAGAAGCTCTAAGAACCTATAAAAATGCCCTCAAATAGCCCCGTAGAAGCGCAGGGTAAATGACAAGGGAAGAGAAGGAAACTATCCCCCTTTTAAACGCTCATCAAAGAGGCTAAAATTACTATGGGACTGAAGAGGATTCAGGCGTTGCTCCTCAAAGCCTCCACCCCCTCTAATTTCCCCACCTTAGCACACCTAAGCAGCGCCTAAAAAACCGGGGTGCCTTCCTGGAAAGGGAGAGGGAGAAAAAGCGGGTCTAACTGCGCCCCCCAGGGGGGAATTAAATTTCTGAAGTGCATAAGAGAAGGAGCGTGGCAGCAGTGAAGTGCGCGTGACCGCGAATAATAGATAGGGGGGTATCACCTTTTATGCCGATTGGCGAAAGAGGGTTTTTTGGTGTCTCCACTAAGGCCATGAAGATAAGATTTAAGGAGTTGAATCTAAGATGATCTGGGTTATTATTTGGGTGATATGTGGATTTATAGGAGGGGCCATTGCCGATTCCAAGGGAGAGGGGTGTGCCGGTTTCATCCTTGGTCTTCTCTTTGGCCCCATCGGAATTATAATAGCTCTTTTACTTCCTTCTAATCCCAAGGCGATGGGAATGAAGCAATGCCCTTATTGTAAGGAGTGGATAAATTCCCAAGCGATTAAATGCCCCAAATGTCAGAGCGATCTCAGGCCTAAATGTCCCTATTGCAATACTCCTGTAAATAAAGAAAATAAATTTTGCCCTTCTTGCGGGCATGAACTTCCCCCCTTAAAATAGACTACAAGATTAGGAGTCTGTAGTTCTAAAGGGGTATCCAAAATATAAGAAGTGGCTCTATGTGCGTTTGTTTAACGAAATCCGAACCTTTTTTGAACGGAACTGACGGCGCGCTTCGCGCGCCAAACTGAACGCCGCCCCGGAAAGCGAGGGCGACCAAAAATTCCTTCCCCCCAACCCCCTTCCTTTTTGCCCGCCCGAGTGCAGGATCCAAAACTTTTGGGCCTCATTAGAGAGGAGGTAATTCGGGCGATTGAGGAAAAGTTGAAAGAGGAAAAAAACCAAAAGTAGGGGAGAAGGGAATGACAACCGATTGGAAGAATAAGCTCTACTTCGGCGATAACCTGAAGATAATGCGTGAGCGCATTCCAGCTGAGAGCATAGACCTGATTTACCTGGACCCGCCGTTTAATTCCAATGCTACCTACAATGTCCTGTTTCAAGAGAAAAGCGGGGAGAAGTCCGCCGCCCAGATTACTGCTTTTAAGAAAGCGGAGCGAAAAAGAAAAGGCGATAAGCCGGAGCAGATGAAGTTAGAGTGAGTAGAACATTCCGGGGCCTTCTGGTAATTTTCCCTACGCCTTGACTGGAAAATTATCTGAATAGCTTTCCCAGGAGCCTTCCGGTTGCCCTTCCTGCCAGGCGCCGGACAATCCGCTTCCCTGCTTTTCCCTTTGATATCTCCTGGATATCTCCTAAGATCCGGGCCGTCTTATAGTGGGTACTTCTCGTTTGGCTAAAAGAGCTCTTTTTCGTCTTCCTTACCTCCTTTGCCCCCATACTGGAAACTTCAAGAAAAATGACCAATTTTTTAATTAATTTTGCTACCATCTTTTGGCAAAAACTTATATAATCTGGGTGGCTCCTTCGGGAGACTATTTTGTGCGGCCTTTGGCTTTAAGGCGGGCAAAGTAACCAGGAAAATTCTTTGTAAAGTAGATCAATTACGTGGGCCGTTAGCTCAGATGGTAGAGCATCTGCCTTTTAAGCAGAGGGTCGCAGGTTCGAGTCCTGCACGGCTCACCAGGCTTCGGTTTATCGAGACATTTTTTTCTTTACTTCTTTTGAACTGGCCTTGACTAAGTCCTTGTCTTGTTTTACTTCTATTTAAAAATGCGTGCCTGGGTACTTCATTCTCAAGGAACACCGTTAGAAGAAAAAGTCCACCTTGAAAGCTGGCCTGAACCGGTTCCTTCCGCAGATGAGCTTCTGGTCAGAGTAAAAGCGTGCGCTTTATGCCGAACTGACCTGCACATTGTGGAAGGGGATATCCCTGCCCATAAGCTTCCCGTTATTTTGGGCCATCAGGTTGTCGGTGTCGTGGAAAAGGTGAGGGGAAAAGTGAAACAGTTTAAAGTGGGGGATCGGGTGGGAATACCCTGGTTGAATTCCGTGGACGAGAGCTGCCCCTTTTGTCGCAAGGGTCAGGAGAATCTCTGCCAGAATATTAAGTTCACCGGATATGATGTGGACGGTGGCTTCGCTGAGTACACCCTGATCAAGGAGGGCTTTGCCTACCGATTGCCAGAAAATTTAAGCGACCTGGAATTGGCGCCTCTTCTCTGTGGAGGCGTAATCGGCTATCGCTCTTTCCGGCTAAGCGAAATCTCACCCGGAGAGAACCTGGGACTTTACGGCTTTGGCTCCTCCGCTCATATTATCTTGCAGCTGGCTTTAAAAAAAGGAATCACGGTTTTTGCTCGATCCCGGGGAAAAGAAAGGTTAAACCTGGCTATCGAGCTCGGCGCAGTCTGGGCTGGCAACTACCAGACTTCCATCCCTGAAAAGTTGCAGGCGGTAATTATCTTTGCCCCCTCAGGCGATCTTGTCCCCCTGGCTTTAAAGGATGTGGACAAAGGAGGGAGGGTGATTTTGGCAGGAATTCACATGACCCCTATACCTACCTTTGATTACAGTTTGATTTATGAGGAACGCCTGGTAAAATCGGTTGCCAATTCCACACGACAAGACGTGAAAGACTTCCTCGAGGAAGCTTCCCGCTTGAAAGTACTTCCGGAAATAACCGTTTTTCCCTTCGAGGAGCTCCTCCAGGCCATGAAAGATCTCAAGGAAGGAAAAATCGCTGGGACGGCGGTTCTATCAGTAGAGAAATGAAACCTGTATTAAAAAATCAAAGCTAAAGGAGGTCCTTTATGCCTCAGTTAATCGTTCACGGTGGAGCAGGAGCCATCAAAAATGAGGTCGAGCACAGGAAAGGGATAAGGGAGGTTCTTGATCATGGCTGGGGTGAGTTAACGAAAAAAGGCGCTCTGGAGGCAGTGGTTGCTGCAGTTTCCTGCATGGAGGATAACCCCGTCTTCAACTGCGGGACCGGCTCCTCCCTAAATATAGAGGGAGAGGTGGAAATGGACGCCTCTTTAATGCTCTCGGACGGGAGCTTTGGGGGCGTGGCCAGCGTGAAAAACGTTCAACACCCCATTCTTCTTGCCCGAAAGGTAATGGAGGAAACCGACCACCTCCTTTTAGCGGGAAGCGGTGCGGAGAAGTTTGCCCGCGAGCTGGGATTTCCATTTTATGACCCCAGGACCAGCCAGCGAGAAAAGTTGCTTGAGGAGATGAAGAAAACTGGAAACTTCCCTTATCTTCCCAGGCTTGCGCGCGGTTTTCAGAAGAAAACCCCTTTTTCAAAAAGTGGGGTGGGAACTGTGGGCGCTGTAGCTCGGGAGGATTCCGGCTTGATCGCGGTAGCCACCTCTACCGGGGGGATCATGGGAAAGATGGCCGGTAGAGTAGGGGATTCCTGCGTGCTCGGGGCTGGAACCTACGCCTCAAATTATGGTGGGGTTTCCTGCACGGGGCACGGGGAATCCATTCTCAGGCTGCTGCTCGCATACAGGGTAGTGGAAAATATGTGCCCAAGAAGAGCTCAGGACGTCATTCCCGAGCTCGTTAGCTGGGCAAAAAAACAGGGCGCTTCCTGCGGCGTAATTGGCATTGACTGGCGAGGAAACATAGGCTTTGCCTTTAATACCGATGCCATGTCCTACGGCTATGTGGAAAACGGCAATTTTGTGCTTTTTTAGGCGGCCATCAGTCTTGCGTGTTCTTCTTTAATCGGGTAAACTAACACGGCGTTAATTTAGCCCTCATCGTCTAGCGGCCCAGGACATCGCCCTTTCAAGGCGAAAACGGCGGTTCAACTCCGCCTGGGGGCACCATCAGGCTCTTCTTAACCGCAAACTCACGTTTTGGCATAATATTTTGTAGGTTATCGAGGTTTCTGATGCTGGGGAGTCGTCCAGTGGCAGGACAACGGACTTTGGATCCGTAAACGATGGTTCGAGTCCATCCTCCCCAGCCAGCTGCGATAATTCCCCTTCTTTGACAAGGTGAAGGAAAAACCCTTCTTTAATCCTGAAGATTGCTTAAATTGTCAACCTTTCCCTTTCCCTTAATTAAAAAATTTTCACCAAAATTACAGAGATGTTTAATCTCTATTTCATTGGGCTTTCATCTTGCTTCTCTATATTAAGGGTAACCTTAAAAGAAAGGAGGTACTGAAAATGAAACTCAATCGCATTATCGCTCTGGCTGTGATTGCTCTGACCGTTCTCGCCATAGGAACTATTGGTGTCCGGGTGCTGGCTCAGACTCAAACTACTACTTTAAGCCCTCAGGTCTCTCAGGGCTCGGAAATTAAAGAGGCCTCTGAAATCAAGGGATCTGCTCCAGACACTGATAACGTCGAACTGAAAGAGGAAAATCAGAGCGAAGCCAATGATGTCGAACAGGCTGGAGCTGAGGTAGAAGGAAATTCTGAAGCACAAGATCCAACTCCTCAAGGAACTCCAGCCATTACTTCGGAGGCCGCTCAGAAAGCAGCCGAGGCATATCTCAACGTCAGTCCTGCTCTAAAGGTTACCTTAGATGATGAAAATGGAAAGCTCATTTACAGCGTGGAATTTGCCATCGGGACCGATGTAAAGGTCGATGCCATGAACGGCGATGTTCTGGGTGCAGAAACCGGTGAGGAGTAATCTCACCTGTGCTTAAGTGCTTAAATGAGCCCCAGCTATAAAGCTGGGGCTCATTTTCCAATGCCAATTTTCATTTAGAGCTATACTATAAAAAAAGACATGCGTATTTTGATTGTCGAAGACGAGCACAAGATTTCCGCCTACCTGAAGCGCGGCTTAGAAGAACAAGGCTATGCGGTTGATACCGCTTTTACTGGAACTGAGGCTTTGGATTGGGTCCAGGCGGCGCCTTATGACCTGATCATTCTGGACATCATGCTGCCAGAAATTGATGGTATTACTCTTTGCCGGGAACTTCGGGTGCGTGGTATGCGGATGCCTATACTGATGCTGACTGCTCGCGACGCTGTAGATGATCGCGTTACCGGGCTCGATGCAGGAGCTGACGATTATCTCATTAAGCCATTTGCTTTTAATGAACTTTTAGCCCGGGTACGTGCTCTTCTTCGAAGGAGCCAGGATGCGCCTAAGAGCACTACTTTACAGGTGGGCGATTTAATATTGGATACCCTTGCTCGGCGCGTTTCACGGGGAGGGAAGAGGATTGATTTAACTCCTAAGGAATACGCCATTTTGGAGTTTTTGATGCGGGAACAGGGTCGTGTGTTGACTCGCACCCTAATTGCGGAACATGTCTGGAATTATGAAGTGTATAACCAATCCAACATTGTTGATGTTTACATCCGCAATCTTCGTCGCAAAGTCGATGATGGTTACCAGCTCAAACTTATTCGAACTGTAAGAGGCGTCGGTTATCAAATCTCTGCGGAAAAAGATGAGCCCCTTTAAGTCTCTTCGCTTTCGGTTTGCTTTCTGGACAGCCAGCATACTGCTTATTGTTTTGGTCGCTTTTGGTGTTTATATGTATGAATCTGTAGCACGTGAATTGAATGCCTCTGTGGATAGCGCTTTAGCTTTAAATGCCTCCCAGGTTATCTCCGCCCTGAATTTAGAAAATGGCCAGTTAATTAATCCTGAAAGTGGGGTTACCCAGGTGGAAGCACCTGATCTGTTCGAATTAGGCATTTCTTTCCGGATTATTTCTCAGGACGGCAGGGTGCTTCAATCTTTTGGTCCCTTTAAGTCCCTGCCTGTTCCAACAACGAGCGCTGTTCAAAACAGCTTTTATACCACATATACTGATTCCATAACTTTGAAGCCTCTCCGTGTTTATACTGCGCCAGTGACAGAAAACGGCCGTTTGATCGCCTTAGTGCAGGTGGTTCGTGATCTTACAAATGAACAGAGAGCGCTGCTCCGCTTGCGGAGCATCCTTTGGTTCAGTGCCCCAATGCTGGCGCTTGGTGCTGGGCTGGGAGGGTACTTACTTGCTTTAAGAGCGTTGGCTCCCATTGATAAAATTACTCGCATGGCACGCCGTATTTCGGCTGAAGATCTCTCTTCCCGTCTCAATCTCCCTTTAATAGATGACGAAGTAGGTAGATTAGCAAGCACTTTTGATGAGATGCTGGCGCGCTTGGACGAGTCCTTTCGCCGGGAAAAACAGTTTATTGCTGATGCCTCTCATGACCTGCGGACACCGCTTACCGCTATCTGTGCCATTATTAGCATGATTTTGGAAAAGCGCCGTACTTCGGAAGAATATGAGCAGGCATTAAAGGATTTATGGGAGGAGACCGATCGTCTACAAACACTAACTGAAAGCCTTCTGCAGCTCGTGCGCGCTGAATCCTCAAAAAACCAGATGTTTGAGCCGGTTGACTTATCTACTCTTCTCCGCGATTTATGCGAATCTTATGAACCTATGGCAGAAGTTAAATCCCTGAAGATGGCCATCGATGTGCCAGAGGGTCTGATCAGCAATGGAGACCGGGATAGCTTGATTCGTCTTTTCGCAAATTTATTGGATAATGCCATAAAGTACACGGTAAAGGGAAGGATTACTTTATCCGCCTTTCAAGAGCGAGACGGTATGATTAAGGTGGTCGTATCTGATACGGGAATGGGTATTGCTCCTGAACATCTTCCCCATGTTTTTGAGCGTTTTTACAGAGTAGATAAATCTCGCTCCGAGCCTGGCACCGGTCTTGGTCTTTCCATTGCCGCGGAAATTGCCCTTGCGCATAGAGGCAAAATAGGAGTTAAAAGTATTGTAGGGCAAGGCACCAGCTTTATCGTCTTTTTGCCTCAGAAGACGGTATCAAAGTGAAACATTTTTTTCCAACTCCTGATCTTTTTAATGCCTTAGCCAAAAAGGGGCTCTCGTAATATTTCTGAAACATGTTTATAATAAAATCACGTTAAACTTATGCCGTGCGGAAAAAATCATTAAAACAATGGTTAAAAAACCAGAGTAGGGTTGATTGCGCTCTAAATTCAATCAGCTCAATTAGATAATAAAAATGTCCGAGGTCTTCGGAGCAGTTTTAGCTGCAGGACTGGGAAAAAGAATGAAGTCAGATCTCCCCAAGGTTCTACATCCTATTTTGGGGAGGCCAATGCTTTTATACGTTCTTGAAGCCCTGAGTTTTTTACCCCAGGAAGATGTGCACATCATCGTGGGGCATAAGGCGGACCTGGTGAAAGAGAAAATTGGAGGCAACTATTCTTACGTCCTTCAAGAAAAACAACTGGGAACAGGACACGCTTTGATGCAACTTGATCCTTACCTATCCACAAATTCGGGCACCTTGCTGGTGATCCCGGGAGACATGCCCTTAATTCAAGGGAGGCATTTAGAGCAGCTCCTTACAGCTCACAAAGAACGGAGGCCTCTGGCTACAATTCTTACCACCCAGGTAGAGGACCCCTCTTCCTTGGGCAGGATAATTCGGCAAGAGGATGGGAGCCTTTTGAAAATCGTCGAGGAATCAGATGCTACTCCTTCAGAACTTCAAATAAAGGAAGTTTGCACTTCAGTTTACGCATTCAAGCTGCCAGACCTTTTTCGTTTTCTTAGAATGATCAAGCCTGAGAACGCTCAGAGAGAATACTACCTCACGGATGTTTTGCCGCTGATGCAGGCGGAGGGAAAAGTTGAAGTGATTACGGTGGGAGACATTCCCTATATTGGAGTGAACGATCGAGAGCAGCTTCTTTTATCTCAAGGAGTCTTGCGTTCTCAGCTTTTTTCTCGTTTAATGAAAGGTGGGGTTACCCTGGAGGACACTAACACTATTTTTATTGATTGGGACGTGAAGATTGGCCGGGATACCGTCATCAGGCCTTTCACTTTGATTGAAGGCCACACGGTAGTGGGTCAGTCTTGCGTTTTAGGGCCCTTCTTGTGGCTTAAGGATGCAAGAATACATGATAATTCTGTGATTAAAGGAAGGATAGAGAGGAGCTAATCGTGAGTACTCCTGAGAAAATCCATCTTTTTACGGGCAACAGCAATCGGCCTCTTGCCGAGGAGGTTGCTTCTTTTCTCGGAATAAAGTTAGGGGAAATGGAAGTATCCCGCTTTGCAGACGGAGAAACCAGGGTGAGATGCGCTGAAAGTGTTAGGGGGCTAGACGTCTTTGTTCTTCAGCCTACCTGCCCCCCGGTGAACGAGAATTTGATGGAGTTGCTCATCATGATCGACGCCCTGAAAAGAGCTTCCGCCAAAAGCATCACTGCTCTTGTCCCTTATTACGGGTACGCCAGGCAGGATCGCAAGACCAGGCCCAGGGAACCCATAACCGCAAAACTCGTTGCAGACCTGATCACAGTTGCCGGAGCAAACCGTGTTGTTGCCGTAGATCTTCATGCCGGGCAAATACAGGGCTTCTTTAATATTCCTTTTGACAACCTGACTGCCTCCCTGCTCTTTCAGGATTATTTTTCCCGAAAGCGAATCAACGACGCCGTGATCGTTGCACCGGACATCGGCAGAGTTCCTCGAACAAGGATTCTCTCGAGCAAGATGAATTACTCCCTGGCAATTGTGGAAAAGAGAAGGCCGCGCCCCGATGAAGCGGAGGAAGTAAACATGATTGGTGAGGTTGCCGGAAAAGTGGCCATTTTGGTGGACGATATGATCACCACCGGCAAAACTCTGATTACTGCTGCTAACGCTGTTTGGAAAAACGGGGCTAAAAAAATTATGGCTGCCTGCACTCATGCAGTCCTGGCGGGAGATGCTATCAGGAAACTTGAGGATTCCCCCATAGAGGAGTTAGCAGTTACCAATACCGTCCCCATCCCTCCTGAGAAGCTGATTTCCAAAATCACTGTTCTATCTGTGGCCCCCCTTCTGGGAGAAGCGATTGTCAGGATTTTAGAGAACAGGTCTATTTCCGATTTGTTCACCATAGGTTCTTCGGAGCAAATCGCGCTGTATTGAACTGAGAAAGGAGCAAAACACAATGGCTGAAATTGCATTAGAAGCTTATAGGAGAGAAGCCCGATCCAAGGGCGAAACACACAAATTGCGCAGGATGGGCAAGATCCCTGGGATATTGTACGGGAAAGGAGTTTCTCCCCTCCCAATACATGTTGAGGGCAAGAGCCTGATTAAAACGCTTAAGAACCCAGCTGGCTTGAACGCCATTTTCAAGCTGGAAATCAAAAACGAGAAACCAGAAACCTTCTTCATCGCCATGATCAAGGATATTCAGCGCGACTACCTGAACGAAACAATTATTCACGTGGACTTCCACTCCATTTCCCTCACGGAAAGGATTTCCGTGCTCGTTCCCGTTCGCCTTCTGGGAACTGCCAAAGGGGTGATGGAGAGAGGCGTCCTTCAGCAGAACCTCCATGAAGTTGAAATAGAATGCCTGCCAACCCAAATTCCCCCACATATTGACGTTGATACGAGAGAACTGGAAATTGGCGACTCCCTGTTTGTAAGGGACTTGACTCTTCCAGAGGGCATCACCATGGTGACAGAGAAGGACACAGCAGTAGTGACCGCCGTTCCACCTGAGGTGGTGGAGGCCCCTGCCGAAGCCACTGCTCCTGAAGAAGGCGCTGCTCCTGAAGAAGGTGCTGCTAAGGCCCCTTCTGCCCCTGAGAAGGCCGAAACAGAAAAAGAATAGAGTTGAGATTAATAGTTGGACTGGGCAATCCTGGAAAACAGTTCGCGCTCACGAGGCACAACATTGGTTTTAGGGTTGTAAAAGCCTTCACCCATCAAAACAACTTGCCCAGGTGGCAGAGGAGGTCAAAAAGCAAATACATCAGGCTTGACGACCTCCTCCTCCTGCTTCCTCAGGCATTCATGAACTTATCAGGAGTGCCTGTGGCTCATGTCGTGAGGGAGTTCCATGTTAGGCCGGAGGACATCCTTGTAGTCCATGACGATGTTGATATTGCCTTCGGGGAAATTCGCTTTAAGGAAAACGGCTCCAGCGCTGGGCACAAAGGCTTGATTTCCATCATCAGCCAGCTCAAGGAAAATGGATTTGCCCGCCTTAGGTTCGGGATAGGGAAAATTCCCGGAATGCCCACTGAAGAATATGTCCTTGAGCCATTTTTGCCCGAGGAGGAAGAAAAACTCCCCGAGCTGATCGAGCACGCTGCATCAGGTATAAAGCTCTGGCTGGAAAGCGGGATAGAAGCCTGCATGAATTCCTTTAATCGAAGAAAATTGCTTCTGGATTGAATCTCCTTAACCTTTTGATTTCCAGCTTTCCCCTTACTTCCCTCACGGAAAAGCTGAAACGCGAGGAGAAAGTTTTGCTGGGGAAAACCACTGAGGGATTTTTGCCCCTCTTGATACTCCTTCTGCGGGAAATCTTTTCTGCCCCGGTAATTGCCCTGTTCTCCCAGGCCGATTCCCTTGAGAAAACGCTCCTGGCGCTTAGCGAGATGGGCGTCCCTGCGTTTAAGTTCCCCGCCCTGGATTCTTATTATGGGGAGAAAGTTCCTTGTGAGAGGACAACTCGGGCAGAGCGAATTTCTGCTTTATGGAACATTCGCAAAGGCGATAAGCCTGTGGTGCTAACCACGATCAAAGCACTTCTACAAAATACCCCTTCCCCGGAATTCATGGGAAGCCACTATTTAATTTTGAAGGCTGGAGCCGATTATTCTTGGGATTCCTTTCTGAGTTTTTTGCCTCGCGCTGGCTACACCCGAGTTCCCAAGGTGGAGCAGTTAGGGGAGTACAGTGTCCGAGGAGGAATCATTGATATTTTTAGTCCCAATTTCGAATTCCCTCTGAGGCTGGAGTTTTTCTCAGACAGGCTGGAATCCGTGAGAAGCTTTGACCCTACCACTCAGGTTTCCCTCGAGGAGAAGGGCGATTGCCTCATTCTTCCCTGGAGGATTTTCCAGATATCAGAAAGCGCCTTAACTAAGCTCAGGGCATTTTTTAAAAGCAGGGTGGAAGCACTAATTGCCCAGGGGAAGCGCTCAGAAGTTAGCTTTCTCGAGCAAAACGTGGCCCGCGACCTGCAATTTTTGAACGAGGGCCTTTCCTTTCTTGAGGAGGATTATTATTTCCCCTTTTTTGCCCGCAGGTCCTTTCTCTGGGAGCACCTCCCCGAAAAAGCGATCATCGTTGCCGAGGAAGAAGGCAAGTTAGAATCTATTTTCCAGGATTACGAAAGAGCTTCGAAGCGCATATATGAGGAGGCGGTAGAGAGGGGGGAGCAGCTACCCTATTCCGGTGATCCATTTTCTCTGGACTGGAAGGCCTTCCGCCAAAAATTCAGTCAGATGCCTACTATTTTCCATACCCCGTTTTCTACGCCCTTAGAGCTACCTCTGGACCCAGTTCCGCTGCTACCCCAGTTTGCCGACCTGGTAACGCAGGTAAAATCCTGGCTTAAAAGCGGAACAAAGGTATTTTTTATGGGAAAGGGGGTAAGGAGGTACCGGGATTCCCTGGAACTTGAGGGGCTGAAGCCCAAAGAAGTCCACTCCTTTAGGGAGGAGCTGGGAGGTGACGGCCTCTTTTCCTGGGAAGCTCAACTTTCCTCAGGCTTTCTCCTTTCCCCTGCCAACATGGCCTTTGTTTCTGATTTCGAGCTCTTCGGCTGGCGGAAAAAGGTCTATGTGGAGAAGAAATACCGCCAGGCCCGGCCCGTCAGTTCCTGGGAGGAATTGCAAATTGGGGATTATGTGGTTCATCAAACTTACGGAATAGGGATCTATCAAGGTTTAAAAACCCTGACCATAGACGAGGCAAGCAGGGACTACGTCGAGATCGCTTATGCTGGAGAGGACAGGCTTTTTATCCCCAGTGATCAAATTTACTTAATCCAGAAATACCTTGGAGACAGCGTTCGCCTGCCTTCTCTGACCAGGTTGAACACAACCGAATGGGCTAAGACAAAGAAGCGAGTTGAGGAATCCGTAGAAAAGGTAGCCAGGGAACTGCTTCAGATTTACGCTCAGAGGGAAATCTCAAGCGCTGAGCCCTTTTCGCCATATGAGCCCTGGGAAACTGAATTAGCACAATCCTTCCCTTATGAGGAGACCCCTGATCAGAGGCAAACCATCGTTGACGTCCTTAATGACCTCGAAGGGGAAAAGTGGATGGATCGTCTGGTCTGCGGCGATGTGGGATACGGAAAAACAGAGGTGGCTATCAGAGTGGCTTTTCGCACAGTTATGGCGGGAAAGCAGGTGGCCGTCCTTGTACCCACAACCATTCTTTGCCAGCAGCACTACAACACCTTCCTGGAGCGTATGAGAGAATTTCCCATTAGAATTGGTATCCTTTCACGGTTCCGTTCCCCTAAAGAACAGGCAATGGTGGTCAGGGAGCTCAGGGAGGGAAAAATAGACATAGTTATCGGGACGCACCGTCTCCTTTCGGGGGATATCCAGTTCAAGGATCTGGGCCTTTTGATTATTGATGAGGAACACAGGTTCGGGGTGATGCAGAAAGAGCAAATTCGAAAATTGAAGGGCAATGTCCACGTCCTCAGCCTCTCAGCCACCCCCATACCTCGAACCCTGCAAATGAGCCTTTTGGGCATCAAGGAGGCGAGCACTATGGAAACCCCTCCCCAGAACCGTTACCCTGTGAAGACTTATGTCATGGAGTTTTCGGATGATCTCATAAAGAAAGCCATTCGCTATGAATTGGGAAGGGAGGGCCAGGTTTTTTTCGTTCACAATCGCATTCAAGCGTTGCCCAAGCTGTTTGTCAGACTCAAGGAGCTGGTGCCGGAAGCAAGAATTGGTCTGGCGCATGGAGCGATGCCTGAGGAGAGACTGGAGCAGGTGATGTGGGATTTTGCTCAGGGGAAATACGATGTCCTTTTATGCACAACCATCATAGAGTCAGGGATTGACATCCCTCGAGCGAACACCCTGATTGTGGCCGACGCTCATAATCTTGGCCTGGCACAGCTTTACCAGCTGAGAGGTAGGGTTGGCAGGAGCGACCTCAGAGCCTACGCCTACTTCCTCTATCCCAGGTCTCGGAGATTGGGAGAGGAAGCGGAAAAAAGGCTGGAAACGATCAGGGATTTCACTCAGCTGGGGACAGGCCTGAAAATAGCCCTGAGAGATCTGGAAATCCGGGGAGCGGGCAATGTCCTGGGAAAGGAACAGCATGGCTTTATGCTTCAAGTTGGCTACCAGATGTACAGGGAGATGCTGGAGGAAGCTATAGAGAGAATCAAAAGCGGTCAGGTTGTTTCCGCACCGGAAAAAGAGAGGTCCATCATTGAGGTTGGAGTAAACGCTTATGTGCCTCAGGATTATATGGATGAGGAAAGCAAGATCGAATTTTACGAAAGGCTCGCTGCCCTGAGCTCAAAGGAAAAATTGCAAACCGTGAAAAGCGAGATAAAGGATAGGTTCGGGGCTGCTCCCCCTCCTGTTGAGCGCCTGCTTTTAGTCGTGGAGGCGAGAATAATCGCAGAGAGGCTGGGCATTAAAAAAATTGTTCTCCGGGAGAACTTACTTGCTTTCTATTGGAAGGACCAGCCAGCTTTTGACCCCGGCAAGCTTGTTTCACTTTCAGAGACATTTCCCCGGAGGCTGAAGGTCAAGGAGGACCATTTCTTCATTCGCCTGGAGGAAGAGGGGCGTGGAGAAATTCTTGATTTTGTGCTAAAGGTTCTGCATATATTAGAGAGGGCAGAAACTCCCTGAATGGAAAAAATCTTTTGGGTTCTGGATTTTCTTGCTTTTTCGCCCCAGGTCAGCCCTGAGGATAAGGATTTCCTTAAGGTGGAGGGGGTAGGCGCTATCGTTTCCCTGACCCTTACTCCTCTGAAGGCCTCCGATTTCCCCGGAATGGAGCTCCTGCACTTGCCCATGGAGGAAAAGGTGCCCTCCCTTCCCCAGCTGCGGGATTACTTTTCTTTCATCAAGCTGATGAGGACCCTTAAAAGGAAAATACTTACCCACTGCTATGCTGGCCTGGAGAGAAGTCCAACGATGGTGGCCTCTTACCTTATCAGCGCTGGTTATTCCCCTCAGGAGGCTATTCTTAAGATCCGCTCTCTCTTTCCTTCCGCCATCAATGAGGAAGAGGAGAGGTTCCTGAGGGAGTTGCCCGTAGTCCTCCAGGCGGACTGCCTGTCAGAGGGAAGCCTGTTCGAAGAGCTCCTTCGAGTGATGCGAACTTTGCGCGGTCGCTGCCCGTGGGATAAAGAGCAAACCCACGAGAGCCTTACAAAATATCTGATTGAGGAATCATGGGAGCTGAACGAGGCAGTGGCCCACAAGGACCCCGAGAAGATCAAAGCGGAGCTGGGGGATGTTCTTCTCCAGGTGGTGTTCCACTCGGTAATCGGGGAAGAGGAAGGGACATTTACAACAGCCGAAGTCCTCTCGGGTATAAGAGATAAGCTAATCAGGAGGCACCCCCATGTTTTCGGCGATCCCAGAGCCCTGACTCCAGAAGGGGTGGAGAAGCAGTGGGAGTCAATCAAGGACGAGGAGAGGAGGAGCGATTCCGAACAAAGCCGCCGCTTTATGCCCGCGCTTTTGCGCGCTGAGAGAATTCAAGAAATTGCCTCCCACAACGGTTTTGACTGGAAAACCGACCTGGGCGTGCTCGAGAAGATAAAAGAGGAAACCCAGGAGTTGGAGAGGTCCCTTCTGGAAGCGAGCAGAGAGAAGATTGTGGAGGAGATAGGGGATTTGCTTTTCACCCTGGTTAACATCGCGCGTTTCCTGAAAATCAACCCTGAGGATGCCCTTCATCGGGCGACCGATAAATTTCTAAAGCGGTACCAAAAAGCGACGGACAGGATTCGTAAAAAGGGTCTAAACCCCTCTGACCTCACTTTAGAAGAGCTGGACGCTTTTTGGAATGAGAGCAAAAGCAATCGCAATTCCCGAAAAAAATATAAAAGCTAACAACCTGAACGGGTTGTTCAATGCTATTGCCCAGAGCATGGTTTTACCCTTTCTGGGAGTTTTCGCGCGTGACCTCGGAGCCAGCTCCTTCCAGTTTGGGTTGCTGACTGCCCTTCCCTCAATGGTTACCACTTTTTCCCTGCTTCCTGCTTTGCCCTGGGTAGAAAGGCAAAAAAATAAGGCTAAGCTCACGGCTGCCCTTACCCTGATTGCCAGGATCTTTTATCCCCTTTTTGCCTTAGCCACCCTGGTTGAGCATGGTGTCCCCCTCCTGCTTCTTTTTTATGGCCTTTCAGCCATCCCCTGGTCCTGGAGCAGCCTCTCCTGGAAGTCGCTGATGGCTGAAGCCCTGCCCGAAGAAAGGCGAAATCAGGCCTTTTCTCAGAGAAACCGCATAGTAGCTATTTTCAGCATTGGTATCACCCTGATTACGGGTTTTTTAATGGATGCCATGGGCTTTCCTCTGGGCTACAGGGTTATTTTCCTCGCTTCGATCATTTTCTCTTTAGCTGAGGTCTTCCATCTTTTCCAGATTAAACCTCTAAAGGAATTAAAGGCAGAAAAGGAGGAGATCTCCTTCGGCAAAATGTTCCGGGAAAACAAACCCTTCCGGCACTTCTGCTTTGGTTCTTTGATTTTTCAGGTTGGCTATCAGGGCACCATTCCCCTGTTTACTATTTACACCGTTCTCAACCTGCAAGCTACTCCCGGCTGGGTTTCCTTAATTGCCATTGCCTCAGGCTTAGGGCAAATCCTCTTTTATCCTCTATGGGCGCGCTGGGCGAAAAAGTACGGGCAGGAGCTGATGGTGGCTGTAGCCACTTTTCTTATGGCCCTCTCGCCGGTTTTCTATGCTGTCTCCACGAGTCTGCTTCCCATAGTTCTTTTTAATTTGCTGATTGGTGCCTTTTGGGCTGGTTTTAACCTGATTTCCTTCAATTACCTCCTGCAGGTTTCTCCTCCCGGAACCCGAGAGAAGCACATCGCGGTCTTCAACACCTTAATGAACTCGGTGGCGATCTTCCTTCCCCTTCTCGGCGTTGCTCTGGCCGATTTAATTGGAATCAGGGTGGCCTTTTTAGTGGGAGCTGTCGTCAGGGCAGGCGGGGGACTGTTCCTGCTTTTTAAATTGAAACCAAGATATTTGCTTTTATCAAACGCCTGAAAAATACTTAGTGGTCGTGGCTTTGATATAATCAAAAGTACTAACAGAAAAGGAAGGCTACCTATGAGCAAAAAGCAGAAGGCACGAAAACAGGCTGAACTCGAGCACAAAAAACAATTAAAAGCTAAGAAATCTCGTTCGCGTTCTGGAAACGAGAAAGTCCTGAAATGGGTAGGGATAGGAGTAGGGGTAGCCGTAGTGATTCTCGCTGTTATTTTAGGCTTCTGGTACTTTTCCAGCAAGAACGTCGTGGCTTACGTGGGAGGAGAGAAGATTTATCAGGCTGACGTGGACAAACTTCTCAATTCCTACCTTTATCAGCTTACGCTTCAGGGAGTCGAGGTTCAGCCCGGTACCGATGAGTGGAACGCCCTCTGGGAAAGTATGAGAGAGACCTTGATCCAGGAGAAGCTAGCCCTCAAAGAGGCCAAGCGCAGGGGTATGGAGCCTACAGCCGAGGAAATCAGCCAGGAGATCAAGAAGTTTGAGGAGGCTCAGGGGATCACCGAAGAACAGATAAAGGATAACTTGAGCAAACAGGGGAACACCTGGGAGCAATTCCAGGAAGCGATGGCCGAACAAATATTGAAAAACAAAATCTATGAGCAGATAACGGGAACGGTGACTGTCACCGCTCAGGAGGAGGATGATTATTTTAGCCAATTCCAAAAAAATTACGATCAGACTGAACAGGTAGCCCTTAAGTTCATTTTTTTGAGCAACGTCCTGACCATGAACGGCGACCGCAGTGAGGAAGACACCTTAAAATTGGGTAACGACGTCATTGAGCGCCTGAAAAACGGGGAGGACTTTGCGACCCTCGCCAAACAGTACTCGGACGACCGCACAGTGAAGGAGAAAGGTGGCGATTTGGGTTTCATTGAGAGGAAGGATTTTGTGGGGAGTTTCGGAGAAAAATTCGAGGAAACCGCTTTCTCCCTGAAAGTCGGAGAAATCAGCGATCTCGTGCCTATAAAGAACGGCTACGGAATTTTCTACGTTTACGATCGTAAGGAGGCTTACACTGCGGCAATCGACGACCCTTATAAATTCCACTTCCGACAGATTCAGGTGGAGGATAGGGCTGCAGCTGAGGACGCGCTCAAGCGACTCTCCGAGGGAGGCGACTTCCAGGAGATCGCCAAAAAGACTTCCACTGACACCACCACTGCTTCTCAGGGTGGGGATATGGGCACAATGGAACGAAACAATCTCAAGCAGTGGCAGTTAAACACTCTTCTTGGCATGAGCTCCGGCTCCTATTCGCCGATAATCGAGGAGTCGGGAAAATTCTACATCCTCAACCTTGTGGAAGTTAAAACCATCAGGCAGGATATTCTTGAGACACTTTTGAAAAAGAATAAGGACCAGGCCTGGAGTGATTTTATTGACCAGTTAAAATCCCAGGTAGAAATAGTAACTTTGTAATTTCTTGCTCAAAAATGTGTATAATTGCAATAGAAAACTTAGGGGACCGAAGGAGGTGAGGCATTCTTTAAAAATCTTTCGGTATTTTAGGATTTTCTCAAATTAGAGAAAAGGAGGCAAAAAATGAGGAAGTTCCTAATTGCTGTTTTGGTTCTCGCTTTACTATTACCAACCGCCATTTTGCCGGTTACTGCCGCAACCACTCTTTCTGACATTTCCGGACACTGGGCGGAACAAACCATCCTCAAGCTCGTTGAAAAGAATTACATTTCCGGGTATCCGGACGGCACTTTTAAACCCAACAATACCATCACCAGGGCTGAATTCGTAAAAATTCTAACTTCTGTGATGGGCATTGCCCCTGCCACCACCGGGGAGTCCGCGTTCTCCGACGTCAGCACCTCTGACTGGTTCTTCGGTTATGTGGCCGCTGCCGTGGAGAAGGGAATCATCGGAGGCTATCCCGATGGCACATTCAAGCCCAATGATCCCATCACCCGTGAGCAGGCAGCCAAGATCGTGGTCAAGGCCAAGGGAATTGATGAAACCACCATCGATTCCGAGTACGTGTTTGCCCATGCTGGCAACTTTGTAGACAAAGACACCATCTCTGATTGGGCCAAGACTCTCGTTGCTGCTGCGGTAGAAAAGGGTATCATGAAGGGTGATGCCAACAACGCATTCCGTCCCACTGACCAGATCACTCGTGCCGAAACCGCTGCTATCGCCTATCGTGTGATGCCCAGGGCTGGTATCAAGGTTGGGCTGGTCACCGACGTTGGTGGCCGGGGAGACAAGTCCTTCAACGATTCCGCCCTGCGCGGATTGGAGGACTGGGCTGCTGGATGGGATCTGGGAACTGTCCCTGAGGACCTGACGGATAAGGGCATTACTTCCCTGGATGTCAACCCCGTAATCGTGGAATCCAAGGCTAACGAGGACTATGTTCCTAACCTCACCAAGATGGCTGCTGATGAGAAGTGCGACCTGGTGATTGCGGTGGGCTTCATGCTTACCGATGCTGTTAAAGAGGTCTCAGCCCAATTCCCCAACACCAAGTTCATGTTGATTGACGGAATCCTGACCGACGAGAACTTCAACGTCCTGGATCCTTATCCTGCCAACGTTGTTTCCTACAGTTTCAAGGAACATGAGGGATCTTTCCTTGTGGGCGCTATGGCCGGATATATGACCAAGGCAAATGTCGTGGGCTTCATCGGTGGAATGGAAGTTCCCCTCATCAAGAAGTTCGAGGCTGGCTACCGCGCTGGCGTTATGACCGCCAACCCCGACGCCAAGGTTCTGGTGAACTACACCGGAAACTTCACCTCCGCTGACGATGGCAAGAAGAACGCGGTCGCTCAGTTCGGTCAAAATGCGGACATTGTTTACGCCGCTGCCGGAGCCTGCGGAATTGGCGTGATTGAGGCCGCCAAGGAAAAAGGCGAGGGCTTCTTTGCCATCGGTGTGGACTCCGACCAGGACTACATGGCACCCGGCCGTGTCCTGACTTCCATGATCAAGCACGTGGACCTCTCCGTCTGGCTGGCCTGCAAATCGGTAATTGATGGTAACTTCAAGGGCGGCATCGTGGAGTTAGGCGTCAAGGAAGGCGGAGTTAACCACAGCTTGCTCCTCTACACCAAGGACATTATCCCTCAGGAGGTTCTGGACAAGGTTGCCACTATCAGGGACATGATTATCAAGGGCACCATTGTTGTTCCGGACACCCTGGAGAAGCTGGATACCTTTAAAGCCCCGACCATACCGTAATAGTTTTGCTGATAACGGGAGATGGAGGAGACCCCATCTCCCGTTCTTTTTAAGAGAAAAGGTGATCAATGGCCGCCGTAATCGAGCTAAAAGGCATTACCAAGAGGTTCCCCGGAGTCCTCGCTAACGACCACATTGACCTTTCCATAAATGAGCAGGAGGTTTTTGCCATCGTCGGGGAAAATGGGGCCGGCAAGACCACCCTCATGAACATCATCTACGGCCTCTATCAGCCAGATTCCGGGGAAATCATTATCAAGGGCAAGGAAAAGCGAATTAGTGGTCCTGGAGACGCAATTGCTCTGGGGATTGGAATGGTACACCAACACTTCATGCTTGTGCCTGTTTTTACTGTTGCCGAAAATGTAGTGTTGGGAACCGAACCTACTATTTATGGGGGAGTCCTTGACCTTGAGAGGGCCCGCAAAGAAGTGGCAGAGTTTTCTCAGAAGTACGGCATGAAGATTGACCCTGACGCTCGAGTAGAGCACATCTCCGTGGGCATGCAGCAGAGGGTGGAAATTATTAAGGCCCTTTTCCGGGGAGCAGATATTTTAATTCTGGACGAGCCCACCGCTGCGCTTACCCCCATCGAGACCCAGGAACTTTTTGAGACCATCAGGTCCTTGAAGGCTCAGGGAAAAACTATAATTTTCATATCCCACAAGCTCCAGGAGGTCCTGGCAATCGCAGATCGCATTGCGGTTTTGAGAAATGGAAGGGTAACGGGTGTTGTGGACGCTAAATCTGCCACCACCACTCAGCTCGCGAGGATGATGGTGGGAAGAGATGTGGTTTTTGAGTACGAAAAAACGCCTGCCAAATTGGGGGACGTTGCCCTGGAGGCCAAGGGGATAGTGGCTAAAAACGATAGAGGGATTACTGCCGTAAAGGGAGTTTCCTTTCGCCTGCGCTCTGGAGAAATTCTGGGAATTGCCGGTGTGGAGGGCAACGGCCAGGCTGAGCTCGTGGAAGTGCTCACTGGTTTGAGGACGCCAGTTTCCGGTGAGATCAAGCTTAAAGGAAAGCTTTTCACCCATACGGACGCATTTGCCCTGCGCCGTTCCGGCCTTGCTCACATTCCCTCTGACAGACACAAGCTGGGTTTGGTTTTACCGTTCGATGTCAGCGAAAACCTGGTTTTGGGGATGCACAGCCTGCCTCCTTTTGCCCGAGGAAATGGGTTGAGCAGAGAAGCTATTGATGAGTTCGCTCGTAAGAAGGTCCAGGAGTTCGACATTCGCCCTCCGGACCACAAAATCAAAGCCGCCAAACTTTCCGGGGGAAACCAGCAAAAGGTCATTGTTGCCCGCGAAATTTCCTCCGAGCCCGATATCATGATTGCCTCGCAACCTACCCGTGGCCTGGACGTGGGCGCCACGGAGTTCGTGCACCGCAAGCTTCTCGAGGAAAGGGATCGTGGCAAGGCGGTGCTGCTCATCTCCCTCGAGCTGGACGAAATCCTTTCGCTTTCTGACCGCATAGCAGTAATGTATGGAGGGGAAATTGTCGGTGCCTTTGATACCCCGGACGTTTCCGAGGAGGAAATCGGACTTTATATGCTCGGGGCGAAGAAACAGGAGAGCGTCAATGCCTGAAAAATCAGGAAATTCCTCAAGCGTATCCGCAGTCACCGCTCCCTCCCGGAGGATCACCTATGAGAGGGTTGTGGACCTTCTCGTTCCCATAGTTTGCATTATTTTAGGCTTCCTGGTAGGGATGATACTAATCGCCATTGCCGGAAAAAGCCCCTTTGGCGCCTACTACGCTTTGTTCAGAGGGGCTTTTGGCAACATTTCCAATATCTCTGAATCCCTCCTCAAAGCCGCTATTTTAATCTTCACCGGCTTATCGGTTGGCCTGGCCTTCCGCTGCGGTCTTTTCAATATCGGAGCAGAGGGACAGTTCATGGTGGGCGCCATTTCCGCGGCTTTCATCGGACACTGGGTTTCCCTTCCTCCTTACCTTCACATCCCGCTGATTTTTATTTTTTCCGCAATCACTTCAGGAATTTGGGGCTTCATAGCCGGCTGGCTCAAAGTAACCCGCGGCGTGCACGAGGTCATTTCCACAATCATGCTCAACTGGGTTGCCTATTACTTGATTCAAAACTGGCTGGTTACTGGTCCCATGTCTGTGAAACCCTCTGCTTCCGCCCAAATTGTGGTTTCTGAAGCTGGAACTCCAGCGATATATGCTTCGGCTAAGCTCTGGCGCTTCCTCGCCGAGCCTCCCAATGCCGAAGGCCGAATTGCTCTGTTGGTAACTATTTTCGCCATCTCTTTTCTGATTGCCTTTCTTATCTTTAAACGCTTTTCCTGGCTGAAAAAAATCAGCTGGCTGCCCTCTTTTGTCCTGGCAGCGATCATCACGGTGGTGTTCGGCTACTTCATCTGGCAGTGGCACTATGGTATCCCGGGAATTCGCCTGAACATCGCGGTCTTCTTTGCTCTGGCTGCGGTGGTGCTGGTTTTCTGGTTGCTTTACAGGACAGTGGTGGGGTACGAAATCAGGGCTTGTGGGTACAACCCACACGCAGCTCGCTATGCTGGGGTAAATGTCAAAAAACGTATCATGCTCTCTATGTTCATCTCGGGTGCACTTGCTGGGTTGGGAGGAGTTTTGATGGTCTGCGGCACCGAGTTCAAATTCCCCGGCGTTTTCCCCGGGGGCTACGGGTTTGACGGAATAGCTATGGCGCTCATTGGGCAGAACCATCCCATCGGTATCCTGCTATCCGCTACCCTCTTTGGCTTTATCAGGGGTGGGGCTACGGCTATGCAACTTCCTCCCTTCAAGATTCACAAGTCCTTCGCTGACATCATTCAGGGCTCGGTAGTGCTCTTTATTGCCGCTTACTACATCATTCGTTATTTGCTGATGCTCCCTGCAAGGAGAAAGGAGTAAGGCCATGGTCGAGCAGATTATCACTTTGTCTCTGGCCTCAATGTTACAGTTTGGTACTCCAATTCTCCTTTCTGCATTGGGCGGGGTGATTACTGAGAACTCCGGGGTAGTGAACATCGCCCTCGAGGGCTTGATGAGGATGGGGGGATTTTTCGCCGTCGTAGGCTCCTATTATACCGGAAGCGCCTGGATGGGCCTTCTTCTGGGAATAGGCATTGGACTGATTATGGGGCTTCTTCATGCCTACATTTGCGTTACCTGGAGAGGGGACCAGATTGTCTATGGAGTGGCCATAAACATCTTCGCTTTGGGCGGCATGACTTACCTCCTGGAGCGCATTTTCAATACTACCGGGCATTCTCCTTCCGTTCAGGCATTTTCTAAGGGAATTGCCATTTCCCCAGAAACCACGGTCTGGATTATCGCGGGCGTTGTGGCACTAATTGGGCTGGTCGTCTTCCTACAGATTTTTAAGAAGAGCCGAAAGCAGTACCTGGTAGCATTGGCCGGCCTTGGTGCTGGTTTTGCCGTGGGCTATCTCCTTTCCAGGATTGACCCCTTCCTTCGGGTAATCTGGGGCGCTTTCAACAAGCAAACCATTTTCGTCTACTTCGCCCTGATCATTCCCTTCCTGATGCACTTCCTTTTGTATAAGACCAAATGGGGGCTACGTATCCGAGCGGTAGGCGAGCACCCTAAGGCCGCCGATACTTTAGGGGTTAATGTTTACCTCATTCGTTACCTGTGCGTGATGGCCTCCTGTGTCCTTGCCTCCATCTCTGGCGCCTCAATGTCTATTGGACAGCTGGATATCTTTGACAACCACATGCCGGCAGGAAAAGGATTCATCGCCCTGGCCGCTATGATTTTTGGCAAATGGAAACCTTTAAACACGCTGTTGGCGGTGTTCTTCTTCACGCTGGCGGGGGTTGCTGGTGATGTAATTCAGAGCCTGACGACAACCTATCCCTGGCTGGCTAATATTCCCCGAGGATGGCTGGGATCACTGCCCTACGTTTTGACCCTCCTGGCTCTTGGGGGATTCGTCGGCAGAGCGGTGGCCCCCGCTGCAGACGGCATTCCCTACGAGAAGTAGAGCTAAAAGTTTTTAGAAACTTAAATAGACTTGCATCAGGTTCACTCACGTGCCTTTAGTATTTTTTTCCGAGTGAGATGCTTTGACAAAGGATCAATTACATGCACGATCTGGTGGAAGTAGATAATTTGACCAAAAACTTTGGCCAATTAACGGCCCTTAATCACCTCAATTTGCACATACTGCAGGGGATCACTTTTGGCTTGGTGGGCCCCAATGGTAGCGGCAAGACAACCCTGATCAGAATACTTTGCGGCCTCCTTCGCCCTTCCTCAGGGAAAGTGTTCCTTTTTGGCCGACCTGCTCCTTTTCCAGAGATGCGCCAGCTAATCGGTTATATGCCTCAATTAGAAAGCCTCTACCTGGATTTGACCGTAGAGGAGAACCTGCTTTTTTTCGCCTCACTTTATGGCCTTAAAGGGAAAGAAAGAAAGCAAAGGATCTCAAATATCCTGGAACTCGTGGAGCTGGAAGAAAGGTGCAAGAGCAAGGTGGAGCACTTAAGTGGCGGTCTAAGACAAAGGCTCTCTTTGGCCTGTGCCCTGCTTCATTCCCCGGAGTTACTCCTTCTGGATGAACCCACGGTAGGCATTGATCCTGAGCTGCGCTATTCTTTCTGGGGCTATTTTTCCAAACTTGCGGAAAAGGGATCCACAATCCTTATATCCACTCACTATCTGGATGAGGCCAACCGCTGCCAGCGCGTCCTGATGCTCCGGGCGGGAAGAATCCTTGCCCAAGGTTCCCCTTCAGAAATTCTCTCCAGCACTGGCGAGGAGAATCTGGAGCTGGCATTTCTCAAGCTGAGCCAGGAGGCCAGGAATGTCGTTTGACAGGGTATTCGCCTTAGCTTTGCGAATTATCAGGCAATTTCTCCGCGACAAGCGGACCTTAGCCCTCATTTTTCTCGTCCCGATCTTCGTTATGGGATTGCTGGCCTACCTGATCACCTCCCCTTCCAGCAACCTGAAGGTGGGGCTTTCCCTTCCAGAAGGGGTGCCCTTCAAGGAGCTGGTCCTGGAAAAAATGGAAGGATACGGCCTTGATGTGGAATTAATTCAGGCCTCTCAGGCTGTTTCCCGGATTCAGGAAGGAGCAATTCAGGCGGCCCTGATTGTTCCCGAAGGGATTCCGAACCCCGCGCCCGGTACCCCTCCCCGCATCAGGCTTGTCCTTGAGGGAAGCGAGCCCGCTACAACTTCCCAAATTCTGGAAAAACTCTCCCTGCTCATTCGGGATATAAGCCCCTCATTGCTTGGGGGCAGAGCCCTTCCTGAGCTGGAAACTGAGTTTCTCTACGGGGGTAAGGATTTTGACACTGTGGATTACCTGGCTCCCGTTTTCATCTCCTTTTTCGTTTTCTTCTTCGTGTTCCTGCTCTCCGTAGTCTCCTTCATCCGGGAAAGGACCAGGGGTACCATGGAGCGCTTGCTGGTTTCCCCCATCAGGAGAACGGAAATTATTGCGGGGTACGCTTTTGGGTTTCTGGTTTTTGCTCTAATCCAATCGATAATCATTCTCCTATTTGCCATTTACGTCCTGGGGATTCAATACCGGGGAAGCCTCTGGCTCGTTTACATTGTTAATCTCTTTGTGATTCTGGCGGCGGTCAGTTTGGGGATTTTCCTTTCCGCCTTTGCCCGGAACGAGTTTCAGGCCATCCAGTTTATTCCTCTGGTGATCATTCCCCAGGCCCTCCTTTCCGGGTTCTTCTGGCCCGTGGAGCAGCTTGTCCCCGTGCTTCAAGTTATTTCCTACTGCATGCCCATGACCTATGCTAACTGGGCCTTGAAGGGCGTGATGATCAAGGGTCAGGGATTGGGAGAGATCTGGCCATATATCCTCATCCTCTTGGCCTTTACTACCTTTTTCTTTTTCCTGGCTTCAATTTCCGTAAAAAGGAGCGCGGAGTAGGGGAGTGGGTTTTGAGGGTATCCCTCTTTTAGTAAGCTCTAATCTGAGCCAGCAGGAGCCACCGGCTTAGTGATTTGAGGAGAGACAAATGGATTTCAAGCTCAGGCCAGCTCGAAGAGAAGATAAAGAAAGAATCCTCGAGATTTCCTCCAAAATCTGGGAGGGGGAGGATTACATTCCTTACGTCATCGAGGAATGGCTTGAGGGGAAAAACTCCGAGCTCTGTGTAGCTGAGCTGGAGGGGAAAATTATCTCCTTCAGCCGGTATCTGAGGCTCTTTCCCGGGTATGTCTGGCTTGAGGGTCTACGCACGGATCCCGATTTTCAAGGAAAGGGCGCTGCCAAAGCCATCACGGCATATCTTCTTGACAAGGCCAGAAAGGAAAAGGCCCTTAAGGTTGGGCTTTCCATATACGTGGAAAACCGCGCCTCCCTGCACATTACAGAATCCTTCGGTTTCAGGAAAAAGGCTTCTTTCATCTACCTGGAAAAGAGACCTGCAGAAATTTCTACCTCGGACTTGAGCGCAAAATCCTCCCACTTGAGAGGGAAAATCGTTGCCGTTTCTCCTGAAGAAGCTCTGGCATTTATAACCCTATCTCGCTTTCTTAAAGCCGCAAACGGTTACTTTCCCTGCGGCTGGCGCTTCTTTTCCCTCTCTTTGAACCCCGAAGCCCTCCTTTCAGAACTGAAGGTTTGTCTGGGGATAAAAAAAGGCTGCCAGCTCTCTTCTCTCCTCTGCTCCTGCCTTTACTCCAAGCCTTATGGGGGATTCAGCCTGGATTTTTTGGAAGGACCAGAGGAGGAAGTGGGAGCGCTTGTAAAGCATGTGCTTGAGGACCCTGTGGGCTTCCAGGTGGTTGAAGCCCCTATGCCCCAGGCGGGGGAAGCCCTTCCTGCGCTTACTGTCTTAAAAAAGCTCTCCTTTAAAAGCTGGAACAATTACTCGGCGGACGAATTCGTATACGAGCTGGACCTGATTTAAGCGATCAGGAGCCAAGCTCAGCGTGAATGCATTTCAGCCATTCCCTGATGGGAATCTTTTGCGGGCAGAGAGACTCGCACTGTCCGCACTCCGTGCAGCGGTCAGCCTTGTGCTCGTCCTTAATCCAGTTTTTGTAGGCTCTTTTGGCTTGATCCATCTGCTGGAAACATTTGCCATCGTTGTAGATTTCAAAGATGTCCGGGATGGGGATCTCCGAGGGACAGGGCTGGCAGTACTTGCAGGAAGTGCAGGGCACCGGGCGCAGACCCTCGTAGGTTTTCCTGACCTTGGAGATGATCCCCAGTTCTTCCTGGCTCAAGCTGCCTGCTTTGGCCCGGGAGGCGCCCTCCACGTTCTCAATGACCTGCTCCATGGTGCTCATTCCGCTTAAGACCACGGAAACCTCGGAGTGATTCCAGACCCACTCTAAGGCCCAGGCCGCCGGAGTCCTTTTTACCGGAGCCTGATCCCATATCTTTTGAATGGGCAGGGGTGCCTTAGCCAGGGAGCCTCCTCTGATCGGTTCCATGACCACCACAGCTAACCCCTTTCCCGCGGCGTATGTAAGGCCGCGCTTTCCTGCCTGATAATCCTCATCGAGAAAATTGTATTGAATCTGGCAAAGGGTCCAGAAGTCGCAGTAATCCACGATCTCCTTGAAGAGAGAGAACTCGTCGTGGAAGGAGAACCCCAGATAGCCGATTTTCCCCTGAGCTATTTTCCTTTCTGCCCAGTTGATGCAGTCCATCTCCAGGGCCTTTTTCCATGATTCCTGGGAAAGGCCGTGCAAAAGGTAGAAGTCCACGCGTTCGCTTTTAAGCCGCTCCAACTGCTCGAAAAAGTAGCGGTCCAGATCCTCCTTCTTTTCTAATAGCCAAATAGGGAGCTTGGTGGCTATCTTTACCTTCTCCCTGTATTTCCCCTGGAGAATTTTTCCCAGGAACCCTTCGCTTTTTCCCTGGTGATATGGGTAGGCAGTATCGATATAGTTCACTCCGTTATCGATGGCATAATAAATCATTCTTGTGGCTTCTTCCTTATCGATTTTGCTTTGATCGCCCTCGAGAACGGGCAGGCGCATCGTGCCAAAACCGAGGGCTGATACCTGCCAGTTCAGTTTTCCAAATTTCCTGTACTGCATGGCGTTTTAACCTCGAACTTTCCAGAGGATTTGCTTTTTCGATATTAGGAATTTTCCTCGTGAAGCGCAACCATTACGGGATTCTCCTTCCGGTTTTATTTTGAGCTATCATTAAATCAGCTATTTTAAAGAAGGATTTAGATGACCGATAGGGAAGAGGATAGAAAGCACCAGATCTTCATAGTCTCAGACGCCACCGGGGAGACCGCTTTAAAAGTGGTGAAAGCCGCTTTGGCCCAGTTCCAGGAAGCGAGCATGGAGACGGTTATCCTTCCTGGGGTCAGGGAGGAGTCTCAAATAAAGGAAATCGTGGAAAATGTTAGAAAAGCGAACGGGCTTCTCGTCTATACCTTGGTAATTCCCCACCTCAGAAAATACCTGATCCAGCTCTCAAGGGAGAAGGGGGTGGAGTGTATTGACCTGCTCAGCCCCATGATCATCCGTTTGAGCGATTGGCTTCGCCAGAAACCCCTTTCCCGGCCTGGGCTGAGAAGGGAACTGGAGGAGGATTACTTCCGCCGCATCATGGCTGTGGAGTTCGCCATTGAGCATGACGATGGTAAAAGGGTAGAGGAGCTGGATAAAGCCGACCTGGTCCTTGTGGGCGTTTCCCGAACCACAAAAACCCCCTTAAGCATCTACCTCGCCTACCGAGGATGGCTCGTGGGCAACGTCCCCATTATCATGGACATTGAGCCTCCCTCCGTCCTTTTCCAGCTTCCTGCATGGAAGGTAGTGGCTTTGACTGTCGTTTCGGAGCGCCTTGCCCTCCTTCGCTCGGAGAGGATCCACCGCTTTCAGGTAAGGGGAAATTACGTCGATTTAGAGAACATCAAAGAGGAGCTGAGATACGCGCACCGCATTTTCTACCAGGCAGGATGGCCGATTGTGGACATGAGCTACAAGTCTGTAGAGGAGGCGGCCCAGGAAATTTTAGAGCTCCTCGAAGCCCGAAAGCCTGAATAAAGCTTACTGGAAAAGTTAACAAATTCCTGTTATAGTTATCCCCAATTTTTACGGTGGTAACTTAAGTTGGAAGATTCCTCCGGCAAAAACTTAACAAAATTTTGACCGGTTAGCGTCCATATTTAGAATAGCTCAGGTTGGAAAATTCATCGAAGGAGGAGTTATGGAGCAATCGGTTGCCCTCAAAAAGCCTTTAAATAGTATGCGCTCCTTTCTCATCGTCTGGGCCGGTCAGGTCTTTTCCCTTTTAGGCTCTGCCATGTCCCGGTTTGCTTTGACAATCTGGGCCTACCAGATCACGGGACAGGCTACCTCTTTGACCACTATAGCCTTTTTTGCCTTCGGGCCCGAGGTCTTTATGAGTCCCTTTGCCGGTGCTCTGGTGGATCGCTGGAACCGCAAGCTCACCATGGCCTTATCCGATATCGCGACTGGCGTCTCCACCCTCGCCATGCTTGCCCTTTTACTTTTAGGAAAACTGGAAATCTGGCAGGTGTATATCGCCGTGGCTTTTGCGGGCTTCTTTACCTCTTTTCAGTGGCCGGCTTACTCCGCTTCCATTACTTTGATGGTTCCCAAGGAGCAGTACGCCAGGGCCAGCGCCATGATCTCCCTCGCCGAATCGGGAACAGGAATTCTGGCTCCCATTTTTGCCGCGAGCCTCATCGGGATAATTAGTATTTCCGGAATTTTTGCCATCGACATCTTCACCCTAATTCTTGCCCTGGGAGCGCTCCTTATAGCGAGGGTTCCCCAACCCAAGCGTTCTGAGGAAGGAATAAAGGCTCAGGGCAGTCTATGGAAAGAATCCTTCTTTGGTTTCAAATACATTTTCTCAAGACCCTCTCTCCTTGGCCTCCAGACCATATTTCTTTTCGGCAATATGTTTTCCGTAATCGGAGGAATCCTCGCCTCTCCCATGATTCTGGCCAGGACCAGCCAGAACGCTACCATTCTGGGGGCAGTGGATTCTATAGGAGGGATAGGAGGGGTCCTGGGAGGCATCATTTTAAGCATCTGGGGCGGACCGAAAAGAAAAGTCCACGGGGTCTTTTTGGGTTGGGCTCTTTCCTCCCTTCTGGGATTGGTCCTCTTGGGTGCAGGAGGCAGCTTCCCCTTCTGGGCAGCAGGTATGTTCCTCGGGTCCTTCATCATGCCATTAATCAACGCTTCAAATCAGGCCATCTGGCAGTCCAAGGTTCCTCCCGATGTCCAGGGAAGGGTTTTCTCTGTAAGGAGATTGATCGCCCAGGTGGTTTCCCCTATCTCTGTGCTCGTGGCTGGACCCCTGGCGGATAAGGTGTTTGAGCCTGCTATGAGAAGCGGAGCCCTTTCCTACACATTTGGAGGGATTTTCGGCACCGGACCAGGTTCGGGAATGGCCCTGCTTATTTCCCTGATGGGATTGATCGTGGTCCTGGTGGGGTTAGGGGGCTACATGATTCCCGCAGTGCGCAATGTGGAAAAGATTATCCCCGACCACGAGTCTTAAAGAGCTCCTATTGCTGTAAGATTAGAGTTCAAGTTGGCATTTGAAAGAAGTAAAATAGATGGGAAAGGAAAAGAAAATGAGCAAAGAAGAAATCAGGATGGAAGAGCTGAAGGTCACAGGGGAGATGCTTGTTGCCACCATAAGAGCGCTTCTTCACGAGGGGAACATTCGGCGGTTCATCATCAAGAACGAGGAGGGCCGAACCCTGATTGAAGTCCCGCTGACTATCGGCGTGGTGGGAGCACTGCTTCTTCCGGTCTGGGCCGCTGTAGGCGCTCTGGCAGCTCTTGCCACCCGCTGCACCATCGTGGTGGAAAGGGTTGTGCCCAAAGAGGAAGAAAAAAGGGCTCCCTAAAGACAGGAAGGTTTTATCATTTCCTTAAATGCAATAATATTGTTTTTTTGTGTTACAACTCCGCTTCTGCTCCGCTTCAACACCGCTTGAGAATGAGCTAACCTTGGGGGAAGCAACCCTTTATCTATTTTTTTCCGGCCAACTAAAGGGCTTGAATTTTTGGAGCGCTTTCTTTCATAATGTAAGCATGGTGCGGAAGCTT
>Ga0172362_10000545_pt1 | contig 31076 bp, 32 predicted proteins | sample LakKivs1_kivu2a2_FD_114534 | JGI IMG/M metagenome (GOLD analysis project Ga0172362, IMG submission 114534) | Sediment microbial communities from Lake Kivu, Rwanda - Sediment s1_kivu2a2 | ecosystem: Environmental > Aquatic > Freshwater > Lake > Sediment | place: Rwanda: Western Province, Lake... | reverse complement strand
CAGAGAGTCCACGCTGATAGATTTCCAGACGGTGTACCTGTATCCGTCGAACTCCTTCCGCCGAGTCTTTGAGGACTTCGCCTCAATGCCTCAAAGCATATCCAACTACACGGTAAGAGGCTCAGTCATGGGCAACTCCTCGCTCAGTGTGCTCATTCTAGATTCGGCCAACTACCAGAATTACTTGGACGGGGTGCCGTGCACTGCTGCCGTGTCAAGGGTTGCTGCAAAAGACCAGAACCAGTCATTCACCTATCATCTGGACCAATCGACGGTCCTCTATCTGGTGATCGCTGAGTCTGGTGGATCGCAGGCCGCCCAAGCCAACATCGTCGTTTACTATCAATACTACCAGCAAGTGACGACGACCGTATCGGTTCTGAGCGTTACGAGGACGATCTTGCTACCCGCCGCATCCATCATTGGGTTCGTCTTATTGATATTCTCCTTCTATGAGCTGAGGGTCCTAGCTAGGAAGGCAAGAGAGGAAGCCGAGAGGAGGCAACTGTACATGGTCGTTCCTGAAAGCACGGGCTGGCTGAGGCTAAGGTAAGTCGGATCAATAATGAGCCAACGAAGCGGCGTAAAGAAGCGAGCGCTGGATTTCCTCACTGGAACCATTTTGCCGACCCTTGCGGTCTTACTCGTGATGGTCGGGGCGTACTACATTGCTGGAGTTGCACTTGGAACCGACGCGCCAGTTAGGTTGGTCCAGATAGATATGAGTCCCTGGTATGTCACGAGCATGTATCCGACCCTCATTGCGGGCGATGTCATAGTCGTCGAAGGAGTCGGACAGGATGATGTGAGGGTGGGGGATGTGATCATATTCGAGGGACCATACTCATCCGTCCCGATCATCCACAGGGTCATCCAGATAGTCGAGCTGCCAGGAGGCGGCAAGTCTTTCAGGACAAAGGGAGACTACAACCCAACTCCCGATACGATACTAGTGAGCCCGCAAGAGCTCCTTGGAAGGTGGACCGGGATCAAAGTCCAGCTAGTTGGATTGCCCATCATCTTCGCAATGGATCCGATGGGGAGGATCATAATAGTCGCTATCATAGCTGGGCTCTCCGCTTACTCGGTACTGGTTCCTGAGGCGGGCGATAACGATGAACTTTCAGGGACCTCGGAGATAACGTCTAAATAGCAATGCTTATATAAAGGAGCATATAAGGCGATGCTGTCTCAGATTGTTCTCTATGTTTATAAAGGATACCAAGAAACCCGTCGTCACCATCGAGAACGTGGTCGCCTCTGCCGTTCTTAACCAGAGGATCCAGCTCTTCGACATCGTCAACTCCTTTGACGAGACGACGGTGGAGTACAATCCTGAGCAATTCCCCGGTTTGGTCTTCAGGCTGAGGAAACCGAAGACAGCCACCCTGATCTTCAGTTCCGGCAAGATGGTCTGCACTGGCGCGAAGTCCGAGAAGCAGGCCATCAAGGCCGTACATAGGGTGGTCGAGGAACTGAAGTCCAAGGGAATCGACATCGTCAACAAGCCGGAAATCACGATACAGAACATCGTGTCATCTGGATCGCTTCCTGGGAAAATCGATCTGGAGAAGTGTGCATTTGTCTTGGAGCGGACGATGTATGAGCCCGAGCAGTTCCCTGGGCTGATATACAGAATGGGGTCTCCGAAGGTCGTGCTGTTGTTGTTCGCGAGTGGCAAGTTCGTTTGCACCGGTGCTCGGAAGGAAGAGCAAGTTCATGAAGCGGTGGACAATCTCCACAAGCGCCTAAGCGAACTCAAACTACTTTATTGAATCAAATTCGCGGTTATATGTGGTGCGAAAGCTTTTCTATCGAAGACCAGATTCGCTGGGCATGAATTCGAGGCCCGTCTTGGCATGCCTATTGATGTTAGGACTTCTGGGGTTTCTTGCGCGCCCGATCGCAGGTGACGCAGGAGACATCGTGAACGTGAGGTACTTCGGGGCTGCGGTCTTCAATGGCGCTGTAGCAGAGTCAGAGTATCCGCCCGCTGTTCTTTTCTCCACGAGCACCAGGATCTACATGAGCTATGATGACACCTACTTCTACATCGCAGCAGCTATCACTGATGGAACCGACAACGGCGCGAACGACAAGCTCCAGATGTACATAGCACCGTACGAGCTAGGCACCACCCCAAGGCTCACGGACTCAATGATCGAGGTTAGGAGAGACGGGTCCAGCGTATTCTACTCGTACTACGGGGCCTGGGTTGCTGACCCTGAAGGATGGCCCTCGTCAATAGATGTGATGGTCATATCGGGCACTAACTCTTGGTCAATGGAACTGAGGGCGAGGCTGAGCTCGTCGGTGATAGACATCCCAGCCGGGATGAACCGCACGCTGGGCTACATGATAGAGGTTCAAGATGGTGCTGCCGTCCTGCCCCTGTTCGAGGCTCCAACCGGAGCTGACCCAGTAGACACATCGACTTGGGGCATGCTGATGTCGACGTCATGGTGGGGCGCGGTTGACTTGGAGCTAGTCGGCATAACATACACGCCTCCCCTAATAGTCGGACGCCAGACGGCGATAACAGTCGTCTTCCGGAATGTGGGACCTTCACCGTTGTCGAACGTACAGGTGGATCTCACAGTGAATGGAGTCTCCATGGCTCCCGAACAATTCTCGGGCACGTTGCGCACTGGCGAAACAGGTACCGTGCAATTCGACTGGGTCGCTGGGGACGGCGACTTCACGTTCGTTGCGACCGTCAGCATCGTAGGGGGCATATACGAGAGGAACTCGGCGAACAATATGGCAGACAAGACCCTCACTCCTGAATGGCTCACTCTTTCCGTGCTAGCGCCCGCCGGGATTTCCGTGACTGCGGGAGAAAGCACTCAGGAATCGTCTGGCCTGGAAATACCGTTCACCCTACCATGGGGTCCGGTGCAGATCACCGTGTCCAATGTCCTAGAAGTCCCAGGGATCCGGCTGGTGTTCAAGCAATGGAATCCGTCAGTTGGTACGACCTCCTCGATCTCATACAACCTCACAAGCTCGGTCAGCTTGGAAGCGGTCTACGATGTCTTTTACCTTTGCTCATTCAACTTCAAAGACAAGGCGAACCGCGCGTTGCAGAATCTAGCATTCAACCTACGTTTCCCCAATGGCACCTCAAGGCAATTCACAGCTCCGACCTCGGTGTGGATGCCCGTGGGAACCGTGAATCTAGTAGGAGCCTATGTCGGCGGGTTGAACGTCTTGCAGGCCAACCAGTCCATAATCGTCCAAACGCCGCTAGAGCTCACATACTACGTGAACGTGAGAGACGTCACCATAAAAGTGGTGGACATACTCGGCCTTCCTGTGGCAGGGGTGACAATGACCGCGAGTTTCTTCAATGGGACCTCAGTGGCCTTCACGACTCCATCTGACGGGATCATAACAATAACCAGGGTTCCTCTTGGCCTGCTCAACGCCACAGCGGAGTTCCTGTCTTTCTCCTTCAAGATCCAAGTTGACGCCAGCGTAGCTCACGATTTCTGGAGCCTCACCCTGCCGCTGTCCATCCCGGTCTTGGGCGTATTGGTTGGAGTTCCGGCGATAATCTTGATCATAGTCATCGCGTTGATAATAAGATCTAAGCTCAGGCGTTGAGAGATTCGACTCGCGGAGACCTGATCGATATCGTAGTGGCCGTCGAGCCATACATGGTGTCCTACAGGTCTTCGGTCATGGCTGCCAAGTTGCTCTCTGAACGGGCGGGCATCTCGCTCAGGATAGTAGGCAGCAAGTGGCTAGCCGACAGGGCGTTCGACTCCTACATGCCGTGCTTCTTCGCCGAGTTCAAGGATGGGAAACTCATAACGATGAGGGCTGAAGAGAACCTGAACCACAGGCAGCTCGCTCGATTACTGGAGGACGACCTAATGTCTGTTGTAAATCAGAGGAGCAGGACCACTGCGGCCACAGCTGCGCCGTAGGTGCGTGTTATCTTCAGCTCACAGACCTCTTCCTTTGTTCTTTTCACGGTGACCTCCCTCGCGTTTGCCATCTCGTCGAGCAGGATCGATAGTCTGCGCCTGACATCGGTCGTCCCGCCGTTTTGATCAAATTCGACTATGAGGTCGTTCTCGCCCCCGTCGGTGTAGCCTATGGCAACCCCTGTTGAGACTATGTCCCCTCTCTTGCCATCCGCCTTTCCCAATACGACGAAGGTGACTTGGCCGGGCTCTATCCTCCTTGGTTTAACCTCCTTTGCGGACTTCGGAAGTATGGAAGATACTGGCACAAGGTTGCACTGTGATATGCCAGCGGCAACCAGGGCCCTGTCGAAAGCATTCAGAACAGAGGTATCGCTCTGTCCGACACCGGATACCATGAAATACTCCTGAGGGACGAGCCTCTGTTCCATTCGTTCTACCCTGCAGCTGTCGTCGACTATCCCTTGTTTAACTTTTCCTGTGTCGCTGCTGTGAAGGAATTCACACCATCAGCCAATGCGTCGAGCGTCATGTCCTCGGTGTCTCTCATCGCCTCGTACCTACGAATGAGCCTGGAGACTTCGGATATCATCACGTCAGTCTCTGAGAGGAACTTGCTGACTGGCTGAAGCCCGAGAGCTTCCTTCGGTTCAATCTGGTCGGGATCGCTGTCGCTGGAACCAGTCGATTGCACTGATGCCGGAGTCTGAGTCCAGGGCCCCCCGCTCAGAATGTCAAGGGCTTCTTGGCATAGTTCCAGCACTTCTTTGTATCCCAAGCTCCTTTACCTCGAGCCCATTATCCAATACTTAACTTCTTCTCATATATGCCCTTCATCTTAATGGCATCTTTATCCAACAGCGGGGACTCGCAGATCACCACCATGTTGTACCCGACCTGCGCCATGGCTTCTGCGAGGTACTCGAACTTCGGGCCGTAACTGCTTCCAAGTGGCCAGTGGCGCTTCTCGCCAAAGCCCGCCGCGGTCGGTTGCACCTCTGAGAAGTGTAGCACAAGCGACTTTGACCTCTCGGTTCCAAGGTCCCTTTCAACCCTACTCAGTACGTTGAGGCAGTCATCAGACCCTCTGAACTTGCTGTCCACGGATCTCACATGCATGTGGCCGAAGTCCAACGTGGGTCTGACCCTCGGAATGGACCGGGACAGTTCGATGAGTTCGTCAAGTGTGCCGAACTGACTCTGCTTCCCGGTCGTCTCCGGGCCCAGTTCCACGCCCACTCCCAACGACTCCAGCCTCGCGGTGATTTCCTGCAGTGCTTTCAACTGCAGTCTGAACGTTTCCTCCTTGGTTCTTCTGCCGTAGAAGCCAGCGTGGAACGTCACGTGGAATGTTCCCATGTGGTGTCCTGCCATCGCAGCCATGATAAGCCTCTTTTTGGATGCACTGGCGATTGTCCTGTCTTCAGATGACAGGCTTATCGCATACGGGGCATGGATAGTGAGTACCACGTCGTTTCTCTTGGCGGCGTCACGTATCATCGTGGCCGCAGCCCTGCCTATCCTGACACTTCTCACGGCCTGATACTCCATCGCAAACAGGCCCTCAGATGCGAGGTATGCCATAGCGTCCGGCCCCTTAGGGCCCTTGAGCGGGTAGCCAGCAGGACCGAAGATGGTCTCGGCGTGCATCGGTGTGAGTTGGACAAGAGTCCATTTATCTGTTCGCGGGCTTGAGCTTGACGGACCTCAGCCTCGTCAGAACGTAGTCCCTGTCGAGCGTGGCCAAGAAGTTGCCGAGACGGGGGCCAGAGTCTTGGCCAATGAACAACTCGTACGCTTCCTTGAAGAACTCGCTAGATGGCACGCCGGCGCTTCGTGCGGCTTTGTAGAGCAGTTCCTGCAGTTGGTCGCCGCCGAGATGGGTCCGCGTGAGTTCCTCCTGCAGGGCCCGGAAACCCTCGAGTATCCTCGGGTCGTCCACTTCGTGTATCTTGCTTGACTCAACCTCAGGGCTCCTAGCGAACATCTTGTTCCAGTTGCTCGCCTCGGTAAGTCTCTCGAGGGCCCTCTTCCTATCTGCATTGGAGAGATCTCTTGGCATCAGGCCGGATCCCTCTAGCCTCTCCAGCGCGATTCTCGGTTCGTAGAATCTCGTGACGTAAGTGGCCAGGTCATAGGGCAGTCTGTAAGGCTGGGATCCCTTCGGCTCTCCGAGAACATACCGGTAGTAGACCTTGGCGTCCTGCGCTCTTTCTCCGTGCCCGACGTACGCCAGCCTCTCTATCTCGTCGAACTCCGAGACGACTGCGGACATCTTCTTGACCGCGATGTCTCTCTGCACCAAAGGCTTTTTCACGTACAGAAACCTGATCACCTCGGGCTCCGCGATCTTCAGCAGGTCCCTTATCAGGTAGACGTTGCCCATGCGGCTGGACATCTTCTGCCCGTCGATCAAGAAGAACTCATACACCAAGGGGACAGGTGGCTCGAAGCCGTAGACTTCCTTCGCCAAGGCTACGCCGGACTTCCATGATCCCTCGTAGTGTTCCTTGCCGAAGGGCTCAATGTCCGTCTCGAAGATCTGCCAGTCGGCCACCCATTCGAGCCTCCAAGGCAGTTTGGTGCGCCTTATGTCCGTTGACCCCACATGACCACAGCCCCTGACTCTGTACTCTCCATGCAGGACTCTGTCGACGCACTCGTAGTCGACCTTGCCTGCATCCATGTCAATGGAAGTGACCTTGGTAGTCAGCTTACCGCACTCCTCACACACCGGATTGAGCGGAACCCAGTTCCCTGAGATTCTCGACTGAAATCGGCTGAGAACGGCCCTCACCGATGCCGTGCGTTCAAGGGTCCGTCGTATGAACGAGTCGTATGCGCCCTCTTCGTAGAGCTTGCTGACATAGACCAACTCAAGGTCCACTCCTATTGCTCGGAGGTCCTCCATCATCAGTTCGGTGAAATGGTCGGCGTACGAGTCGTGGCAGCCGAAGGGGTCCTCAACTAGACAAACTGGTTTCCCCAAGGCTTTAGTGAGAATAGTCTTGCCTCTTCCCTCGGTCTTCCTCCATATCCCATCGCCGTCGGGCAACCTCATGGGCACTGTCCTCAGGGGATCCATGTCGTCGCTTGTCAGGACATGCCTCGACCTTCTGCCTGCTCCGTCGATGCTCTTCCTGATGAAGTATCCCCTAACCTGATCGTTCATGTTGCCAATGTGCTTTGGTCCCGATGGTGACGCGCCAGCTCTGACAGTCACGACCTTGTGGTTAGATCTGTCAGCATGCTTTGTTGCCTCTGTCGCCACAAGTTTCGCCCAGAACCGCTCCTGCTTCGGCGGCAAGCTCGTCGAACTGAGCCATCGCTTATATTTAACCGAGACCTGCACGGACCGGGCCCGTAGCCCAACTGGACAGGGCGCAGTGGAGAAAGCGACCGCGTAGGCCTTCGGAGCCTCGATGGAGAGAGCCTGAGAATGAGGGTTCGAGAGAATCTCCCGAGAATCCCTTCGGGCCCGTGATTCAGCAGCTGACTCAGTGGAAGCGCGTCAAGGCTACGGATAAATTCCTCAGAATGGCTCGGGCTGACTCCAGGCCAGTGCTTCTCAGCCCACAGTCGGGGTGAACATATGCCAACAGGTCATCCCCCACCTCCTGTCTAACGGCTTCAAGCACTCCGAGTATCTTTTCCGGGTCATCAGCCTCCTCGGGCTTCGCGATGTCAACCCGCGCGCAACCCACTCCCAGCTTCTTATGAGCGCGCACAAGCTCGCCACGATCAAGAGCCCGGATGTTCTCAGGGTTGCCAGCGAAAGCGTGACTGAGGGTTCCGACTCCCTCAAGCCTCAGGAGCTCGTGATGAAGCTGAGGCGACAGGCGACCACACACGTGCAGGATCGCCATCTCCGGGTGCAGGTCGGAGGTCACCAATCGCAGACAGGTCGCGGCCCTCCCGGGATCCATGAACCCACCGGACAGGCCCGGCTCATCTATCTGAACGATGGCGCCCATCGACTGAAGATGAGATGCCAGAGACCCCAAGGCAAGCCCAAGGTCTTCATATAGTTGGCTGTCATTCGGTCCTGAGTATGGCCCCCTGTTAACCAGTGCGCAGCTGAACCCGAGGGTGACTGGCCCGGTTATCGCGATCTTCGCGGACGCGGTCGCGCGGGTCTCCCGCAGGACGCGCAACACCTGTTCCAGATCCCTGCTCTTCAGGCATCTGCCGAGATCAACAGGCGGAGCTACTCTGCCAACGACGGCTGGCTTGCCAGCTAATTCCCCCAAACCTGGGATGTCGTGGGCCAAGTATGAGATCATGTCATGTCGCGGCTCGCCGTCCGTCACGACATCGAAGCCCAGCTCAAGCTGCAAACTACAGTAGTTGCGTATGGACTCCTCAGGGGAGCTTCCTTCTGCTGGGAAGCTGCCGACTGCTGTCAATAGAGGTCTGCTCAACGCTTCTCACTGCTCGGATCTGCTATTTGAGGCTGCTCTGATGGCGATTATCCATGGGATTCAGCCTTTCTCGAGCTTCCCCACGAGCAGAGCCGAGACTGATAGCGCAACTGCTGACGAGATGATGTAAGGCCCCTCCAGCAAAAACTCAGCTGCCACGCCACCGATTCCCGGGCCCAGCAGGTACCCAAGTCCAATGCTGCTCTCGAACATCCCTGCGTACATTCCCCTGCTTGATGGGTCAGCCTCCAGTGCGCTCCTGATCGCCGCGCTGTAACACAGTCCGACACCTATGCCTAGCAGAAAGCCACATGGGAGGAGAACCAAGGGTTCACTTGACGACACCAACAATAGCGGGAACAAGAACGCAATGAACGACCCAGCTAGTGCGAGAGTCCTGAAGTTCCTTCTGATAAACCTGTAAAGGTAGAACATGAGGGTTCTCCCTGCAAGCAGCAGTGATATCGTCAGACCAATCAGAGCTCCGGGAATGCCCCTCAGTTGAGCATAAGGAGGATAGAGGGAGAATATGGTTCCTTGGCAGAATGAGTAGAGGGCTGCTATCGACCAAGTCGGGATCATCTTCTTCGGCGAGACTGACCCCTCTTTGCTCCTCCCCTGACTGTCGACACGTGAGTGGCTTCCATGCGACACCATGAAAGCTGAGAGGAAGCACATCAAGAGTGACATTACCGCGCAGGGGAGGAATACAACCTCGTAATTGCCATACCAGAGGACAACACTGGAGACCAGACCCCCAGCAAGACTGCCAGAACTCCACAGCACTCCGAAATTCGAGAATAATCTATCGCCGCTGACCCCTGCGCTGTCAGCCAGGAGCGCCTCAACAGCCGGCCAGAGTATTGCAGTGGAGATGCCATCCAGAAGCCTACTGAGCATCAGATGCAGGGGCGTTGAGGACATCCAATACAAGGTACAGGTAACAGCATAGAGGAAGGAACTGATCATAAGTAGATGCCTCCTGCTGAGCCTGTCCGCCAAGATTCCCGAGAGGAGTGCGACCGGGACATAGCTGAAGGGGGAGGCACTTCCTATGATGCCGATCTCGAACTGACTCGCTCCCATCCTGAGGGCGAGCAGGGGTATGACTGGCACGAGCAACGCCACCAGCATGGAGAAGACAAAGCTCAGGGCGTATGAGACGTTTGCATTCTTCAACATCGCAGGTGTTTGGGTAGCGCGCGTGCCGATAGAAGTCGACTGGTCTTGCATGGCGCTCATCTTGGCGACAGGACCTGAAGGATATCATGCTCGATCTTGGCCGCGAGCCCTGTCCTGTTGGCCTCGTTTATGGTTGTGGTGCTCCCTCGGCATTCCTCCCTGATCCTCTCAAGAAGCGGATGCGTTGCCCTCCAGTGCAGCGTCATGACAATAGGTTTCTCTGATCTCAATGCCGTCTCCACAGCCCTCACGAAGGCTTCGCTGCTCAGCTCCATCGGGCCCAGCTCGTCGATAACTATCACGTCGGAGGCTTCAATTGCGTGCTCTATCGCCACGACCCCCACGCCCTCCAAGCCTTCTAAGTCCACTACATACTTCCCCACCTTGGGCCCGCCCGAGCCAACCTTGGCGAGAACTCCGGTTCTGCCGCTCGAGACGTCGGCAATCTGAAACCCGATTCGGCTACCTGCTTGAGTCAGTTCTGAAGTTGTCATCCCCCCGACGGAGATTCTCTGGGCTTTCAGTCTCTCCACCAACTTGACCATCACTGTTGTCTTCCCGGACTTGGGAGGACCAGTCAGCGCAAAGATCCTGCTCAACTGGTCTCTCGTCGACCCGATGCCTAGATAAGCCTCAGCTTGGCAGGGGTCGGCTCCTTGTTTTTATCCTCACTTAGCCGAGTCACAAGGCATGCAAGTCGTGGTTGGTTTCGACGGCGGGGCGACCAAGACCAAAGCTGTTGTGGCGACTTTGGACGGAGAGGTGCTCTCAAGCGGAGATGGAGGGCCGTCAAACTACCACGTTGTGGGCATAGACGGAGCGAAACGCTCCATCCTGGAGGCCTTCAAAGCCGCCTCAAGTCGGATTGCAGAACCACTGGTGATCGAGGTGGCAGTTGCTGGGTTGGCTGGTCTGGACTGCAAGCGTGATGGGCGGGTACTGAACGAGGAGCTGCCAAAGATCGGGATTGCTAAGAGGCTTGTTGTGGTTCATGACTCCCAGAACGCACTCTACGGGGCGACCGGAGGGGAAGCAGGAGTCATAGTCATCGCTGGCACTGGATCAGTCGCGGCGGGAACGGATGGCGCTGGCAACACGGTGAGGGTTGGAGGATGGGGGAACGTCCTCGACGACGTGGGAAGCGGGTACGAGATGGGCAGAAAGGCGCTTACAGCTGCCCTCTACACATTCGACGGACGATTGCAGAAGACGGTTCTGGTGACCAAGCTCAAGGAGGCGCTCGGAGTGGAGTCCATAGATGACATAATCACGAGGGTCTACGGTGAGAAGATGTCGGTCACTGAGATCGCTGCCCTTGCCCCTCTCGTCACGGAGGCAGCTAAGGAAGGTGATGCCGTGGCCAGCACAATAGTCGAGGAAGCCGTCGACGGGATCTCCACGCTTGTCAAGACGGTGATACTTAGACTGAAGATGCAAGACATGGCATTTCCAGTGGCGACCATAGGCGGCGTTTTCAAGGCTGGCAAAATCATAACTGAGCCCTTGGCCAAGTCCGTGAGTTGCTTGGCGCCGGGGGCTCGAATAGGGCAACCCATGATGGGTCCTTGGTTGGGGTCGGTGCTGGTGGCACTGGAGATGTATCACAAGCACTTGTCCCCAGAGCTAGTCAAGGCTGTCAGGAGAACCGCGGATAGAGCGTGACCACTTACAAGTTCGCGCCCTGACTCCTGAGAACTGATCTCAGTCTCTTACCGTCAAGAGCCCTTGGACGCACATCCTCCTTGGAGCAAATGGCTGCTGCTGTACCTGCCGCTTGTCCGATTGCCCTCATGTTCGGCTGGATCCTGACTGAAGCTTGAGCCTCGAAGGTGGCGGATAGGCATCTGCCAGCGACCAACAGGTTGTCCACGCAAAGCGGGACGAGGCACCTATAGGGGATTTCATGATACTCACCTTTCCCAAAAGGCTTAGAGAGTTCAGTGCCGCCCTGAGGCAAGTGAATGTCGATTGGATAATTATTCCTGGCCACGGCGTCCTCGAACTTCCGGCGTTTGAGGTGATCCTCAGCACTCAGCACGTATTCTCCAACGACCCGTCTGGACTCTCTGACTCCCACCATCGTAGCCGTCTGGGAGATGTACGAGTTCTCGAATCCCTCGAAATATCTCTTGAAGAATCTCATGTATCTGGTGATCCTCTTCCTTCCCTGCACCTCCGCTTCAGTGAGGTCGACGGGGTCTTGGCCCTTCAAGTCTCCTATGATCCGAGGACAGTTGAATCCCATCTCGCCGGGTCTACCAGGGAGGGAAAAGCCTTGAAAGTATGCCGCATCGTCTCTCTCGAGCATGCCCTCCCGGATTGCCTCATTGAACACTTCCTCAAGAGGGGTTCCGCGACCGGGTACCATCCAGCATTCAAGCCAAGGAAGCCCGTGCTCTCGGTTGCTATAGATTCTATTCAGAAAGGCAGCGAAACGAGACAGGTCAATGTTCCCGACCATGAACCTCAGCGACATCGGTTGGCATGCTCCATCTTCCTTCCTGCCGGACTCGAACGGCACCCCCGCTTTGATCGCGATGTCTGCATCCCCAGATGCATCTATCGCGACCTTTGACATTATGGCCCTCCTTCCGACCTTGGTCTCCACCACAACTCCTCTGACTTCGTTCCCCTCAAGTATTGGCATGGAAGCAAACGTGTGATACAGCAACCCGCATCCGCTCTCATTCGCCATTTCCTCCAATACGTATTTCAACGCCTCGGGATTGAACCAGCCATCGTTCCCCCTGGAGTCCTTGCTCCCTTCGCCGGTTCCGATCAGTCGATCCTGTATTTCTGATGAGATGCCTGAGCATAGGGGTCTGCCACTAACGTGGTTGGGCATCATCGGGAATACTAAACCGCCTGTGGCTGTCCCGCCGAGGAAACCCATCTGTTCCACGATCATGGTATTGGCCCCGTTGCGGGAGGATGCAATCCCCGCTACTGATCCGGCCGTTCCTCCGCCTACGACGAGGACATCAACTTCTGACAGGATCTGAACGCGCTTCTTCACCTCATCAAATGCGATCGCTTCCTCAGGCCTCACGTGTTTGGGATGCGACATGTCAATATAACAGTACGACCCTCGAAGCCCCTGTGGTGTGTCCGATGTGACTGGGCCCACTCACTCGCCCATCGTCGTGAGCACCAGAGACCTCATTCTGGGTTTGATGTCAAGCTCAAGGAAGACCACCTGTTGCCAAGTGCCCAGCGACAATTGGCCCTCCAAGACGGGGATAGTGAGGCTCGGGCCGATTATGGACGCTCGCACGTGCGAGTGCCCGTTTCCGTCATGCCACATCTTCTGGTGCTCGTAGCTAGCCCCTCTTGGGGCAATCCTCTCGAGAGCCGCCGGCAAGTCCTTGATCAAGCCCGGCTCATATTCTAGGGTAGTGACCGCACCCGTCGACCCCGGCACGAACAAGGTCGTAATCCCATTGCTTATGTTGCTCGCCTTGACTTCGGCCTTGACCTCCTCCGTGATGTCCTTTATGGATCCCTCGCCGTCCGTCGAGAACTCTATCTTCCTGGTCCGCACCTTCAACCTGATCCACGCTTCAGTTGGGGACTAATTGGTCTATCGGTTAGGTTGTGCCTCGGGGGTTGTTTCAAACGGTCTCCCGTATTCCTCCCTGCTCGCGATGTCATTGATCCGCTTCCTCCTCATGACGCGCTTCTCAACCTCAGACACAAGGTCCCTGCCCTCACGCGGGTACCCCAAAGCCAAGAGCGCGACTACGTCGAATTCACCCGGTATGGCCAGGAGCTTCTTCACCAGTTGTTCGTCGAAATCCCCTATCCAGCAGGTCCCGAGGCCCTCGCCCATGGCTGCCAAAACGATGTTCTCCATCGCGATCGTGGTGTCCACCACGTGCCAGCGGGTCAAAGGCCACCTCTTCGCACAACCAACAACCACCACGGGCGACTCGGATAGAAAGCCGGAGAAGAGTCGGCCTTCAGACAACTTTTTTCGCTTCGTTGAGTCTGTCACGACCACGAAGTGCCACGGCTGCAGGTTAGCTGCAGAGGGGGCGAGGCGAGCAGCCTCCATCACCTTCCTCAACGTGTTCTGTGGGATCTGGTCCGGCAGATATGATCTCACTGAATGTCTTCTTTGGATGGCGTCGAATACTTCCGTTCACGGAGTCACCGCGTAGCACGGATCAGGATCGCTCATATTGTTATCTTGCTGGGGACGAGCGACGCTGGAGAGGCTGTCTTTTGGGGTGCGTCGGGGTGGAGTCCGTATGGACTAATTACACTTTCGCCCGGCGGTCACGCAGACGTCACAATGCTTCTAAGGCTAATCCATCACTTCCATGGATGGCCACCATAGTCTGGCTCATGTTGCGCGTGGTCATCGCTTCTCCAGGTTCCAAATTAGTGGAGGAGAGGATCATCGATTACAGAGAGCGAATGGGTAAGGTAGTGATCATAAGCTCAGAGCATTCTCTAGATGTGATCGCGATGTCGCTCGCTGCAGCTTCGAGGGGTATGAACCCACAAGAGGCCCTTCGGCGCATATACCTCTCCCGCGCCTTCAACGTGTTTCAGGCTGAGAACCTGATGTCCGAAACTGGACCTAGCGTAGCGACGGAGCTCAAAGCTAATGTCTTTCTCGCCGTCGACATCCACGAGCTATTCTTGGACGAGGAGAATTTCTCGGATAGGGCCAAGAGGTTCGCCCAGTCCGTGTGGAGGATGAAGGACAACACTCGCGAGCTGACCTGCGAGCTGATATTCAGGTCCATGGGCGACAGAGGTTCCCGTGGTCTCTTGGGTTCTGCGATCTCGGCCGCAGATGAGTTGGAAGAGTTGAAGGCCGTGGAGTTGTCCGAGGTCATGCTGCCTACACTTTCTTCAGACCGTCCCTCACCTAGCCTCAGAGTTCTCATGTGATAATACTCTGTAGACCTTCAACAGAAAATCACTGCATGGGAAGAACTATCCCGACCTTCAGGGACTTCGTCAGGGAATGGTCAGGCGAGTGCCTCAGGATATTGAGAATGCTACCGGAGCGAGAAAGGTCGGCGCTCAAGAGTCTGTTGGATACCGTCTTCTCTAGGTCGGACGCTGGATCTTTGATGCCCAGCCCATTGCCCAGCGAAACTGCTCTGCTGTTGATGATCGTAAATTTGAAGGCAGACGTGGAAGATTTGAAGAGCACTGTAAAGGATAGGGGTGGCGAGTGACAGATGTCACGCTCCGCGTTCAAGCCATCTGAACTCTCTGCGTTCCACTGACCGAAGGAGTGAGGCCTGATGAGAGGCTGGATACTGGATGTGCACCAAGAAGAGCCCGGCCTCGTGGCAGTTTGGTTCAAGACTGAAGGTGGCTCGACGATAAAACTCCTGTTCAGTTACGAGCCCCACTTCCTTCTATTATCTACCTCTTGGAAGCTGGAAGATATTCAGAGAAGAGCCGCGAGCGTTGGATCGACCAGTTCCGAGTTCGTGCAGAAAGGCCTACCCTCCGGGAAGTTCAAGAGGATGCTTCTGGTCAGGGCGAAGGATGAGCGGACAAAGAAGCTCGTGCTGAGGAAGTTGCTCAGAGATTCGGACGTGACCCCTTTCGACGCCGACATCCAGGTGGACAGGCAATTCATGATGGAAAGGGCTGTGTTCCCGCTGGCCAAGGTGGATGCCAAGCGCACTTCCAGGGGCTTCGAGTTGACGCTCCGGGATGACTTGGAGTCACTCGAATACGACCTGCCGGAGTTCAAGCGGGCCCTGCTGAGCGCCAAGACTTCGAAGCCTTTCAGGCTCGGCGAGTTACAGGAGCTGACTCTATCCTTTGAGGGTGGAGAGACGATATCCTATGACCCAAAAAAGGGGGAGGACCTAGTTTCCCTGTCAAACGAGGTTCTGAGAAGGGGCGTCGACATCCTGTTCACAAGGGGAGGCGATGGTTTTCTGCTACGTTCCTTAGAGAAGAGTGCGGAGCAACTGGGGGTTCACGAGGGCTTCTCTTTCAACAGGGATCTGTCAAAGATGGATCTCAGCAGCGGTGGTTTCTCGTTCACCAGTTACGGGGTGGTCAGGTGGAAGTACAGGCCCGCCTTCTTGAAGGGGAGGTTCCACATAGATCTCGACAATTTCATGGCACTCCCTGAGGCGGGCTTGGACGGAGTTTTCGAACTGTCTCGCTCCTGTTGTCTGTCAATCCAGAGAGTCGCGAGGACCAGCATTGGAGGGGTTATGGCGTCGCTGGAGGATCTGGTGGCATTCAGGCGCAACATAGCGATACCGATGGAGGGAAATCAGCCCGAGTTCTTCAAGAGCATACTCTCCTTGCTCAGGTCGGACAGGGGTGGGTTCGTGATGAACCCGGTCGTAGGAGTTCACGAGGATGTGTTGGAGATTGACTTCACGTCCCTCTATCCCTCGTTGATTGCTATTAGGAACATCTCCTCTGAGACCGTCTGCCCCGAGGCCATCGAGGGCGACATAACGGTTCCGGAATTGAACCTCGGCATTGCCCCAGACAGATTCGGAATAGTTTCCAACGCCGTAGCCTTCATGTTGAGGAGGAGACTCGCCTACTCCCATCTCTCATCAAGAGAGGACGATGTGTACGACAGGAGGCAGAAGGCGATGAAGTTGATTCTATGCTCGGCGTTCGGATACTTGGGTTTCAGGAAGGCTAAGTTCGGAAGGGTTGAAGCGCATATGGCCACCACGGCCTTCGCCAGGGAAGCGCTGCTTAAGGTAGTCGGACTTGCAGAATCGATGGGGTTCAAGGTCATCCACGCCATAGTGGACGCAATATGGGTGAGAGGAGAGGTTGATCACGAGTCGCTCATCAGAAGGATGTCGGAAACCGTGGGCGTGCCAGCTAGACTCAAGGCAAATTACAGGTGGGTCGCTTTCCTCAGGTCTAGGGTCAACCCGAACGTTCCTGTCCCGACTAGGTATTTCGGCGTCACGAAAGAGGGAAGGATAAAGGTCAGAGGCATAGAGGCCAGGAGAAATGACACGCCGCCTTTCATCGCGATCTCACAACTGTCGATGTTAGAGTCCATGGCTAAGGTACCCCTAAGTGAAGCCCCAAGAATGGCGATAGAAACGCTGAGTTCCAGCCTGAGGAGCCTCAGAGAAGAAGGCATTAGGCCCGAGTCATTGGTGATGCGGAAGAAGCTATCGCGCTCGCCGAGCGAGTACAGGAACAGGGTCGCTCAGGCATTGGCATCTTGGTCGATAGAGAGAGAAGGAGGACGCGTGATGCCGGGCATGGAGGTATCCTTCATCATGACCAAAGATGGCCCTCAGCCAGTTGGCCTAGTCAGCTCAAAACCAGACTTGGAATTCTACGAGACGCTGTTGTTGAGAGCGGGTCATTCAATACTTGAGCCGTTTGGTTTCACGCAGGATGAAGTTGCTTCGAGGGCCAATGGCCAACTGAGCCTATCCTCTTTCCTCCACTAGCGTCAAAGATCGAACGCTAATATCCAATCGGCGTAGCTTCACACCATGCAAACGCGAAGGGTCTCCTTCGGTTTGAACCCCTTGGAGCTGACTCGAGAGTTCGGGACTCCACTCTACGTCGTCAACCTCGACACTCTAGAGTACAACTTCCTCAGGTTCGACCGCGCCATGCTCGCCGCGGGGATAGATCACGGGATATTCTACGCCGTCAAAGCAAACCCACTGCTGGCGATCTTGCAGAGGATAAGTCAACTAGGGGGAGGCGCGGAGGTGGTCTCGCTAGGCGAGCTCGAGGCCGCAAGGAGGGCGGGCTTCTCTTCCTCGAAGATCATATTCAACGGTCCGGGCAAGAACGTGGAGGAGATCGGAGAGGCGGTGGAGTCAGGCGTTGCATCGATAAACGTCGAGTCCATCGGCGAATTGGGAGTCATCATCCAGGCGTGCAAGAGGACCTCTAAGGTTGCCAATGTCGGGTTCAGGGTTAACCCAGGCGTAAGGGCTTCGACCCACAGATATCTACAGACAGGGCTCAAGGGAGGGAAGTTTGGCTTGGACCCCAAATCCTTTCGGGAGGCATTGAGGCTTTGTGGCAGGAGCAGACTGCTCAAGCCGGTGTGTGTCCACATGCACTTCGGCTCGCAGATCGGCTCGGTCGCCAGCTTCAAGTCCGCCTGCGGAGCGCTGATGGGATTCGTGACTCTCTTTCGGAGAACGCTTAGGAAATCTCCTTGCATTGTTGACGTGGGTGGAGGCTTTGGTCTTGACTACTCCACGGGCAGGATGTCCCTGGACCCTGAGAGCTTCGTCAGGAGGGCACTCAAGCCCATGATTTCGTCCCGAGCTTGGCCGGCCTCATGCGAGGTGGCAGTGGAGCCAGGCCGTTCCATCGTGGGGCAGGCAGGATTGCTGGCCATGAAGGTTCTGTACGTCAAGCAGAGCGGAAGCGTTCATTGGTTGATCACTGATTCTGGCATGAGCGACTTCATCAGGACGGCCCTGTATTCTGACAAACATAGGATCATCAACGCTTCGAAACCTCACGGTCGACCGAGGAAGTACTTCGTGGGTGGCCCGCTATGCGAGTCCGGCGATGTCTTCGGATGTTACAGCCTGCCCGAGACCGAGCCGGGGGACATTCTACTGCTTCTCGACGCGGGCGCATACGGATCATCGATGAGCAGTAACTACAACGGAAGGCTGAGGCCAGCCACGGTCGCCGTCAGTCATGGCAGAGCATGGCCGTGCGAGAGAAGAGAGACTGTGGAGGATCTGTTCAGGCGGCAATCTGAGCCCCGGTAATCACAGTGTGATCCTCTCCGCAAACAGTTCGTCGCTAAGTAAGGATTCGTCAATCTTGGAGATGCCAAGCCCGGGCGATGATCCCACTCCTCTCTTACCTTCCCTGATCCATGCTCCTTCGTCCCTTGCCAGGATCTTGGGACACATCAGGTCTGAGTCCAGGTCAGCGAACTCGACCACATCCGTCCCCAAGGCGAAATGAGCGCCGGCTGCTATCGCGATGCTGTTGTCCGAGTAGCATCCGACCATGCATTTGACGCCAGCAGCCCGACAAACGGACGCTATCTCCGATGCCGTCCGTATGCCACCGACCTTCATGAGCTTCACGTTGATGTAGTCTGCTGCCTCATTCTCCACGGCCGTCATCGCCTGCCTGACGTCCCTTACTGCCTCGTCCAGCATTATCCTCACCCCCGTCTGCTTCCTCAGGATCGCGGTCTCCTTGATTCTATCCTTAGGCAATGGCTGCTCGAGGAATTCCATCTGTTCGACCCTTGAGAGGAACTTGCAGAAGGTCGTCGCCTCTTCGAGGGAGTACGCCTGATTCGCATCAACGCTGATTCTCCTATCCTCGTCCAGCGCGCCCACAACGGCCTTGACACGTTTGATGTCCTCTTCCACTCCTGTCCCTACTTTGATCTTGACTCTCGTGAAGCCCTCTGAGGCTATTCGCTTGGCTTCTGCGGCCATCTCCTCGGGAGGGGCTATTCCTATCGTGTAGCTTGTTTCCATCGGACTTTTCTGCACCCCGAGTAGCTTGCACAATGGCGCGCCGATCATCTTGGAGAAGAGGTCGTGAATTCCGATGTCGAACGCTGCAATGGCGGATCTGGATCTGACTCCTGACTTCCACATCGACTCAACTGTCGACCCGAGTTCCGCGTAGTCCCTTCCCAACGCCAGCTTCGCCAGTGACCTGAGGCCGGCAATCACGTCATCCATGGCTTCACCCTCGAAATATGGATAGGTTGGAACCCCTTCCCCCAGTCCCATGTTGCCTTCCTCATCCCTCAGTATGAGGATCACGCTTTCGGAGTGAGTGCTTGAGCGAATGGATGTCCTGAAGGGCCTATCCATCTTGATCCTGAGCAAGCGGGCGCGCGCTTCAGTGATTCTCGGCACGGAGTTGTTCTAGCTTGGAGAACTTAAAATGATTGGCTCTTAAGCCACTTAAGCTTAAATCAGCTTAGCCTCGCGGGCTCTGTTCATGGGGCCAAGTATTGACCTGGTGGTTCTTATGACGGCGGGCTTAGTGTCAGTCGTCGTGCCAAGCGCTTTCACGCTGAGAGGCAAGAGGAGATGAGTTCTCATAGACGAGAACAGAAGCTGAAAGCCCCTAGGTGGTCGCGCGATCTGGAGAAGTCCACCATAGAGAGTTGGCATGCGAGTCGGGCGTTCACGTTTGACTCAAGTGGAGAGGGCGAAGTGTACTCAATCGATACTCCTCCCCCATATCTGACGGACAAGTGGCACGTAGGAGGCGCCGCGCACTATGCGCAGATAGACATGGTGGCCAGGTACAAGCGGCTCAAGGGATACAACGTTCTCTTTCCATTTGGCGTCGACAGGAACGGCCTCCCAATCGAGGTCATGGTTGAGAAGGCCAAAGGGATCAGGGCGAGGGACGTGTCAAGGGCGGACTTTCTGCGGCTCTGTCATGACTACTTGAACTCAGTCGAAGGAGACGTGACGGCTCAGGTCAGGATGCTCGGCATTGGCATGGACCTAGAGAACTACTACAAGACGGATTCACCATCATACAGAGCCATTACCCAAGCGACCTTCATCGACATGTGGAAGAAGGGATTGGTCTACGAAGACCTCAGGCCCACCTCTTGGTGTCCCCGCTGTGGAACCCCCATTGCTGAGGCTGAGATAGAGTACGACAACAGGCCCTCATCCCTCACGTATGTGAAGTTCAAGATAAAGGAAAGCGGAGAACAGGTCTCAGTCGCAACCACGAGGCCGGAGCTTCTCCCGGCATGTGCGGTGGTCATATTCAACCCGGATGACGACCGCTACAGGAAGATCGAAGGTCTGACTGCCGTGGTCCCCATCTTCGGAAACGAAGTGAAAGTTGTTGCTCACCCAGTTGCGAAGATGGAGTTCGGCACAGGGCTCGTCATGATGTGCAGCTACGGTGACCTGACGGATGTGAGACTGTTCAGAGAGATGGGCCTGCAGGCTAAGACTTCAGTCGACCAGGATGGAAATTTGACCTCCATCGCAGGGGAGTTTGCAGGGCTGCCGGTCCAGGAAGCGCGCAGGCGGATCATTAGGAAGCTGAAGACAGAGGGACTTGTGGCCAAGGAAGAGAGCATAGTGCACGAAACCCCGACGTGCTGGAGGTGTCACTCTCCGGTCGAGATAATCGAGACGAAAGAGTACTATGTGAAGCAACTTGAGTTCAAGGAGGATGTCAAGAGGATGGCTCAGTCAATGGAGTTCTATCCGCCTTGGTCAAGGCAAGTCCTCTTTGACTGGGTCGGCAGCTTGGTCCAAGACTGGCCCATATCGAGAAGGAGATACTACGCCACAGAGATCCCCGTGTGGTACTGTGCAAGCTGCGGCACTCCGTTCCTTCCTCCGAAGGGCAAATATTACCAGCCTTGGAAGGAGGACCCCCCGGCCGGGTCCAAGTGCACCGAATGTGAGTCTGAGAAGTTCATCGGGGAGACTAGAGTGCTGGACACTTGGATGGATTCAAGCATATCTCAGCTTTACATCATCGGATACTGCACAGACGAGGAGCTGTTCAATAGGTTGAGGCCGACGTCCATGAGACCGCAGGGCATAGACATAGTGAGAGTGTGGCTCTACTACTCCATACTGAGGACGTTCCTTCTGCTCGGGGACAAGGCCTTCAAACAGGTCAGGATCAGCGGAATGGGCCTGGACGCGAAAGGAGAGGCAATGCACAAGTCAAAAGGCAATGCAGTTTACCCCGAGGAGATGATCGAGAAATACGGCACTGACGCATTCAGACTCTGGGCCGCCTCTGAGGGAAAGCTGGGATACCACTACAGGTTCTCCGAGGATAGAGTGAGGGGGGCCTCCTTGTTCATAACCAAGCTCTGGAACATATGCAGGTTTGCCTCGCAGTTCGAGGAAGAGCCGGAGTCGGCCATAACTCACCCCTTGGACAAGCTATTCCTGCAGGCCGCTCAAGATGCAGTGTCCAGAGCCGAGAAGGAGTACGAGGTGTTGGATCCATTCGGAGCTGCTTTGGCCATGAGGGACTTCGTGTGGAACTGCCTGGCAGACCACTATCTTGAGATAGCCAAGCCGAGGCTCTACTCTGAGCGGGAGGGCCCAGAGGAAAGGTCGGCCAGAGCTGCTCTTCACAAGATGCTGAAGCTGGCCCTGATAGCTCTACATCCGATCACGCCGGTCATCACGGACTTCGTCTGCAGGGAACTCTACGGAGAACAAGCTCTTCAGCAAAGGTTCCCCAGTAAGACGCAGAAGATGCCAGGCGGACAAGTCGAGATCTTGTCGTTGTTGATGAGAGCCAACTCCGTTGTTTGGCGGAGGAAGAAGGAATCAGGAGTCAGCCTGAACTCTCCGTTGGCGGAGCCCGTCTACATCAATCCAAGACTCTCACCCTTCATGCAAGACATCAAGTCAGCCCACAAGCTCTCATCCATGAAGGTCGGAGAAGAGCGAACTGAGGATGGCGAACTCACGCCAGCCTACTTCGAATAGTCAAGTATGGCTCCATCGAGGACCAGATTTCCGTGCGGAGTTACATGTAGCTGGTCATTCTTGTCTGGGTTCTCAGGAATCGTATGACCCTTGACCTCTGGGTTATCGGTGAGATTGGGGCGCGGATGAGCTCGGACAGCCCTGAGATCGCTTCGTCGAGCGACCCGAACTTCATCGGGCGCCTAGTCAGAGCGTCTCTCACGCCTTGCCTGACGGTCCAGACGCCAACTGGCAACAGGTACGACGGAAGAGCCTCCCGAACGATTACCGCCGTCGCTAGCTTCTTGATCGATTTCAAGTGCTCTAGCACGGCCAGCCTCCCCGCGTAGTAGCACCCCCCAATTAGGGCATATGTGGTCCTGCCCCTAGGTCCCTCCGCGTCCGCACCGATCGACAGTTCTCCTCCCCACGTGTTCCAGACGGAGCCTTCGTGGAACACCTCAATCATCTCGTAACTCCACCTGCCCGGGATGAGAAGTGCCGCGTAAAGGTTCCCCATACTTCTTGAGCAGTGTAGCCTGTACTCACCCAACTCAGGGAAGGTTGTCACCTCGTCCATCATCCTCTTGGCAAGTATGTCGTCGACAGCTGTTATGCTCCAGCGAGTGGGCACCAACTTCCTCTTCTTCTGCGTGCCGAGCATTCCAGCGCTGAGAGCTCTCTGAATAACCTGCACAGGTTCGCCAGTCGAGTACAATTCCCACATCGCGTCAACAGCTTTGAGCTCCTTGTCCTCGAATGCTCTCTCCACTCTGACATTGGTCGAACCTGCTGAGATATCAAGGTCAGAGATGGGACCGATTGGCCCGAAGGGTTGGACATCCGAGCTGAAGGTCACCCTATTCTGAATTGGTCTTGAGAATGTCACATCAGTGTAGGCGGAGGATGAGGAGAGCACGAGGTCGTGGATGTCATCCATGAACCTCCCCAACTCGTCCATCTTGTCCACCCTGACAGGATAGACACCCCTGACCAGCGATGACATCATGTCCACGAAATCCTTGATCGACATGCGATACCACGACTCAGGTCTCGCCATAGCCGAGGTGTCGCCCACCATGGGTGGGACCATGGGTCCCACGAGGACCTTTGGATAGCCGTACCTGCCGACAAAAAGGCCTGGCGGGGACGATCCTTGGAGATCCATCCTGTCCAGTACGTTACGTGCCTTGAGAATGCCCCCCATTCTCATCAGGACCGGACAAGACGGTTTGCCGCAGAGGTACTTGGTGCCCCTGCATAGGAGGCAAGGTGAGACAGCTGCGGGGCGACTTCTAAGCCCTGCGCTGGCACCGATGTCCAGCCTCCCAAGGGGTGTCAAACTTAGCCTTACTAGGCGAGAGTGCTGTCGTTGAAAAGGGTTCTGTTCGTACCACACACCTCGGCGTAAGTGGACGAATCGAACCGTTCACATCCCCACAATTTGGCACTGAACGCCAGTTATGCTCTAGGTGGCCTCCCGCGAGTTCGCCCGTTCGGGCATGCTCGTGTGACCACCCGCCTAGTGTCTCCAAAGAGATATTTGTGCAGGAGCCGGAGCAGAGCACGATTTGGTCTCGATAATCCCATTCGGAGGGGTCAATGAAGTTGGCGGAAACAAGTTCCTCATCGAGGAGGATGGCGTATCGGTGATGCTTGATTTCGGGCTGTCGTACAAGGGCCGGGGCAGGTTCTTCGCTGATCCCTACCTGATGCCGAGAGAGGTTAGCACGTTGGTCGAGCTTGGAGTGATCCCGAACATACCAAGGGCATATAGTGAAGAAGGCGGCAAACCGTTCGATGCAGTCGTGCTGTCTCATGCACATAGGGATCATTCGGGTCATGCCAGCTTGACAAGGAGGGACATAGAAATCCACGCTGGCGAGGCATCGTCAAGGATACTTTCGGCCCTCGGAGAAACCTCAAGGGAGACGCTGGAATTCTCGTTTGGCGACAGGGAGCTGAAGCAATTCCACACCGGCGATGTGTTGAAGTTCGACCAAATCGAGATAGCGCCCATCCACGTTGATCACTCTGTCCCGGGTGCATATGGATTCATCGTGAGAACTCCGGCCGGCATCATCGGCTACACTGGAGACTTCAGGATGCACGGTCCCCTGTCAAAGATGTCCTCAGACTTCATCGACGCGTTGGCTGCGAACAGGCCTGACGTTCTTCTTATGGAGCACACGAACATCCTCGAGGGAGACGCATCAACAGAGGCAGAGGTACAGGCCAAGCTATCCTCCGTCACGCGAGCGAGTTCCGGCTTGGTGGTCGGGGATTTCACGCTTGCTGACATCGACCGTTACAAATCCTTCTATGCTGCAGCTACTGAGAATGGCAGACAGCTGGTCATAGTGCCGAAAAGAGCGCATCTGATAGACGCCCTAATGGCCGATCCCGCCATATCAGTGCCGAACCACAGAGACGGAGTCAGGATCTTGGAAAGGACAGGATCAAGGCCACAGGCATGGGAGGAGAAGATATGTGACAAATGGGGTGTCGTGGCGGCTGCGGAGATCCACGAGCGCCAGCAGAAATACGTACTAGTCATGCCACAGGGAGATATACAGAATCTCATGAATATCTCCGCAAGGCCTGGTAGCGTGTTCCTGTTCTCCAGCTCCGAACCTTTCAACGAGGAGATGGAGTCGGACTACGACAGGCTGATGAATTGGCTCGATGCCATAGGAATGCCGGCTTACAGGATTCATGCCTCTGGCCACGCCATGCCCATGGACTTGAGGAGATTCGTGGAACAGGTGAGACCAAGAAGGGTGGTGCCGATACACGGAGAGCATCCGGAAATGGTGGTTAGGTACTTCAGGGACCTGAGCTTGGAAGTGCAGCCGCCGGTCCTCGGAGAGCCCATCCCAGTTTAGGTCAGCTCGGAACAATTCAGCTGAGAACTACCAAGAGGCTGCCACCTTGTGTGCAATCCTGCTGGCTGTCTCAAGCTGGGATTCAAGCCTGAGATTGACGACGGAGACGGAGGCCTTCCTTTGAACTACAACGGCGTTGACGTCAGATCCTAGCTCACCTTCGCCGTAGAAGGACATAGTCCAGGGCTTTATCGCGTAACCTCCATCCACCTTCATGTGAACATTTCTCATCTCTCTCCGGCTGACCCTAGTGGCGACTATGCCCTTGCAATCCGGGTGAGGCACGTTCAGGGATACGATGTCACCCTTGACAAACAGATCTGGCGATGAACTCAATATCTCAAGCAGGTAATGCAGTACCACTCGGGTGTGCCCCATTTCGTATCTCTTGGCCAGCTTATCCTCCTTCGACATCGCCAATGATGCAGCAACTGAAGGTATGCCATGAATCGATGCTTCCATTGCTCCCCCGATCGTGCCGGAGTCCAAGTAATCCTCGATCCCGAGGTTTGGTCCAAGGTTGACCCCTGAAAGCACGACATCAGGCGCCTGGGGGAGGAGGTAGTCAATGCTTAGCAGGACTGCGTCGGCCGGTGTCCCGCAGATCGCGTACGCTTGCACCGTTCCCTCAACCTTACACTCCTTCACGCTGATAGGTCCCATCGTTATCGCTTTGCCAGTGCCACTTCGCTCTTCCTCCGGAGCGACAACGAACACGTCCCAGAATTCGCTCGCGAGTTCAACCATGAGGTCTAGCCCGGGTGAACGGATCCCATCGTCGTTCACTACTAGGGCCGTCTTCCTTTCCATCGCACGCCACGCTTTGAATACGTTTTTAAGTAATGCGAGTCTACTCCAAGTTTCAGATGATTCCACTGGGGGATGAGAACCGCTCTCGTTCCACCCCAGTCGTCAATTATGCCATAATCGGCGTCAACCTGCTAGTGTTCTTCTACCAGATAATGCTGCCTCCCAGCGCGCAGGATGCGTTCATACTTCGCTATGGTTTCACGGCTTCCGATTTGACGATACCTCTCCCTTCTCTGTCTGCATACGCAATCCTTACGATTTTCACATCGATGTTCGTACACGCTGACATCCTGCACATCTTGGGTAATATGCTCTTCTTGTATGTCTTCGGGGACAACGTGGAGGACGCGCTGGGGCACGTGCAGTATGGCATCTTCTACTTCGTTTGCGGCATCGCGGCGACAGCCGCCCAGTACATCACAGATCCCTACTCGACGATAGTCGCCATTGGTGCCTCAGGCGCGATCTCGGGTGTGCTGGGTGCCTACTTCGTCCTATACCCATACGCTAGGATCAGGACCATAGTCACTCTGGGCTTCTTTTGGTGGATTGCCAGAGTGCCGGCCATCTTCTTTCTCGGCGTCTGGTTTCTGTACCAACTACTGTACGCCTCCACCCCCGAAGTCTCTGGCGTGGCATACTGGGCGCACATCGGAGGCTTTCTGGCGGGCTTCATACTGATCAGAATCCTGCCCAAGAGGCCAAGGCCGCTTCCTCCGCCGCCGCAACCTAGCTACTACAACGTCCCGCCCTACAGCGCGTGAGGTCGGCACTCCAAGGCGGATGCGTTGGCGAACGTTCGCTTTGACTATTGAGTCCAAAGGCTTGAATTCTTCTCTGTGGCGAAGCTTCTCGCGAATTCCTCAGTCCTAGGCCTAAGTGATCCCCCGTCGTACAATTCCATTAGGTCATCGGGGTTATCCACATCGCACATCAGACCCCTCTTGTACAGCATCAATGGCGAGATATGGCGATCCATAGCCTCCTTGAGGTGCTTGTAGAAGCTTTTCTCTCCGAACGAAAGCTCCCACGGGAACGGTAGCTCCCCAGCGAGGACGTTCGTGCCTACCAAGTGGCGATCCGGCACGATTACAGCTGAACCTTGGACCTCGACCGCCTCTGCAAGCTCAGCGAAATCATCCTCAGATGCCGACGGGAGGTCTGGCATGACTATGCTCAAGGAATCCGCTTTGGCCCAAGCTAGTCCTTTGATATGTTGGCTCAAACTCTCGTTCAGACCTGGGACCGTCGACTCAACAGTTCGGACGCCCGTTGGCAGGTCTGGATCCCAGGCCTTAGGCTCAGGAGTCAGAACCGCGATCGTATTGAACCCTCCGGAAGCGACAATCGCTTCTACTGTATCGAGTAGCATTGACCTGGATAGTTCTACCCTTCTACACGGGTCCAGTGCGGGGTCGAACCTTGACTTCGATGTCGCGAGTTCCCTGATGGGCAGGACTACTAGGCGGGACATAGATTAACTCAGGCGAAATGACTCGAGCGATTTCCTAAGATCCTCTCTGCCCAATAGTAGTTCAATCACAAGGCCGTCAAGGAACACCTCAACGAAGGCCTTGGCGTTCACTGTGGCTATTATCGGCGCGAGCGCGATCAGAGGGATGCCCATTATGAAGCCCGACCAGATGATCATGGAGGCCCAAAGGAAAGGGCTCTCGATGAACTCGCCGAGAACGCATGATATAATTGGCCTGTGCTTCCGGGAGAAGTACCCAGCCGAGTAGCCTAGTATGAAGTTGCCCACTGGAACAAGTGGGTTCTTGATGTAGAGTATTGTGGAGGCTAGCGTGGACAGGAGCCCGGTTATCCCTCCCTCAAGTTGTCCGACGCCCACAGCTACTAGGAGAGCTGGCAGTTGAGAGAAGTTGACGACCACACTGACAGGCAGTCCCCCTGTTGGGATAGTGATCGGGAAAAAGCCGAAGATGTTTCCAAGTGTCCCCATCAGCGCTATGAAGGCGATGGATCTTGTTCGCATGCGGTCTGGCGAGAGTTGGCGGGAATTTAACGTTGTGTGCAAAGCACACCGGCTAGGCCAAAGTGCTAGAGAACTCTATCGTCTCATTGGCCAACTTGGCGCTGGCCCGGACATCGGACATCAGGATGTCAGTGAAATGTGGGACTATGCCAATCCTACGCAGCTCCGAGGCATAGGTTGCGTCACAATTGTCCAGTACGAATCCGTCGATTATGCCTCTGTACATTCGCGCCACTGAGAGGCTCGAAACCCCCACACCCCTGTATCTAAGCATCTTTGCCAAGGGGCCCCTCAAGACCTTTCCGCCTATGACAGGGGACACCCCAACGGTAGGGCGCTTTCTCCTTTTGACAGCGGTCCTGACCCCCCTCAGCGAAAGGATGGTACCCACACTAACGACGGGATTGCTCGGTGGGATCACAAGCAGATCTGATCTTGTGACCGCCTCGATCACTCCAGGCGCGGGCTTTGCGTCCCTAACGCCAGCGAAGGCCATCCCTGCGATGATGTCCTGCATGTGCCTCTTGACCAAGTACTCCTGGAAGTGGAGCCAGCCCCCCTTCGTCTTGATCCGAGTCTCGATCCTGTCATCAGTCATCGGTATCACCCTGACCTTGACCCCCAGCTTCTCCGCCAGAAGCTTGGTGACCTGAGATAGCTTCCATCCACCATCTAGCAACGAAGTCCTGAAGATGTGCGTGGCGATGTCTCGATCTCCGAGGGAGAACCAAGTCTCCACGCCCAGTTTTTCCATGGCTTTCAGGCACCCGAAGCTGTCACCCTTGATCCCCCAGCCTTTGCTATCATCGACCACTCCGGCGAGGGTGTAGAGAACCGTGTCCACATCCGGAGATATGTGGAGACCGTGCAGAACAATGTCATCCCCAGTGTTCACTATGGCCGTGATCTTCTCGTTCTCGAATACCTTAGCCAACCCTCTGAGGAAGCGTGATCCTCCCACGCCGCCGCACAGGACCGCCACGGTTCTCGGCCAGCTCATGTCCAGACTGTCACCTCGTCAACTGGTTTCCTAGGCGGGGGCCTTGGCCTCTCTCGGGGGACTCCAAGCGCTATCATTGCCACGGGCGACCAATCGGGGTTCAACCCTAGGGCTTTCTTGACTTTTTCTGAGGCAAAGAGAGGAGCGCATAGCCATGCACCACCTAGCCCAATGGCATGGGCCATTAGGAGCACGTTCTGCGCGCACGCCGCAGCACTCTGAACAGCCATGACCCGCTCAAGTTCTTGTCTCCGCTCATCTGGGTAACTGTCCATATCACTCATCGTGATCGATAGGATGATGATGGCGGGAGCGTCTATGATTCGATCCTTAGACTCTCTCAACATATCATCAATTCGCTGAGCAGGGACTCCATCGCCCATTAGGTCCCTCCTCCATTTGACTCCCATCTCATCAGCCAATTGGCGCTTTTTCTCATCGGTTCGCACGACAGCGAACCTCCAAGGTTGTGCGTTGTGGGCTGAGGGAGCCCAAGTTCCGGCTTCAAGCACCGTCCTGATGTCCTTCTCATCCACAGGTTTCCCCACAAACTTCCTCATCGTCCTCCTTTTCTTCAGCAGCATCATGACGTGAAATCGCATGGCAAGGGCTATCTTGGAGGAGCTTTATTTGTCCATTGCCGGGACATTGGGCATGCTGATTGCGGTCGGCTCTCGGTCAAGGGTCAAGCTGAACGCTACCCTCAGGGCGGTCAAACGACTCGAGCTGCATTGCGAGGTCAAGCCGGTGAACGTGGAGTCAGGCGTGCATAGGCAACCTGTGGGAGCGGAATCATTGACCGGCGCGCGAAACAGGGCGAAGAGGGCACTCGGCCTTAGTAGGGCTGACCTGGGGGTCGGGATAGAGGGAGGCCTCTTGGAGCTCTTGGGCTCGCATTACATAGGCGCGATTTGCTGTGTAGTCGACCGCATGGGAGCGGAGAGTCTATCAACGACCCCCATGGTTCGCGCTCCCAAGGGCTTGGTCAGGAGATTGAAGGCAGGGGAGGAATTGGGTGACGTGATGGATGAGCTGATGAACACAAAGGGCACCAAGCACGGGCCAGGCGCGATCGGAGTGATGACCGGTGGGAAGCTTACGAGGACGCAGGCATATGAGGACGCTGTGGTGCTGGCGCTTTCGAGATTCGTCAGACCAGAGGTCTTCAGCAGGCTCAGTTCTTTGTAGGTCGGACCACACCGCACGCGAGATGGGCCTTGTTATCCCTATAGAGTTGAAGCGCAGCTTCTACGGCGACGCCGTCATCAACCAGCCTGACTTCGATGCCCTTGGCTGACAGCGAGACAAGAGAGTAGGGATCGATCTCCGATGCGATCACTGCAGTCGGAGATGCTTCTCTGATCTTGGCCACCTTGTCCAGTCTGGGCTGGGAGCTCGTTGAGTCCAAGGACACCGCTCCCGATATCAGCTTGTCTTGAGTCGACGCTATCACTACGGTTGTGCATTCGTCGAAGCTCGAGACGACATATCCTGCCTCTGTCCTACGAGAGCATATTGCTACAGTCACACGCATTGCCCCTTCGCTACTCATCATGGATTCCCATCCTCTCTTGTGGGCAAGATTTCTCTGGAGGTAAGATCCACCCCGAAGATCTGCGATTCTGAAGGTTGGGGGCAAAGGCCTTTCCGCTTGTCTGAGGACGAAGGCTAGCCTCACAGATGGAGCATAGGAAACAGCTGGGAAAATGATCTTGAGACCCGTTTGGCCCCTCACCTTTTCCGGATTTGTCATTTTCTGATGAAGGATGGTGAGAAGAAGTGGGGGCACAAGACTTCGGGCCTTCGAGTTCGATGCTCGCACGGTCATTCATGTCTTCACGTCACATTGCTGAGACTGAGGCGACGAAGGGCAAGCCCAAGATCTCCTCGATGACCTTTCCTGGCACCTTCCTTTCAGTGACAATGTAGAGCTTCGGGTCAGGAATGAGGTCTGGATCCTCAGCTATAATCTGCCTGATGTTGATGCCCTCCTTTGAGATAGCGGCGGACACTCCTGTCACAATGCCTGGTTTGGTCGGGTCGGCCCGCACCTCCAGCACGCCCATGCCCAATATACCAGCAATGCCAACTAGAGAGGGACCAATCGGCCCTATCTTCTCAAAGATGGGGGCGAGTTCTGAGTCATCTCTCATGGACCGTGCGGTGTCCTTCACGACTCGCCTGTCCACCCCCGCAGCGTCGGCCACGCTGGAATATGACACCTCGACTGGGCCCATGAACAGCTTGCCCTCCTTGTTCACTGACATGCCAAGCTCCACCATGAGCCTGGCCACCTTCTCTCTGCTCGGGTACTTCTGCAGCTTGGTCCTTATCTTGCTCCACAACGGTCCTCCAGTTAGGAAAGAGCCTGCCCCGACTTATAAGACCTAGTCGTCACTATGACAGCTCGCCCAAGTAGCGATGCGGCTCAACTGGTGTT
>Ga0172362_10000541_pt1 | contig 31114 bp, 24 predicted proteins | sample LakKivs1_kivu2a2_FD_114534 | JGI IMG/M metagenome (GOLD analysis project Ga0172362, IMG submission 114534) | Sediment microbial communities from Lake Kivu, Rwanda - Sediment s1_kivu2a2 | ecosystem: Environmental > Aquatic > Freshwater > Lake > Sediment | place: Rwanda: Western Province, Lake... | reverse complement strand
GAAGACTTCCAAAAACCGTTATGGAATCAAATTCTAAATCATATTCCTGGTGTTAAACAAATATTAAACATACTAAAAACTTTGAGTGTAAATTTTATAAACTATGCGGAAGGACCATGGAAAGTTGATACAGGCTACAGTGAACTTAGTTGCCAATCTATTGAAGAAAAAATTGGAAAAGAACTTGGTTTTGACGTAGAAACCCTATTTGATGTACAAGCTATGCTTAAAGGACTCAGTGATGAAGCATTAGAAAAATTGAGTAAAACCACTCTTTGGAACAAACTTACGTTTGCTGAAGAACAAGTAAAAAAACTTGCTGGCGAGGGCAATGTAAAAGGTAAGGAGGTTTTAGAAAACAGTAACTTTATATGGGTAACAGGTCATGGTTCAATATATAATTTTGGGATGGACGGACCAGATCTTGTCAACTCTGGATTTGAAGGCATTATATTTAATGCTCCAGATCTATGGAAAAATATTTTGAAAAGAGTTTGGTCCCCATATTTCGTTGTAGGTTTCTGGGGACCTGGGGGCAATCTTGGAAAAGTCGGAACATACTGCCCAAGAGGTGTATCAACTGTTGACTTCGGCCCATCATTTTTATGGCTTGAAAGCTGTTTCTGTGGAAAAATAATGGGTTTATATCCAAAGGAAAACATTGGACAGGCATTTGTTCATGCTGGTGTAAATGCATTTATTGCTTCATCAACAGGATCAAATATTGCTGGGGGCTATATTGAACCTAAAAAATACATGTTTGATACATTTTGGAATGTAAATAAAAAAGAGAAACAAGCTCAAAAAGACGCAGAACAAGGTGTATTGCCAGAAGAATTCCATTTCGGAGTAAAAATATTTAACGATGTATGTAACTATCTAGTAAAGGATGATGCAACTATGGGTATGGCTTTTAGAGATGCTAAAAACCGATATCTACCAGAGGATGCAAAGTGGGAACTATGGTGGAGTCCACCGCTTTCTGCAACTGGAACAAGCAGTAGCGCCGGTGGAGAAGCAACTAAAGGAACACACATGGAAGCAAAATACACTTCATTCTATGAATATGCCTTATATGGTGATCCAGCGTTTAATCCATATACTCCTTAAAAATAAATATTACTCTTTAAACCCTATTTTTTTTCTTTTTTTTTATTTACAAGTAGGTAGCTATTTTTTAGTTAAAAGTACTAATTTATCCAATGTTAACTCTATTCTAACCATTAGATGAGGCAGCTAAAATATTGAGATTAGGATGGTGGAATTCCACCTATTCTTAAACTTGGATCTCCAAGTAACACCCATTGTTGCACTGTTTTTGCATGTCCTTCTTCAAGGACATCCATGTCTGGTTTAAAGGTTAATATGTAACTTCGGATGGTTTCTGAGAATGTGTCACCTAGAATTGTGTGTCCATTTGTTCCGTATTGCTTGAAGAATTCAATACTTATCCAAGCATCACCGCCACCATTTGTTGAATCGTTTCCAACTCGGCCATAACCAAGACCTGTATTTCCTATTGTTGCAATTGCTCCACGGTTTGGAAGACTTATAAGTCTCCAGTTGAAACATTCTGTTATTGGTGCACCATAGGTCCACATCTTAGTATCTTTTCCAAATAAAATTTTTGGATATGACATAATGGAAGGTATCAGTGATATATTGAACTGGCTGTTATGACATCCACCGACTACTACAATTGGAAGTTTTTCTTTGTTTTTCAGTTTGTACATTGGAAACACTGGGAAATTTATGAACTTTGGGTATGGTTGTAATCCTGCAACATATAATCCATCAAAGCTTCCATTTGCTCTGTCACCTGGTATACCTGGCAAATGATCAGCCCATACATTTGGGCTTCCATGTCCTGAGAAGAATGCAAAACCACAGCCCTGGCTGAGAGCTTCTACAACATCTTTTGTATTTTTTAGTCTTCCATTTGATGCCCAGTATATATCTTTTTCAAAAGTTTCAGGCATATAATATAATGCTCCACCGCGACCTTTTAATAGTTTTTCACCTGTAACCCATTCTCCTTCTGCATAGCATTCGAAACCGTATTTCCATTCATCATAAACTGTTTCGCCTTCTTCATTATAAATAACAACATGGACATCTGTCTTTACGCCATATGGAGCTGGATGATATGTTTTCCCGCGAATATACATAACTTCATCTACATAGGTAATATTTGCCCATCCTGTGAACTCATTGTCATAAGCATTTCTATATCCTAAATCTTTAACAGGATCTGCTTCAAAATCCGTATTTCCAAGTATGTCACCAGTCGTTGGGTTTGTAATCTCAACAACTGCTTTACTTGGATATTCATTAATTCTTAGATGCTCATCATGATTATGAGTAATAGATGTTTTTACTGATTTGTTAAGCGTGACGGTAACAGTGTCTATTTGCCCTCCAAAGCCATCGCTTCCAACTGCCTGCGCTTCGATTTTATATTTACCATCTTTTAAGCCTTTTGTATCCCATATAAAATCTAATGGTTGTTGGTCAAGGAATCCATCACCTGAAAAAACCATTATTTTATTAAACCATTCCTTGCCATATGTTTCTGTCTCATATTGAATAATTTTATTCACAACAATTTTTACCTCTCTTCTGCTCATACAAGCAAGACGACCAACAGCAACATCAGGTTCAAGATCTATACCAAGATCATCAGTAATATTTTTATCAGGATGATTCATCGCTGCAAAAACACCATCATTATTTGTATCCCAACTAGAAAAATTTCTAAATGAGTCATAAATATCAGCATAATATAGATCACTAATCACACCAGGATCCTGCGAATGCTCATCATTTATTGTAAGAAGTGGATATTTTGGGTTATCGAACATATTAGTATACCTAACAGGTAAATACCAATGTTTAGATCCATAGTTTTGGTTCTCCCTTGGGATAGCCCAAAGACGAGATTTTAAACCACCAACAAGAAGAACATATGAAACATTCCATTCATCCAAAGCATATTTTATAAAGTATTTTATCTGCTCAGGTTTATCCCTGCCCTCAAATTCATCATATATTTCTTCAGTTGTTTTCAGTATTGTTTTAATACCAGTATCCTTTTTATGTTTAATCAGTGGTTGTAAATCATCAAAAAACACAGATGGTGCTATAATCACCAGATCATATATTGGTGGATTTGGAAATGGTCCATTTTTTATGTTAATACTCTCTTCTTTTTCATTATCATTGTTATCTAACTGTATTGCAAAAGCTGTTGGTCCGCTTAAAACTAACGCTCCTATTATTACTATTGCTAAAATTTTTTCCATAATTTTTACCCCCATATCACAAATAGATATTATTTACTCCTACATATAAACATTTTTGTTTTTTTAAATAATTTAAATTATATTTTTATTACTACTTGTAAATGAGCAATCTTTTAGATATGTCTTATTTTAATTATTCAATTGGTTGTTTTATCTAATAAAAGTTATGTAATATTCCTAACATATTATACTAAGATATATTACTAAATATAACAAATAGTTGCTATAATAAAATTTATTTTATTTCTTGTTATTAAATTAACTGATAATTAAATATTAAATTCTTGTTAATATATATTTGTGACAAATATGTTATATAAAAAAACAAAAAAAATTATTATCAGCTAGCTTTTATCTATCGACTATGACATTATTATCTCAGATCAAAACTTTAACAATTCAAGAATGAATTAACAAGGTAAAAAATAATGATAAAATCTAGATATTTATTTTTCAGTAGTCTGAGAAGATGTGTTTTCTGCTTCTTCATCACTTTCAACGATTTTTGCAACTGAGACAACCTTGTCCCCTTCGTTAAGTCTCATTATACGTACACCCATTGTGTTTCTTCCCTGTACTCTAATGTCTCTTACTGGTATTCGTACTATCATTCCTTCTTTACTAGTAACCATTATCTCCTCTTCTTCTAAGACTTCTTTCACATAGATTACTTTGCCATTACGCTCGTTTGTAATAATCGTTCGTACACCTTTGCTACCACGATGTGTTTTACGATATTCACTTATTGGTGAGCGTTTTCCAAAACCATTCTCAGTAATAGTTAGCAAGTTTCCTTCTTCACCAACTACTGCCATTGAAACAACTCGGTCGCCTTTATCAAGTCTAATGCCTCTCACCCCGTGTGTTACACGTCCCATTGGCCTTGCTTCCTGTTCGTTAAATCTACATGCTTGACCGTCTGCTGTTGCAATCATAATAGTCTGTTTTCCATCTGATAGTTTTGTTTCAATGAGCTCATCGCCCTCTTCAAGGTTAATTGCACGTACACCGTTTATTCTTATGTTACTATATGCAGAAAGCGCTGTTTTTTTAATAGTACCCCTCTTTGTCACAAAAACTAGGTAGTGCTTATCATCAAACTCATGTATTGGAATAGCGGTTTCTACGTATTCCCCTTCTTCAAGTCTTGGTAAAAGGTTGATTATTGCTTTTCCTTTTGCATGTCTAGTGCCTTCTGGTATTCTATAGGCTTTCAACCAGAATACTTTCCCATGGTTTGTGAAAAACATAATATAATCATGGGTTGAAGTAATAAATGAGTCAACAACAATATCTTCTTCTTTGGTTTCCATCCCTATTAATCCTTTTCCACCACGATGCTGTGTCTTATATGTTTCTACAGGGATACGTTTTATGTAACCACTATCAGTAATGGTTAATACTACTTCTTGGACTGGGATGAGATCCTCAATTTCAATATCTGTTTCGCCCTCTACTATTTCTGTGAGTCGCTCATCACCAAACTGTTTTTTAATCTCAAGAAGCTCTCTTTTTATTTCATTTAAAATGTTTTGACTATTGCTAAGTAGCGTCTCTAATTCTTGGATAAGTTTCTGTGTTTCTTCGTAATCTTTTTTTACAGCATCTATCTCCATGCCTGTTAGTTTCTGTAGTCTCATATCAAGGATTGCTTTTGTTTGTTTCTCTGAGAATTTGAATCTTTCCATCAACCGATTTTTTGCTTCCTCGACTGTTTTACTACTTCTTATTATTTTTATGACTTCATCAATATTCTTAAGGGCTATCATGAACCCTTCAAGGATATGCATTTTTTCTTTTGCTTTATTAAGATCAAATGTTGTCCGTCGTATGATGATTGCTACTCTGTATTTTATGTAATGTTCAATAATCTCTTTTAGTGGAAGTATTTTTGGTTCACCATCAACTATTGCTAGGTTTAGTATGCCAAATGTTGATTGCATCTCGGTGTGCCCAAATAATTGGTTTAGGACAACATCCTCTATTGCATCACGTTTAAGTTCAATTACGATCCTCATGCCTTCTCTGTCGCTCTCATCACGTAGATCAGATATGCCTTCTATTTTTTTGCTTTTAACAAGATCAGCAATAGTGACTAATAACGCAGATTTATTTACTTGGTAGGGTAATTCAGTTACAATTATTTTTTTTCTATCCTCGCCCTCTATATGTGTTCGTGCACGGACCCGTATTATTCCTTTACCACTGGAATACGCGCTTATAATACCACTTTTACCATAAATAATACCACCTGTTGGAAAATCAGGGCCTTTAATGATCTCCATCAAATTTAATGTTGATATTTCAGGGTCGTCTATTACTCTGATTATACCATCAATAGTCTCTGCTATGTTATGCGGAGGCATATTTGTAGCCATACCAACAGCAATACCAGATGAACCATTTATCAAAAGATTTGGTAAACTAGATGGGAGCATAACAGGTTCTTTGAGGGTTCCATCGAAATTGTCAGTCCAGTCAACAGTTTCTTTTTCAAGATCTTGAACCATGAGTTTAGCTATCTTTGATGTCCTTGCTTCTGTGTAACGCATAGCTGCTGCCGAATCACCATCAACGCTACCAAAATTACCTTGCCCATCAATAAGTGGGTAACGGAGTGAGAAATCCTGTGCCATACGAACCATTGATTCATATACAGCTTGGTCGCCATGAGGATGGTATTTACCAAGAACTTCTCCTACTACACGCGCTGATTTCTTATAGGATTTATCATGGGTAAGACCCATGTCGTTCATAGCATAAAGTATTCTACGGTGAACTGGTTTAAGACCATCCCTTATATCTGGTAGGGCCCGGCTCATTATAACACTCATTGAATAATCGATGAACGCTCGTTTCATCTCAGCTTCGATGGTACGAACGTAATCTTTTTTCTCAGGTCCATCACTCATAGAAAATCACCTTAAATATCTAGGTTTACAACCTCTTTAGCATGGGTCTCTATAAATTCTCTCCTTGGTTCAACATTCTCACCCATTAGGATCGTGAATAGTTCATCTGCTTTAACAGCATCATCAATTGTTACTTGTACCATCATCCTGTTCTCAGGATCCATAGTAGTCTCCCATAGTTGTTGCGGGTTCATCTCACCAAGACCCTTGTACCTTTGCATACCAACACCTGTTTCGCCCATTTCTTTCATTTTCACAAGTTTATCAGGCTCTGAATATGCGTACGCTATTTGTTTACCTTTAGTAAGTTTATACAATGGTGGCTGTGCAATATACAAGTATCCATTTTCTATTATTGGGCTCATATATCTAAAGAAAAATGTAAGAAGTAATGTTCTTATGTGTTCACCATCAACATCAGCATCAGTCATAATGATAATCTTATGATAACGAGCATTTTCAATATTAAATTCCTCATGTATGCCGGTACCAATAGCTGTGATCAAGGCTAGTATTTCATTGTTTTTAAGTATTTTTTCCATCTGAGCTTTCTCAACATTAAGTATTTTACCACGTAATGGTAGTATAGCTTGGAACTCCCGGTTTCTACCTTGTTTTGATGAACCACCAGCACTATCACCCTCAACTATGTAAAGTTCGGTTTTACTTGGGTCTTGGCTGCTGCAATCAGCTAGTTTTCCTGGTAAAGCTGATGATTCAAGGAGTCCTTTACGACGTGTTAGTTCTCGTGCTTTTCTTGCTGCCTCACGAGCTTTGCTTGATAGAACTGCTTTGTCTATAATCGCGTGTGCAACAACTGGTGTTTCCTCAAGGAACTCTGCGAGTTTTTCATATAATACACTTTCAACAATACCTTTTACCTCTGAGTTGCCAAGTTTTGCTTTGGTTTGCCCTTCAAACTGTGGGTGAAATACTTTACATGAAATAACAGATGTTATCCCCTCACGTGTATCTTCACCGGTTAACCCAGGGCTTTCGCTATCAAATATCTTATTTTTTCTACCGTAATCATTCATAACACGGGTTAATGCTCCTTTGAAACCAACAACGTGAGTTCCTCCTTCAACTGTGTTTATGTTGTTTACAAAAGAAAATATGTTTTCTGTGTAACCATCTGTATATTGAACTGCGATTTCAACTTGAACACCTTCTTTTTCCCCTTGGATGTAAATAGGTTTCGGATGTAACGGTGTCTTATTTCTGTTTATATATGTTACAAACTCGCTGACACCACCGTTGTACTGGTATTTTTCATTTTTACCAGATTTTTCTTCAAAAACCTCTATTTTTAAACCTGCGTTTAGAAAAGCAACCTCTCTTAGTCTTGTTGAAATGGTTTCATAATCAAATTCTGTTGTTTCAAAAATCTGTGGATCAGGCAGAAAAGTAACTGTTGCACCATTCTCTTTTGATTTACCAATTATTTTTAAGGGACAAGCAGTTTTTCCTCGTTCATATTTTTGATAGTATTCTTTTCCGTTTCTTCTTACTTTAACTTCAAGCCATTCGGATAGAGCATTAACTGCTGAGACACCAACACCATGTAGTCCACCTGAAACCTTGTATGCTTTTCCATCGAATTTACCACCTGAATACAAAACAGTCATAACAACTTCTACAGCTGGTTTCTTGTACTTAGGGTGTAGATCAACGGGGATACCTCGGCCGTTATCATTAACACTTACAGATCCATCTTTATTTAGTGAAACAACTACCTGTGTGCAGTATCCTGCTAATGCTTCATCTATCGCGTTATCTACAACTTCATATACAAGATGATGTAATCCTCTGATATCGGTACTACCAATGTACATCCCAGGGTTTTTACGTACAGATTCAAGTCCTTCTAAAACCTGGATTTTACTTGCATCATATGAGGTGGAAGAGACTGATTCTGCTTTTGTTGTCACTTCTTCTAGATTGCTTTCTTTTGCCATATAAGCGGATTTTATCTTCATTTTTTTTGGTTTTTGTTGTTTTTTTGATGTTTTTATTATCTTTATTTTTTTGGTTTTTAATTGTTTTTTTCTGATTTTCTTCAGTATTTTCAACTTTTTTTTCTTAATTTTAGGAGTAGTTTTTGTTTTTTTTGATTTTTTTATAATTTTTATTTTTTTGGTTTTTGGTTTAGTTTTTATCTGTTTCTTTTTAACTTTAGGCAAAATTTTTACTTTCTTTTTAATTTTTTTAGGAATGATTTTTGTTTTAGTTTTTTTGGAAGGTTTTACAGTTTTTTTCTTGCTTTTCATGCTTTTGCCTCATATTGAAAGTTTACACTAATTTTCATTGATTTCATTGATTTTTTGCAGAGTGTTTTTATGCCCCATCTCCTGGGTATTTTCTATAGGAAAATCATATGGAGTAGAAGCTAATAAATCTTGCTATAGCTTTTTAAAGGGTATTTTAACGTTTTTTTTAATGGTTTTTTAAAAAAGGCTTAATAACTAAGTTGTTTATTACAGTCAATAAAATTTTTGGGGAGATAAAAATGAGAAAAACATCATTTGGAATACGAGGTAGATTTGTAGGATGTATGATTTTTTTTATAATTTTTATTTTGGTATTAGTGCCCTTTATGGGTGTAACCTGTAATGCTGCATCAGATGATGTTGAAAAGTATGCACCAGTTCTTTATTTTGAAAAAGACGAAAAATGTTATCCTGTTGATGCTATGTATCATATTAACAATTCATATCTATATCAGGTTGGTAGTGATGAGGTTAATATGCATCCAAACCCAGAAACACTGGGAAGTTTGACAAATGAAAAAGATAATTATTATCTTGATAATCATAATAGGACAATAGATAGTGGTGTTAGTGCTTATTCAACTGGTGATTATACTAAGACAGTTTATTATAAGGTTCATACTGTGGATGGTTCAACAGTTATTCAGTATTGGTTTTTTTATTCCTTTAATGATGGTGACTTGAATAAACATGAGGGCGACTGGGAGATGGTACAAGTTGTTCTCACTGGCAATGAGCCTTCATGGGTTGCTTATAGTCAGCATCATAGTGGCCAATGGGCGAATTGGAACCAGGTCGAAAAAGACGGGGATCATATCAAAGTTTTTGTTGCTCGTGGTTCTCATGCTAATTACCTGCGATCTTACTCTGGTAAACTTGGTATTGCTAGCGATGTTGTAGGTGATAATGGTATAGTTATGAAACCAGGTTCTTACACCCTTACTGATTTAGATAGTCAACAGTGGCTTAGTTTTGCTGGTAACTGGGGTGAGGTTGGTGAGAGTGGTGCTGATGCTGCTAGTTCATCTATACTTGGGGAAGCAGGTCCTCAGGGTCCAATGTATAGAGAAGAAGGTAAAATGTGGAATGATCCATTAGGCTGGGGTAAAAGCCTTCCACAGGCTAATGATATGTTGTTTATAGTGGAATGGTTCCTTTATAATATTGTAATAATTATCATTGTAATAACATTGATTATTTTGGCTGTAACTTTTGTTCTTATTTATCGGCGACATAAAAAATATGGTCTTGGTCCAAGAAAGGTTTCAATGCTTTACATTGACGGTCTTAATTTGAAAAGCATTGGTAACATCCTTTGTATTGTTGGAATAATAATTGCCATCATTGGATTATTAAACACATGGTATGAGGTTTCCTATGATTTTTCAAGCTCGGGTGATTTACCAGCTTTGGAAACTGCTGGTTGGCAGAGCTTACTAAAAATTGATGGTATTAGTGGTATTCAAATAGTTGTTCCAGGTTCAAATGGACCAACACCTGTTGGTACTTTGTCAATTCCGTTTTCATTGTTACTGGGTATTGGTATAATCTTTTTGATAATTGCCACTATTGGGATAATTCGTAGTACAAAATTAGGTTTTAAATACATATGGAGAGGAATGCGATTATTTACACCAATTATCTTAATATTAATTGTTGTAGTGCTTTTGGGAAGTCTTGTGCCAAAAGATATGGCTGGTGATCAAGCTGAAGGTGTAGAAGTTGATAAGATATTTGGTTCTATTTCAGGTGCTCCTTTTGGAGGTGAAAATTCTGTTGATTTTCCTTATACACAAAACGATCCTGTTACTGGTGGTGAGGTAGAAAAAACTGCTACTTTGAATATGAAATGGGGTCTTGGTTTAGGTGGTATATTACTATTGCTTGGAGGTATTATAATAATAGTTTCAGGTGTTTTTGAGATTGTTGCAAAAACTCAGTTTTTCGAACCTAAAACACCTATTGGAAAACCTAAGAAAGAAAAGAAATCTAAAAAAGGTAAAGAAGAAACGCCAAAGGCAACTGTGCCACCACCTGAAGAAACTAAGCAGTCACCACCAGTTTCGACTGGGGCTAACTTTTGTCCTGAATGTGGTAATAAAATTGAAATGGGTGCTGAGTTTTGTCCTGAATGTGGAGCTAAAATAAAATAGTTCCAAAATATTAAAAATTTATACTACTCTTTCGTAAATACTAAAACATGATAATTCATATTAAAATGTGATCCTATGATTATTAATGCTGATTTACATATTCATTCTCGTTTCTCTGGTGCTACTAGTAATAAAATGAATATTCAAAATATTGCTTTTGTTGCTCCTCTCAAGGGTATTGATGTTGTTGGAACTGGTGATTGTCTACATAATGGCTGGTTAGAGGAGATTAAATCCTGTGAAAAAATAGATGAAGGAACATTTAAATTTGATAAAACACGTTTTATTCTAACAACTGAGGTTGAAGCAGAGAACAGGGTTCATCATCTACTTTTTTTCCCAAGTCTTTCATCTGTTTATGATTTCAAGGAGAGAATCAAAAATAAATCAAAGAATCTTGAGACTGATGGTCGTCCTAATATTGATATGAGCGGTCAAGAGCTTGCTCAGATAGCAAAAGATGTTGATGCACTCATTGGTCCTGCTCATGCTTTTACACCATGGACTTCCATGTATGCCTCTTATGATAACTTGAATGATTGCTATGGTGATATGGCAGACTATGTTAGTTTTGTGGAATTAGGTCTTAGTGCAGACACTGATTTTGCAGATAAAATAAAGGAGTTAAATAGGCTTACTTTTTTAACAAACTCTGATTGTCATAGTCCACATCCAGCAAGAGTTGCAAGAGAATTTAATCGTTTTGAGGTAAAAGATGCGACTTATGATGAAATTAAAAAAGCAATTCTTAGAACTGATGGTAATAAGCCTGTACTTAATGTGGGTATACCACCTCAGGAGGGTAAATATCATGAATCTGCATGCAGAGCATGTTATACACATTATACTCTTGAGGAAGCTATACGTAGACGATGGAAATGCAGCTGTGGTAAATCAATAAAAAAAGGAGTAAAAGACCGGATAAATGAAAGAGCTGATTTTCCTAATCCTCAGCATCCTGATCATCGACCACCATATATTCGTCTTATACCTATGACTGAGATCATTACAAAAGCAATAGGGCAGCAAAACCCTTTTAATCAGACTGTTAACCGTAGATGGAGTGAGCTTGTATCTATTTTTAAAAGTGAGATCAATGTTTTACTTGATTGTGATATTAAAGATATTGCAAAAACAACTGCTCCTGCGATAGCCGATGCTATTAAGGCTTTCCGTGAAAATAAAGTGGTTATTTATCCTGGCGGCGGAGGTCAATATGGTAGGATAGAGCTGCCTGATGCTGAGCCTATCACAACAATGATTTTTGGTCCTAAGGACACACAGACTAGTCTTAAAGATTTTTAATAAGGTGAAATTTTTTTGGATTATAAAACAGCAGAAAATAAGATAAGAAATATTATCTCTGGTTCATCAAATGTTTTAGAGGATGTTGTAGATTTTCTTTATGAAAACTTTGGTCATTACAACTGGGTTGGTATCTATATTGTGAAAGATAATACTCTTATTCTTGGTCCATGGAGAGGAGAACAAGCAACAGAGCACACAAATATACAGATTGGGAAAGGTATATGTGGTTCTGCTGTAAAAACTGGTAAAACTGAGATCATCCCAGATGTGAACAATGATAGTAGATATCTTTCTTGTTTTGTCTCGACTAAATCTGAGATTGTTGTACCAATTAATAAAAAAGGAAAGATTGTTGGTGAAATTGATATTGATTCAGATAAACTTGCTGCATTTTCAGATAAAGATAGGTTTTTTCTTGAAAGAATTGCAGAGTTAATTTCTAGTTCTTTTTAGTTATATTCTTTTGCAGGATTAAAATCGATATTAAACCATGGGATTATACCAATTATGCCTCCGATTTTACCATATATAAACTTCATATGCCTTATTGGTTTTTCCCAATAATTTCCATCCCATCTATTATTGTATGAACTACTGAACCAATCATACTTAGTTATGTTTACAAAATTATTATTTAACATCTGATTATTGTTAGATTTTCTTAGAAATATTCCCCATTTATCATCTATAAGTGTGTTTTTAATAAATTTACAGTTGTTTGAATGATGAACATATATTCCACCGCGATTTGTATTAGTAATTGTGCAATTAGTAACTGTTATATTTTCTGAAAAACTAATATCAATTCCAACTGTTATATGTGATGTTGTCAAATTTTGAATTGTTATGTTTTTACAATCAAGCAGAGAGATACATCCTGCATCCTCTTGTATTACTAGATTTTCTTTTCCAACAATACTTAGTATTGGTTTATCGTTGGCAGTATTATTTTCATAAATATTTTCATAATATGGAAACTTGGTTATATAAGAACCACCAGTGCAATTATAAAAAGAGTTGTTTACTATTATGTTCCTAACAGGGTTTACAATTAACATCCCATAGCTGCAATCTCTTATTATGTTATCTGAAATATTGTTATTTGCAGTATATTCCTTCCCATCATCTTTTAAAATATAGATCCCTCTGCCATCTATTCCTGTTGAATTTTGAAATGTAAAACCAGAGATTTTAACATTATCAGTGTTTACTTTTATGACTATACTATGTTTTTTTAGAAATGTTGTTTTTATTCCACCATCAACAATAGTATGAAATTTTCCCTCACCAATTAGTAAAATTGATTTTTCTACAACAAGATTTTCTTTGTAAAAACCATTTTTTACAAAAATAGTATCTCCTGAGAAAGCTGAGTTTATTGCATCTTGAATTTTATTAAAATCAGCCGTTCCATTGTCATCTACAACAAAATCATAATCATCTTTAGATTCTGAGGTTGTTGACTTATTTTCTGTAGTTAATCCTGTTGTTGACATTAAGATATTACATATAAAAACAAAAACTAAAATATATATAATCCAGCTTTTTTTCATAATTTCATCAGATATAGTAAAAATTGCTTATATATATAATTTTGTCATAATAATACAAATTGGTTTAATTATTAACTATCTTGCATAGTTTATTTATTATTCAGCACTCAAGATCCTCATCATCGACCTAAAGGTCTCAGAAAGGGTTCGTTCATCACTATTTATCAAAATCTTATTACTGTGATTTAATATTTTTGTTCAATAAAATGGTTTATTATCAAAGTTTTGTTTCATTATTTTATAAAAATATTTATTCATATATATAAATAATTTCCAGATAAACGTATCTGTAAAAATTTAACAAATAAGTTTATAAAGTTGTAAACTCACTTAATATACTACTTTGGTTGTTTTAAACAACCAATTGGGATGTAAAATTTGATATTAAATAGGGGGATCTAATATGATAAGCGTTAAATGTGGCGGTTGTGGCTGGAGACTTCCTTTTTCTGCTAAAGCAAATAAAAATAATGTATGTAGCCGAAGAACAAGTGATATAGAATGTCCTAATTGTGGTAAACTTTTGATACGAAGAGGCGGCAATATTAACCGTTGGTACTAATTTTTATAAAATAATGGGCCTCTGAAAGGGTCTTGCAGAGGCTCCAAAATGTTCCTCTACGTCGTCAAATCTGGATCATTTTATCACCGATTCTCTTTGGTAGAGGTAATTACTATTAACTGATATTAATTTTATATATATTTCTACTAAAGAACCTAATTTTTAAATTTGTTTAATCATGTAAGGCCCTTGGTGTTTGTAACCAAAACGTTTGTAATAATTTCTTGTACCAATACCTGCAAGGACTATTATTTTTTTAGCATCAAAATCTTCTTTGGAAATCCTTTCTGCTTCCTGCATTAAACGTTCTCCCCATCCCCTATGTTGCCATTCGTTTCCTTTTGCCTGTGTTCCAACTTGAACCATTGGACCATAAACATGTAACTCACGAACAAGCATAGCTCCTGTGTTTTTTGCTTCAGGTCTATAAGCTTTTTCTGAGGGACTTCTTAGTCTTAAAAGCCCTATTAAAACATCATTTTTAGTATCTTCAAATGAAAGGAATAATTCTTCTCCCTCAGAAGCCTTATATTTATCAACAAGCAGTTTTACATTAGATACATCTAGCTCAAGTTCTGATTTGTATTGTACATGACCGACTTCTCTGCAGCGTATACAATGGCATTTAGCTCCTTCTTCTCTGAGTTGTTTTTGCACTAGAAGTCGCAGATCTCCTCGTTTAACACCATCTGAAATAATGTTGGTGGGAATATCACGTTGAATCCGCTGTATTCTCACCCATCTTGGTACTTGTTTTTTTATATTTGCAATAAGCTTAATATTTTCTTCCAAAGAGTATGGTTTATATTCGCCTTTTTCCCACATACTGTGTAGTTCTGTGTCTGGCATGATTAGTGTGGGATATATTTTAATAGCATCTGGTTTGAATCTTTCATCCAGAAAAATTGTTTCAAATGATTCAATATCACGTTTAATGTTTGATCCTGGTAACCCAGTCATCATGTGATATATCACAGCAAAACCTGAGTCTTTTAACATACGTGTTGCTTCAGCAGCATCCTCAATAGTATGCTCACGTTTTACAAGCTTGTAAATATCATCATAAACAGTTTGTACTCCTATTTCAACTCTTGTTGTCCCAAGTTTTAGCATTAGATCGATATGAGATTTTTTACAAAAGTCAGGACGTGTTTCAATTGTTATATCACTATTTTTTATTGTTGATTTTTCTGCAGCTGATTGTGCTTGCTTAATTGTTTTTGCATCTACTCCTGTGATTGCGTTAAGACATTGTGTTACGAACCATTCTATGTAGTCTTGAGGATATGCTGTTATTGTTCCACCAAATATTATAAGCTCTACTTTATCGACATTATGACCTATTGTTTGGAACTGTTCTATTCTACTTTTAACCTGTTTATATGGGTCAAAATCATTTTCCAATGCTCTTCTACCAGCTGGTTCTTTACCTGTGTAACTCTGTGGTGTACCACGTTTGGGACCACCAGGACAATATACACATGGTTCATCCTTTGGGCATGGAAAAGGCTTAGGCATAACTGTGATAACTGATACACCTGAGATTGAACGAATGGGTTTTATTCTAAGTAGTTGAATGAGTATGTTTTTTTCCTCATCTGTTGCTGCAGATAGTATTTCAGAGTTTCGTGGAAACTGTTTTAAACCAAACTCGCGACATGCCCAAAGCTTAACATTGGTCAAATCTTTATTTTTTGAAAAATCCTCTGATAATATTTTTTCTAGTATTGCACGGTAGACTTTTTTGTTCGCCATGTTTGAACCTAAGCTGTTTATTTTTCTTTGTAATAATAAAGAGTAATAAAAAGGCTCGCAACCTTTAATTTGTCTTTGTGGATGAGGCCATAAGCCTGTTTAACTTATGGCCTTTGGGTGTTGTTAGATCAACTAGCAATATTGTTTAAACACCTAGTCTGTTGATATTTCTGAAAAGATTGGGAAATAACTCTTGAAGTCTAAGTAATAGGTTGTTAAATATTTCCATCAGGTTTTCTCTGAGATTTATAAACTTAGGTTTACTTTTTATAATAACAAAAGGCCATTCGATTTTTCCACCTGAAAACACATATGAAAGCTTGGGTAAGGATTGTTTTAAAACTTCGCCATTTTTTGAGACAGTTATTGTACAATCATGCATACCATACCATTCATATGGTGGGAATGAAGTATCACTGGTGTTTGAAGGGTTGACATTAAAGTTAAATTTTCCGTTGTTGTCAGTTGTAGTAGATATGCCTCTACATGTTACTGTTCCACCAACTAGATAACCAAGGTTGTATCTTACAACACCTACAACCTGAATTGGGTCTTGCCATGGTTTAGCACCTAGCCAATTAACAAAATTCTGGATAGATGTAAGATATGTTTTAAGTTGCGGGTTGTTCACAAGATCTATTAATGCTTGTATAAGGTTTGATAAATCAGTAGAAAAATCTTCTGTGAAAGCTACTGCGGTGTCAATAAATGAATCAAAATCTAGTTGGAATAACTCTGTTATTAAGTCTCTAAAAAGTTGAGGCACAGCAATTATATTATTGACAACTTGTACAACTGCAACAGCTATCAGTACAACTGCTGGTTGTATGAAATCATAAACAAGTGCAATACCATCTTTAAATAATGTATATGCTTTGTTTACCAGATCATATATCCACCCGAGTCTATCTTTGATTATTTGAATTATTTTATCTACTAGTTCTCCAAATATTCCTTCAATTAATTTACCATCAACTACTTTCCAATATGTTTTAATTAATCCATTTAACTCATCTATACTATCTACTAATGTTAATTTTTCTTCTGGGATTGGTTGAATACCAATATAAGTTATTAATGACTCAGCGAGGCTTATAGGATCAAGTATATGCCCATTCTCATCACTAGTAGTACTTATTATATTATCACGAATATCATATGCTTCTTGTTTTTTTACTTCATCTCCTTGAAAAGTAAGCTCGATATAATTATTTATTTGATTATACTCGTCTTGCGTAACGTAAAAAACTGGTGTGTCCACATTTGTGGGAGAAACATTTATGTTTTTAGTAACTTCAGATGTTTTTACAGCTGTTGTCACAGGTATCATCAGCATTATTGTTGCTAAAAAAATTGCTATTAATATTTTCTTCATTTCATTTTTACCCCCTAATATTTACCCTATGTTATTTATGTCCTCAATTACTATATAATGTTTACGTAAATGAAATCGTCGTTCAACGATAATTAGTTAAAATATTGCCTTAAAAAAAACAGTTTTTAGCTAGTTTTTTTGGAATATAAATATTAACCCATTACATCCCAAATAGGTTTTCTCCATGAATCTCGTAAAGTCTTAACATCAAGGTTAATAATAGTTTTTTTATCATCCTTGATAATCAAGTTTTTACCACCAATAAATCCAATACAAACAAAAGACACACTATTACTTTTCAACAGTTTTTCAAAATCCTGTTTTTTATTTTTATTAACCTCAATAACCCAGCGAGTATTGGACTCAGAGAACAATTTAAAATCAGATCTTAAATCATTACCTTTATCTGATAAATCTATCTCTGCACCGATATCACCACCGATACACATCTCGGAAAGACAAACACCAATGCCTCCTTCACTGGTATCATGACAAGCAGCAACAAAACCTTTGTCTATAGCAGATAAAACTCCTTTCATAGAACTTTTAAGAGCATCAATGTCAACACGTGGAACAACTCCACCCTCCGTTTTCATAATATTGTAATACTCAGATCCACCCATTTCTTTATCTGTTTTTTTACCAACCAGATAAACAGGGTTATTTTTTTGTTTAAAATCAGCTGTTACACATTTACGGATATCCGGAACAATGCCGACTCCCATAATCTGCGGTGTTGGTGGAACACTAGTTTTAACAGACTCATTATACAAACTAACATTACCAGACATATAAGGTAAATCAAGTGGTCTAGCAAGGTCACCAAGACCACGACAAGCCTCATAAAACTCACCCATCCTCTCAGGCTTTTCAGGGTTACCAAAATTAAGACAATCAAGCAATGAATCAGGAACAGCACCAACAGAAACAAGATTCCTGCAGGTTTCATCAACAGCCGAGCATGCACCCCAATAAGGGTCTCGTTCCATAAAACGAGGGTTAATATTAGCAGTAACAGCCAAACCCTTGAACGAGTCCTCAAGTGGTTTTATAACAGTCGCGTCACCATGTGACTCAAAACCAATTTTACCCTGAAGCGGTTTAATAACTGTACCGCCTCGTACCTCATGATCATATTGTCGTATAACCCACTCCTTAGATGCGATATTAGGATTACTAAGTATTTTTTTTAATATATTATTCAAATCCGGCTGTTCAAAGTTTTTCTCTTTTTTTACAAGTTTTTCAGGGTTTGGTAAAACAAAGGGTCTTTGGCAACTATCATAAACTGGTCCACCTGTGAAAAAATCAAGGTCCATTTCAAGGATTTTTTCATCCTTGTAAAAAACCCTTGATATTTTTTCTTTTATAACTTTACCAACAACAACTGCTGTGACATCCCATTGTTTACATATATGAAGGACCTCTTCAACGTTTTTCGGATCAACCAAGAGCATCATACGTTCCTGGCTTTCTGAAACCCATATTTCCCATGGAGAAAGCCCCTCTTCTTTGAGTGGTATATCATCTAGGTGTATTTCTGCTCCTAAACCAGCTGAGTATGCTAGTTCACCTGTTACACAAGAAAGACCTCCGCCCCCGAAATCCTTAAAACCCTCGAGTAATCCTTTGCGGTTACATTCAAGGGTTGCATGCATAACAGGTTCTTTTGTGATAGGATCTCCTACTTGGACTGCTGATCTACTACTCTCTTCGCTTTCATCAGTAAGTTCAGCAGAAGCAAATGTCACACCATGGATACCATCACGCCCTGTTTTACCACCAACATAAACATAAACATTACCAGGAGCTTTAGCCCAACTATGAATAAGCTCATCTTTTTTCATTATACCAAGACAACCCACATTTACCAGGCAGTTACCAATGTAACCCCTGTGGAAATAAACCTGACCGGAGAGTGTTGGTATACCTATCCTGTTACCATAATCACGGATACCATCAACAACGCCTTTAAACAAATACCTAGGATGTTTAACACCCTTGGGTAAATCCTTTAGTGAAAGATCAAGGGGTCCAAAAAACAATGGGTCAACATAAGCAACAGGTTGCGCACCCATACATATAACATCACGAATAATACCACCAACACCTGTTGCAGCACCACCATAAGGCTCAACTGCACTAGGATGATTATGTGACTCAAGAGCAACACAATAATAATGATCCTTGTCAAATTCCATTACACCCGCGTCTTCACGGGCAACAATTTTATTCTCAGCTATACCAAAAACATATTTTTTCAAAGGAACCTTAGAAGATTTATAGCAGCAATGTTCTGACCATGCTTGGCCTAGAGCCTGAAGCTCGACATCAGTTGGTAATCTTTTTCTCTTATGGAAATACTCTTGTATTCTTTTCATTTCAGGGAGTGCAAGTGCTAGTCCCATCTTTTCACTAATGTTAACAAGTTCTTTGTCTGATGCTGAAAAAACATCTATTTCATAACAATCAAAATCAACTTTTTTTTTCTTAAACAGTTTGTCAATATCCACGTATAACTCCCCAATATAGCTTTTTTTATTTTTCAATAATATCAATTTTATATGTATGAATAACAGGGTTAGTTAGAAGTCTTTGGCACATTTGTTCTGCTTCTTTTTTTACATCGTTTTTGTTTTTACCATCAATTAGAAGATCAACGGTTCTAACAATTTTAGCATTCTTAACATTATCAAAACCAAGTAGGTGCAAAGCTTTTAGTGTGTTTGCTCCCTCTGGGTCTGAAACACCTTTTTTAAGCTCTATTGTTACTTTTACTTCAAACATTAAAATAACCCTGGCCGCAAATCAAATAATCTGTTGATTAAACTATCGTTTTTCATAAACCATCTAACACCTGTTTTACATGTTTTTTGAAATCCTCGACATTTCCCTCATTTGTAATAACTATATCAGCAGTAGCAATAAGATCACCCAATCCCCAGCCTAGCTCTCTTTGATCACGTTCTTTTATTTTATTAATATCTTTGCTGTCATCTTTTCTATTACGAGTCAATGCTCTTTTATGTCTGGTTTCATCTGATACATCAATTGCTATAACAACAAAATCCTTACCTAGTTCTTTTTTGAAAACATCTATTTCTTCAAGATTGCGAACACCATCTATAACAATTAAATTCTTAACATTCATTGATCTTATTTTTTCAACAGTTTTTCTTGCCCAAATATTTTTACCATGTTTTTGTCGCATCTCATTTGCTACAAACCCAACGTTTTTATCATTTAACTCTAGTTTGCGTTTTTTTGTTTCATCCCAAACCAGGTCACCCATCCTGATAACCGGTATTTTTTTGTCTTGTGCGATTTTTACTGCTTCACTTTTACCTGAAAAAGGCATACCTGCAAATGCTATTATTTTCATCAAACCACTATTTTTATAAATCTTGCTTAGGTTAAGATTATTTTGTATTTTCTGCCGTGTCAACAAGTTTCTCTAAAATGTTATAGGTCTTCATTGTGTCCTCTTTTGAAATTAGAATATTAAGTTCTTGAGTGGTAAGCCAAATGCTGAAAATATTTATATTTTCCCATGCTAGAAAACGAGATACATTATAGATAATACCTGGTGTATGTATATAGTCTCTTGAATAGGTTAAAGAAAGTACAACAAGATGATCCTCAACTCTAATAATTTTTACATCTGAAAAAGAATCTAAAACTTTTTCTTTCGATCTTTGGTTTGTAATAATTCCTATCTCATAATTTGCATGAACAATGTTAAAAAAACTACCATGTTTTAGATCCATACTGTTATAAATCGACTGGAGTCTATCAAGAGATGCTGGTGATTCTTCTATGATTACTAAGCAAATATCTGTTTTTAACAAAATTTCTTTAAAAAAGCTAAATTCAATTCTATTTTGTTTTAATTCAAGTTTTTCAGCATATCTTCTTAAAGCCATTGAAACTGAGTTATGTTTTGTTTTTTTACCTATTGCTTTTTCAACTTCAGGTTTTATATGCTCAGCAAGTTTACTAAATGAGACAACACCTTGACTAATGGCCTCTTGAAGAAAAGTTTGTTTTTTTAGAATATCTTCTACTGCTGTGCTAACTGTTACTATTTATAATCCCCCTTCTTATTAAAGTATCATACACTATAATTTAAAATTTTCTTATATGTTTTTCCATTTTTTAATTTTATAAAACTTAAGAGACTTTTAGTGCAGGAGGAGTGATATTAGCTTCAAGTTTAAATCACCTTTTTTAACAAAAAACATGATACGTAAAAATTTTTATCTTCTACTTAATAGAAACTTTTATAATATATCATTTTAATAAATCGATGAGTAATTTAACATGAAAAACCAAGTAAAAATAGTCGGAATTATCCTTATAATGTTGTTATTCATCTTATCATTAACATTATTTTTTAATAAAAGTGAAAAAGAAGAGGAAACAATATATGTTTCATTTCCAGAGGATGAATGGCCACATAACGAAACAGTTGAGTGGTACTATTGGACAGGTCATTTAGAAACAAACGAAGGTCGTTGGTTTGGCTATGAACTTGTTTTTTTTATTTATAAAATAAATGGTCAACAGAGACAAACCGTTCATTCTGCTGTTACAGATATTCAGAAAAATACTTTTAATTATACAATTCAATCCTCTATAAATCCAATACCACGATCAGGGGAACCATTACAATTTGAAGTAAGTGTATTCTCTGCTTCTCTTAACAATGGTAATGATAAATTGTATTCTAAGGTTGATAATTATACCATTGATTTGGATCTCAAAAGTTTGAAACCACCGGTTTTACAACATGAAGTAGGTTACAAATCATATGAATTCGGTGGGTATACATATTACTACTCAAGAACTCGAATAAACACCACTGGAACGATTACTTTTAAAAACGGGTCATATCAAGTAAATGGGACGTCCTGGTTTGATCATCAATGGGGCGATCTGATACCTGCCACGCTTCTTGGGTGGGATTGGTACGCAATTCAACTTGATGATGGGCGGGAAATTATGCTATTTGATATTCACTCAGGACAAGAAAAGCTGCTCACAGGTGGTACATTAGTAGATGAGGATGGAACTGCGGTTGAAATAATGCCCGAAGAGTTTACTGCTACTGTATTAGATGAATTGATTAGCTCTAAAACTGGTGTAACCTATCCATCAGGTTGGAAAATTAGTGTAAAAGGTATTGATTTGATTTTACAACCTGTGATAAAAGACCAGGAAGTAGCAACTAGCAGTTATGCTGGATATTGGGAAGGAGCATGTACTGTGGAAGGAGATTTAACAGGCAGAGCATATGTTGAACTTACTGGATATCTGAGTCTCAAATGATATGCTAACCTACAAATTTAACAGAAACTTATTCAGATTTACGAATATTTAAAGTAGTTTTATAATAATTAAATCTTTTTTAAATATTAAAAGTGCAGGGGGAGAGATTTGAACTCTCGATGACCTACGTCACAGGGTCCTAAGCCCTGCCCCTTAGCCAAGCTTGGGAACCCCTGCAAATAATGGAATCACTAATATAACTACTGCTCAAAAATCTTTTTGAAGAAAATATAACCATCTTTTTTTTACTCGTTTTTATGTAAAAGTTTAATTTCCCCAAACTTTGAATAACAATCAGAACAAAACTGTCGTGCTATAAGCGAATGAAGATGAGCATTTACTCCTTCTTCGCAATGATATGCATCACCTGCAAATATCTGATTATTGCAATTTGTACAAACTCTTGTAACATTTGCTATTTTCAGAACAAGATGGGTTTTAATATTTTTTTCAGTCATATTATCCCCCAATATCTCTATTTGGAATTGTATTTATAATGTTTTTCTAAAGACTTCTAATACTTTCAACCAACCTATAATTCCATTAATAAGCTTATAATCCTTTTTATTATGGGAGTATTATATTTTATGAAGGGTAAAAAAATTCAAATTAATAAATTAAATGATGGGGAGAGAGGTTATATTATTGGACTTTTTATTGGAGATGGTTATCAATATTATGATAGATGGCGACATTATAAAGTTGAATTTTACTTAAATCCAAAAAAGGATCTTGATATAGCAAAATATTTGATCTGTTTATTACAAAAATTAGGAGTTAATCCATATATTATGCATAAAAAGGGTTGTTTGATAATACGGATGAACTCAAAATTATTATTTTTATTTTTGCAGAAACAAACTTTAAAAATAAAAGTTTTTGAAAACATTAAATTTACTTTAGGTTTAATATCTGGTTTAATTGACTCGGATGGATATGTTCCAAAAGGAGAAATTATAATAACAAATAAAAATTGGAAATTACTAAAAGACATATCCTGTTTTTGTCAAAAATCTGGCATATACACTAAAATTTGGAAACAACAAGTAATATGTCGAAATAAATCTTTTATAATTTCAAGGCTAAGAATAAGTACTAAATTTAAGTATGAGAAACATTATTCCCAAAAGATCAATCGAATATATTGCGGGGCGCTACCTATCATAGCGAGCAAACATCCAAAGGATATTGCCTATACGGGTAGGGTAGCCAGGAGATCCCGACGGGCCCATAACCCGTAGATCAGTGGTTCAAATCCACCCCCCGCTATCCCTTTTTTAGAACTTCTTTTATAATGTAAAACAATTACATGTTTTTTATTTAGGTAGTTATTTAATGAATCAATCAAAAGTTAAAAAATTTAAACTTAGAAATCTCCCATTATGGTTAATGATAATGATTTTGATTGTTATTCCTTTTATTTTTTTTAAGGATTTTTATCTTCATATTTATTCCCATTTCACTGGAACAATACTATCAACAGTTATATCTAATCAATGGCATATTGTTCTAATAAACATTATAATGTTTATCACCTTTCTAATACCACTATCTTTTAGAAGGAAGATTAACTGGAAGGAATATGGTCTTGTGACAGCTTTTTTCGTGTCATTATTTGTTGAAATGTATGGTATACCACTAACTATTCTTTTTGCATCAAAAACAATTAATAGTTCAAATGTCCAGATTGCAAACGTGATTTATGATTTTGAATTCCTTGGTGTTCATATTGCTATGGACATGGCAATGATTTACGCAAGTGTTTTAATCGTTATCGGAACATTGTTCATACTTGTTGCCTGGGTGACTCTTTATAAAAAAATCAAAACCGAGGAGCTAGTAACAACTGGCATATACTCTTATTCTAGGCATCCACAATATTTTGGTTTTATTTTGATAATAATCGGCTGGCTAATTGGATGGCCAACGATTCTAACCGTTGTATTCTCAGTTGTTCTAATTTTTATGTACATAAGAGTCTGTAAACTTGAAGAAAAAGAACTAAGCCATATTAAAAAATATCAAGAGTACAAGGAAAAAGTACCATTTTTTATATAAAGTTAATATTTCAACCCAAGGCTTGGTACTTCTACCCCTTTTCCTTCTTTAATACTACCAACTATTTTAACCTCAGAATCTGAGAATTTTTTAAGAATCTTGATAGTTTCATTAGCATCTCTTTCTGCGACAACTACCGCAAGTCCCATACCCATGTTAAATGTTTGATACATTTCTTTGTCATCGATATTTCCGTATTTTTGAAGAAAAGTAAAGATCTGTTGAGGTTTAATAGGGTCATCAATTACAAACTTTACATTCTCTTTTAAACGTGGTAGGTTCCAAAGTCCGCTACCAGTGATATGGGCAAGTCCATGCACGTCTACTTTTTTAAAAAGTTCAATGATTTCTTTAACATAGATTCTTGTTGGAACAAGCATCACTTCACCTATGGTTTTTCCTGGGTAAAAGCTATCAGGAAACTTATCATTGTAGGAAAAACCTGCTTTTTCGACCACCTTTCGTGCTAGCGTATAACCATTTGAATGAATGCCGCTGCTGCTCAGTCCAATAATTATATCACCGATGGAAATCTTGTCGCCAAGAATAATCCGGTTTTTCTTCACATATGCAAGACAGGTTCCTGCCAGATCAAATCCGTTAATAAGCTCAGGAAGGTCTGCAGTCTCTCCACCTACAATTGAAATATTAGAAAGTTTTGCACCAGTCTCTAATCCTTTTCCAATTTCCTTTGCAATATTGGGATTCGGGTCATCCATTGCAAGATAATCAACAAATGCCAATGGCTCTGCTCCGACACAAAGAGCATCGTTTACATTCATGGCGATACAATCGATACCAACGGTATCCCATTTCTTTAATTCAGAAGCAATTTTTACCTTGGTTCCGACACCATCGGTACAAAGAACTAGTGCGTATTCGCCAAAATCTATAAGACCTGCATAGTGTCCACCCAGTGGTTTTCCAAATCCTTTTCGCTTGGTTGTAATACTAGAGACCAACTCTTTTATGGCCTGCTCTTTTTCGTCAATATCAACCCCTGTGTCTGCGTAAGTCATTTTTTTCAAATATTATCGCCCCATTTGATGCATTGGCGAAAACATTACTATTGTAATAAAGTTTTTTAATGAAGTTATCTTTTAGTAGATTTGTGAAAAAGCTTTCAGTTTTGGGGGAAAGAAAAGCAATAAATCTTATTTCTAGTGTTTTATCTAAGGGTGATGAGGTTGTTGGTATTGGTGATGATTGTGCTGCTTTTCAGCTAAATGATTATTTTTTACTTGTTTCTACTGATATGATCTCAGAGAAAACTCATATACCAAAAACTATGAGTCCCTGGCAGATGGGATGGTTCATTGTTGCTATTAATGCTAGCGATATTGCTGCTAAAGGCGGGAAACCACTTGGCATGGTTTTATCTTTAGGTTTACCCAGAGGTACAACCGATTCTTTTCTAAAACATATGATGCAGGGTGCTGATAGTTGTGCAAAAAAATACAATTTTTCGATTGTTGGTGGTGATACAAAAGAAAATCCATCCATCACTCTTTGTGGCACGGTTTTTGGTACTGTTAAAAAAAACCATTTTATGCCTCGCATTGGTTGTAAACCAGGAGATATCGTTGCTGTAACAGGTATGCTTGGTAAGGCTGGTGCTGGTTATTATGCTATACAGCATGAGATTTTAGATGAGTCAGTTGTTAAAGGTTTACTTGAACCAATCCCACGAGTAAATGAGGGTGTTGCTTTAGCACATCAAAAAACTGTTACATCTTGCATGGATATATCTGATGGTTTGTCTTCCTCACTTTATCAACTCATGGAGTTGAATAATACCGGTTTTGAAATTGAAAAAGAAAAAATACCTTTATCACCCGCCTTAAAAAAGCTTTCTAAAACACACAATTTAGATGTTTATGATTATGCTTTGCATTTCGGTGGTGACTACGAGCTTTTATTTACTGTTCCCTCTGAAAAATTTGAAAAACTGAAAAAAACTTTAAAATATAAAATAACAGAAATTGGTCATGTTAATAGAGAAAAAAAGATAAGGCTTGTTGGTAAAAACTCTAAAAAAATACTTAAAAACAGGGGTTACGAGCATTTTAAAAAAGGATTTTTTTTTAAATAGTATTAGGTAAGACTTGTAAAATAAAAGTTTTATATATTAAAACAGATAATAATATATGGTAACTAAATGATCTCAACTACGAGTAAACGAATTATTATTACGATATTTGTAATTTTAATTATAGTTTTATCCCTGTTTTTTGTTTTACCAAAAGAACATAAATTAGTTATAAATCAAAAACCATCTGTTGAGATAAAATCACCTAAAGACAGGTCAACGGTTTCTAATATTATTATGATAACAGGTGATGCTCATGATCCAAATGCAGATGATTCACTGGTTTTTGTTGAAATAAAAATAGATAACATGAACTGGGAAAAAGTAGAAGGGACAACAGAATGGAGCTACGAATGGAATACATATTCCTACAATGAGGGTATTTACAACATAAGTGCAAGATCCTGGGATGGGATAGATTACTCATCTATCCAGGAAATAACTGTAACTGTTGATAATCCTGAGACAGCTGAAACTGATTCACATAAATGGGCTGTTTTTATAGCAGCATCTAATTTTCCATCTGATAACGAAAGCAAACTTGGGAATGGCGCACTAGTTTTAATGGAGAAAATGACAAAATTTTTTATAGAAAACTACAAGTATTCTACGTCTAATATTTTCATACTTTTTGATGACGGTTGGATAAGATCAGATAATGGTTATGGCGAAAGAGAGCAAACTTTACAGCAGCATACTCATGAATATTCTGTAACATATGGTGGTGCAACTCAAAAAAATGTAGAACTAGTTATAAGCCGAGTTATTTCTGAGTCAAACAAGTTTGATGATAGTGAGGTTTTCATATGGGTCTCAAGTCATGGTAGTAGTGATAATCATAATCGCTTGACTGGTGGGAAAATTTTTGAGAATAGTGAAATTTTTTTATGGGACACAACACTTAAAGATAAAGACTTGGGTAATATGTTTTTTAATTTGAAATCACAGAAGGTATGTGTGATTGTTGATGCATGTTATAGTGGCGGTTTTGCTGATAAAACAATATTTAACTTCCCAGAGTTTTTCCTTTTAAAATCAAATATACCTGAGAAGGGCAGAGTTGTAATAACTGGTTCAAGTAAATATAGGGAAGGATTTGCAAGTACCACTGAGGGTCCTTTGTTTTCCATGTTATGGTTTGAAGGAATTAAAACAGGGGATGCTGATGGCTTCAGACCAGGATTTCTAAAAAATGGTAGGCCTACTAGATTAAATATGTTTAAAGATGGAAAAGTCTCTGTTGAGGAAGCATTCTACTATGCTAGATATATTTTAAACACAAATAAAGATCTTAAAAATTATAGTAAAATGCAACCACAAATCAATGACAAATATCCCAGGTCAGGCTTATTATTAAGCAGAAAAGGATTAATACTTGGGCAACAAGATTAATAAATACTTTTTTTGTATTAAATAAATTGTAAGACTATGAAAAAAGAGGCTAAGTTTTACAAGTCATTAAAAAATAAAATGGTTCAATGTAGCCTTTGTCATCATGGTTGCAAAATTGGTAATTCCCAGATTGGGGTTTGTGGTGTTAGAAAAAACGAAAATGGTAAACTTCATACTTTAATCTATGGTTCTTGTTCATCTATTGCTGTTGACCCGATAGAAAAAAAACCTTTATACCATTTTTATCCTGGGTCATCTGCTTTGTCATTTGGCACAGTCGGGTGTAATTTTAAATGCCTTCATTGTCAAAACGCTAGTATATCCAGAGCAAAACCTGATTTTTGTTATATGAAAGAAATCACCCCTGAAGAGGTTGTAGAGCTTGCAGAAAAAAGCAAATGCAGGGGTATCGCCTGGACTTATAATGAGCCGACTATATGGCATGAGTTCACCTTTGATTCATCTAAACTTGCGAAAAAAAAGAATTTGTACATTGTTTATGTTAGCAATGGGTATATACAGGAAGACCCACTTAAGGAGATTTCCCCTTATTTAGATGCAATAAATGTTGATGTTAAAGCATTTACTGAGGATTTTTATAAAAAAGTATGTAAAGCACGTTTACAACCTGTTCTTGATACATGTGTTCTTGTAAAAGAACTAGATATTCATCTTGAGGTAACATATCTTATAATTCCTGGTTATAATGATTCTGTTGATGAGATAAAACAGTTTTGCAGCTGGATAGTCGAAAAACTAGGAGTTGATACACCTGTTCATTTTTCACGTTTCCATCCTGATTTTGAGATGACAAATATTCCTAGGACTCCTATGGAAACAATGATTAAAGCATATAATATTGCCAGGGATTCCGGTCTTCATTATACTTATCTAGGAAACATACCTCCTGGGGAATATGAAAACACTGTTTGCCCTAGATGTAAAAATATATGCATTGAACGACATGGTTTTTCTGTTAATCTTGCTGGTATTAAAAATGGTAAATGTGCTAAGTGTGGAAATAGTATTTCTGTAGTTAGCTAATTAATATATAAATAAATAATTAAATTAAGAGGAAAAATCATATTTCTATCAATAAAAAGGGTTTTTGAATCAATTTTAAGCAAAAACTTAATAAAGGGATAAATATACTTATATTAATAGAAAAATAGAATTAAGTAAATAAAAAACAATATTTAAAGGTGAACATATGAGTTTGAAAAAAAGTGATAAAATAATTGCATTAATAGGTGTTTTAATAATAGTAGTAGCCGGCATTGCAATAGTTTATTTTGCTATTAATCAAAAAAAATCAGAACCAACAGGACCAACTACTACAACATATAATGTTATTTGGACAGAAGATAGTGGGCAAATGAAATTAACTGGTTTAAATGTTCAAAAAGGTGAGCCTTTTACTAAACCTTTTAATGTAATTGCTGATGAAAAACCAGGAAGTATTTTAACATCAGTTAGTATCAAAATATCCTGGAAAGATCATAACACTTTTGGTCTTAAAGGTACTAAAGGATTGGATATTTTAAAAGTTACAATAACTCCCGAGGGAGAAAAAACCTCAAAACCTTATGAAGGAACTGGATCAGGAGAAAATGAGACGATAGGGTCATTTTCAATAAATACTATACCTGATATCAGAGAAGTTAAAGCAGCGACTTATGATGAAGCTCAGGACAGTGTTTATAATAACTGTACTGGAAAAGATTCAGCTTCTTTTAACCTTGATGCTAGTATAGAAATTGGTGAACCAGCTTGGAGACTCTTTAAAGCCAAAAAGGATACAGGTAATGACTTTTCTTTGATTATCACTTATACATATTACTACCCTGAAATAGAAAACCCAGAATAAACCCCTGATCCTGAAACACAATAAACAATCAAGATAAAATACATTTAGATTTTAAAACGCAATAGGGCAGCAATACCCCCTATTCCATCCATTTTTTTTCCTGCCTCATGCATAGTATTAATAATCGTAAAATCACTGTTATTTTGTTTAGCAAGCCTTAGTAACTCCTCTCCTTTTTGGGTTCTTACCAGAGCATCAGATAAAAGAAGTCTTTCAACAGCACCATTACAAAGAGCATATTCTACTTCTTTTTCACCATAAGTTGCAAGCCCATCTTTTTTTATTTCCTCAAAAAGTTTTTCAACAAGCCCTGTCTCAAAATCAACCCTGTTCTCCTTGGTTATTTGTTTAACAACCCCTGTTTTAATAGCCTCCTGGATACCATTCATACCAGCAGTCCCAGTGCCATGGACAAGATATTTATTAAAAGTTTTTGGTTCTTTCTCTTTTATATACTTTAAGAAATGCTCCTTTGCAAAACCAGGTCCAACAATCACCAGAATTGAATCCTTACTAGTATTTGTTTTTACAACACCCATTATTTCACCAAAAAACTCTTGTTCATTATCCTTACTTTCAAACATTTTACCAGAACGCTTAGAATCAATATCTGTTATCCATTGCACACCACTCTGACGAAGAACTGCGATAGTAGCACCATCCTCATCAAGAGAAACAAAGGTTAATATAGCCTGGTTACGAAATGCTACTGCTTCGTCTATTCTTTGTAAATGATGTGGTTTCCATTCCTCCTTAATTATAGTAAGAGGGTCCATATTCTCAGAAGTAATATTTAGTGTATGATAAGACCCAAGATCCTGAGGGCCCTCCTCTATTGTTCCATGTATTCTAAGTCTATCTGAGAACTCATGGAATTTCACCTCAGAAACACGTATACCAAGTTTCATACGTTTTTTTTCTGTTTTTTTAGATCGGATTTTATCATCTTTCTGCTCATCAGTCCTAAAAGTAACAGCCCTGATCAGGTCACCCTCATCAACTAGGTTATACAGATGCCATATGTCATCAAGGTTCTCTGGGATTAGTTTTATTTCACCATGTTTTAAATCCTTGAAAGTTACTTTCATAAATCAACTCCAACATTACCACTAATTGTAACATCACCAGGTGGAAGAACCCTGTCAACACTATCAACAGATACATTGAACGCTTTTGCAAGCCTGTGGGCT
>Ga0172362_10000540_pt1 | contig 31135 bp, 36 predicted proteins | sample LakKivs1_kivu2a2_FD_114534 | JGI IMG/M metagenome (GOLD analysis project Ga0172362, IMG submission 114534) | Sediment microbial communities from Lake Kivu, Rwanda - Sediment s1_kivu2a2 | ecosystem: Environmental > Aquatic > Freshwater > Lake > Sediment | place: Rwanda: Western Province, Lake... | reverse complement strand
TGTTTACCAGATATCTTTAATAGAAATATTTTGATTATTGTCGAAGACATAAGTGGGAAGGGCTAGCAATATAGCTTCAGGAATCCAAGCAGATGCGATTAAGGCAGCAGGTTATTTCAGTTTACTTTGATACTTATCTTTTAGAACATACTTTTTATGAGGTTTTCACCAGAGCACCTGAAAGTTAGATATTAATAATATTCAAAATTAAATTTAGTACTCCTGTCTAGAATCATATTAACAAAGGCACATAACGCTGTCGTAGATTTCTCTTAGTATTTTGTGATATCCTTCTAAAGATTTGAAGTTAGCATTAACCAGCAGTGCAGAAACTTTTTCATTTTGTTCTCTGATATATCCTACTGGAAGAAAATAGCCATGGCAACGTGGATGGTCCCCTTTAATCTTGCTTTTTCTTACTTCTATATGCCCCGTTTCTCTTACTTCAAATATCCCAGATTCTATTAGTCTTTTAATTAAGAACTTCCTGCCATCTGCGTCTAGTTCTATTTTTTCTATACGTTCCATTTTTGCATAGTTGAATTTGATTAATGAAAGAAAAACTACTACTCTGGTTTATTGCTCTCAATAGAAAAGAGAATAAGACAAGACAGAAGGTAGCTGATTATAACCGGAAGGATTATTTTTAGCAAGATATTTTTCATTAATGATAAGATGTATCCCTGGATAGAGCACGCCTGGTCGCAGGACAATGGAACATCTTTGGCATTAACCCCGTATTCCCCGTTAAAATACTCGTATGCTCCTGGTGTTGTGGAATCAGCAGGGCATACTCTTTGTAAAAGAGGGCAAAAGGAAGTCATATAAATTGCAATCAAAATAAACAGGATAGATAGTATTATTGTTAGGATAATCCTCTTTTTTCCAAAATTGAATAGATTCCCCATCCTATTAATTATGATTAAGGATATTAAAAACTTGCGGTTTTGAGAAAAGAAAAATCAGGCTTTTATTTGCTTAAATACTTGTACAGTATATAGCCTAACTCAAAAGCTGCGCCTACGGTAACAACCCCCGCTATAGCTGCTTCAACTGGATGCTCGTGTGCAAAAATTCTAAGATCAGAATAGCCTAATTGTTTGCCCGCATTTATTCTATGCTCTCTTCTTGAGCTTTCTCTGTATACTATAGATAATTCCTTACTGTCTAAACCTTCAGTGTCTCTGAGAACTGACAGATAAGGCTTTCTTAAAATCTCCTCTAAAACTTCAACCACTGGATAAGTTTTGGCTAGTTGTCTGATATGAGGTCCAATTTTCTGAATTCCTTCCTGGGAAACGCTATACGCCGGACCAAAAGTTGTTTCATAAGACTCTCCCGGTCCAACGCTGCCATGATGGAAATCAACTATCTCTTGTCTGAAACCTGTCATTTCTCTTTGTGGAGTGTATTCTAAATGGGAGATTATTAAACCGACAAGAGCTGCATAAACTTTCTTTAATTCAGCCCTGCCTGAATTTTCTAAAATTTTTGGCACTATCCTCCTGAATGGACTAAAGTATTCAATAGAAAGATGTTCGTTGCCCAGAATTGGATAGTTTACAGAACCAGTCAGGAAAAGGGAGGATAAAAAGTTTCTAAAATGTACGTCTGATAAAGGGTTTACCCCAATTTTTTCCCTTAATTTTTCTGCTTCAGACTTGATTTCTTCTGCCGGACTATCCAGGATATCTGAAATATCCTGAAAATTTAGTTCTTCCCTGCTCATCTTATATTAAGAATAAAAGGCTGCAGTTTATTTAAATATTTCTATTTGTAACCACTAATAAATTAGTACTCTATTTGGATTTTCCCACAATCTTTAAATATCTCTTTTTCCTGTCCTTGTTACAAAAAGAGGATAAAATGGCTGACATAGTAAGTGAGTTGATGCTTCCTGCTGCATTAGGCGGGATTGGAGGACTGGCAAGGGCATTTGTCGGGCTTCTGAAAGCTCTTTCTATGAGAAGAAGGATTTTATGGGGATATTATGCAATAACAGTCGTTATTGCAGCAGTTATTGGAATCTTTATAGGCATCATTTTTAATTACGACTGGCGCCTCTCTCTATTGGCAGGATATGCAGGGACAGATATCTTAGAGGGAATCTACAAGAGCTTTAAAGTCGAGAAAGTTTATGTAAAGAAAAAATGAAATACCCCTCCCTAAAGGACAGGTATCAACTGGTAAACAAAAATGTTAGAAAAGATATACAAAGAAGGATTAGGAAGATTCAGAAATTGTGAAGAAGTATTATTAAATGCTAATGTATCGAAGATATTAACTTCAGGGGAGGCAGCAGGCTCTCTCTGCTTAAAAACAGAGGTATCCTTGCCTTAGATGCAATGAAAAAAAAGAGAATAATTATAATAGCAGTATTGATACTAATAGCTGTTCTGCTCATTGTATTAATTCCAAATAACAATTTAAATTGCAGTGTTGATGAAGACTGCAGCTTTTTTTACACAAAACTAGATGAAAATCCTTGCTTTCCATGCTCTGTTGCAAGAGAAGATGTTATATGCATGAACAAAGAAAAAGCTGGCCAAGAAGCACAAATAATAATAGAAAAATTTTATCCTGAAGGAGTTCCTCCTTGTGCTCCTTGCCCTCCAACAGATGATGATTACGAATGTAAATGTGCTAATGACAAGTGTATAAAACAGCTAAAATGAAAAATAACTTAAAATGCCGATGCCCTTTTCCAATTCAAAATCATACTTAAATAAGTTAGCAAATTGAAAAATGCCAAACAGGTCGCTAGTTTCTTACATCAAGGAAGCAAGGAAAAGAGGCTTTTCTGACCTGGACGTGAGAAATGCCCTTCTGAAGCATGGCTGGGCTCTTTATGAAATAGAATCTGCTTTTTCTGCCCTCTCTCCAAAATACAAATCCAAGAATCAGGTAACAATCTTTCTTGACAGTGAAATGATGAAGCTTCTAGAAAAAAGGGCAAAGAAAAACATGTTCAGCGTTTCTGAGCAGATAGAGGATATCTTAAGGAGAAGCTGCCTTGGCATGAAACAAAAGCCTTCCACCAGCAAGGTTGATGATGCGCTTGTCGGAATTTTTTCAAGAGAAAAAAGAGGAAGAAAGAAAAAATAATATAGCATTAAGGAACTTCTCGTCCGTGATGGTCTGTCATTCCTTCGGTGTCATATCTGTCTGTGTTTTCTGGTTCTGGAGCTGCTTTTTGATGATTTTCCTCTTTCATTTGCTCTTCTAGCCAGCCCAGGCTTTTTCTTAACCCTTCTATTTCAGACCTTAAGTTTTCAACTGGCCTGAGTTGGCAGGTTATATGTCCTGCAGGTGCATACTCTACATTAGGCACGGCAGAGTCTACAAGAACAAATCTGTCTCCTTTCTTTTTCACTTTAAAATATCCGTGGCTGTTCCTATTCGCATAAATTCCTTCTCGTAACGGATTTCTGTAAGCATCTAAAAATTCTTCTGCCATTTTCAATCAGAACTCTCTTCCCCTAGGCATTAACAATACTGTTCTGTCTTTTATAAACTTTTCCCATTTTATAAAACTGTTTTCTGTTGCTAAAAAATAACTATATATTCTACCTTAACAATGCTTTTATATCTGTTTTTCCTTGAAAGATATGGAAAAACTGGGAGAATTTGTGAGATGGGTAAGAGACGCAGAAAAGGTAGTAAATGCCGAATATTCCCAGGGGATAAGAAAAGCCGGCTCTCTTGATGCCTCAACCCATAACATCCTTCTTCAGCATTATTTTACATACAAGAACCATAGCTCTATAAAGCTTCTTGCTTCAGCAACTCTTCTCCTGGCTGTTGCAGTCATAATCCTTAATATTGTTTCTATAATCCTGCTTTTCAGTTAATCTGCAAAATTATTTGTCGGAACGTACTTTACTTCTCTGATATTATTATTTTTTGGTGTTAAATGATAGTCTTCCAGCAAGTTTCTCATTTCTTTTTGAGTGTAAACTCCTTTTATTCCAGTGTCATGTTCCTGCAATGCAGATGCCTCCTGCCTTGGAAGAGACCTGTAAAATACTTCAGCTGACCTGTCCATTACTCTTAAACCTGCTGTTGCACCTAAAATTCCAATAAGGGTCAACGTTACCTTGTTTGTAAGTACTCGCAATACATCTTCTGCGAATTTTGAGAGGTCTTTCATGGAGAAGCTATAATCGCCTACTTTAAATACTTTTCACTCTCCTTTATTATTTTTCTCAGCTCTTTAACAACAAGAGCCGGATGATTTCCTATTACAGTTTCTTCTGCAAGAAGAAGCGCATCGCTTCCTTCCAAAATTGCATTGAAAATGTCGCTCACTTCTGCTCTTGAAGGCCTGACCCTTGTAACCATAGAAGGCATTATTTCTGTTGCTGTAACAGAAAATCTGTTTTTCCTGTTGCATTTTCTTGTTATTTCCTTTTGAACAGCCGGAACTTTTTCTATCGGAATGTTCCTTCCCAAGTCCCCTCTTGCAATCATTATGCCATAGCTGACTTTAATCAGCTTATTAATATTTTCCACCCCTTTTTTTGTTTCAACCTTGCTTATTATTCTCTTTCCCACAATTTCCCTTATTTCTTGTATTTCTTTTTCGCTTTCAGCAAAACTGACAGCAAGGTAGTCAAAATCCTTTTCCTTGATTAGGGGAAGTTTCTTTCTGTCTTTAATGTCAAGCATAATCTTGACTTTCATTTTTCTTAAATCCCTGCTTAACCTATCATATTTTTCTAAAGGGGTGTATTTTTCATTTATCCTTGCAATATCCACTCCCTCATCTATAATATTTTTGATTTTACTGTAAGAATGATTGCAGTTAATGGTTGCTATTATCTTTGTTTTCATTTACCCACCACCAAATTTAATTTCATTAAGCTAGCTTTTGATATTACTTTCCTATTTCTGAAATATTCTGATTTTTCCTTGTATGTTTTTGCTAACATCTTTGATTTGGCAAGTTTAGAATGCGTTTCATTTAAGGTACTCTTCCCTGAACATTTTTAATGTAAGAATGACATAAGATATCATCAACGGCCCGATGATTATGCCCAGAAGCCCAAATAAAGGAATGCCTGTAAATACCCCGATTAAGGTTATTAACGGATGAATGTTGCCTATTCTCTGCTGCAGGTATGGGCGAATAAAGTTGTCAATGTTGCTTAACACGAGCCCGAATGCCAGTATTCCTATTCCAGAAACATAATTTCCCTGCACAAACATATATATTGTAGCAGGTACCCAGAGGACAGGCGGACCTAGTACGGGTATAAAGGAAAGTATGAAAGATATAAAACCCCATAAAAGCCACGACTTAATCCCAAAAATAAGGAAGCCTGTTGCAAGAAGAACTGCCTGCAATAATGCTATCATCCCTGTTACAAGGAGAGTTGAATGAGTTATGTCCTTGAATTTTTTGATAAGAATATCTGAGTTTTTCCTGTTGAATGGGATTATTTCTTTTGCTTTTTTGAAAATCTCTTTTTGAGTAAGGAAATAATATAATGCAAAGTACATAATCAGGACATTAACAATAAAAAGTCCTGCTCCTGAAATAGCCTTGACAAAAAACTTTTTAAGGAAATAAGCAATAGAATCAACATTCTCTCCTATTAATGAGGAAACGCTAAATCCAGGGTATACTCTTGAAATTAATGAATTAATTAACTGAAATGCCTCTTGTATTATTACCGGATTTTCTGATATGGCAATCACCTCTCTTGTAATAATTGCCAGCAAAACCAGCAGCGGAATTAACAGTATGAAAATAGATATTATTATAACAATTATTGCAGAAATTTTTTTATTAATCCTCTTTCTCACTAAAAATTTGTAGAGAGGGTCGAAAAGAACAAACATAATTAATGCCCCAAAGAAACCTTGGATAAACGGATACATCGCCATTGCAAACAAAAACAATAAGGATATGACAATAACAACAGCGAGCACTGCCTTTAATTTTTTCGGTTTCATCTTCCTCTTTTAATAATAAATAAAGGAAGATTATGTTTTTAAATTTATGCAGGAAAACAATCGTCAGAAACCCCGTCCAAAGAACTGCGAAAAATAATAAAAAATGGGAGAGGCATAACAAGATGGACATTTCTGTAGAGCCTTACAGGGGGAAGATTTTCTAAGCCTGTTCCATGAAATCTTTTTTTCGTTTTTCTGGATAATGCGCAAAAAGAAGTTCCTGATAGAACTTCCTGATACCTTGGAGCAACCACATAAAAATCAGTTCCTTCATCCTCTAGTTCAAGGCACACTTCATCCAATGCAATTGATATAAGGCTTTCCTTGTACATTTTTCTTGCAGTTTCATCTATCTCCCAAAACTTCACTTTCCTTCTAAATTCACTATACGTCTTGCAGCCAGGAATAAAACGCATTCTCTCCGGCTCAATAAACCTGCCATCAATTACTGCAGTTTCAATATCACTGTAAAAAGCGATATCATTAATAATAGAATGAGCATGTTTATAGGCAGCATTGTTTATCCGGATTATCCTTTCACCCATTAATAAATCTCTTTTAAGAATGTTATAAACATTTATATTACTTAGAAGATAATTTAAACATACTTTTCTTCTCTGGACTTTTTAAGTACACAAAGCCCGCCTATCACAAGAAGCAGAGAAGCTACGAAAAATGCTGCTAAGCACTCCACACTTAGCTCTCCGTTGCATTTGTTGAAAAAATAACACAATGTTCTTGTGCATAGTTTAAATGTAAAAAACTCTAAGATTAATCCTGCAAGAATCATGAAATATGCAAAATATTTCCTCTTTTCCATATTTTTATAGGGACTTGTTTTATTTAAATTCTTCTGGTCTATAACTCTTACAGCTTCAAATTCTGTTGCGCAATAAAGTACCAATTGATATACCTTATTCTATTAAAAATCAATCTCTTAATGTCAGAAAAATTAAACTGCACCATTTATGGTGCAGAAGTTGCTTCGCAACTTCGTATTTTTCTGAGCACAAGAAAATTTTTTCTTGTTTTTATTTGAATTTTCTGTGCAGAAAATTCCTTCAAGGAATTTTCATGCATCCTAAAAACCCAACGAACAAACCACACACTTTAGTGTGTGGTAAACGAGAGGGTTTTTTTGATATATCCAACTGCTTTATCGGGGATATTGTATTTGTATGTTCTGATTGTAATTGACTCAAATCTGTCCTTCTGTTACAGGTGTTTTTGAAGCGCATAATGCTCCATGCTGTTAAGGACGTCTTCAACTTTGAGTTTTCTTACAGAAATACACCTATCTGCTGCTCCGGAGTAAATAATAATGTAATTCGGATCTAGGTCCTGGACTACGCCTGTTGGAAATACTATATTGCTCAGGAAGCCTTTTTTCTCGTAATCTTGTTCAGGCTGAAAAAGGGGTTTGTCAGGAGGGCTTCTTGCAAGGACTTTTCCAGGATGCTTCAAGTCAAGGAGAACTGCTCCTGCACAGTATACGCTGTGAGTTTCTTTTTCTCCTACAGGGATATCGCAAACTCCATGATAGATTACAAGCCATCCGGCCTCTGTTTTTATAGGAGGAGGGCCCGCCCCTATCCTTGCGCTATCCCATCCATCTTTCCTGGGGTTCATTATTGCTTTTTCATCACCCCAATACTTTAAGTCTGGAGAGTGAGATATCCAAATAGATGGCTTGTCAAATTCAAAATGTCCTTCTGGTCTGTTTAATGCAACGAATCTTCCGCCTATTTTTTCAGGAAACAAAACAACATCCTTGTTCTGAGTCCTGAATATAATGCCCTTTCTTTCCCAGTCTCTCAGGTTTTTTGATACTGCAAGCGAGGTGCATACAGACTCCTTTAAGTTAACTGAGACATAAGTCATAAGATATTTATTTTTTATTTTTATTAGTCTTGGGTCTTCGACGCCGTACTCTCCGTCTCCAGGAAGCCCGGTAAAAAAAGGCTTCTGCCCTATGCTTTTTACTTTATATCCATCTTCAGAAAGTATGACTTCCCTGAAGTGCGATAAGTTAGTCAGCCTGCAGCTGCTGTCTTTAAAATAAACAACGTTTCCAACTTCTATCCTTAATTTTTCTTTCTCATACTTCTCTTGGACAATCCTTGAAGTGCCTGAAATCACAGGGCAGGTTATCATTGTTTTGTGCTGAGGGGACCTTTCAGCCACTCTCACATACAGGATAATTTTTCCGTCTCTTCTCCTGATTGCTCCAGGATTAAAAACTCCATCTATAGTCCAGTTTTTTATAGAGGGTCTGAAGTCCTCTGGCTTTAGAAGAAGTTTTTCCATCATTTTTTCTTTTTCCCCGTCCTTTTTTTAGTTTGTTTACCTTTGTTGGCTTTCTTTTTTCCCTGTCTTTTTTCTTCTTTTCTTTCTTTGCTTTTTCTTCTTCCTTGGCTCTTCTTTGCTCTTCTCTCTTTCTTATCCTTTCTTCCTTTCTCTTAGCTTTTTGTGCTTCTTTCTTCCTCTCTTTAGCTTTTCTCTCTTTTTCTTCCTTTACTTTTTTTAGTTCTTTAAGCAGCACTTCAATTTCTTTCTTTATTTTTTCTGGGTTCTGTTCTTTCTTCCTTTTGATTTCAGCTTCTTTCGCTAAAGCAGCATTGAAACTGCTTATTTTCTGTTTCTGCTTGTCTATTTTTTTAACAAGCTCTTCTTTGTTTAGAGGCTTAATTTCTCTGACTATCTTTTTCCCTTTTTTCTTAGGCGACGCAATTGCTCCAAGTATGCCTCCTATTAAGGCTCCTGCAATAAATCCAAGAAGAACAATATGCACTACCCTGCATATATCCATCCAGCTATAGCACTGCAGTACCCAGCTGTCTAAGCTAAGAAAATCAAGATAAAGATAATATCTTACAGTTTGGAGGGGGATTGTCCTGTAAAAAACATAGAAGAAATCATCTATAAACTGTATGAAAAAATATAGCAATGCTCCGATTACACCTCCTTTTAGCCATGCTTTCATAAGAACATATATTTTTAATGATATATAAATGTTTTTGGTAAACCTTAAAAGGCCAGCTTGTAATATTACGATTGACCAATATGAAAACTTTAATTATTTCAGATTCTCATTCAAAGAATCCTGTGGATTTTATCAAATCTCAGGCTGATAGGGGTATAGAGCAGCTGGATTTTCTTGGTGATTGTGACTTTCCGGACATTTTAGAGCAGATTCTTGCGCTTCCGATTAATAAGCTAGTCTTATCAGGAAATCATGAATACGGATTCTCAAAAGGCTTGGATGTGGATTCCTCTGCTTTGCGCTGGCCGCTTGCCCGTTATATTCAACTTTGGCAGGCTTCAAGAGTACAGAATTTTGTTTTAAATCCTGAAAGTCATCTGGCAGAAAGAATAATTTCAGGAGAAAAAATAATTTTCTGTCATGGCTGCCTTTCTGCCCTTGAAACTTCTAATCCCGTTCTTGAAGGAAGATTGTCATCTCCCTTGCACTCTAGCAATATCCCTTATAATTTTAAGAAAATGCAGGAAAATAATTGCTGGATTTTGTTCAGGGGGCACGACCACTCTCCTGAAATTCTGTCTTTACCAAGGCAGGCAAATCCTTTTTCAGCACCCGCAAAAAAAGAAAACAGAGCATTAACATTCCGCAGAGATAAACTTTACATTGTTACAGTAGGAAGTTTTCTTGAAGGCAATTATGGCATCTTTGATGAGCAAGCATTGTCCTTTGAGCGCTACGTGTTATACAAAGATTAGTTCATAACGTTGGTATTAATCAGATAACAAAAAGCCTTAAAAACACAGGTTAATTATTAATTTATGGAAAAAAAAGAGAAAAAGAAAGAGAATCTAGCTGGACTGTTCATACCTGCAGGAATTTTCATTGGAATAGGAATAGGGTTTTTAACAGATAACCTGCCGGCATGGACGATGATAGGCTTAGGCGCAGGTTTTTTGGGAATGATTTTGTTTCACGTGATGACTAAGAGGAAATAAAATTTTTTATTTTTTCCTGATTTTCTCATTTAAGAACCTGTAGTATTCAGTAGCTTTAGAGTTCGCCAGTTTTTCTATTATAAGTTCAGGAGTGGAAGAAGCAAGTTTTCCCAAAACAGGATTATGGTCTACAATCAGCTCGAAATATTCATCTAATCCCTTAGCTTCTATGCCGTCAATTCTTGATGAGTGAGGAAGATTTTTTTGTATTTCCTGCCCTAAATGAGTTGCTACAACCAAAAAACACCCTCTATCTACAAAAAACTCGCAGGTTGCAGATATAATCCTGCCTGCAACGCCCGGCTCTGTAACACTTTCAATCTCATCTGCAAGTATCAGGGTTTTCTTTCCTGTCTCAATTTTATCCATCTGGTTTAAGAGATTTTCAAATGCTCCTTTCCCGTTCTCTCCTTTGTTCTTTGCAAAATAATAAACTTCTGAAAAAATAGGCATTCTAATAATTCCTTCAACAGGAAGCCCTAATTGGAATACTGTTATAATCTGGATAATATGCTCTAATAGCGTTGTTTTTCCTCCTGAATTAGCTCCTGTTAAAATTGAGCACCTGCTTTTATCATCTAATTGAAAAGAAATTGCCTGTGCGTCATTAATCAGAAAGTTCCTGGAATTTTCAAAATAAAACTCTCCGGATATTTCAGGAAAATTTCCTTTCCTTTTCACAGAAATAAAATCAAACAGTATGAGTTCATTTTGCAGTTTTTTAAGCAATTCAGGAATTCTTCTAATTTCCTTAGCATTTTTTTTTATTTTTTCTGCAACAGAAGTATGCTCTTCAGCATCCCTTAATTTGCTGTATTTTTCAAATTCTGCCTCATTTATGGAAACAGGAACAGATTCATTGAAAATGCTGTTAATTCCAGAGTCTGTTATTGCTTTTTCCATTATTCTCCTGATTTCTTCAGGAAGCCTCCCTTTGTTAAGTATAGACATCAGTTCTGTTCCAGAGACATTCAGCTTTCCTATTTCTTTCTCGATTTTTTCATTAATTTCCTCTGCAATTGCCTCTGCCTTCTCTCTTGTCAGCTTTTCTTTTTCTTCCTGCTCCATTATTTTAATTAAAGGGATTAATTGTTCAGTTATCCCCCTTATCCTGTCATTTGTCTCGTTTTTTTCAAGTATTTTTATATTTTCTTTCCATTCTGACAGCTTTTCCAGGAATCTCTCCAGGTATGCTTCTTCAGCAGAGTCCAGGAAAACAGACTGTGGCAGAGTTTCAAGGATTCTTCTTGTTTCCTCGCAGTCAACTGCCTGCACAATATCATAACTCTCTAGTTCAGGAAGATCCTGTTCAGAACTGATAATTTTAACAGGGCAGCTTAATTTCTGCAGCTCCAGGAACGTTTTATCATCTTCTGTCACAACTATAATGCCGTATTTTGGCTTCCAGGTTTTTCCAGAAGCTTTAATTTCTCTTAAAAATTTTTTATCTTTTTTCTCTGCATCCTTAAAAAATTCCTGCCTTGTTTTTATTTCCTCAGCGTCTTGTGTGAAAGGAAAAGCCTTCCAGAGAGATTTTGTTGAGGGAAAGACAAATTCTTCAGACAGCTTGCTTATAGTTTTGCCAAACACATTTTTTGCGTCTTTTGTCTTTAAGACTCTGTTTTCAGAAATTTTTAATGGCTCCTCAAAAATTTCAATGTTCTTGTCAATAAACTCTAATATCTCTTTTTTCATTGAAATGAGAAAAGTTTGTGGGTTAAAAAGATTGTTGTGTTTAGGTATAATAAAGTCGGGCGCCAACTTAACATACTCTTGCTGTGCAGAATGTAGGGTTACAAGACTTAAAAATACACTAAATTTATTAACCAGTATTTTTTAATATCATATGGACAATATGCTTGTTGTTTATTATTCTCGCTCTGGAAACAATAAAAAAATAGCGCAGGAAATTGCCAGCATCCTTAAGGCAGATATAGACGAGATTGTTCCGGAAAAGCCTTATCATGGCTTTTTTGGCTTTATGAGGGCCGGATATCATGCAGTAAAGAAAAAAACAGTAAAAATAAGCTCATCCAAGAATCCCTCTTCTTATTCCCTCGTTGTTATTGTTTCACCTTTAAATGTGGGCTCTTTACCTTCTCCAACGCGCTCTTACATCAAAAAGAACAAACTTGGAAAACTAGCTTTTTTTTCCTGCTGCGGAAGAGGGCTTGCACAAAAGTCTCTTGAACAATTGAAGGATCTGAATTTAACTCCGAGAGAATCTTTTTTCATATCTGAAAAAGAATTGAGGGGAGATTATCATAGGAAAGTCAGGGAGTTTTGTAAGGCAGTTAAGAAGATAAAATGAAATTCCTATTATCCAGTTCTTCTATCTGCCAGTTCGCTTTCTTCAGGAAGTTTATATGCTTCTAAAGCTCTTCTGAGTTTTTCTGCACCCCTGCTGCCAAAAATAACACTCACTTTCTCACACCACTCTCCCTTTATTTTTCCCACTAAACTTAAATACCGCCCAAAGCGTATTTCATCTCCATTAACTTTAAAATTATTTTTTGCAAGATAGTCTTCTAGTTTTTTTCTTAGAAAATGAACGTCATCTCCTCTTGCATACTTAGGAAAAACATCATATTCTGCAGTTGTCATTCTGCTCATCTTATATATCAAACTCAATTCTCTCGGATATTGAATTGCCTGCCTTGTCTGTTATCTGTATGTCCAATGCGTGATGCCCGGGCTCAAACTCCCCTCTTCCTTCGCACACCCCATTATTGTCCAGGCTGCTGCATATTGTTCTCCATCTCTCTCCATTATAATATTCAGCAGTTCCAAAGTTTTCTTCTGTCAAATTCAATGAGAAATAAATATAATCTTCATATCTTCCTATGCCTTTGCTCCAGAATGACCCATTATTATTGAGTTCAGGAGATATAGTATCAACCTCCAATCTATTTTCGCTTCCTTTTTCCATATTTCCCACTACATCTTCAAGCTCAAAATGATAAGTTATTTCCTGCCCATTAAATTCTGATAAATCAGCATAAACGCTGCAGGACTGTTTTCCCATGGACTCATTGCAATCTCCCAGGTCAGTATCTTCCTCTTTTTCGCTTGTTCCATTTCCATATTTTAGGGTAAGAGAAACCGGGTTTTCTTCCTTAAACTGGACTTCAAAAAATCCATTGGTGAACCCCCTTCTTGGTTCTGACTTGAGGATTTTAGGGCTTTTGCTGTCAATGAAAAAATAAGTGCTCCTGTTAGCTTCATTTCCTGCTTCATCTCTTGCCATTATGGTAACATTATGCCCCCCGTCTTTGAAAGAAGCCTTGTCTTCGCATATTCCATCCTCCAGTTTGTTGCATAATCTTCTCTCTCTTTCGTTATCTTCTATATATGCTATTTCCTTGAAATTAGTCTCAGTTATATTGATTAAAAAATATGCAGTCCTTTTATCTTTTTCAATCTCTATAGAATTTATTACAGGAGGAGAAAAATCAACCTTCAATTCCCTTATCCTGCTCTCATCGTAACTTCCTGCAATGTCTGTTATGTTGAACCAGTACTGTATATCTTCTCCATCATAAGCACTTAAGTCAGCGTAAACCTCGCAGACAGTGTATCTTTTATCTTCCTCGCAGTCCAGGCTGACTTTTTTCGAGCTGAAATCTCCGGTATTTCCAAAATTAAGCCATAACTCAGAAGGATTTTCTTCCTTGAACTTAACTTTAAAAGTACCTAATGCAAAGCCATCTGTTGGCTCGGTTCTTGATATTTTAGGGCTTCTGCTGTCTACTCTGAAAGTTCTTTGTATCTCCGCTTTATTTCCGCTTCTGTCTATGCATTTAATTGTTAAATTATTGAGCCCTTCCTCAAACCTTCTTTTGTTCAGGTATTCCCTGCACGAGGCGCATACTCTTGTCCATCTTCCTCTGTCATAATTATTATCAATGTAATAAAGAGAGCATGGCTCATTACTTTTAACATCAAGCAGGATGCTTGTTGATTCATAAACCCCTCCTTCAGCAGGAGAGCTGACTGTCAGATTTGGAGGGTCTGCGTCAATCTTGGAGGTATTGAATATCTCGCATGCAGATATTTCATTGCAATAGTTATAATTAACATGGTAGGTCATTTCATCATTAACACAAACCTGGCATAAATCATGCTCGCAAACCTTTCCGCTCGGCCCCGGGTAAACATCCCCGTATCCCAGGCATAGAAGCCTGTAAGAAGATACAACTGAAATAGACACAGCTAACATTAATATTAAGCTTATAATTATTTTTTTCTTTAACATTTCTAGTTTGTGATTTTATTTTACCTTTTTTTGATGTCAGAAAAATTAAACTGCACCTTTTAGGGTGCAGAAGTTGCTTTGCAACGTCAAGAATCTTTACAGATTCTTGAGCGCCCCAAAAATATCTTATATATTTTTGATGCTTCGTATTTTTCTGAGCATCCTAAAAACAAAGGGCTGTCACAAACCGCATCCTAAAGGATGCGGTTGCCATTTGTTTTTTTGATGATTATGATTTCATTTTAAAGGGAATCACCTCCCTTCCCTCTGAGGGCCGTATAAACAAAAGAAATAACTTTATATGGCTTCTCCCCAGAAGTAAATGCTTCCTGTGTCAAAGTCTCCGTTGCATGGTTCTGGCAGGTCAAGTCTGAATGTAACTGCTATTTCAGAGCCTGGTGCAAGAACATTTGCAGGATAGTATGGTCCCACTTTCCTTACTTGTATTATCTCATACGCGTCATAGAACTCATCTGGATTGTTGAATCCTATTCCGTAGTTGATTCCTACATATCCTTCCCTGTCTGACCTGCTGTCCCTGTAAGTGTTGTACGCCCCGTTTGTTGCATAATATCTGAAATTTCTTAATGCAAGCTGGTTTGTAGTAGGGCACATTGCTCCTGATGATGAAGAGTCGTAAAAGTCTGTTCCGGATATGAACATATCCAGCATGACTCCAGAGCCTTCATCAGCATCGTTTCCTACCAGCAATGTTTCTGAGTAAATGCTTGTTCCAGGCCTGACTTCTTCAAAAGTCAGTTCTCCGTCAATGCTTAAGGCTATAACAGGGTTTAGGAACCAGTATTCATTTTCAGCCATTGTTCCGGAAAGCCCGTCAAGGTCTACAGCCTCAACTGTTATCCAGTATTCTCCGTACATGCTTTCGGGTGTCTCTATAGTAAGATTACAGTCGTAAATTCTCATAGTATCTTTGTTAATTGGGCAATCTCCGCCTTTTTCCCTGTCTGAAGGGCAAAGCTCTTCTTCAAGGATTCTTGCATTGCATTCAGGTCCGAATGTTGTTTTAGTTGTTAACTGGCAGTTAACCTCTATGTCATTTCCTTCTCCCTGAACGCCGCCTATTGTGGCAAAAACATCCTCAACTTTCTCAATTCCGTTTTTGTCCATTACTAGAACTTCCCATGTTATCTGCTCTCCTTCGAAAGCATAGTTGTTGATTCTTTCCAATAGTTCCTGCCTGCAGTCCTCTATGCATTCTTCTCTTGCTTCTGCATCGTCTGGAATTTGTACAAGACAACTAGTAGCGCATTCAGTCTGCCAGTCAAACAATCTTCCTGGCTCAGTAAAGTCATCATATACAAGCCTGTTGTCGCACATCCATACCATTGGAGGAAAATCTTCTGTTTCAATGTCAGGCGTAATGCCTGTTCCTACACTTACAGCTGCAACTACCTGTGTCATCAATAAAGCCATTGTCATTAAGCTAATTAGCTTTTTCATTTTACTTTTAAATCCTCCTTTCACTGTTTTATTATTTAGTTAAGCATGATTCAATCTATCACCTCATTCTTAAGCAAAAAATAAAAAAATAAAAAAAAATAAAAATCAGTTTTTATATGGCTTCTCCCCAGAAGTAAATGCTTCCAGTGTCAAAGTCTCCGTTGCATGGTTCTGGCAAGCTTAACTTGAATGTCAGCGCCATTTCAGAGCCTGGTGCAAGAACATTTGCAGGATAGTATGGTCCTACTTTCCTTACTTGTATTATCTCATACGCGTCATAGAACTCATCTGGATTGTTGAATCCTATTCCGTAGTTGATTCCTACATATCCTTCCCTGTCTGACCTGCTGTCCCTGTAAGTATTGTATGCTCCGTTAACTGCGTAGTACCTGAAATTCTCTAATGCCAACTGGTTGGTAGTAGGGCACATTGCTCCTGATGATGAAGAGTCGTAAAAGTCTGTTCCGGATATAAACATATCCAAAAGGACTCCTGAGCCTTCATCAGCATCGTTTCCTACTAGGAGTGTGCTTGAGTAAGAATCAGTTCCCGGCCTGACTTCTTCAAAAGTCATCTCCCCATCAATGCTCAAAGCAACAATAGGGTTTAGGAACCAGTATTCATTTTCATCCATTGTTCCGGAAAGCCCGTCAAGGTCTGTTGCCTCAACTGTTATCCAGTATTGTCCATACATGCTCTCAGGCGTTTCTACAGTAAGTGTGCATACATAGTACTGCATTGTGTCAGAATCAAATTCTGTTATTTGTTCTTCCAGAATTCTTGCATTGCAAGAATTAAGTATTCTTCTTAAGCCTATTTCTTGGCAGTTAACCTCTATGTCATTGCCTTCTCCCTGAACGCCGCCTATTGTGGCAAAAACATCCTCAACTTTCTCAATTCCGTTTTTGTCCATTACTAGAACTTTCCATGCTATTTGCTCTCCTTCGAAAGCATAGTTGTTGATTCTTTCCAACAGCTCTTCTCTGCAGTCCTCTATGCATTCTTCTCTGTCTTCTGGGTCATCAGGATAAGATTCCATGCATTTGGTAGCACATTCAGTCTGAACTTCGAACAATCTTCCTGGCTCGGTAAAGTCATCGTAAACTATTCTATGGTCACACAGCCACACTTCTGGAGGAAAATCTTCTGTTTCAATGTCAGGTGTAATCCCTGTTCCTACACTTACAGCCGCAACTATTTGTGTCACTAGCAAAGCCATTACCACTAAGCTAAATAATTTCCTCATTTTAAACCCCCTTTCAAAAACTTCTTTTTTAAAACATCTAAATTAATTAGATGATCATGCAAAATTGTTTCTGAGCTTTTCCCTTTTTTTAGTTCACTCATAAGTTACAATACTTATGACGCAATATATAAACACTTTTACAATTTGATATATATGATTTTTTTACATATATAATAAAATATATATTATGTAGTATTATATTCTTTGCTACTCTCTCTTGATGAATAGATGTAAAGTCAAGTTCCTAACTTAATATTATGATTCCTCTGCCCCTCCTTTGTTTTTAACAATATAGGATGGATATTACTTTTTTTGCGCAGCAGGATGTAAAGTTACAAGGTTTACCTTGCACAGAAAATTTAAATATACCCTGAAGCAATAATATAGAAAATGAAAATTGTCTGGGAATTCACAAACAAAAGAAAGCTGACAGCTGGTGAATTTGTAAAGTATTTTGAGAAGAAAGTTAAAAACACTATTCGCAAGTATAATATGCCGATAACGTCTATTAACAGCACAAGCTTAAATGCAAAAGTGATTAACAGCATTCTAAGCCCGCTTCCTTCAAGAAAAGGAAGCCTCAGAGAAGAAAGTCTCGATGATATTTCTGTTTCTGTTTTGTGCGAGATGATTTATGGAAAGTCTGAAAACCTGAAAAAATTTCTTCCAAAAAACCAGCCTTTGTACTTTCTTTCTGAAAAAGAAATTCTGTTATACGGGAAAATAAAGAAGCTTAAAGAAAGACTCAGAGAAAGAGAAGGAAAGGAAAAAGAAGCGGAGGATTTTATCAGAAAAATTGAAAAAAACAACCCAGACGTAATGCACAATATAGTTAATGCTTTGCAAAGCACAGGCATCAGTTAATTTTAATAACCTGCTTTTTCTTATACTATAATGAAAAAAGAAGCTAAGTCCAATTCTGCATTGTTCTTAGTGCTTTCGCTAATCCTGCTATTTCTAATAATAATTGCAATTTTAGTTTACGGTTTTCGCGGTTCATTTTTCGAAAATAAACTGAGGGGCATTGAAGCAGGGGAAAATGTGGCAGAAGCTTATGTTAAAAACGAGGAAACAGCATTTGTAGCCCTCAAATATGATTCTGATTTTAATTTGCTTAATGAGATAATCATAATATTTTATGACGACAAAGGAAACAAATATAGTTACGCCAGTCGCAGCATATCTTATAGCCAAGAAGTGGATGTTTCAGAACTCGACTTGAAGGATTTCAGCTCAATAAAAGGAGTTTATGCTGAGTACTTATTCAATGCTCTCCCGCATCCCGGAAACGAAACCAATCAAACTAGTCAAGCAGAAACACAACTTTCACTAACCCCTTTATCTGAGTTCTGGAGCTGGCTTAAATCTCTCTTATAATACTTTTTAAATCCTTTATGCTGTGGATTATGAAATCCGGATGCTGCCTAAGAATTTCCTTTTTACTGTCCCATGCGCATTTTCCTATAATAACTATGCTGTTGCAGCCGGCTTTTCTTGCAACCTCGACATCTGCTGCCCTGTCACCGATATAATACACCTTATTTTTATCCATATTTCTTTTTTCAATATAGCTTTTTAAGAATTTTCCCTTGTCCACAAAATCTTCAAAACCATAAATTTCCCTAAATTCATTTTTCAGCTTAAAGTGTCTCAGCAAAGGCAGAACAGCTGATTTTAAGGAGTTAGTGACAAGAATCTTTTCCCCTTCCAATCCCTTTATCGAATCAACATCCTTGCATTTCTTGACTGTCTTGAGCTCTTTAACAACATCTTTCATCACTTTCCTTTTCATATAAGCTGTAACAAACACATTCAGCCCGAGCCTTCTCAGTGTTTTTCTTAAATTCGCCCCTAAATCAATAACTCTGTCAATATCCCCGTAACTGTATCCGAATCTTTTGACATTTTTGTAAATCGCATTGTAGTAAAGCGCTTTTGTATCTACAATTGTTCCGTCGAAATCAAAAATAAGCAGTTTCATCTCTTTTTTACCCTATTTATAGACTAAAATATTATATTATATAAATATTTTCAATGGCATCTAGAAGAAACTGTCACCGAAAGAAAATAGAAAATATCAAAAATGCAAGAAAAAAGAAATTAAGTTATTTCCAAATATATGAATGTATTATTAAATGTTAAATTATTAAACATATTAAGTTGGAGAGGTTAGAAGACAATCTGCCTTTGATAAATGCAGTAATTTTGGAGTAAAGCAGTTTTTATGTTATAACAATGCTTATAAATTCAAGAAAAGACAGTTTAATTAACTTTAAAATACAGTAAGCTAAAAAATCAGAATGCCAAAAAAGAAGACTATCCGAGCCAGAGTAGGTAAGAACCTTGCAGATGTTCTAAGCAAAACCTTGGTTAGAGACTGGTATGCTGCAGTAAGTGAAATTGTCTGTAATGCTTATGATGCTGATGCTGAGCAGGTACATATAGAGCTTAATCCCGGACTGGAAACTCTGATTATCAAAGATGACGGGGATGGCATGGATAAGAATGGCTTGAGGGATTTCTTTAGGCTGGCAGACAGCCCAAAGATTGCAGAGCCAATTTCTCCAAGAAAGAAAAGAAAGAGAGTTGGGAAATATGGAATAGCAAAAGTTCTTCTGAATTATTTGGGAAATTCCTTTGATATTAAAAGTGTAAAAGGCGGTTTTTTATATTCTGTTAACGGAGGAGACAGAAAAGGCTATAAACATCCTGCTAAAAAAGGAGCACGCAACGGAACAGCAATAACAATCCGCGATTTGAGGTTTAAAATAGGAAAAGAAAAAGGAAATTTTGATATAAACAGGCTTCAGCAAAGATTGCAGTGGGACATTCCCAATAAGCCGGACTTTAATGTTTTTGTAAACGGGCAATTAGTCAAGAAAAGAGGAGTTGTTGAATATGCAAGAGTTTATAGAGTTGAAGAAAAAATAGGGAATCATGCTTTAAAAGGAAGAATATACTGGAGGCAAACCGGCAAGGCGGACTTAGACGGTGTGCGGATTTATGTTAATGGGAGAGCTGTTGGCGACCCATCCATGTTTAACCTTAAAAATATTTCTTGGGTTCTTGACGGAAGGACATTAGGTGAAGTTCACGCCGATTTTTTAGAGCCTCTTATTACTCTTGACAGGACTGACTTTCAGGAAAGCCCAATTTTAGACCAAGTTAAAGCCGCAATAACGAAAGTCCTTATGTCTGTTCAATATGATACTAAAGAAGGAAGAGGCAGGGTAACTTTCCAACAAGACCAAAGAATTTATGAGAATATCACAGAAGCCCTAGAGTTTGCAGAAGAGCAGTTAAATAAAAGATTAAGAAGCGAAGATTATTTTACTCTTGAATTATCATCTCCAGACAAAAGCGGGCCTCTCTCGTCCTTAAATGCAGAAACAAGAACAGTTTACATAAACGCCAGAAACAGGATGTTTGCTCTTTTAAAGAGAGGGGAAAGTGAGTCATTGGACAAAAGAACCTCTCAAACTTATTTGAAAAGAGCTTTTTTAATTGCAGCTGCATATGCATTAGTCCATAATGGCTCAGACAAAGAGCTTGACACATTAATAGAAGAGCAGACTTCTGTTTTGTTCAAAGATTTTCCAGAAATATCCAGTTACGTAAGAAGGTTCACAAGAGAAGCAATTTTAACTCCATTAAGAGAAGTTTATTTTAATAATTACAGATTATACGACCATCAGGAGCTTTTCAGCTTAACTGGGCGGTCTCCGCTTGTTATCAGGCTACTTCACACCTCCGGAGCGCTAAAAGGCTCAGAAGAGCATTTATTTGATAAAAAGTCTATACTTGAGGCGCTGAAGCCATTAGAAGGATATGCCAGCTGCATAGAGCTTGCTGATGAAAGATACCATTCCCCAGATACAGATATAATAAGAGAAGGAATAAGGATATATTACGAACGCCCAAAAGCAACGCCCCTTGACCTTGCTTTAAAAGAGGTTACACCTGAAAAACTTGAAAATCTCGGAGTAATCAACGTTGGAAAAAGACATCCTTTGCATTTTGTTCCTATAAAAAATTCTGACAGCTTTAAGAGTTATGTAAAACAAAATAAGCTATGCAATGGCAATTGAAGAATTTGTAATAGCGCAGGAATTTGGAGAAAACTTAGAGGATGTACTTTCTGGAGTGCTTGTTAAAAGCCCGATTGAAGCAATAAAAGAGCTTGTTTCAAATTCTTATGATGCTGATGCACAAAATGTCAGGATAGAAATAGATGAAAAAAACCAGACTATTTTAGTAGATGATGACGGAAGCGGAATCGATGAGAAAGGACTGGATGATTTTATGAGAATGGCTGACAGCAATAAGCTTATAAATCCAATCAGCCCTAAAGGAAGAAAAAGAATAGGAAAATTTGGAATAGCAAAAGTTCTTTTGGGATTTTTAGGGGATTCTTACAGTCTGGATACTTGGTGTAATGGATTCCATAGATCTGGAATAGAAAAATTCAGAAGAAAAAATAGAAAAGGGCTTGAATATATAGATGAGAAAAGTGATAGAGTTACAGGCACTTCCATATTAATAAGAAAAGCAAGGCATGTTGGAACCAACCAGCTTTCTATGAATAGTTTAAAAAGAGCTCTTACATGGGAAATGCCAAACAAGAAAGATTTTTCTGTATTTTTGAACGGAGAGAGATTAGTAAGAAAAAACAGTAAGCCAACCAAAAGATATTATTTTAAGGAAATTTTGCCTGAAGCAGGAAAAGTAGACATGGAAGTTGATTATTTTGCACTAATTCCCGCAGTTTCAGGAATATTTATGTATGTTAATGGAAGGTCTGTTGGCGGAATTAAAACAAAAGATGCCCCTAGGATTGTAGCCAGGCAACTAATAAAACATATGCTTGCGAGTGTTAATGCAGACGGCCTGCAGGAGCATATTGCTTTTAACAGGGCATACATAAAAGAAGATAATCCTGCTTATGCAGGGGTAGTTGAGTGGGTATATGAAAATCTTAAGAAAGTTGCAGATGAATCTCTGTATTCTCCAGTTGATAAAAAATTAAAGATTCTGCCTCCAATAAAATCAAGAGTGCGGGAAATATTGAAAGATGTCCCGCCTTTAAGACCATCAGGAAAAACAAAAGACGTAAACAAACATGCCGGAGAAAGCAATATATTTAAAGTAGAACAAAGGATAAAATCTTCCAGTTTCAAGACTCATGTTGTTGACAAGGGAATCTACAGCCCTCCTGCAATAGCCAGTCCAAGAACACAGGAGCTCCTTATCAATGCAGGGCATCCATGGTATAATTCAGTTGAAACTCGGGATTCTGAGGTATTAAAAGCACACCTGGTTTTAGGGGCAGCTTTTGCATTAGGCTGGGAAAAATTCCTTCAAAATGGCGGCTCTGAGAAGAAAATGGATGAATTTTATGCTTTATGCGCAAGGCTTCTGAGCACAGAGAAGTCTATTGAGGATATAAGAGAGAGGGCAAGAGAAACAGGAATATTTTCTCCGTTTAGGAGATACCAAGCTTCAGCTATTACAAGAGAATATGTAAGTGTAGCCTGTCTGAACGAGCTTATCAATACAGGCGTGTTAAATGCCTATAACGGAACTTTCTTAGGCTCAGAATTAAATGGGTATCTACTGGAAAGCGCTAACTGCACTCCTGCAATAGAGCTCGTTAAGGAATATGAAGCCACTAGAATCAACCCGCAAACCAAAGAAACTATCACTAGGGAGAGAGCTAGGCAGAAGTATAGTTATATTAATACCATTTTAAAAAGATACGAAAGCGAAATACCTTTTATTGTTGATATAGGGAAGACAAAGCCTTTTTTCTTAGTCCAAAATGAGGCTCTCACTAGATTCATGGGATTATATGCACAAGGTGCATTAAAAATCGGAGTGAATATGTCAGAGCATATGAATAGATTCAGAGAGTTATTTGATAAGCTATGCAGAGAAAATGGAGAAATAGACGAATTCGTCGGTTTAGAAGGCTTATGCGAAATAGCCAGAAGCTCTCCGTATGAAGTTTTCAGAACCATAAGCTATGCACAAAAAAGAGGGATTGAGCTTCCTTGCCATGAAAAAGATGGGGCAGTAAGATATTCTGCTGTTTATTTTAAAAAAGCCAGAGAACAGTTCATGGCAGGAGGGGAAAATGCGTGATAAAGAAAGTGAAGGTTTGACAGCAATGGTCAAAAGCCCGTATCAATGGTACATGAGAAAAGAATTCAGAGAAGCAGGGATACCTGATGAAACTTGTCTTGCTATGAGACAAGATAGCCATCATTTAATGAGAATCTATGAAAGGAAGTTCTCTTTTTTAGGGGGTTATATATTGGGATACTCCTTAAGAGAAAATCCTGAAAGCGAGCAGGTTATAGAAGCTATGCCTTTCCAGTTTAGATATATAGAGCCTCTTAAATTCGCGCAAATAATGGAAATCTCTCCAGACATGATACCAGAAACCTATGATACTCCTAAGGGAAAGAGAAAAACTGTGGAAAGGGTTCAGTTCAACGGAAGCCTTCTTTACAGAATTCCTGCTGTGGCTCTTGCCTGCATGTCACTTCCTGTTGTTGAGCAGAAGCCTTATAACAAGATGCCTTTAAATGACTTGGCTTATAAATACAGGCTTACTGGAAATGAAAAATTTTTAGAAAATTTTTTAGACAGAGTAAAAGGAGAGGTTGGATTAATAGTGAACAGATACTTCGATTTGCAAAAGCAAATATATGGCAGAGAGCTGTTAATTGCACTAGGATTAGAAGGTGCGAAAGAAGCTTTTTGCAGATATGATTTTTCTCAAAATGTCCAGGTAAGAACTTTTATGCAAAAAAGAGTAAGAGGCTGTATATTGGATTATTTAAGAGAAGAAGACAGCGTTTCAAGGTTAGTCAGACAAATCGGGCCAGAGGTTGAAGAAATAATTGAAAAAGCTGCTCAAGAAGGGAAAGAGGCAACTCTGGAGCAGATTTATAAACATTTTCCAGAAAAAAGCAGAGAAACTGTAGAGCAGGCATATAAGATTGCAACCGGAAGGTTAAAAGAAGTTTCTTTGCAGAAAGATGTAGGCAAGAAAAGCTCCTCTAAACATATAGCACTCCGGGAGATTACAGAAGATGAGCATCCGGTTTTTAAGGCGGACCCTGCAGAAATATTAGGAGATAAAGAAATTCTTGAACTTATACTGAAGAAAATGGAACCCCATGAAAGAGAAATGATAGTACAATATTTTTTAGAGCAAAGAACTATGAAAGAAATAGGAAAATCGATTGATCTTTCAGAAAGCAGGGTATCCCAGTTGTTTCCAGATGTCCTAAAAAGAGTAAGGGCAGAAGCAAGAAAATATGATTACTTATATGACTGACAGCAGAAAAAAATTCTTCAAAAATTCGTTTATGCATGGTTTTTATTCTGCCAGTTCTTCTATTTCATCCTGGCTCAGCCCCCTGTTCCATATCCTTATGTCGTCTATTGTCCCATTGAAGAAGCTGCTTATTGGAATGCTTGGATTTGCGCCAGCAAGAATGTGCTGAGGACGCATTCTTAATGGCCCGGACATGCTGACGCTGTTCTTCAATTCTCCATCAACATATATGGAAGCCTTAGCCCCGTCGTAAGCGCATGCTATATGGTGCCAGTTCCCTACTTTAATCCCTCCTTTGTTAGCTTCTATATAATTCCCTCCGGTTGAAGCGCTTATCAAGCACTGGGCTGTTAAGTCCGGACCTCTGCCAGCTGTCCTTATCATATATGGCCTGTAATACGCCTCTGGAGATATTATCTGGCTGTAGTAGGAAGCCTGACTGTTTGGCTTTATCCACACAGAAACTGTTATTTTATCGCTTAATCCTAAACTGGATGTTCCGAAATCAATATAGCTGTTTTGCCCGTTAAATTGATAAGCAGAATTGGCATTGTTGTCTTTGTCTGATGTCAAGACTGCCCCGTAAACAATTCCATTATTCCCGTTTCCGCTGATGTCGTTTGCATTGCCGTCGAGAGGGGCGTGCAACTGAACACCATCTGTCAATGCTGCACCTGCAAATTGTATTAGCAGAACAAATAAAAACAATGTTATTATTTTTTTCATCATAGCATTTTCTGTTTCTTGTTGACAATAATACTGGTATCTTTTTAAATATTTAGATGATATGATAAATATATCGCCTTTAAAATCAACTTTTCCCTTCTTTATCAATCCGTTTTAAGAATTCATTTATATAAAGTCTGTTCTTATCCCTGTCAACAACGCTTTTTACTGTAAATAATTCCATGCCGTTTCTTGTCAGTGGCTCTGCTTTTATTTCAGCCATTGTCCTTTCATGTATCTGCCTGCTTAAAAGAACTTCCTTGTTGGAGATATCTGCTATTCTCTTGGCAAAAGGTATTGTATTTCCCAATCCTGTAAATTTCAGCTTGTTTTCATGTATCTGGCTTACTAATTCTCCGTTGTGAACAGATATCCCAAAATCAATTTTGTCCTTGAATTTCCTGTTGTGCTCTTCGAGTTTTTTTTGCAGCTCTAATGCAGCCTTGACTGCAGGAGCATGATTTTTAAATGTTGAAGTAAGAAGAGGGGAAAACACCGGAATTATGTACTCTCCTGTCCTGTATATAGTGGCTTTGTGGTCATGAACCGTTTTTAATATATTCTCGAGGTTTAAACTGGCATTTGCAGGAAGAGGATTTTTAATTTTCAGGCAGACTATGGCAGTGTCATATTTCTTTCCGCTTAATACAAGGCTGTGTTCTGCTACTCTTGGATCTTTCTTGACTACAGGTTCAACCTGGCTTGCCTTAACAACTCCTCCTTTTTTCTCTCCGCTTTCTTTTCTTCCGAAAAGCCTGTCAGTAAGAACAAATTTTCCTTTGATAGTCCTTTTTGAGGTTACAAAAATAAAGAGCCCAAGAACAAATATCAGGAATATCCATGCGGCAGCCTTGCTTCTCTGAAAGAAGCTCTCCTCCACTTCTCTGACTGAAATTGCCCTGCCGGTAGTCAGCGCAAGGTCCCGGTTTTCTAAGTAACTTTTTCCGTCTGTAATTTTCACACTGTAAGTTCCCTCAGGAGCAATCATCTCGTATCTTTTTTCTTCTCCCAATGCAAACTGGTCATTTATTATCTCCACTCTCTCACCTATATTAACCTGGACAGCTTTTTTGTAAATGACATTTCCGATATTCTTGATGGAAAGTGTTCCGTTGATAATCTTGAACTCCGCCTCTTCGTTTTCCTCAACATAGAGCTGTCTCTCTCCGGAAATTCCGGATGAATAAGCCTTTATTTTATAATATCCCGAGGTAAGGTTCTTTTCAGGGAAAAAAATAATTCCATTGTCTGTTTCTTCAAGTGATTTTTCAACAGCTTTTCCTTCGCTGTTTTCTATTAAATAGGAAGCTTCTCCTTCTATTATTTCTCCGGACTGGTCATAAAGCATTATCTTAAAGCTTAGGTTGTTTCCAGGATGAACGTTCTGGTTCTCAAGAGCAATGTCAACTTCAGTAGGAACCTGTTTCACTTTTATAGTTATCCTTGATTCTCCTTTATTCAGCACTTCTCCCTCAGCCTTTTCATAGACAGTAATATTCATAAGGTAATCCCCGGCTTTCATATTTTCCTGAAGGGAAACATTCACTTGGAAGTTCCCATTTTCAACATCTCCTGTCCTGCTGAAATTAAGTTCCGGAAGTTCAATTTCATAAAAACCGTTTAGTAATTGCCTGTTGGCTTTCTCTGCCTTGCCTTTTATTTCAATCTCTTTTCCAGGCTCAAAATACTGGTCTTTTGTCTCAACACTAAGGAAAATGTTGTCTGAAATCAGGAAATTCCGGCTTGTTTCCTCAGAATCTCCGTATCTAAGCCACACTTCGCAGCCTCCTCTCAAGTCTTCAATAAACTCATTGTTAATAATCTGCTCTATTTCTACTGTTGTTTTATTGCTTATATACTGCAAGAAAATAGGTTTGGTTTTATTCATACAATGAAGCTCTGCCTGAAGTTGCTCTCCGATATTGGAAAGCCCTGCTGTAACTTTTAGCGTGTCTCCGAGGCTGTATACCGTGTCTGGCTGCGTTATAAACCATGCTTCAGCAGAAACAAACGGGCTTAAAAGTATGCCAATCAACAAAATAACTTCAACAACCTCTCTTTTTGCCATTTTCCCTCATCAATCAAGAAGACTGCATATTTAAACATTATTATTCTGCAAACTAAACCTCGTTCTGCTTACTTGTAGGAGACATTTTTAGGTTGAGATAAAACTAGCCCTTCTTATTACTTTTCTGTTTCCTGTTTAGCTAAATAAAATCCAAGCCCTGCTGCAAACCCCATTATAATATAGTTGATTGCACTTATAACAGGAGTCAATATTGCCACTAAAGTGACTAAATTTTCGTTAGTCATAGCTGCGGAATTCAGGTAAAAATATCCCCCGTTAAGGACAATGCTCACAACTAAAAGCCAGATAATAGCTTTCCAGATTTTTTGTTTTGCCATATTCACTATTTAACAGATTATTATTTAAATCTTTTGCAGAGATTTTTATGATTATTGGATTTGGTGGAATGCTCTGTATAGTAACAAATTAGATGCTGTTTTTAGATGCAATCTTATAGGGTTTCACCAGAGCTCGTTTATCTTGGGTCAACAACCTTTCCTAAGAACAAAATATTTCCAGTTTCTCTTTCCTGTATTATAAATATGAACGGATGGTCTGCTCTGAAAATATTGCGAGGCATTATAGCTTTCAATTCCATAACCACAGCAGTTGCAGCTGCAGCTTCTGTTCCCTCTTCATCAACTTTAACATAAGCCTGGTGGATTACAGAGCTAATATAAAGGTCTTTTGTTCCGTCCATGCCTGAAAAATCAGCGTTACCAAATGCAGTTGGCATTCCCATAGCACTTAAAGTGTCTTTCATAAAGTATTTTGTTTCAAACTCGAATTTTGGCATATAAATAGCATCCAGTTTTGTTTCATGCATCTCTGCTTTATATTCTTCAAGTTTTTCAGAAGATAATTCAATATCTTCAAGAGTATAATCGTAAGTAATTGTGTCTCCTGTTTCAACATCATAATTTTCTCCTTGTTTTGGCAACAATATCAGCATAGAAATACCATCGCCTTTGTAAGGAAGCTCTAGAATCTGCAATTTTTCCAGGTCAGCATAATTGAAACTCGCTTTGTCATTTTCCATATACATCATTGGAACCTGAACAGCATTATCAGGAGTTATTTTAAATTCTCTGTCCTCTGTGTCAGACTTGTCAAATTCCCATTCCCATGTTCCTTTGAAATAAATAGCATTTGTTAAAACCAATCTTGTCATTTCATTAAGAACTCCTGGAGGAATCAGCTCTTTAATTTTATTATTTGTCTGCTCTTCTATAAAACTATTGATTGTCTGCCTTGATTCTTCTGTTTTCCTAACAAAATCCAAATTTGCTGCTTTCCCCCCGTAATATTTTTCAACTGTGCTCATGTAATCTTCAAGAAAAGCATAATCCTGCTGAGCCCACAAAGCATTCCCTGTTCTCAACTCATAAGCGTTATTTTCTTCGTTAATGCCGTTGTATATTGCAGCAAAATTCGGTCTTAATATTTCATATTCTGGGAAATGAAAGACAGACTTCATTTCATCTGCTGTCTGCCCTTTTGCCCCTTCGTAAGTCATTGCCAATGCAGCAGAAATGCTGTAAGGAGAATAGAAAATATTCCCCCGCTCAGACTTATCCAATTCTGAGTATAATTCAAAAGCAAACTGGTTATTGGCATTAACCACCTCCTGAATGCCCTGTTGTGTTGAAGCTGTATCATCTGCTTCTGGAGGTTTGTCTGGAGAATAAGGATAGAGGAGCAAGCCAGCCGTGATTATTGCGGCAGCTGCTATTAAGGCAATTACTATAACAACAGCTTTTGCGTTTTTTTGCTTTATCATATAAGCCTAAAGTTTACCTTCTTTTTAAATAATTTCTAAACTTCAAAGATAATTGAAGTCTATAATCCAAGGAAAATAGATTATAAAAATTTATTGGTATTCGATTGTGTTACTTTAAAAGGTGATGACTCTCTAGCCCCTGAACTCAATAGATTTTAGCATCTCAGAAATAAGAGTATTAAATTTAATTTTGAATATTATTAACATCTAACTTTTAAGCTTTAATCTGTCCAATTTTGCTAATATCTCTTTTCTTTTTATCACCCGTTAAGTTTACAAAGCCGTGTTTTCACAAGGTTTATAAACCTGTATGATGATATTTTTTAATGAACAATAATAATGAAGATGATTTGGAAAATGCAGTTTCTTCTGACATGCCGACTATTTCAGTGCCAGTAGACTCTGAAGCCCAGATTCCTGAATCCAGCCAAGCTTTTCAGCCTCAGGTTTCTCAGGAAGAAGAAATAGGAATACATAAAGGAGCCATTAACACTCTTTTAGCTGAGAGAAACGAACTTATAAAAATGCTTTCAAATGTCGAGGTAATTATACAGGCGCACATCGCAAGACTCAAGGAGCTTGGAGTCGAGATTAAGATGAAACAGCCAAAAGAGGAGTGAAAAATTAAATGAGCGAAAAGTTTTTCTGCAAAAATCTACAGATTTCTTAACAAAGAAATAATATTATTTATATAATAAAAACCAATAAACCCGAAAGCAATAGTCTGAAAAGATTTAGTTCGAAACTGGATATTAAATTCATCAGTTCCTATTTCAAGATGCTTTCTCAAGTTTAAATCGGGATATTGCTCCATGGCATCTATAACACAGTATATGCATTTCATAGCGCTTATAGCACCATAAATAAATGCAGGTCTGGCAATTGCCTTGTCAATAAAATTCACAATTTCTTCCAGCATAAAAATTAAGAACTGATAAAACTATTTAAAAATATCGGAGAAATTTAATTAGCAATATTTATATATCCGGATTACAATTTCATTATATAAAATGGCAAAAAATCAGGTAACTCCCTGGGAAGTCAAGGGAAACGTTGACTATAACAAGCTTATTAGGGAGTTTGGAGTCTCTCCGTTAAAGGAACTGCCAGAGGTTTTTAATAAAAGCATTCTTTTCAGGAGAAAAATTGTTTTTGCCCACCGAGACATACAGCAGATTCTTGAAGCTGTGAAAAGCAAGAAGAAGTTTGTTGTCATGACCGGCTTAATGCCAACAGGAAAGTTCCACATAGGGCATCTTATCTTAATCCAGCAGTTAGTTTTCTGGCAAAAACTGGGGGCTAAGCTTTATATTGCTGTTGCTGACTTAGAAGCTTATAACGCAAGAGGCCAGTCATTGGAAGAAAGCAGAAAAATAGCTGTAGAAGAATATCTCTCTAATTATCTTGCTCTAGGCTTAAAAAAGGAAAACTGCGAGTTTTATTTTCAGAGCAATAGAAGCCCGGACGGAGAAAAAAGCAGTGCTTTTTACCGTTTGCAGAATCTCCTGGCAAGGCATGCAACTTTCAACGAGTTTAAAGCTGTTTACGGGGAAATAACTCCTGGAAAAATGATTTCTGCTTTATTGCAGGCTTCAGACATGCTCCATCCTCAGCTGCCTGAATTTGAAGGCAAGTGCCCTGTTTTAGTGCCTGTCGGGATTGACCAAGACGCCCATTTAAGGCTTGCAAGGGATATATCCAGAAGAATTAAAAATCCGGAATTTATCCAGTTATCTTCAACTTATAATATGTTTATTCCAGGGTTAAAAGGAGGCAAAATGTCATCTTCTGACCCTTTATCTTATATCTCTCCTTCAGATACGGCAAAAGAAATTAAAAACAAGATTAACAAGTATGCTTTTTCAGGAGGCCAGCCAACAATGGAAGAGCACATCAAAAAAGGAGGAAATCCGGATATTGATGTTTCTTTCCAGTATCTGAAAATGCTTTTAGAGGAAGACGATGAAAAGCTATCTCAGATTTATAATGACTATAAGTCAGGCTCCCTTTCAACAGGAGAGCTAAAAAGCTATACAATAGAAAAATTAACTTCTTTTCTTTCCAAGCATCAGAAAGCCAAGGAAAAAGCAATGAAAGAAGTAAGCAGTTTTGTTTATCGTTAAGTTTATAACCTCTTATTTATTACTATAAATATGGAAAAAAAAGGTGATGCAGAGCTGATAGCAGTAGTTCTATTGATTATGATAGTTATAATGGTAATCTCTGCATTTGCAATTTTCTATTTTAGGTATACAGGAGCGACTGCAGAAAAAGCTATGCTGAAACAGCAGCTTAACAATGCAGATGTTACAGTAAAT
>Ga0172362_10000538_pt1 | contig 31166 bp, 26 predicted proteins | sample LakKivs1_kivu2a2_FD_114534 | JGI IMG/M metagenome (GOLD analysis project Ga0172362, IMG submission 114534) | Sediment microbial communities from Lake Kivu, Rwanda - Sediment s1_kivu2a2 | ecosystem: Environmental > Aquatic > Freshwater > Lake > Sediment | place: Rwanda: Western Province, Lake... | reverse complement strand
TCGACGATCCAGACCAGGCGGCTCGGCCCGGCCGAGAGCGCGCGCTGGATCGACGGCAGCGTGACGTTCACGATCGTCACGTCCAGCTGGATCATGAACTGCGCGAAGCACGCCGCGGCGAGGGTCCACAGCTGACGGCGCGTGACGGTGGAGTCGGACATCGCGGAAAGGCTGCCGGCGGCTCCGGCGCCACCGCACTAGCACGCAGCCGGCGTACGACCGAACGCCTCCCGGCACTCGCGGTCGGTCGTGCTGCTTGACGGCCCACGCCGCGCGAGGAAGGCGTGCAGCGCCCGTTGACTTGCCCCCCTCCCGCTGGGGAGGATGCCTGCGACCAGACTTCCCCGCACACGGAGAACGCACGACATGAACGACTTGATGAGCAGGATGGACAACCTCGTTCGCTTCGCGAACGACCTCGAGTACCGGATGTCCGAGAGCGGGTTCGGCGGCGTGTTCGCGGTCGCCGAGCAGGTGCGCCGCATCCGCCAGGCGCTCGATCGCGTTCAGACCCAGGAGATCCAGTGGGCGCGCAACGAGGTGCAGTCCCTGATCGGCGTCCTGAGCGACGTCGGCCGCAGCCTCGACGAGCTGAACCAGGTGAAGACGATGTTCGGCGACGGTGTCCAGCAGCCGTACGGCGGCAACGGCGGCAACGACGGCTTCGTCACCGGCTGACACCGGCCGACCCGGCGACGACGCGGATCGAGGACGAACGCCGCCGACAGGGTCCGGAGGAGGAAAGATGGAGTTCCGCGAGGTGATCGAGACCACCGGGGCGTGCCGCCACTACCGGCCGGACGCGGTGCCAGACGACGTGCTCGCCCGCGTCCTCGACGCCGCGCGCTGGGCTCCGACGGGCGGCAACCGGCAGGGCGTGCGCTTCCTCGCCGTGCGGGATCCCGTCAAGCGCAAGACGCTGCGCGACCTCTACGTACCGCTCTGGGAGCAGTACGTCGCACGCGCCGGGGCGCGCCCCGGCGCACCGCTCCCGAAGCTGATCCAGGACGCGGACCACATGGCCCGTCACCTCGACCAGGTGCCGGTCCTGCTGGTCGTCTGCGCGCACCTCGGCGACCTGCTCGCGACCGACCGCCACCTGGACCGCCTGAGCGTGGTTGCCGGGGGGTCGATCTACCCGGCGGTGCAGAACGTCCTGCTGGCGGCGCGCGCCGAGGGCCTCGGCACGGCTCTCACGACGCTGCTGTGCGCGGTCGAGCCGCAGGTGAAGGAGCTGCTCGCCATCCCGGCCGACGTGCTGACCGCGGCGCTGGTGCCACTCGGCCATCCCGTGCATCCGTTCCCGCGGAAGCTCGCGCGTCGCCCGCTGTCGGAAGTCTGCTTCGGCGACTCCTGGGGCGAGCCGGCGTTCCGCTGAGACGGTCCGCCGAGACGGCTGAGACGGTCCGCCGAGACGGAATGACCAGCGACGGAGACGAGGACGCGGCGATCGCGCAGCTGTGGCGTCAGGCCGGCGGCACCGCTGCCGCCCGGCCGCCACTCGAGGTGTCGGGCCCGGAGCACGTGCTGCCGTCGGCCTTCGCGGTGACGACGCTCGCCACCGCCGCGGTGTCGCTGGCGACGCTGGCGGCGGCGGAGCTGCACGCCGCGCGAACCGGCACCGCAGCACGCGCGGTGCATGTCGACCGCTCGCACGCAGCCCTCGCGTTCCGGCGCGAGCTGTACGCGACGCCGGTCGGCTGGGAGATGCCGCCGCTCTGGGATCCGATCGCCGGGGACTACGCGACACGGGACGGCTGGATCCGCCTGCACACGAACTACGCGCACCATCGCGACCCGGTCCTGCGCGTGCTGGGGGTCCGACCCGAGCGCGACGCCGTCGCGGCCGCGGTCGCGAAGCGCGGCGGCGACACGCTGGAGCAGGAGGTCGTCGGCGCCGGGGGCTGTGCCGCCGCGATGCGCGACCTCGACGCATGGCGCGCCCACGCACAGGGTCGCGCCGTCGCGACAGAGCCGCTGCTCGCGTGCGACGCGGCCGAGGCACCGCCCTGGCGCCCCGCGGCAGCACCGCTGCCGCTCGCCGGCGTGCGCGTCCTCGACCTGACGCGCGTCATCGCGGGCCCGATCTGCACGAGCTTCCTCGCCGGGTGGGGTGCCGACGTCCTGCGCGTCGACCCGCCCGGATTCGCGGACGTCCCCGCGCTCCTCCCCGAGACCACCGCAGGCAAGCGGCGGACCTTCCTCGATCTGCGAGCCCCCGCGGGGCGTGCGACGCTCGACGAGCTGCTGCGTGGTGCCGACGTGCTGGTCGTGGGCTATCGCGGCGGCGCGCTCGAGCGCCTCGGCCTCGACGACGCCGCCCTGCGCGGGCGCCACCCGGCGCTCGTCGTCGCGATGCTCGACGCGTACGGCTGGAGCGGGCCGTGGGCTGCACGGCGCGGCTTCGACAGCCTGGTGCAGATGAGCTCGGGCATCGCGGCGCGCGGCCAGCAGGTCTACGGCAGCCAGCGCCCGCACCCGCTGCCGGCGCAGGCGCTCGACCACGCGACCGGATACCTGCTCGCCGCCGGCGTATGTCGCGCACTCGTCGAGCGTCTCGCGGGGCGTGCGACCACCGTCCGCGCCTCGCTCGCCCGTACCGCGGCCCTGCTGGTATCCCTCGGCGAGAGCCCCGACCCGCACACGCCGCAGCCGAACGCCGGCGACGTGGCACGGTGGCTCGAGGAGGTGCCGACGCACTGGGGGGCGCTGCGACGGGTTCGCCAGCCGGGCGCGATCGCGGGCCTCGAGGTGGTTCGCGGTCGGTCGCCGGGCCCGCTGGGCAGCGACCGCGCGATCTGGAGCGACGCCTGATGCCGTCGCCGGCCCGGGTCGCCCAACCGTCGAAGGCGACATCGCAGGAGAAGCGATGGCGCTCGCTCGCCTTCCCGTTGCGCTTCGGCCTGGCGACGATCGTCACCGTGCTGGCCACGCCCGCGATCGCCGAAGCGGCGCCGCCCGCGGCGCCGCGGTTGAGCGCAGCCGACCACCTCGACTGCACGGGGGCGACGGACGACACGGCGAGGCTGCGCGCGCTCATCGAGACCGGCGGTGCGGCGGCGGGGCGCACTCTGTTCGTGCCCTCGGGGTGCAAGCTCCTCCTCGGCTCGCCCGGCGCCGCGCGGTCGGTCGCGGACGTGGCCTCGGACACGACGATCGCCTGCGAGGACGGCACGGCGGGCTTCGTGCTCGCGCGACGCGCGTGCGACCCTGCGAGCGCCGCACGCGGCGCCGCGTGCAGCACGGACGTCCAGTGCGGCAGCGGTCGGTGCGTCGGCGACGCGTTCGCGCCGGACGAGTCCGCCACCTACGTCGTCTTCGGTGCCGCGGCCGGAAGCTCGCGCCAGGCGATCGTCGGCTGTGGCATCTGGGTCAACGGCGGCTCCGGGGAGTCGGTCGCCACGGGCGGCGACGGCAGGCGCTGGGGCTACTGCGACGGCGCGGGGTCATCCGTCCTGGGCGAGGGTTGCTTCAACGCCTGCGGCCAGGCCGCCGGTGCCAGAGCCGGGCTCGCTTGCTTGACAGACACCGACTGTGGCGGCACCGCCACGTCGTGCGAGGCGCGGGTCGGCGACTGCAAGTCGCGCGGCGGCGCGTGCATCGCGGTCCCGTACGCGACCAACTGGGGCGCCTCGGGCCCCGGCAGCATCGACGTCGTCGCCTGGGGCAAGGCGCTCGGGTCGCGCGTGGAAGGCGTGACCGTCTACGACCATCGCCGCGGCAACGCGAGCATCGCGGTGGGCTCGGGCGGACTCGTGCGCGATTCGAGCAATGCCGGCAACAGCCTGCCCGGCGCGCAGTTCGGCGCCGTCTTCGGCGCGACGCTCGCGACGGTCGAGGGCAGCCTCGCCTGCTCGATGGCCTCTTCGCCGTGCCTCACCGCCACCGTGGACAAGGGCATCGTCGCCGGGTCGGAGACCACCGTCGATCGATCCGTCGGCTACGGCTGGACGGCCGGCATCCACGCCAAGGGTCTGAACCTCGTGTCCGGTTCGACCGGCGGCGGCTACGGCAACCCCGGTGAGGCCGGGTGGTACGGCAACGCCGACCTCCTGATCTCGAACGCGGGCGTGGTCGTGCAGGGCTTCCGCGGCGGCACGAGCCTGTACTGCGTGCTGCCCGAGGTGGGCTCCGGCCTCAACTTCATCGTGCAGAACGCGTTCTGCGACGGGAACGTCGGGGCGAAGTTCATCGTCCAGAACGCCGGCAACCAGTACCTGGGCGTGCGGGGTGCGTGGCATGGCCGGGGGGCCGTGATCGGCCTCGGCGACCAGCGCGGTCGCTGCGCGGGCGGACCACGCGCGGGACGGGTTTGCGTGTTCGGCGCGCACGCCGACGCCAGGATCGGCTGTCCGGACGGCGCGTGCGAAGCGCACCCGGACTTCCGCGCCGGAAGCTCCAACCACTTCGTCGTCGGAGGCGGCTCGCTGCTGCACTCGCAGCTCGGTGCCGACGTCGCGTTCCTGCGCGCGACGGATTCGAGGCGTTGCACGGCCGCAGCCACGCCCGGCTACGGGGCACCCTGCAAGGTCGACACCGACTGCGCGGTCGGCTCGTGCGACTACTTGACGTGGACCAACGGGCTGATCGACGGCGTCCTCCTCTACAACGGTGCGGGCGCGACCGCGTTCGACCTCGCGACCTCGGGTGTCGGGGTGAGCCGGGCCGACGGGTCGTCGATCGGCAGCTGGCTCGTCTCCGGGGTCGGGTTGCAGGGATTCGCGAGGGGCTTCGCGTTCCCACCGCCGGCGCGCTTCTGCACGGGAGGTCTCGGCGCCGCGAGCAACAACGGCGCCGCGTGCTCCGTCGATGGCGCGTGCAAGAGCACGTGTCGCGGAGGGACGAGCAACGGCCTCGCTTGCAGCACGAACGCCGATTGCCCTGGCGGCTCGTGCGGCGGGACACCGCGCTGCATGGGGCCGATCCACGATCTCGCGGTCATCGGCGACGCAGGCGGCGTGACGACGCCGCTGGTCGGCTGGGACTGGAGCTACGGTGACGTATCGGGGCTCAAGGGCCTCACCGCGACCGACGACCAGCCCACGATCGTGCGCATCCGCGCGAGCGAGTCGCTCACCCGTGGCCAGCTCGTGTCGGTCGCCGACTCGATGGACCACGCCGTCGCGCGGACGACGACGGGCGCGCGCGAGCGAGCGGTGGGCGTCGTCCTCGCCGACACCGAGAGCGGGCACCTCGCGAAGGTCCAGACGGCCGGCGTCGGGCCGTGCGTCGCGAGCGCTCCCGGCGGGATCGAGCGCGGGGCCCTGCTCACGCCGTCGGCGACCACCGCGGGGGCGGTGGCGAGCCTCACGACGAAGGGCGATCCGATCGTCGCCACGGCGCTCGAGGCAGCCGCCGCGGGGGCCACGTTCCGCTGCCTCGTCGGGATCCGGTAGGCGTCCCGCCGCGCGAAGCGGCAGCCATGGGCAGAGCCCGGCAGGCACGGCCGCCGGGCTCGGACCGTCGCGGAAGCTCCGCGGCCACGGCGTCAGCGGTCGCCTGGCAGCTCGAGCAGCCGCTCGTCGCTGGCGAGCCCGACGCGGCCCGTCCCACGATCGAGCACCGGGTAGGACACCACGACGCGCAGCTCCGTCCACTCGGGGTGATCCGCCCGCAGAGCCGCCGCGAGCGCTGCCGGGGACGCGAGACGACGCAGCCAGCGGTGCTGCTCGAGGAACGCGGTCGCGGCGTCGCGGGCAGCCGGTGACGGCGCGGTGACCTGCAGCCAGGCGCCCTCCGGCGTCCCGCGGCCGTACACCTCCATCCCGACGAGCCCGAAGCGCGGCGTGGCGTACATGCCCCAGCCGCCGAGCTTCCACGGACTCAAGTCCCAGCGCCACGCGAGTCCGATGTGGACCGCGGGCCACACCGCGAGCAGCAGCAGCGCGCCGTGGACCAGGGATCGTTTCGCCGCGAGCGGCATCAGTAGTACGTGACCTCGGGCAGCACGCCCAGCCGCGACAGCGCCAGCACGACGAGCGCCGCTGCAACCAGCCACCGCGCGGTGCTCTGCCGGTCGCCGTGCGCGAAGAGCAGCAGCAGGCTCGCGAACACGAGACCGAAGAACACCTCGCGCGCGACCACCTCGATGCCTGCGAGCAGCAGCAGCGCGAGCGGCAGCGCGAGCGCGCGGGTGCGCCGCCACACGAGTGCGGGCGCGAGCGCGATCTCTGCGAGCCACGTCGCGTTGGCCAGGACGAGCAGCGGCGGCGCACCCACGACCCGGTACGGTCCCTCCCCGACCTGACCGGAGAGCGCCGCGATGCGAGCCAGCTCGTCCGCGGGCAGCGTCCAGCCGAGCAGCGTGCGGTAGGTCTCGCTGCCGAGCGAGAAGATCAGGTACTCGCCATTCACCCAGTGGCCGTGTGCGAGCTTCTGCACCCCCGACCAGAACAGGATGATCACGGCGAGCCAGCGCAGCGCACGCAGCTCGAGGAGGGCTTCGTCCGGGTCGTCACGGCGCAGCAGGATCGCCAGCAGGCAGATGTAGAGCTCGAGGTAGGCGTGGTTGCCGCTCGACGGGAACTCGCTCCACAGCAGCACGAGGTGCGCTGCCGCGAGCAGGGCGAAGCCGGCTCGGCGCAGCCACGGCGCGGCGAGGATCGCCACGCCGGCGACGGTCGAAACGCCGAGCAGGACGTCGTAGTGCCACCCGAGCATCCCCCACTTGGGGAGCGCGCGCAGCCAGTACTCCGCCACGACGATCAGCACGAAGGCCTGCTCGAAGGCCCGAAGCCGGCGCGCCCGGACCTCGGCCTCGTCCCCGTCGACGAGTGCCGCGATCCGGGCGCCTGGAGTGTCGTGCATGGAAGAGGAAGGGCGCCCGGCGCGCGGCGGAGCCCACGAGGGCTCGCGCCGCGCGCCGTCGCTCAGGGCTCGCCCCCCGGGCGAACGCCGGTGATCGCGTCGCCCCCCGGGCGAACGCCGCCGCTCACGGATTGCACCCGGGGCGCACGCCGGTGGCGACGGGTCGCACCCTGCGCGCACGACGCCGCGCACGGGTCGTACCCTGCGCGCCCCCCTGTGCTCACGGATTGCACTGCACGAAGTAGCGCGCCGAGCCCGAGCCGTTGAGCGCCGCCGAGCACGACGGACGGCCCGAGCAGCACGAGCCGATGCCGGCCGGCGGGCACGACACCGGCTGGCACCCGTCGCCGTCCTCGCCGCCCGTACCCGCGCAGCTCGAGTAGCCGCCGAACGAGTTCACCGAGAACGGCGCCCCGAGCGTGCAGACGAGGTCGATGTTGTTGTTCGGCCGGTTGATGGTCACGCTGCAGCCGGTCGGGCCGTTCTGCGTCGTCGTGCCGCCCGGCCACTCGGCGGAGTCGAACACGCCGCCCGAGTTGCTGTTCACGTTGAACGTGAACGTCTGGCTCGGACACTTGCAGAGTCCGCCGCTGCAGAAGTTCGTCTGGCAATCGCTCGCCGCGTTGCACGTCTTGTTGAGCGCGCAGTCGGCGCAGCTGCCGCCGCAGTCGACGTCGGACTCGGTACCGTTCTTGACGCCGTCCGAGCAGGTCGGCGCCTGGCACGCGTTCCCGACGCAGACCAGGCTCGCGCAGTCGCCTGCGACGTTGCAGCCACCGCCGGTGCCACAGCCGGCACACGAGCCGCCGCCGCAGTCGACGCCGGTCTCGGTGCCGTTCTGTACGCCGTCGCTGCAGGTCGCCGCCTGGCAGACGTCGCCGGTGCAGACGTTGCTCACGCAGTCGCCGGCACCGAGGCACGCCTGACCCGTGCCGCAGTCGCCGCAGGTGCCGCCGCCGCAGTCGACGTCGGTCTCGGCGCCGTTCTTCACGCCGTCGTTGCACGCCGGCACCTGGCAGACGCCTGCGAGGCAGACACCGCTCTGGCAGTCGCCGCCGCTCAGGCAATTGTCGCCGTTGGGGCAGTCGCCGCACGACGGGCCGCCGCAATCGACATCGGTCTCGCTGCCGTTCTTCACCCCGTCGTTGCACGCCGGCACCTGGCAGACGTTGCCGACGCACACGCCGCTCGTGCAGTCGCCGGCGTTGCCGCAGGCCTGGCCGTCGTTGCAGTCGACGCAGATGCCGCCGCCGCAATCGATGTCGGTCTCGCTGCCGTTCTTCACGCCGTCGTTGCACGCCGGCGCCTGACACACGTTGCCGGTGCACACGTTGCTCGTGCAGTCGCTGCCGCCACTGCAGCCCGCGCCCGGCGGGCAGTCGACGCAGGTGCCGCCGCCGCAGTCCACGTCGGTCTCGGCGCCGTTCTCGACGGCGTCCGAGCAGGTCGCTGCCTGGCAGACGTTGCCGGTGCAGACGAGGCTCGTGCAGTCCGCGCCGATCGTGCACGGTCCGCCGTCGGCACAGCCCGGGCAACCGCCGCCGCAATCGACGCCGGTCTCGGTTCCGTTCTGCACGCCGTCGGTGCACAGCGGCGCCTGGCAGACGTTGCCGGTACAGACGCTGCTCTGGCAGTCGCCCGCGACCAGGCAGTCGTCGCCGTCGGCGCAGTCGGCGCAGCTCCCGCCGCAGTCGACGTCGGTCTCGTCGCCGTTCTTCACCGTGTCGGAGCACGACTCGGGCTGGCAGAGATTCGCGGTGCAGACGCCACCCGCACAGTCGGACCCGAGGTTGCAGTCGTCACCGGCGGCGCAGCCGGGGCACGCACCGCCGCCGCAGTCGACGTCGGTCTCGGTGCCGTTCTTCACCGTGTCGTTGCAGGTCGGCGCCTGACAGAGGCCCGCGGTGCACACGCCGCTCGCGCAGTCGCTTCCCGCCGTGCAGCCGTCGCCGTTCGCGCAGCGCCCGCACGAGGCGTCCGGCCCGCCGCAGTCGACGTCGGTCTCGTCGCCGTTCCGGAGTCCGTCGCTGCAGTCCGGGCAGGCGACGTCCACCCCCTTGCGCGCCGTCAGCTTGTAGCCGGCGGGCGTAACCTTGTGCTGGACGATGCTGCCGCTCGACGTGCGGTACAGCGAGCACATGCGGTGCTTCGAGCTGTCGGCCGCGTTGTTGATCGTGAGCACGGTCACGATGCCGCCGGGACCCGGCGGCGTCGCGAGGTCGAGGCCACCCAGACCGCTCGCGGTCACGCGCGCGACCTTGCCGTAGCTGATGGTGGCGCTCTTGACGGCCGACGGGCCGGCGGGTGCGAGCGTGTTCCTGAACTTCGCCGACGTCGCGGTGGTCTTCGCGAACGGCGCCGGCATCGGCAGCGTGCCGGCATTGGTCGGGGTGTCGACGTAGTACACCTCGAGCTCGGCACTCAGGTCGAACGGCCCGGGGGCCGCGCCGACGTGGATGTCGGGGTCCTTCTGCACCGACGTGATGCTCTGCCGCCCCGTGCTGTTGCTCTTCGAGATCGCGAGCCGGGTGCCCACCACGCCCACGTCCGTCGCGTAGGATGCCGCGAAGCAGAGGAGAGACGTCGCCATCGCGGCGGCGAGCCCGGCTGCAACCGGGTGCTTGAGCTTGTTCACGAGACGGACCCCTTTCGCGAGATTGTGGGAAGAGTGGTCATTCCAGACAGGTGACGAGGTAGCGGGCGGAGCCCGATCCGTTGAGCGCCGCGGAGCACGAGGGTCGGCCCTCGCAGCACGAGCCGATGCCGGCCGGCGGACACGAGACCGGCTGGCAGCCGTCGCCATCCTCGCCGCCCGCACCGAAGCACTGCGAGAAGCCGGCGATGCTCTGCACGCTGAAGCGCGACGACAGCGAGCAAACCAGGTCGATGTTGCCACCGGGGCGATTGACGGTGACGCTGCAGCCGGTCGACGAGCTCTGCGACGACGTGCCGCCCGGCCACTCCGCCGAGTCGAACACGCCGCCCGAGTTGCTGTTCACGGTGAACGTGAAGTTGCGGTTGCCGCACGTGCAGCGCGCGTTTGCGCCACAGACGCTGCTCTGGCAGTCGCTCGCCGCGGTGCAGACCTTGCCGAGGCCGCAGCCGGGGCAGCTCGGACCACCGCAGTCGACGTCGGTCTCGGTGCCGTTCTTCAGGCCATCGGTGCAGCTCGGCGCCTGACAGAATCCGCCCGAGCACACACCGCTCGCGCAGTCGCTGCCACCGCCGCAAGGCTGGCCGGCGGCGCAGCGCACGCAGTACGGTGACGGGCCGCCGCAGTCGACGCCGGTCTCGGCGCCGTTCATCGCGCCGTCCGCGCAGTTCGCGATGCGGCAGAAGCCGCCGAGGCACACGCCGCTCGGGCACTGCGCGTTGTTCGTGCAGGCGGGCTGGCAGATGCCGCCCGAGCAGCCCCCGACGGCGCAGTCGGTCGGCAGGAAGCAGCCGTCGCCGGTCGCGCAGCCGGGGCAGCTGCCGCCGCCGCAGTCGAGATCGGTCTCGGCGCCGTTCTGCACGCCGTCGCCGCAGCTCGCCGCCTGGCAGGTGCCGGCGAGGCAGACGCCGCTGGGGCAGGTCGACGCGTCGGTGCAGGCCGGCGTCAGGTCGGCGAAGATCGCGTAGTACTGGCCGTTGCGCGACACCTCGACCCCGGACAGCGAGAGGCCCAGGAACGACGGCAGCGGGAAGCTCTGCAACGCGCTGGCCAGGTCGGGCAGGAAGCCCGCGAGGACGCCCGGCAGGAAACCCTGCAGCGCCGCCTCGCTCACGCCGAGCGGGTTCTCGAGCAGTGCCACGGCGACGTCGTTCGCGGTCGGCGTCGACAGCGCGAAGCCGATGCCGCCCGGCTGGAACGCGAGGTTCAGCCCGATGCGCGCGTCGACCGCGAGCACGAGCCGCACCTGCTCCGAGGGCTGCCCCGCGTTCTGCACGAACGAGACGACGATGTGCGGCGCGCGCAGCTCGCCGAGCTCGCCCGCCGGTCCGGGATCGCCGGTCAGGACGGGAGCGATCGTCGGCGACACGCGGATCGCCATCGGCGTCGCCGGCGGGATCTGGTTGAACGGCGTGAAGAGCGCCGCGAGCAGGCCGGCGGTCAAGGGGATCGGCCCGCCGCCCAGGTCGATCTCGGTGATCGTGCTCTGCATGAGCCCGCCCTCGATCTGGCTCTTCAGCAGCTGGTTGAAGCCCGAGGTCGAGATGCCGAGGCCGATGCCGTACGGCAGGCTCTGCACCGGCGAGGTCGTCCCGAAGGTCGGGAACGGCTCGTCGACGTGGTAGCTCGCGAGCAGGTCGGGCGCGCCCGGCGCGACGGTCGCGCTGGTCGCGGCGACGTTCGCCGCGAACGTGATGCCGTTGGGATCCTCGTTGATCGCCGTGAACGGCGCGTCGAGGTCGATGCCGAGGCCGCCGCCGACGGGGCCCGCGATGTCGACGCCGGCGAGCGCCACCTCGATCGCTCCCGCGATCGCGGTGTTTCCGTTGCCGTCGACCTCGTTGAGGAAGTCCTCCATGCCGCCGGCGAACAGCGCGCCGACGTCGCCGATCGCCGAGCCGATGAGCGCCTCGGTGATGGCACCGAAGAGGCCGCTGCAGTCTGTCTCGTGCGTGGTGTCGCTGGCCGTGATCGTGACGTTGCCGACCTGCGTCACGTCGACCTTGGTCGGCTGCGAGACGAGCGGCGACAGGCCGTAGCTGCCGTCGATCTCGGTGAGGCCGACGGTGATCTGCAGCTCACAGTGGATCGGGATGCCGCTCGTGCTGTCGAGGTTCACCGTGACGCGCAGGTCCTCGATCGAGATGTCGCCCGCGATGGCACCGGTCAGCGAGTCGATCGCGATGGCGAGCGGGCCGACCGTCGGCGGCGGGGTGTTGCTGATCGCGACGTCGACGGTGCCGATGCACAGGCTGCCGATCGACGCGTAGCAGTAGTCCTCCATGACCTTCGTGCCGGGCGCGACCAGCGTCGACGGGTCGATCGCCACGAGGGTCGTCGCGATGGGCTCGATCGAGTCGAAGCCGCGGTCGTTGATGCGCATCGCGACGCCGTTGGGCGAGTAGTCGCCGTCGACGATCGACTCGCCCGCGACGACGACGACGCGGTCGTACGCGGTGAGTCCGTCGAAGCGGCGCACGAGGCGCGCGTTCACCGGGTTGAAGATGAGCGGCGCATGGAGCGGCAGGGTCGTCGAGAACGTCCCGCCCGGCGCGAGCGCCACCGCCTGGTTGTTGATCGTGAGGTCCGCGCCCGCGGGGCCGACGCCGGTGGTGTGGCCGGACACGAGGACGCTCGCCGCCTCGGTGAACAGCCCGTGCGCCGGTGTGTCGATCACCACGGTGAACGGCACGCACGCGGTGCACGACCCGCCGCAATCGACGTCGGTCTCGGTTCCGTTCCGCACGCCGTCGCCGCACGACGGCACCTGACAGATGTTGCCGGTGCAGACCCGGCTCGTACAGTCGGCCCCGGTGAGGCAGCCCTCGCCCGGGGGACAGTCGGGGCACACGGGCCCGCCGCAGTCGATGCCGGTCTCGCTGCCGTCCTTCACGCCGCCCGAGCAGGTCGGATGCTCGCAGACGCCGTTGGTGCAGAGCCCGCTCTGGCAGTCGGAGCCGGTCGTGCACCCCTGGCCCGTACCGCAAGCGGCGCAGGTCGGACCACCGCAGTCGACGCCGGTCTCGTCGCCGTTCCTCGTGCCGTCGACGCAGGTCGGGCACGCCGTCGGCACGCCCTTCGCGAGCGTGAGCTTGCCGCGACCGAGCGCGAACTTGTGCTGGATCTTGCTGCCCTGGCTGGCCTTGTAGAGCGTGCACATGCGGTGCGTGGAGCCGTCGCCCGCGTTGTCGATCGTGAAGATGGAGATCACGCCGCCAGGTCCGGGCGGCAGAGCGAGTTCGAGGCCACCCGCGCTCTTGGCACTCAGCTTGGCGAGCCTGTCCTTGCGGACGGTCGCGCTGCGGACGCCCGTCGGGCCCGCGGGCGCCGACTTGTTGAGGAACTTCGCCGTCGCCGCGTCGACGCTCGACCACGGCGCCGGCAACGGCATCGTGCCCTGGGTGGCCGGCTGGTCCACGTAGTACACCGTGAACGAGCCGCTCATCTCGCTCGCGGCGCTCGCCGCGCCGAACGCGATGCCGGTCCCCTTCTGTGTCGACGACAGCGACTGCTTGCCGGTCGAGGCATTCGTCGTGACCGACAGCCGGCTGCCGAAGACTCCGACATCGGCTGCAGGGGCGGGAGCGGCCGCACCCGCGAGAACGATGGTCGTGCACGCGACGACCAGCCCGGCCGGGAGTGTCCTGGTCACGAAGGGGCCTTTCTCGCTGCCGGGCTCACCTTCCGGTCCCGATTCAGCAGGTTCGAGGTTCGGTGCGAGTGCGTACCTAGACCAGCCGCCACGGGCGAGGCAAGCCTCCGGAGCGTGTTCTCCGGAGCGTGCTCCCCGCGGCGGACGCGCCGCCCGAGGTGCGCTTTTCGTTTGAAGCGCCCCCGGGACCGATCTAGAAGCGGTCGATCGACCGACGTCCACGACGGCGCCACCGAGCACGCGGGCGCCACCGAGCACGCGGGACGAACCGGGAGGATCGAGGCAGTCGACCTGCCCGCCGCGAACGCCGGCGACGAAGAAAAGGGTGTCATGGCCACGACGAAGAGCACATCGCGCCGCCCCCTCACCCGTGTCAGCTCGGGCTCGGGGAAGTCGTCGACCGGCGGCTACCGGGTCGGGATCGACGTCGGCGGGACGTTCACCGACCTGGTGCTCGTGCGTCCGGATCGCTCCATCCACCTGGACAAGACGGCCACCACGCCCAACGACCAGAGCGAGGGCGTGATGACCGGGCTCGGCCGCCTCGCGCGAAGCGAAGGCCGTGACCTCGCGACGCTCCTCGCCGCGACGGAGCGCATCGTGCACGGCACCACCACCGCCGACAACACGATGATCCAGATGAACGGGGCGGTGACGGGCCTGATCACGAGCGCCGGACATCGCGACGAGATCGAGCTGCGCCGCGGCTACAAGGAGAACATCTGGGACCCGTCGCACCCGCCGCCGCCGCCCATCTGTCCGCGGCGGCGGCGGCTCGGGGTACCGGAGCGTCTCGACTACGAAGGCAACGCCGTCGAGCCTCTCGACGAGGACGCTCTGCGTCGTGCGCTGCGCCGGCTGAAGCTGCAGAACATCGAGTCTCTCGCGATCGTGTTCCTGTTCTCGTTCGTGAATCCCGCGCACGAGCAGCGCGCCGCCGAGATCGCGGCGGAAGAGCTGCCGGGCGTCGACCTGTCGCTGTCGCACCAGGTGATGCCGCAGGCACCGGAGTTCGAGCGCACGTCGACGACGCTGGTCAACGCGTACGTCGCGCCGAAGATCAAGCGCTATCTGCGCAACCTCGAGCGCAAGCTGCGCGAGGCGGGCTTCGCGCGCGACCTGCTGCTGATGCAGTCGAACGGCGGCCTGATGACCGCCTCCTACGTCGCCGACAAGGCGGTCTCGGTTCTCGGCTCGGGGCCGTCAGGCGGCGTCGTGGGCGCCTGCCACGTCGCGCAGGCCGCGGGCATCGAGGACTTCATCTCGGTCGACATGGGTGGGACCAGCTACGACGTCTGCCTCGTCCGCGGCGGGCGGCCGCAGATCTCGTCGTCGTGGAACTGGCACCACCGCTATCTCGTCGGGCTGCCGATGGTGGACGTCCAGTCGGTCGGCGCCGGCGGCGGCTCGATCGCGAGCGTGGTCGAGGGCGCACTGCACGTCGGACCGGAGAGCGCCGGCGCCCAGCCCGGACCGATCTGCTATCGCCGTGGCGGCACTCGCCCGACGGTCACCGACGCGAACCTGGCGCTCGGCTACCTGAACCCGGACTACTTCTACGCGGGCGAGCTGTCCCTCGACCTCGCCGGCGTGCAGCGCGCGATCGACGAGCAGATCCGCCGCCCGCTCGGGCTCGCCACCGTGGAGGAGGCCGCCTACGGCATCTTTCGCATGGTCAACGCCAACATGGCGAACGCGATCCGGCGCGTGTCGGCGACGCGCGGCGTCGACCCTCGCGAGCTGCCGCTGGTCGCGTTCGGCGGCAACGGTCCGGTGCACGCGGGCATGCAGGCCCGCGAGCTGGACATCGAGCGCGTGCTCGTACCGAAAACCGCCCCGACGTTCTCGGCGCTGGGCCTGCTGCTGACCGACCCGGTGGTGATCGAGCTGCGCTCGTACATCACGCCTGCGCCGGGAGCGGACCTCGCGCGCGTGACCGCGCTGTACGGGGAGATGCGGGATGCTGCGAACGCGGCCCTGCAGGCGGGCGGCTTTGCGGCGCGCGAGATCCAGCACCACCGCGTCGCCTACATGTGCTACCCGGGCCAGACGTTCGACATGCCGGTTCCGGTCGAGGGGGACGGCGCGTTCGGCGCGCGCGACCTGAAGCGGCTCGTCGAGGCGTTCCACCGCGAGCACGAGAGCCTGCACACCTACGCGTCCCGCGACCAGATCCCGATCCTGCGCGGTCTCGGGCTGCGCGCGACGGCGGTCACCGGGAAGCCACAGCTGCCGCACATCACGGCGTCGTCGCGCGACCCACGGAGCGCGCTCAAGGGCAAGCGCCGAGCCTACTTCGACGGCAAGTGGGTGCCGACACCGATCTACGACGGCGTCAAGCTGCGCGCCCGCCAGACGGTGGCCGGGCCGGCGATCATCGAGGAGCCGCTGACGACGATCGTCGTGTACCCGGGCCAGCGCGCCCGCCTCGACACGCTGGGCAACTACCACCTCACGGTCTAGGACACGGCCGTCGCGATCGCGCCCGACGGTGGCGTTCCGGCGGGTCGCATGCGAAGTCTCCTGCGCTGACCATGCGCACCCTCCTGAGCTGGGTCGGAACCGCCCTGTTCGCGACGGCCTTCGGGCTGACGCTGTTGATCTTCGACGTGATCATGCGGATCGCGTTCCTGGTCGGCCGGGTCCCGAGTGCGTACGTCATGGGTGCGCTGCAGAGCGTGCTCATCGCGGACATGCGCCTCGCCGGCATCCGCGTCGACGTCGAGCGCTCGCGGAAGATCCGGCCGCGAACGTCCTACATCATCGTGTCGAACCACCAGAGCATGTTCGACATTCCGGTGTTCGGCTGGCAGTTCTTCACCAACTTTCCCAAGTACATCTCGAAGCTGGAGCTCGCGAAGTGGATCCCCTCGATCTCCGTGCAGCTGCGCCGCGGTGGCCACGCGCTGATCGATCGCAAGGATCGCGCGAGCGCCGTGCATGCGATCCGCAAGCTCGGGCACGAGATCACCGCGCACGACGTTTCGGTGGTGATCTACCCGGAAGGCACCCGCGCGCGAAACGGCGAGCTGGCCCCGTTCAAGCCGATCGGCACGCTCGCACTCCTGAAGGAGGCCCCGGACACGCCCGTGGTCCCGGTGTGCATCGACAACTCGTGGCGCATCATGCAGCACGGCATGAAGCCGATCCCGTGGGGCGTCCGCATGCGCTTCTGGGCCGGCGACCCGATCGAGCGCAAGGCCGGCGAAGACCCTTCCGCCGTCATCGCCGAGTGCGAGCGCCAGATCCACGCGGCCATGGCCCGCTTCCGCGGCGAGGCCGCGGCCGCGGCCGCCTGAGCCCGCCCGACGCCCCTGGAGGATAGGCGCACGGAGCCGGGTCTGGTAGAGGCTCGGCATGCGTCGCGGATTCGTCGTCGCCGCCTCGGTGGGCGCGGTTCTGTCGGTCGCGGTGGGCCTGTTCGCCGCGGTGCTGCCCAGCACCCCGAGCTGGGCGCTGTGGCGCCTCAAGGCGGCGATCGACGACAACGACACGGACCAGGTCAGCCGCATGGTCGACATCGCAGCGGTCACGCAGCGCGCCGTCGACGAGCTCGACGGACGCGACGGCATGGACCTCGGACAGCTCGCCGCGGTGGTGATCGGTGGCGGCAAGGTGACCACCGTCTTCACCGACCCGGACCACCCGCTCGAGATCACCGGCGGCGATGTCTTCACCGCCTGGTGGGGCATGCGGCGCGACGGCGACCTCGCGTACGTGACGCTGCCGACGGGCGGCAGGACCGTCGACCTCATCCTCGGCAACCAGCCGGCCAAAGGCTGGCGGATCGTCGGCATCACGCCGATCACGGCGCTGCTCCGCGTCCAGCCGCGCGAGCGCGGCAAGGCACCTGCGACCGCGACGGCTCCCGTGAGCCGCATCGTTGACGCACACCACGACGAGGGTTAGCCAGCGGGCATGCAAGCAGGACAGCTCAAGGCCGAGATCGAGCTGCGCTCGAGCGCCAGCGGACCCGTCGCAGAGTCCGTCGCGGCGCGTGGCGAGGGCCTCTTCCAGATCGAGCTCGAGGTGGACGACCTGCAGGCCGCGCACCAGACCCTCACCGGGCGCGGGCTTCGCTCGGCGTTCGAGACCGAGGGCTGCGGACGGCGCGTGCGGCGCGTCGACGCCGCCCACACGCACGGCGTGCCCCTCGTCCTGAGCCAGCCAGCCTGAGCCCGCTGCCGCAGAATCGACCCGGCGCACGCCGTGCGCACGGACCAGGCGGGCGCCCGCAGCGTATCCTTCGCGCCGCGGTGCTCCGGTCGCTGATCGCCGGAGCCCTGCTCGCGCCCGTGTCGGCCGATGCCACCGGCGGCGTTCCTGCTAAGGGTTCGGGTCCGGACGCGCCGTCCGCACCAAAAGTCGACGAGATCCTGGTGCACGACCACGCGCCGCGACACGGGGGCGTGGTCGGGATGGCGGGCACGCGGCACGTCGAGATCGTGCGGACCCGCGGACTCGTGCGCGTGTACCTGTCGGACCTGCACCGCGTGCCGCTGCCCCTCGAGGGCGTCACGGGCACGGCAACGCTCCGTGACGGCGGATCGGCGGAAGCACCGCGCACCGTGCCGCTGACGCGAAACGGCGACGCGCTGGAGGCGCCCGCTACCGGTCTCGAAGGATCGACCGTCGACGCCCGGCTCGACCTCGCGACCCCGTCCGGCTCCCTGCTGATCGACTTCACCCTCCCCGCGGTACCCGCGAAGGAGTGACGCCATCTCGACGGCGGTGCACTAACGCCGCGGCAGCCCCAGCACGCGCTGCGCGACGATGTTGCGCTGCACCTCGCTCGTGCCGCCGGCGATCGTCATGGAGCGATCGCCGAGATACTGCTTCGACCACTTCCCCTCGAACGGCGCGCGGCTGTCGTTCATCAGGCAGCCGTAGGGTCCGAGCAGCTCGACGCCGGTCTCGGAGAACTCCTGTACGAGCAGCGTCCCCATGAGCTTCATGGCCGCGGACAGGTGCGGGTTGAGGCGCTTGTTCAGGGAGTCCGTCATCGAGCGCAGGCCCGCGCAGCGCATGATGCTTCCCTTGATCGCCAGGTCGGCGATCTTCTGGCGCACGTTCGGGTCCCGGGTCTTGCCTTGCTGCCTGGCCGTCGTGACGATCCAGTCGAGAGACTGGTCGGCACGGATGCTGCCGGCGATGCCCGAGCGCTCGTTGACCAGCGCGCTCGACACCACTTCCCAGCCCTGCCCCTCCTCGCCCAGGCGGTTCGCGACCGGGACGCGAACGTCGGTCATGAACACCTCGTTGAACTCGGATCCACCATCGATCTGCTTGATCGGCTTGATGCTCACGCCGGGACTCTTGAGGTCCATGAGCAGCATGGTGAGGCCGGCCCACTTCGGGCCCTCGGTCGAGGTCCGGACGAGGATGAAGTACCAGTCGGAGATGTGCGCCAGCGTGGTCCAGATCTTCTGGCCGTTGACGACGTAGAAGTCGCCATCGCGCACCGCGCTGGTGCGCGCCGCGGCCATGTCCGAACCCGAGGAGGGCTCCGAGTAACCGGTCGCCCAGATCTCCTCGCAGGTGAGGATCCTGGGGATGAAGCGCTTCTTCTGCTCCTCGGTCCCGTACTTCATGAGCGCCGGTCCGACCCACCAGATGGCCATCTGGTTGATCGGCTGGGGGGCGCGCGCGCGGACCATCTCCTCGTTCAGGATCGCCTGCTCCATGTCCGACAGGCCGGCGCCACCGTACTCCCGCGGCCATGCGGCACCGAGAAAGCCGCCCTCGTGCAGCTTGCGCTGCCAGGCGCGCGCCGATTCCAGGCTCCTTGTGGGCTCGTGCGCCGGAGCGTTCTGCTGCAGCCACTCACGGACCTTCGCACGGAAGGCTTCCTCTTCGGGCGTGTACGACAGATCCATGGCTCGTCCTCTGCTGGTCGCGGGTGGGGCGGCGTCGCGGCTGCGACGCCGCGAACATAGCCCGGACCCGCCGGGTGTCAAAGGGCACATGCCCGCGCGCGGGAGGCGTCCGCTTGCCCTCGCACCCCCGTCGGGAGGCGTCCGCTTGCCCTCGCACCCCCGTCGGGAGGCGTCCGCTTGCCCTCGCACCCCCGTGACGACTAGCCTCGGCCGCAGCGAGTAGGGCGATCGCCCGAACGAGCTGAGACCAAAAACCCAGGAGACGTGAGCGACATGAAGAAGGGAAGAGACGTCTGCGTGATCGGCGTCGGCATGACCAAGTTCGAGCGCTGCAACCGCAACTACGTCGAGCTCTGCGAGGAAGCGGTGCGCGGCGCGCTCGACATGTCGGGGACCCCGGCGGCGGACTTCGAGCAGGGGTTCTGCGGCTACGTCTCGGGCATGAGCGCACAGGGCCAGCGCGCGCTGTACTCGATGGGGCTCGGCGGGCTGCCCGTGTTCAACGTCCACAACTACTGCTCGACCGGGTCGAACGCGCTCTACCTCGGCTGGCAGGCGATCACGTCGGGCATGAGCGAGTGTGTGCTCTGCTTCGGCTTCGAGAAGATGACCAAGGGATCGCTCGACTCGCAGCTCGAGGGCCTCAAGCAGAACTACAAGGAGGAGGAGAAGAAGCCGCCGCAGGCCGCGGTGATGTTCGGCAACGGCGGTCGTCAGCACATGGAGCTCTACGGCACGACCGCGGAGCAGTTCGCCAAGGTCAGCGTCAAGAACCACCGCCACTCGGTGAACAACCCGCGCTCGCAGTACCGCGACCCGTGCACGCTCGAAGAAGTGCTCGCGTCGCGCATGGTCTACGACCCGCTGACCATCATGCAGTGCTGTCCGACGTCGGACGGTGCGGGCGCGGCGATCCTGTGCTCGCCGGAGTACGCGGCCAAGCACGACATCTCGAAGCCGGTGAAGATCCGCGCGATGTCGATGCAGACGGATCGTCCCGAGGACTGGAACCTCGGCTTCCTCGGCATGATCGGCGTCGGCATGTCGCGCCGCGCGGCGCAGGACGTCTACGAGATGAGCGGCTACGGCCCGAAGGACGTGCAGGTGATCGAGCTGCACGACTGCTTCTCGACCAACGAGCTCGTCACCTACGAGTCGCTGCAGCTCTGCCCCGAGGGCCAGGGTGGACGGCTCATCGACGAGGATCAGGTCACCTACGGCGGCAAGTGGGTGGTCAACCCGTCGGGCGGCCTGCTGTCGAAGGGCCACCCGCTCGGCGCGACGGGCCTCGCGCAGTGCTTCGAGCTGGTGAGCCAGCTGAACGGCCAGTGCGACAAGCGCCAGGTCGCGGGTGCGAAGCTCGCGCTGCAGCACAACGTCGGCCTCGGCGGCGCGTGCGTCGTGGCGATGTACGAGAAGGGGTGAGGGGCGATCCGGCGCGGCGGAAGCTCGCCTTCCGCCGCGCCGGATCTGCCGTCTGTCGCTTCGCTACGTCAGCTTGATCAGGGCCGCGAGGGCGCCGATCCCGACCGAGAAGAGCGCACCCATGCGGATGGTCATGCGGAGCTCCAGGGCCCGCATCTGGTCCCGCACGTCGGCGAACCCGGTGCTCATCTCCTGACGGACGTCGGCGAGCCCGGTGGTCATCTCCTGACGAACCTCGGCGAACCCGGTGGTCATCTCCTGACGGACCTCGGCGAACCCGCTGCTCATCTCCTGACGAACGGCCGCGAACTCCGCGCGCATCTCCTGACGGACGTCGGCGAACCCGCTGCTCATCTCCTGACGGACGTCGGCGAACTCGGCGCGCATCTCCTGACGGACGTCGGCGAACTCGGCACGCATCTCCTGACGGACGTCCCCGACCTCGGCGCTCGTCTTCTGACGGACGTCCCCGACGTCGGCGCTCATCTTCTGACGGACGTCGGCGAACTCGGCGCGCATCTCCTGACGGACTTCCGCGAACTCCTGCTTGTTGGCGATCTCGAGCCGGTGCACGTCGTCCTTGGTGGCGAGATCGCGCAGGTCCTGCTTGGTGACGAGAACCTCGCCGAGCGCCGTCGCCAGTGCCTCCGCATGGACCTCGGCCTGCTCGTCGGTGAGGCCGGCGCCGCGCAGTCGTCTCGCGTAGCCGAGGGTATCGAAGGTGACCATGACGCCCGGAGTGTACTCGCGGTGCGGCTCTGCGGGTAGTGCACCGATGACATCGCTCGCCGGCCGCGGGCGCCGCCGCACGCGGGCCGCGGCGCCGACCCGCGTTGCATCCGCAGGCGCCGCCTACGACCTCCCGCCGAAGGCCCAGCCTGCCGCTTTCGTGAAGCGCGTGAAGAACGAGGCCTCGTAGGCCTCCTCCGGCGCCTCGCGGACCATCGTGTCGAGCACCTCCGCGTCGCGGCCGACGAGGATCCGCCAGCGCTCGGCGCGCACGCCGTCGAGGATGACCTTCGCCGCGTCCGACGCCGACATCGGCGCCTGGTCGCGGAACGCCTCGGCGCGCTGCTGCAGCAGCTCGCGCAGCATGTCGTCGCCGACGCCGCCGACCTCGAAGCCCATGCGCGCGATCATGGCGCGCGTTTCCTCGAGCTGCTCGGACGTCAGGCTCTTCGGCTCGCGCCCCATCATGCGTGCGGTGTTGATCACGATCGACGTCCCGATGTGACCGGGCATCACCAGCGAGACCTTCACGTGCGGCGCGTTCAGCCGGCAGTCGTTGATCAGCGCCTCGGTGAAGCCCTTCACGGCGAACTTCGCGGCGCTGTAGGCGGTATGCGACGTCTGCGGTCCGAGCGTCGCCCAGAAGCCGTTCACGCTGCTGGTGTTGATCAGGTGCCCCTCGCTCGCCTTGATCAGCAGCGGCAGGAACACGCGCGTCCCGTAGTAGACGCCGTACCAGCAGACGCCGAACGTGCGCTCCCAGTCGGCGCGCGTGTCGCGGATGAAGCTGCCGCCGGCGCCGATCCCGGCGTTGTTGAACACCAGGTTCACGTGCTCGGTCGCGTGCTCGCGGATCACCGCGTCGCGAAAGACCTCCAGCTGCCGCTCGTCGGCGACGTCTGCGACCGTCGCCGTGACGCGCGCCCCGGCGGGCGCCTTCTGGAGCGCCAGCGCGCGCGTCTCCGCCATGTTCTCCGCCGACACGTCGCACATCGCGACGTGGCAGCCCTCGGCGGCGAGCTGCCGCACGAGCTCGCGCCCCATGCCCGTGCCACCGCCGGTGACGACCGCGATCCTGCCGCCGAAGTGCTTCATGGAGACCTCCCGCCGCTCAGCGGCCGCGCTTGGGCATCAGCTCGAAGCAGTCCATGTCGAGCAGCACGCGCGGGTTGTAGCGCTCGCCGCCCTTGCCGTCCGACACGCGCATCTGGAAGTCCGGCTCCTCCGACGGGTCGCCATCCTTGACGGCCACGAGCCGCAGCCGCAGCGCGCCGGCGGGTGCATCGCCGAGCGCGTGGGTCTCGAGGACGTCGGTGTACGAGTAGATCGTCGTGCCGGCGTAGCACGGGTTCGCGTGCGCGCCCGAGTTCATCGCGACGATGCCGGAACGGTTCTCGAGGCCGTTGAACGCCTGCGCGTACGCGACCGACAGCGGGAAGCCGCCGTAGACCAGCGGCTTGCCGTCGGTGAGCAGCGCGTCGAAGTGGACCTTCGCCGAGTTCTGGAAGAGGCGCGTGTACGACGTGTGGTCGGAGTGGTTCACCGTCATGCCGTCGTAGTGGTAGATGCGCTCGCCGACCGCGTAGTCCTCGAAGAAGAATCTGCCGCCGGTCTGCGCCGTGGTCGGCAGCGCGCCCGGAAACGCCGGCAGGTCCTCGACCGCGACCTGCTTCGGCAGCTTCGGCGTGACGGGCTCGTCGAGGTACCGCGTGGTCTTCGTTTCGTCGCGCTTCCGCATCATCACCCAGCGCGTGTACTCGAGGACGGTCTCGCCGCGCTGGTTGCGACCGGTGGTCGCGACGAAGACGTTGCCGGTCTGCCCGTTCGAGTTCTCCTTGAGCCCGACGATGCGGATCGTCGTCGTGATCTCGTCGCCGTGGAACACCGGCGTGCGCCAGATCATGCCGGCGTAGCCGAGGTTGGCGCGCGCGTTGAGCGAGACGTCGCGCACGGTCTGTGCGATCACGATGTGGAACACGACCAGCGGGTGGACGCGCCCCTCCGCGCCGCAGAAGCGCGGCGTGCGGTCGTTGGTGGTCGCGACGTGCCACGCGGTCTCGGCCGACGTCAGCACGCGCGGCGTCGCGCACACGATCTCGCTCCCGACCTCGAAGTCCTCGAAGAAGTTCCCCAGATTACCCTTGGATCGACTCGACATTTCCCGCTCCGTGAATGTTGCTGGCTAGCTGCGCGGCAGCCCGAGCATGCGCTGCGCGATGATGTTGCGCTGGATCTCGCTGGTGCCGCCCGCGACCGTCGCGGCGCGAGAGAACAGGAGGTGCTGCGCGAAGCGTCCCGCGCCGACCGCGTGTGGCGAGCCGCGCAGCAGCAGACCCTGCTCGCCCAGGATCTCGACGCCGGCGTCGCCGATCGCCTGCGACAGGTCCGCCCAGAAGGTCTTGACGATCGACGTCTCCGCACCCGGCGTCTCGCCACGTCCGACGCGCGTCAGCATCTCGAGGTTCATGAAGCGCATGATCTCGGTCTCGAGATAGAGCTGCGCGAGGCGCTGCCGGAGGTTGCGCTCCGACGCGCGCCCGGTCTGCTGCGCCTGTGCGAGCAGCTCGTCGACGTTGATGCGCGCGAGCACCTGCTCCTTGATCGCGTAGTTCGTCCCGCGCTCGTGCGCGAGCGTCACCTGCGCGATGCGCCAGCCCTCGTTGGCCGCGCCGATCAGGTTCGCGCGCGGCACGCGCACCGCGTCCATGAAGACCTCGTTGAACTCCGACGCGCCGGTCATCTGCCGCAGCGGGCGCAGCTCGATGCCCGGCGCCTGCATGTCGACGATGAGGTAGGAGATGCCGCGGTGCGGACGCGCGTCGGGATCCGTTCGCGCGAGCAGGATCGCCCAGCGCGCGTGCTGCGCGTAGCTCGTCCAGACCTTCTGGCCGGTCACGACGAAGTCGTCGCCATCGAGCTCGGCGCGCGTGCGCAGCGACGCGAGGTCCGAGCCCGCGCCGGGCTCCGAGTAGAGCTGGCACCAGATCTCGTCGCCCGAGAGCATCCCCGGCAGGTAGCGCCTCTTCTGCTCCTCGGTGCCGAAGTGCATCAGCGTCGGGCCGACGTTGTTGATCGCGACGCGGTTGACGATCTGCGGCGCTCGCGCACGCGCCATCTCCTCCGCGAAGATCGCCTGCTGCATCGGCGTCGCGTCGCGTCCGCCATACTGCTTCGGCCAGTGGATCCCGACCCAGTTGCCGCCGTGCATGCGACGCTGGAACTCGAGCATCCACAGGAACTCGGCGTCGAAGTCCTCGGGCGGCTCGGTGCGCGGGACGCTGGCCTCGAGGTGCGCGCGCAACTCGGCGCGGAACCGCTGCTCCTCCTCCGTGTACGACAGATCCACCGCCTGCGATCCTCGATCCGCGCGCTACTTGGTCGCGACCGGGTTGACCGGGCTGCCGACGCCCCCGACCACCGGCTCGGGCGTCGCGCTCAACAGGAACTCGTACACGCCGTCGGCCGCACAGTCCTCGGCGAGCCCGTCGAGGTGCCAGTTCTGGCCCTGCGTCATGCCCATCTCGACCAGGTGCAGCAGGTGGACGGGGAACAGCACGTCGGCGTGCTCGCAGGGATAGACCTCGAACGGCATGGTGTCGGTCGCGACCGCGGCGACATCGCGCTCGCGGAACCACGGCGCCGTGCCGACGGTGAGACCCGGGCTCGGCAGGCGGTAGGCGTCCTTGTCGCCGGTCTGCAGGTGCTCCATCTGCCCGGTGCGCACGAGGAGGACGTCGCCCGGCTCCACCGCGAGCTTCGCCATCGCGAGCGCCGCGTCGAGATCCGCCGGGCTGATCGGATAGCCCGCGTCGAGACGCCTGACGCCCTTCACGCGCGCGACGTCGAGCAGGATGCCGCGCGTCACGATCGGCTTCAACTTGTGGACGCCGCACTTCGTCGCTCCGGCCTCGGCCGTGACCGTCGCCGCCGCAAAGCCGTTGTAGATGCGGTTCTCGTAGCTCGCGTGCGCGAGACCGTCCCAGTGCGTCGCTGCCTGGAGCCCCATGACCACCATGTCGTCCGACAGGCAGACCTTGTCGCGGTCGCCGGTGAACGGCGTGTTGATGCCGATCATGGTGTGGATCGGGTTCACGCGGTTCGGGATGCGGCCGGTCTGGACGCCGTCGTGGTGCAGCGGCAGCGCCAGCGAGAACGACACGCCACGCTTCACGCAGGCCGCACCACGCCTCGTCGCCTCGGGCGTGATCAGGTTGATCGTGCCGATCTCGTCGTCGGCACCCCAGCGGCCTCGATTGCTGATGCGCCGGGCGACCTCGTGAAACCAGTCCGGTAGAGGCATCCGATTTTCGTCCTTTCGGCTGTGCCGAGGGTCCTAAACGAGCGCGCCATCGGCTTCAAACCACGCCGGGCCGCGCGCCACGGGCCTCGAACCACGCTTCGGCGCGCGCCACGGGCCTCGAACCACGCTTCGGCGCGCGCCACGGGCCTCAAACCACGCCGTCGGCGTGCAGACGCGCGATCTCGGCCCCCGAGTAGCCCGCCTCGGCCAGGATCGCGCTGGTGTGCTCGCCGAGGCGCGGAGCGCGCCGGTGGACCGGCGTCACACCGGCCATCTTGACCGGCGTCCCGACCTGCCGGAGCCAGCCGAACGTCGGGTGGTCGACGCCGGTCACCATGTCGCGCGCGAGCGCGTGCTCGTCGGCAAGTGCTTCCTCGACCGAGTAGACAGGCCCGCACGGCACGTGCCCGCGCAGCCGCGCGAGCCACTCTTCGGTCGATCGGCGGGCGAAGTCGCCGGCAAGGAGCGGGATCAGGACGTCGCGGTTCGCGTAGCGGTCGGCGAAGGTCGCGAAGCGGGGATCGTCGCGCAGATCCGTCCGGTCCATGCGCTCGCACAGGGCCAACCAGAACTTCTCCTTGAGACACATGACGACCAGGAAGCCGTCCGCCGTCGGGAACGTCTGGGCCGGCACCAGCGTCTGGTGCGCGCCGCCGGCCATGCGCTGCGGGTGCCAGTCGCGGTTCAGCGTCCAGCCGGCGAGGTAGTTCAGCATCGACAGCGCGGTGTCGTGGAGGCTCACGTCGAGATCGCAGCCGGTGCCGGTCCGCAGTGCCTGGTGCAGCCCGATCATCAGGGCGAGGGTCGAGAGGATGCCGGCGGAGAAGTCCACGATCGAGATGCCGCACCGCTCGGGCGGCCCGGCGGGTGAGCCGGTCAGGCTCATGAAGCCGGCGTACCCCTGGATGACGAAGTCGTAGCCCGGCTCGCTCGCTCGCGGACCGGTCTGGCCGAAGCCCGACAGCGAGCAGCACACGACGCGGGGGTTCGCGCCTTGCAGCGCGGCGTACGTGAGGCCGAGCCGCTCCGGCTCGCCGCCGCGGAGGTTGTTGTAGACGGCGTCCGACCTGGCCACGAGGCGACGCAGCACCGCGCGGCCGGCATCGCTGCGCAGATCGAGCGTCAGGCCGCGCGCGCCCCGGTTCAGCGACTGAAAGTAGATCGAGTCGCCACCATCCGCGAACGGCGGCACGTTGCGCGCCTCGTCACCACGTCCCGGCGGCTCGATCTTCACGACGTCGGCGCCGAGATCGGACAGCAGGGTGAGCGCCCAGGGCCCCGCGCCGAGCTGGCTCGCGGCGAGGATGCGAACGCCAGCCAGAGGCAGCGCGGCCATGCAGCGAGGACTAGCCGACCGCGGTCGCGTCCGAAAGCACGGCGGGCGGGCGCACGCGCACCAGCGGGCGGTGCCCGAGACGGCGCGAGACCTCGGCCGCGGCGCGCTGCAGCTGCGGGACGATCGCCGGCACGTTCGCCGGCGTGATGCGTCGCGCCGCGCCGCTCACCCCGATCGCCGCAACGGCGGCACCGCTGCGGTCGTGGATCGGCACCGCGATACTGCGCACGCCGACCATGAACTCCTGGTGGTCCATGGCAAAGCCCTGCTCGGCGGAGACCGCGAGCTCGCGCTCGAGAGCGCGTGGCACGACGATGCTGCTCTCGGTGCGCCGCGCCAGGCGCGACCCGAGATACTGGGCGCGCGCGGCCGCGGGCAGCAGCCCGAGCAGCGCCTTGCCCGACGCGCTGCAGTGCGCGGGGTAGCGGCGGCCGAGGGCGGCCGAGGTCCCGTCGACTCCGCGGTCCGCCTTGTGGAGGAAGACGAGATCGCTGCCGAGCAGTACGGCCAGCGTGACCGTCTCGCGCAGCTGCGCCGCGAGCTTCTCCACGGCCTGCTCGGCGTGCGCGAAGAGCGGACGGTGGCGCGCAGCCAGCGAACCCAGCTCGAACACGCGCAACCCGAGGCGGTACTTCCGGCCGTGATCGACGCGTTCGAGCAGGCCGAGCTCGAGCATCGTGGCGACGAAGCGGCTCACGGTGCTCTTGTTGAGGCCGACCCGGCGCGCGAGGTCCATGACGCCGAGTTCGGGTGAGGCTTCGGAGAACGCGAGCAGTAGCCTGTTCGCCTTCTCGAGCGAGGCGTTGCGACGGATGGATGACTGGCGGTTCATTTCCGGATTTCGGGGGCCTGCGGTGTCGGTTTGAAACGGTATTGCTAGTATCGGCTGGCGCACGATCGTACGGGGCGCGAAAGATCGAAGTCAACGATGAATCACTCGCAGCGACGCGTTGGGCGCAGCCTCGGCACCTACCGCATAGCGGAAGTACGGCGCGGCCTCGCACGGTCACGCCGCACCCGGCACGCGGCGCTCGCAGTCGCCCTCGCCCTCGCCTGCGCGGGCCCCGCTCTCGCCGCCTGTCCCGGCGCCGCGGGCGACGCCCACGAGGGCCCCTGCCTGGACGAAGCAACTGCGAACGCGCCAACGGCGGCCGGGCCCGACACCGCGACCGCACGACCGGCCGACGCGGCCGACGCCGCATCGGCGGAAGGCCGACGCGAGCTGACGGACGCGAAGAGGCTGATCGACGCGGGCGAGGTCGCGAGCAGCGACGACGCCCGAAGGCAGGCCTACGAGGCGGCGAAGCAGCACGCCGACCGGGCCGTCGCGCAGATGCCGAACGACGCCGACGCCCACTTCGTGCAGTTCGCCGCCGAGGGACGCATCGCCCAGCTCGGCGGCATCGCGGTCGCCGCGCTGCAGCTCGTCAAGCTCAACAAGCAGCTCGACGAGGTCCTGCGGCTCGACCCGAACCACGCGAACGCGCTCGCGGCACGCGGCGGCATGCTCATGAAGCTGCCGCGCCTGCTCGGCGGCGACACCGGCGAGGGCGTCGAGTACCTCGAGCGAGCTGTATCACTCGACTCGACCGCGGTCGGCAAGCGGCTCGAGCTGGCCGAGGCCTACCACATCGTGGGCCGCGAGGACGAAGCCAGGGCGACCGCGCAGAGCGCGCTGCAGGTCGCGAAGCAGCTCGACCAGCCCGACCGCGTCGCCACGTGCGAGCGGTTCATCGTCGAGCTCCAGAAGAGCTGCAGCGGTTGCGCCGTGGCGTCGATCGGGCGCTGATCCCTGGAGGAAGCATGGTCGAGAAGATCATCGATCTCACCGGCACGTCGACGACGTCCATCGAGGACGCGGTCTCGCTGGCGATCTCGCGCGCGGCGGTGACGATCTCCGGCATCCGCGACGCGGTGATCACCGAGACGCGCGCGCTGGTCGAGGACGGACGCGTGACCGGCTGGAAGGTCGCGTTGCGGGTGACCTTCGAGATCAAGGACCGGCTGCACGAATGAAGCGGCCGCGCCCGCCAGCGGCCCCGATCGCTCGCGATGCGGATCGTGCCGCCGGCGCGCCCTCGACCACGCCGGGAGACGCGCCGCACCCGGCGAAGACCCGCGAGGTGGCGCCCGGCGTCTTCGAGGTCTTCCTGCCGCTTCCCGCGAAGCCGACCATCATCAACGTCTGGCTTCTGGACTGCGGCGGACCGTGGGCGCTGATCGACACCGGAGTGGCGCGCGCGGAGAGCCGCGAAGCGCTCGCAGGAGCGCTCGCGTCGCTGGGTCTGGCCCCCTCGACTCTGACGCACCTGCTCGCGACGCACCACCATCCCGACCACTTCGGCGCCTCGCGCGCGTTGCGCGCGGAGACCGGCGCCCGCGTGCACATCCATCCGGCCGAGCTCGAACGCATCGACTACACGCTGCACGCGGGGCCGGAAGACATGGTCCGCCACTCGCGGCGCCACGGCATCCCGGTTCCGCCGCAGCCGGTCGATGCGCCCAGGCCGATGGACTTCTGGGCGCTCACGTTCCAGCCCGCGACGGAGGCCGACCACCTGCTCGTCGACGGTGAGGTCCTGGAGATCGGCAGCCGCCGGCTGCAGGTGGTCTGGACGCCCGGACACACCCCCGGGCACTGCTGCTTCCTCGACCTCGACGACCGGGTGCTGTTCGTCGGCGACCACCTGCTGCCGCGGATCACCCCGCACGTCGGTGTCTACGCGACGGGACCGGAGAACCCGCTGAGCGATTTCGTCGCCTCGCAGGAGAAGGTCGCGACGCTCGATGCCCGCCTCGTCTGCCCGGCGCACGGTGGCGTCTACGAGGACCACCGGCACCGCGCGCGTCAGCTGATCCGCCACCACGAGGCGCGCGCCGGCGAGATGCACGACGTCCTGCGCGCGGGTCCGGCGACCGCCTACGAGGTCGCGCGGCGCGTCTTCCGCTGGGTGTTCGAGAACCCCAACGACCGGTTCCAGGCGGGTGCCGCGGTCATGGAGACCATCGCGCACCTCGACATGCTGCGCGGGCGGGGCGTGCTGCGTCGCGAGGAGCGCGACGGGGTCCTGCTCTACCTCGCGGCGTGAAGCGCCGGCGGACGTGAGCGGCAGGGGAGAGGAGGAACCCCACCGCCCACGTCCACCGATCGGAACGGCCCCGTCGCTCACGAGGTCGAAGCACGAGTACAACGGCCGGAGGGGGTGGCGTTAGCCCTTCCTGAACCGAGAACCTCGTACTCACTCGTCATGGACGCGCCGTCCGAGTGTATATTCGCCTTCCGCGAAGTTTACTCAACCAATCCTTTTATTCGAAGCTCGAGAGCCCGGCCGTCGGAGCCGATCTCGAGCTCGGCCGGCATGCCGACCGTGACCGACCCGATGGAGACCTCCCGGCCGTCGCTGGTGATCGAGGTCCCGGGCACGAGGAGTCCCCGGCGCCCGCCCACCTCCACCACCTCGCTCGAGACCCAGGTCACCACCCCGCTGGTCGTCACCACGTCGGCAGCAGGTGCGGACGAGGGCAGCAGCAGGCCGATGGTGCTCAGGAATCCGACGATGCACTGCATCATGATCCGGTTTCGTGGGCTCATGCTTGTCCTCCTGCCCTACCAGCCCTGGCGCCAGGATACCGGGATCACGTTCGAGGCGATCTGCGGCAGCAGCAGCGGCTGCAGGGCGATGCCGCCGCCCTTGGTGACGCCGAAGAAGGCCTTGGTCTCGTTGTCGCCGAAGGTGACCTTCAGCGAGGTCGGGATGCTCTGACCCACACCCGCGAAGCGGTCGGCCGCGATCAGCGCGCCGTTGGCGCCGCTGCCGAAGCCGCCACCCGTTCCCGCGCCGCCACCGAGTCCGCCGCCGCTCGTGCCGGCAAGGTCGGTCGTGGGGCCGCCGACCAGCGGATCGACGACGTAGACCCGGGCCGCGCCGCCCGCTTCGCAGACGGCCGTCGACGGGATGAACGTCGAGAACGCCACGTTGAAGAAGACGGTCGGCGGCGAGAGGACCTTCTCACCGTTGCTGCCGAGCACGAGGAACCAGCCGTGCGCGTCGTTCACGTCGTCGACCAGGTCGTCGTACTGGGTGCTGCCGGGCTGCGCGACCTGGCTCGTCACGTTGACCAGGTCGTTCTCCTGCAGGCTGTTCGTGCCGTCGTCGCGCACCGCGTAGAAGCGGTCGGTGAAGTACGTCGAAAGCGGGCTCGAGCGATCGCCGGTACCGAAGTAGACCATGACCGAACCGTTGTTGATGACGGCGTCGGGTTGATAGAAGATCCGCTGTCCGCCGGGCGTGCTGAACAGCCGGGTCATCGCGAAGGCGTCGCTGAGGCGCCACATGTTGCCGCCCATGTCGCCGATGTAGCCGCGATCGAAGATGCCGTCGCCGTTC